>Ga0209314_10000070_pt1 | contig 39348 bp, 37 predicted proteins | sample I19B2metaG_FD_184146 | JGI IMG/M metagenome (GOLD analysis project Ga0209314, IMG submission 184146) | Lake sediment bacterial and archeal communities from Gulf of Boni, Indonesia to study Microbial Dark Matter (Phase II) - ​I19B2 metaG... | ecosystem: Environmental > Aquatic > Freshwater >... | reverse complement strand
AGCCTTCCCTGACAACGTATACTCCCGCATTGATGAGGTAGGGTAATGAAGGCTTCTCCCGGAACTGGTAAACCATCTTCCCGCTTACATCCACTATACCATAAGGGCTCCTCAAATAGGTCGTAAACATGGTAACCGGGTGTGGCGCATACTCCCTGTTTTCTATAAGCATCTCCTTGAGATTCACGTCTGTAATAATGTCCCCGTTCATGACCACCAACGCGGCTTTAGGCTGATGGGTCTTGAGGGCTTGCGCGATAGCTCCCCATGTCCCTAATGGCTTCTCTTCACGAGAATAGGCGACCTCCAAGCCGTTCCAAGAGCTTCCATAACGCGCCTCAATGCGGTCATGTAGATACCCGGTCAGGAGAATAACGTGCTTGACATCCGCGTACTTCAAGTCTAATAATTGCTTATCTAGGATCGTATAACCCTTCTTGAGCTCAAGGAGGGATTTAGGCCTACGGTTTGTTAAGGGCTGAAGCCTTTTACCCTTGCCACCACAGAGAATCAAACCAACGTTCAAGAAGTCCCCCCCAAAGCTGTTCTATCCTCAACCTATATAAAAACTAGGACTCCCCTTTTACAAACATGGATTAACAACATACTTCTTACCAAGTAGTGGAACAACACCGTTTACGAAAACTTAATTTTCACCCATATCGCATATACCCCTGGGCCGGTGGTGAAGCCTGGTACTCACGCCAGATTTGCATGTTATAGCCCAAAAAATCTGGAGGTCCCGGGTTCGAATCCCGGCCGGTCCACCTTAATCTTTTCTTTAATTAAGGGGTTATGGTGCATCGTCGGGGCTCCAATGTGCTACCGTCTATTGCGGGGAAGATGGATGGGTGAGGCGAAATGCGTGTCCTCGGTTGGGAAGCCTTAAGTATACGTTTCTAGATATTTTATACCATGTCTTCAGTGCTCTCCGTTAAGCTTGAGAAGGAGAAGATGAAGGTCCTAGAGGAGATCGCTAGCGAGGAGAAAACCGACCGCTCAGCCGCGGCTCGAAAGATCTTAGACATGGGTATCAGGCAGTGGAAGGTAGACCGAGCGGTGCAGCTCATACTTTCGGGGAAGGTGTCGGTTTGGAAGGCGTCGGAGCTGGCGGGTGTCTCGCTCAGGGAGATGCTGGATATCCTGAATGAGAGGCGGATCACCTGGGTCAAGATTACCCCTGAAGAGTTTGAGAGGGAGCTTGAACAGCTAAGAAAGGCGAATGCATGAGGTTTGTCTTCGACTCAACACCTTTGATACACTTGGCCAAAGCTGGGTTAAGCTGGATGATAGAGGCGCTTGAAGGAGAGAAGTACACAGCTCCATCGGTGTACAGGGAGGTCGTCGAAGCAGGGCTACAGCGGGGGCTTCACGACGCACCGATAATCCATGACTTAATCAAGAGGGGCGCCGTCACGGTAGAGGATCCCCCCGCGGGGCTTCTGGCTTCGATGACGGAAAACCACAGGGACCTGCACAGAGGTGAGGCTGAAGTCATAGCTCTGGCGAGAAGCCTTAATGCAATAGCCATCATCGACGACCCCGCAGCGCGAAGGGTCGCTGAAGTCTACGGTGTCAGGAAGGAGGGCTCCTACGCCGTAATCCTGAGAGCCCTCTTGAAAGGGAGAATAACCCGTCAACAGGCAAGGGTCTCCCTGGAGAAACTCGTATCATCTGGCTGGAGATGCGACGTAGACCTCTACCGTAGCATTCTAAGGTCAATCGAGGAAACCCTGCCTACAGCCCAGTAAACAGCCACGCCAAGAGAAGCAGAGCCCAAAATCTATCCGCGGCGCTGTAACCCTTGAAGGATTAGGCTTAGACGTGAACCCAGGTCCACTTCAACTTATCCTGTCATTAAGACAACCGTGAGGAAAATCCATGTGTCGAGGCTCCATAACCCTACACCACGTAATGATACCGGGGCTCGATGACTGCCCGCTGCATGAGCTTCAAGCGGCTGAGCGCTATTCCTCTGAAAACGCTCTCTCAAGCCTCTCGCCTAAGATGAACCCTGTAGTACGGAAAGGTGGTGAAGCCTAGCGCGCGCTCACACCGGATTTGCATGGTATAGCCCAAAAAATCCGGAGGTCCCGGGTTCAAATCCCGGCCGGTCCACTACCATTTGGTTTCGATACATACCTAAAAAGTTATCCATATAGGCTCCTTTCTAAGGCTTGGAAATCCACGGTTTAAAAGCATATTTGAGAAGCCTCTTAAGGAACTCTTAGAGATAAAAAATGTGAGGATGTGGAGATGTTGGTTAGGAAGACTGTTATCCCGGCTGCAGGTTATGGGACACGCCTCTTCCCAGCCACGAAGGAGGAGCCTAAGGAGATGTTACCTGTCTTTGCCAAGGGTTCTGATGGCAAAGTATGCGTGAAGCCCTTGCTGCAGTTAGTCTTCGAAAACCTCTCCCATGGAGGAATCCGGGAATACTGCATCATCACAGGTAGGTCTAAGAGGGCTATAGAGGACCACTTTACACAGGATATGTTAAGCCTTGAATGGCTTGAGAAGAGGGGTAAGGAGGACGCGGCTGAAACCCTGAGAGACTTCTACGCTATTCTAGAGGCATCAACAATAATCTGGATAAACCAGCCGGAGCCTAAGGGCTTCGGAGACGCCGTTTCCAAGGCTGAACTATTTTGTGGGAATGAATCCTGCCTCGTCCACGCCGGGGACACACTCATCCTTTCGAGAAGGAGAAGCTATGTGCAGAGTCTCATAGATACGCATGTAGTGAAAAGCTCTGAAGCCACCTTCTACGTAAAAGCCGTGGAGAAGCCTCAGCTCTACGGCGTAGTCGAAAGCGAAGACACGGGACAGGGAATACTCAGGGTTGAAAGGGTTGTTGAAAAACCTAAGGTACCTCCATCAAACCTAGCCATCGTGCCGATCTACGCCTTCAACCCCATCATCTTCAAAGCCCTAGAGAAAACCCAGCCGGATGAGAGAGGTGAGAAACAGTTAACGGATGCTATACAAACCCTCATCGAATGGGGTCGAAAAGTCTACGCGGTCCAACTCGGCGAAGACGAGGAATACCTGGATATCGGGACACCGGAAACCTACTGGTACGCCTTGAAAAAACTCTACGAATCCACATGAATGATAGAGTAAACCCAATTTTTATACGCTCCGGGTTAAGACTTGATGGTAGAGGCTAGGGAAAGTGAAGCCCATCATAGTCTCAGCCCCTGGAAGACTCTGCCTCTTCGGCGAGCACATGGACTGGTGTGGAAGAGCGGTCATACCCGCGGCTGTAGACATGAGGGTTTACATCCAAGCCAAAGCCACAGATAAGGAAGTAATAGAGGTCTACTCCTACCCACCCTATGAACCCTACAGCAGCTTTCCAGCGTCAAAACCCAACATCCATTACAAAGGAGACCTGAAGTACATACACGGAGTCGCAGAGGCCTTCAGAAGAATAGGGGTTCAACTGAAGGGTATGGAAATAAGGTTTTTAAAAGCAGATGAGGTAGCTGAGGAGCTGAGCGGTTCCAGCCGCTCATTAGTCGACCTCCCAGTTCAGAAAGGGCTCTCATCCTCGGCAGCCATATGCGTAGCGGCATCCGCAGCCATAGACCTGCTAAACAGCGGAAAACCCGGGTTGCCTTATGTAAGCTCCGCGAAACTAGGCTTCTACGCAGACCTCGCATACACGGCTGAGAGAAAGATCCTCGGGATCAACTGCGGCCAAATGGACCAGTACGCCTCAGCCTTCGGAGGAGTCCTGTACATCGACTGCGGCGGGGAGCCGGCTAAGGTGCATCCCTTAAAACCCCGCGTACCCCTCCCCCTAGTCATAGGAGACACCATGCAGGCTAAGGACACACCTAGGATCCTAGCATGGCTGGGAGAACGCTTTAACAACCGGGAACCCACGTTCATGGAAGGAGTCGTAAACATCTCAGGGATCGTGGAGGAAGCTCGAAGAGAGTTCCTTAAGCTGAAGCCTAGGATTGAGAAGATAGGGGAGCTCATGAACCTCAACCAGCTCTACCTAAGCCGAAACCTCAAGGTTTCAGGAGACTGCCCAATCTCCCCGTCAAGGCTCGACGTCCTCGTAGAAGCCGCTTTAAAAGCGGGAGCCCTGGGCGCCAAGCTTTCAGGCTCAGGCGGAGGAGGCGCCATGGTCGCGCTATGCAACCCAGAGGATGTAGGGAAGGTGGCGGAAGCCATAGAACACGCCGGGGGGAAGACCTACATCACCAAGATAGCGGAGACAGGGGTTAGAACCGAGAAGCCCTCAAGCTAAACCCCACCGCGTAGCGCTTCGAAAAACTCCCTCAACAACGGAAATCGCCAAAACAACCCCTAAGCTTCAAGGTATTACCTCCCTGCGAAAAAACGGGGGAAAGAAAGACGACAATGGTATGCCATGGAGAAAGCATAGTGTAGGAACAGTACTAAGGGATTACTCGCCTATAGAAAAAAAACAAAATAACTACCCCCTCCCCCCGTCTCTCTGTCTCTCAGTCTCTCTATCTCTCTCACTCACAAACACAGGGTCAATACCAGCGTCCTTAACCCGTGTGAAGAGCTTATACCCCAACCTAAAGCAAAACCTACAAGCTGTTGTGTCTATAAAATGTGTAAGCAAAATAACCAAACTCTAAACGTATTTTTCTGAGATGATACCACAGACTAAACATACCTAGGGTATTAGATTCTCTGTTGAATACTTGGACGACGCCGACTGCTAACGGGAAGTTTGCGTCACATAAACCATTTCACTCCACCCTCGATAACGTCATCGATGGAACCGCATCAGTCCTAGCATAGTAAAGTTTATAATTTGGGAAAATAATTACCAAATAAAGTGGTAACATGAAGGTCAAAATGATTAGCGGAAAGATTTACCTTCCTAAGGATGTGCGGGAGAAAGCCGGCTTCTCGGACCGAGGGGAGTACGAGCTTATACTCGTAGGAGACGAAGTTAGGCTACGCGCTAAGGTACCTGAGACATTAGAGATATTGGAGGTGTTAAGGAAGCCTGCGCCAGAGCTTGACGTCAAGGAGATGATGGAGGCTGAGGAAGTGAATGACGCCTAGCTTCATCCTCGTAGACACAAACGTATGGCACTTCGCCCTCGTCAAACCCAAGGAGCAGGAGTTCTCCGAGATACACGCATCAGCGAAGGAGTTCCTCCTCAACGTTCTCTCCAACCGTGACTTTCGGATAGCGTTCAGCAGTTACCATGTCGCTGAGCTACTTGAGGTGCTTGGAAAGTCGGGAATCGACGTCGAAACAAGGATAAAGTTACTACAGGACTTTAAAACCGCGAAGTTCTACGTTAAGGAACTGCTACCTGAGACCGTGGAGAAGGCGTTGACCCACAGCTTCGAGTCGAGAATCCACATCTATGACTACCTCACAGTCTACCCTCTCGAAGGTGTGGTAATTCAAATCTTCTCCGCCGACCAGCACCTTCAACACCCCCACTTTAAAAAAGTCGCCGAGGTTGTCAACCCCCTCCACCCATGGATTCTCCAAGAAGGCGTTAAGCCGAAGAAGCAGAAACCGTGAAGCTGAAACCGTGAAGCTAAACCAACCTTGAACCGATGAAGCACGCATTCTCTTATTATCATTTTATCTCTCCCTATCACTCTCACGCATACGCAGAGTCAATTCCCGCATCTATAAACCCGCAAAAAGAGCCCACACCCCATTAAACTAAATTAAAACCTCCAAGCCGTTGTATCAACAAAATGTATAAACAAATTATATAAATTCGGAAAATAGTGTTCCGCGATGATACCAGAAACCATACTTACTTGGGGTGCGGAATTTTCCATGGAATAGCTTTACGACGCCCACTTCTAATGAACCTCCAGCACCCCGTAGGCCCTTACCGCGTAACCTCTTGTAGCCTCAAGCCTCCCAGTGGTTGAGTCAACTCTGAAACCCATAGCCTCAAGAGCCTCAACACCCAGCAGCGGCTCCTTAGTTTCCATGATCAAGGCGATGGCGGGAACCCTTCTCTTCTCAACCTCAACCTCCACCACAGTCGTCTCCACGTTCAGCTCTCCACCGTTGGCAAGTGATGCTAGTGATATATCACCTTTCCCATGCCCCGTATTGGCAGAGTACCTCTTACCCCAGCATTGAGGAACTCGCTGAAATCGAAGTAAAAACCGCGTAAACCATGGAAAATAGATGCGACGTGAATGAAAGCATAGCTTGCCCTATAACCCTTTCCACGAACAGGGCTTGAAAACAACTCCGCTACCGTTGAAAAAAACATCGTGAAGAGCACGGATCACCCGAGGTACCTCAAATGCTTTAAGTCTACACCTGACGGAGGGCTTGAAGAAACTCCGCGGCTTGAAGTATTTTCACCCCCCTGTACTCACCTAGCTTCAAGAGATGCCTATCCCCAGTGACTATGAAGCGGGCGTTCACTTCAAAGGCGTTCTCCAACACCTTGTTATCATCAGGGTCATCCTCGACGATGTCAACCCTGACATCCGGGTTAACCACGACTAGTATCGTGATATAGTAGTTACGGACATCCTCCACCTCTTCCTCCGTTAACCCAAACCTAGGGTACCTGAGCACGCGGGTTAACTCGTCTATGATGGCTTGGCATGTGTAGCCCTCAACCATACCCACCTCGACTAACCCGACAACGGTGGCTTCAACGCCGCCCCAGAAGAGCGCGGAGACGAGTACGTTTGTGTCAAGAACCACTTTCAGCCTTCGCTTTTCGGACAGAGGCTATGGCCTCCTCCACATCCTCAACTCTAACGCCCTTCTCCACGATCTTCTTCCTAATGGATTCGCTTACAGTAGATAGCACGCTTTCCCCCTCCCTAACCTTCCTCAGTACGATGAGGTTCCCAGCCGCGTACACGAGAACCCTATCCCCTTCAACGATGCCCATCTTCTCCCTAACCATCTTAGGAATGACAACCTGCCCCTTAGAGGAAACCCTACCAACCGAGATCAGAGGCGACCACCAAGCCTAGTAAGACCAGTCCAACTTATTAACCTGACACCAGCTCCATCAAAACCCATAAGGAACCACACCCGGTCCAACGCTGCCCAGTCCATCCCGCTTTCACCCAATAGATAAGAGGTTTAAAGCTTTAAGTACGGTTATGTAGAACCTAATGGGACCCGCGTTGAAGATAACCGATGACATTTACCTTGTGGGAAGCGGGGAAGTTGGGCTCTCGAATAGGTATGACTGCCACGTATACCTGTTAAACGGTGACGATGAGAGCTTCGGGCTCATCGACGCAGGCTCAGGCTTGGAATCGGATAAGATTCTAATCAACATCCGTCGGGAAGGCTTCAACCCAGACAGCCTCAAGTACGTACTCGTCACGCACTGCCACGCCGACCACGCCTCAGGCTGCCTCAGCTTAAAACAAAGCACTGGATGCCAAGTAATCGCTTCAGCGTATGAGGCACGTTTAATCGAGGGGGGAAGCGATGAGGAACTCGGCCTCGTAAGGGCGAAGCTCGACGCCTGCTACCCACAAGACTACGCATACAACCACTGTAAGGTCGATCGCGTCATCAGGGACGGGGAAACCGTAGCCTTTGGGAGAAGCATCCTGAAAGCCATCATAACTCCAGGGCATAGTAAAGGGCATACCTGCTACTTGATGCGGAGAGAAGGAAGTACCCTCCTCTTCTCAGGTGACGAAGTCTTCCTTAAAGGCATGATCAGCCTCCTCAACTGCTACGGCTCAAGCCTCGAAGACTACAACGCGGGCATCGCCAAGCTTAAGGACCTATCCGTCGATACGCTTCTCCCAAGCCACGGGCTTTTCACCCTTAAGGATGGGCAGAGACACATCAACCTCGCTTATGAAAGGCTCAGAGCCATGTGGCCGCCTCTTAACACAGGATGGGACAGAGACCTCAGACCGTACATGGTCTAGGCATGAAAGCTACAGTATCCAGGAAAGTTTTCACGATAGACCATAAAGTTCAGGTAAGCCGGTAACCTTAGGCTACACACTTAAAGTTAAATCGCTTAACACATTATACAGCCCTGAACATCCCCGTATGATTCCAAGGGAGTGTGCGTGTTGAAGAGCCGTGTTCTTTTCAGCCCGATCAAGCTTGGGAGGGTGGAGGTTAGGAACCGCGTTGCATTAGCCCCTATGGGCACTGGACGCTACAGCCAAGACGGCAGCGTCACACCTGAGACCATACCCTACGTAGAGGCGCGGGCGAGAGGCGGCGTAGGCCTCGTAATAAGCCAGTTCACAGCCGCCACGAAGTACCAGAGGTTCCCTTTAATGGGCTCCTACGAGGACCGCCTCATACCAAGCCTGAAAGCGTACGCGGACGCCGCGCACAGGTATGGGGCAAAGGTCTTCATCCAGATAGCCACCATGGGAGGCGCTGACTACCTAGGCTCCTACGCGCCCTCAGCCATAGACCTCCCATGGTACACGGTTCTCCCCAAAGAGTTGAGTAAACCGCAGGTAGGGGAAATCATAGAAGGCTTCGTTCACGCAGCCTTGCGGGCGAAGAATGCGGGAATAGACGGTGTTGAGCTGCACGGCGCCTACGGGTACCTCATCGCAGAGTTCATCTCACCCTTCAGCAACAGGCGGGGAGACGAGTACGGCGGCGACTTCGAGGGTAGGATGCGGGTTCCCGTAGAGATCGTACGGGGTATACGAAGGCTCTGCGGAGGCGACTACCCAGTAGGATTCAAGTTCAACGCCTACGAGGAAGTCCCGAAAGGCATCGACCTGAAACTAGGCGTAAGGATCGGAAAGAGAATGGTCGACGAGGACGTAGTCTACCTTCACCCCGTACCTATGGCTTCAAGCATCGCGTCCCTAGGACTGGCAAAGTACCCGGCTATGCCCATAATCTACCATCCCCAGGACGTAACGATACCGTTAACCGAGTACGTGAAGCGCCGTGTAGAAGATGTTCCGGTTATAGCCGCGGGTGGAATCAAGGACCCAGCCGTCGCCGAAGACATAATCAACTCGGGTAAAGCGGACATCGTAGCCTTGGGAAGAGCGCTTCTAGCGGACGCTGACTGGGTGGATAAAGCAGTGGTGGGTAAGCGTATACGCCCCTGCATAAGATGCAACGTCTGTCACCTCGAAGCTGTTTCAAGGACTAAAAAAATCGTGTGCACGGTTAACCCCGACCTGATGAAGGAGCTGGAGGCGCCTCTGAAACCCCCTACGAAACGTAAAAGGGTCTTGGTTGTAGGAGGCGGCCCGGCTGGAATAACCGCTGCCACCGTGTCCTCGCGTAGAGGACATGAGGTAACCCTACTTGAGAAGGGAGAGGAATTAGGCGGCTTACTCATCGCGGGAAGTCGACCGCCGTTCAAAGCCGACGTACTTGAGCTACTTCAGTACCTACGCGAAGAGATAGTGGAGAGCGGTGTAGAGCTTAAGCTCGGCGAGGAGGCTACCTCGGAAAGGCTGCGTAAAGCCAACGCCGATGCTTTAATCGTAGCCATAGGCGCCTCTCCCATCACCCCCCCTATTGAAGGACTTGCGGAGGCTAAAACCCTGTACGTAAAGGAGGCGTTTATAGACCCTGAACGCGTAGGTAGAGAGCCCCTGATAATCGGTGGGGGAGTTACCGGATGTGAAGCCGCCCTCTACCTGGCGCGGCTGGGTAGGAAAGTCACCGTCGTGGAGAAGCTTACTGAGCTCATGCCCTTGGAGGAGTTGGGCTACAAGTACAACACGGCGGTCCTTACAGAAAAGCTGAAGAAAGCCGGGGTTAGGTCCTGCCTCAACTCTGAGGTCGTCGAGGTAACTCCCTCGAAGGCATCGATCAAGTTTGGGGGAATGCCCGTCGAACTATCGGTGGACACAGTCGTGCTGTCAGTAGGGCTTAAACCTGATAAAGGCTTGGTTGAATCCCTGAAGGCCTCATGCAGCGAGTCCTACGCTATTGGTGACTGCGCGAGCCCAGCGCGGGTCTACGAAGCCATCCATGAAGGCGACAGAGTGGGAAGGATGGTTTAAAGAACCTTCAGTTAATGAACTAGGAACAGATAAAGTACGCATCAATATAATGCCTTAAACCTTTACCCAACTCGATAGATGAAAAGAACAGCTTATACGATGCCCATACAGCCCCCGTAATACATATACCTTCTCAACTCAGGAAGCGTAAAGCCAGAGCGGCGTAGGTCTTCGCAGCGGCGACGAGTTCCCTAACCTCCACGTACTCATCCGCTGTATGGGCTTGCTCCAACCGTCCAGGTCCATAGATAACGGTTGGCGTGTGAGCGATGTTCGCTAGGAAGGAGGCGTCGCAGGTTGCTGTGAACCCAGAGACCACACCCTCGACCCCCTGAACCTCCTCAACAACGGACCTGAGCATTTTGACCAACATTGAATCGACCGGGGTTTCCATAGGTTCAACGGCGATTATGGGGTGAAACTCAACGTCGAGTTCAGGGTCCTCCACTCTCAACGCGTCAAGGAGGCTTTTAACCGCCTGCAACCTCCCCTCAACCGTCTCCCCTGGAACCAACCGAGTATCCACGATAGCCTTGCATAGGTTTGGGACAACGTTAGGCGCGATGCCCCCGTCGATGACGTCCACGCTGATGGTTGGTGGGCTGAGGAGGGGATGCCTAACCCTCGCCAGCTCCTCCCCGTACTGCCTCAGCCCATGGATAACGTCGCACATCTTGTAAACCGCGTTCACCCCTCCATGGGGCATGCTGGCGTGAACGGAGCGTCCCCGGGTTACGAATTCCAGCGGCAACGCTCCTTTATGACAGGTTTTAACCTCCAAGCCGGTAGGTTCACATACAACCGCGGCGTCAGGCTTCACCCCCGCGTCCACCATGAAACGGGTACCCGAACCACCCCTCTCCTCGTTTACCACAGCGGAGACGAGGAGGCAACCCTTCAGGGAAACACCCGCTCCATCAACGGCTTTAACGGCTTCAAGCATCGCCGCGAGCCCACCCTTCATATCCGCCGCACCCCTACCGTAAACCCTTCCACCGCGGACCACGGCGTCAAAAGGCTCAGAGCTCCAGCCCTCCCCTGGGGGAACCACGTCCATGTGCCCGTTAAGAAGAAGACAGGGACCTAAACCCCTATTTCCAAGACGCCCTAACACGTTCAGTCTCCCTGGGTGCACGCTCTGAAACTCAACCTCCATACACGCCTCTTCCATGACATCAGCCACGTAACGCCCGATTTCACCCTCGTTCCCAGGCGGGTTAACGCTTCTGAAAGCGATCAGTTCACGCGTGGTCTTCACCAACGCCTCCTCATCGATAAAGCCGAAAACCCTCTCATACCCAGCCTCACTCATGGAAAAACACAGCATCTAGTTGGATACAAGGCTTTAAAAGGATGATGTGAAGCATTCCAGGGATTCCCAGCTTAAGCTTATGCATCTAGGCCTTCAGGGTTAATACAGCAGAAACCGTGGGAGACCATCTAGTTAACCCCTAAACCATAAGGGTACATTCATCTTAACATCCTCCTTAGGGGAAACGTGGGGGTAAAGCCTTGGAAAAAGCACGGAGGGCAACCCGTCAAAGGAAACATCATTCCAAGCGTCTTCCTTAAACCTTAAGTTGGCAACCCCACCCGCTTTGACGTAACCTTTATATCGATCCAGTGCCCTCCTCTCTTCTGGGAGTTCGACTCCCGCCCACGATTTTGGCGGCGGCGTCGACCTAGACATTTAATGGGTTTAACCCTGAGGATGAAGGTGTCGGCCTCCAGTTGTGGGTAAAGGTATGAAGGCTTAACCCGATGGTTAGGTCCGATGTAGGCTTAGGGATAACCGTCAATTCCGACATTACATGCGGCTTAAGAATAACTCCGGTTGATCCTGCCGGACCCGACTGCTATCGGGGTGGGACTAAGCCATGCTAGTCAAGCGTCCCAAGCCATGATGGGACGCGGCGTACAGCTCAGTAACACGTGGTTAACCTGCCCTTAGGACGGGGAAAACCCCGGGAAACTGGGGTTAATCCACGGTAGGTGGGGAGACCTGGAATGGTTCCCCGCTTAAAAGGTGTCTAGGCCACGCTTCTAAACACCGCCTAAGGATGGGACCACGGCTGATCAGGTAGTTGGTGAGGTAACGGCTCACCAAGCCTATAACCAGTACGGGCCGTGAGAGCGGTGGCCCGGAGATGGACACTGAGACAAGGGTCCACACCCTACGGGGCGCAGCAAGCGCGAAACCTCCGCTATGCGCGAAAGCGCGACGGGGCTACCCCGAGTGCCGTCCGCTGAGGATGGCTTTTCCCCAGTCTAAACAGCTGGGGGAATAAGGGGAGGGCAAGCCTGGTGTCAGCCGCCGCGGTAAGACCAGCTCCCCAAGTGGTCGGGACGATTATTGGGCCTGAAGCATCCGTAGCCGGCTCGGCAAGTTTCCCGTTAAATCCAGCGGTCTAATCGTTGGGCTGCGGGAGATACTGCTGGGCTAGGGGACGGGAGAGGCCGGCGGTATTTCTGGGGGAGGGGTAAAATCCTATAATCCCAGGAGGACCACCAGTGGCGAAGGCGGCCGGCTAGAACGTGCTCGACGGTGAGGGATGAAAGCTGGGGGAGCGAACCGGATTAGATACCCGGGTAGTCCCAGCTGTAAACGATGCGGGCTAGGTGTTGGACCGGCCATGAGCCGGTTCAGTGCCGAATGGAAGCAAATAAGCCCGCCGCCTGGGAAGTACGGCCGCAAGGCTGAAACTTAAAGGAATTGGCGGGGGAGCACCACAAGGGGTGTAAGCTGCGGTTTAATTGGAGTCAACGCCGGGAACCTTACCAGGGGCGACAGCAGTATGAAGGTCAGACTGAAGGTCTTGCCAGACAAGCTGAGAGGAGGTGCATGGCCGTCGCCAGTTCGTGCCGTGAGGTGTCCTGTCAAGTCAGGCAACGAGCGAGACCCCTGTCCTTAGTTGCTAATAGACCCCATCGGGTTCTAAGCACACTAAGGAGACCGCCGCCGATAAGGCGGAGGAAGGAGGGGGCCACGGCAGGTCAGTATGCCCCGAATCCTCTGGGCCACACGCGGCTTACAATGGCAAGGACAATGGGTTCCAACCCCGAGAGGGGGAGGTAATCCCGAAACCTTGCCTCAGTTGGGATCGAGGGCTGCAACCCGCCCTCGTGAACCTGGAATCCCTAGTAATCGCGTGTCATCATCGCGCGGTGAATACGTCCCTGCTCCTTGCACACACCGCCCGTCGCTCCACCCGAGTTAGGTTAGGGTGAGGCGTGGTCTCACTTGTCCACGTCGAACCCCAGCTTGACAAGGGAGGAGAAGTCGTAACAAGGTGGCCGTAGGGGAACCTGCGGCCGGATCACCTCCTTAGAAAAAACGGTTTGACGGTTATCCCTAAGCCTGAGCAATGTAATGTAATGCGATGCAGCTTGGAAAAGCTTTTCCAAGCGAAGGGCGAAGTGAGTCTAGCTCACGATGACGCTGTGCATAGGCTTCCACGCATAATGGTCGCTGGGTTCCAGAGTAAACCCGGTACGTAGACGCCGCTTGGTGGATGGCTTGGCTTGGGCGCTGAGGAAGGACGTGGCAAGCTGCGATAAGCCTTGGGTAGGCGCATGCAGCCTTCGATCCAAGGATTTCCGAATGGGACTTCCCATCGTCAGCCGCGAGGTTGACGGAGCTCCACTTCGGTGGAGAGGGAACCCACCGAACGGAAGCATCCAAGTAGGTGGAGGAAAAGAAACCAACAGGGATTCCCTAATTAGCAGCGAGCGAAAGGGGAACAGCCTAAACTGAACTTCACCGAGTAATCGGTGGAGGATGTGGGGTTATGTTCCAGCCATAAACCTCCACGCTGGGGAAGTTGAGGTGGTCTGGAAAGACCCGCCATAGAGGGTGAAAGCCCCGTAAACGTAACCTAGATGGAGGCGGCTGGCAACAGAGTACCATACCTTGCATGGTGTGGGAACTTAGGTGCCATTAACATCTAAGGCTAAATACGTCCCAAGACCGATAGTGCACTAGTACGGTGACGGAAAGCTGAAAAGCACCCCGGAAGGGGGATGAAAAGAGCCTGAAGCCAAGCGGTTACAGACGTGCATAGCCTTGAAGGGTAGATCCCTCCTGAAGGAAGCCGCGGCGACGCGGCGGTACGAAGGAGGGGGACTAGGGTTATGCGCTCCGTTTAGAACCACGGGTCGGGGAGTTCACCTCAATGGCGAGCTTAAAGGTGTGAAAGCCTGAAAGCGGAGGGAAACCGATGTGCCCGCAGCCGGGGCTTCCCCGGTGAGGGGCAGGGTCTTCAAGGGCCTGGAGTCATTGGGGTGAAACTAGAAACCGAGTGATCTAGCCCTGGGTAGGTCGAAGCCGGGCGAAAGCCTGGTGGAGGACCGCAAGGGTGCTGATGTGCAATTCGCTCCCCAAACCTGGGGCTAGGGGACAAAAACCAATCTAACTCGGTGATAGCTAGTTCCTCCCGAATTAGATCGCAGTCTAGTCCCAAGCGAGGTTGCCTAGGGGGTAGAGCAACGATAGGAAGGCGAGGACTCGAAAGGGTCCACCTCCCTTTCGAACTTCGAATACTTAGGCTCCTGAGACCTTGGGAAACGGGTCCTAGGGGGTAAGCTCCTAGACCGAGAGGGGAACAACCCGGACAAGGGTTAATGCCCCTAAGTGCTGGCTAAACGTTAACTAGAAGGGTGTCCTCAACCTCAGACAGCTGGGAGGTAGGCTTAGAAGCAGCCATCCTCTAAGCAACGCGTAACAGCGGACCAGCCGAGGTTGGGGGCCCCGAAAATGGACGGGGCTAAGCCAGCCGCAGATACCCTTGGGCTTAACGCTTCAACGTTAAGCTGGTAGGGAGGCGTTTCGGTTGGTTGGAAGCTGAGCCGTGAGGTTCAGTGGACCGGCCGAAGTTGTAGATCCCGACGGTAGTAACAGCGAAGAGAGGTGAGAATCCTCTCCGCCGAAGGGGCCAGGGTTTTCCAGCACTGCGTCGTCAGCTGGAAGTCAGTCGGTCCTAAGGCAGGTCCTAACCGTCCCTGCCGAAGGGGAAACCGGTTTATATCCCGGTACCGTGAGGATACGTGCGGTGACGCAAGCCCTCAACCTGACACCTTCGGGTAGGTTGAGTGGGGTTGCCACCCCATTTAACTGCCCAAGCCTGGGGAGTGCCGTAACGGCGAGAACCAGGCGGAGACAGGAATAGCCCGCCGTTTAGGCGGGTTCAGCTGATCCCGAGGGTCAGTGAAAAGGGTTGGGGGATGGATTCCTCACGCCCGTACCTAGATCCGACACAGGTGTCCCTGGGTGAGAAGCCTAAGGCGTGTCGGGTTACTCCAGGTGAGGGAATTCGGCAAAACAGCCCCGTATCTTTGGGATAAGGGGTGCCTATGTTCCCGGTCTCAGACTGGGAGCGTAGGTCGCAGTGACTAGGGGGTCCCGACTGTTTAATAAAAACACAGGCAACCGCAAGTCCGAAAGGATGTGTACGGTTGCTGAATCCTGGCCAGCAGCAGTACCTCAAACCTGGGTTCAACTAGGCTAAGGGCTGCTTAGCGCCGGAAGTAACTCTGACTTTCTCAAGGTAGCCAAATGCCTTGTCGGATGACATCCGACGTGCACGAATGGATCAACGAGGGCCCCACTGTCCCCACCTGGAACCCGGTGAACCCACATAAAGTGGTGAACAGTCCACTGACCCCCAACGGGGCAAGAAGTCCCCGTGGAGCTTTACTGCAGCTTGTTGTTGGGGTATGGTTGTAGATGCGTAGTGTAGGTGGGAGCTGATGACCTGGCTCTCTCGGGAGCTGGAAAGGCGTCGATGAAACACCACCCTTCCGCGACTATACCCCTTACTCGGGCTACAGCCTGAGGACAGCGGCAGGTGGGCAGTTGGCCTGGGGCGGCGCCCCCTTGAAAAGGTATCGAGGGGGCCCAAAGGTCGGCTCAGGCGGGACAGAAACCCGCCGTTGAGGGCAAGGCCAAAAGCCGGCCTGACTTGGTTCTCCAAGGTAAGGAACCAAGAGGCGAAAGCCGGGCCTAGCGATCCTTCAAACCCCTATTAGTGAGGGTTGGAGGTGACAGAAAAGTTACCCCGGGAATAATTGGCTAGTCGCGGGCGAGAGTTCACATCGACCCCGCGGCTTGGCACTTCGTCGTCGTCCCTTCCCATCCTGGCGGTGCATAAGCCGCCAAGGGTGAGTCTGCTCGCCTATTAAAGGGGAATGCGAGATGGGTTTAGACCGTCGCGAGACAGGTCGGACTTTACCTGTTGGGGGTGCCAGTCGTCTGAGGGGAAGTCGTCCTCAGTACGAAAGGAACGGGGCGACGCAGCCTCTAGTGTACCAGCTGTCTGGCAAGGCATGCTGGGCAGCCACGCTGTTGAGGATAAGAGCTGAAGGCATCTAAGCTCGAAGCCTTTCCCGAAAAGAGACGGCTGATCCCAGAGCCGATGCTTGGTAACAAGCGTCTTTCTGGGACGAGGGTCGGGGTGGAAGACCCCGTTGATGGAGTGGAGGTGTACGCCGGAAGCCTTCGGGCGACCGGTTCAGCCTGCCACCCCCAATCGCCCAAGGTCCGGGTTGAAAAAGGAGCCCAGCGCCCATGCGAAATGGAAGCCTATGCGCAGCCAGCTCAGCCCCGAAACCGTTCTAATCCCAGTGTGGTCATGTTCTCCAAGGGGCTTTAACCGGGTATGAGGCGTACTTATGCGCGGTCTTTATCATAGCTAGGAGGTTTCCCGTAGGTACGTTTGGGTGTATGGTGTTTGATGAGCCTAGGATGTAGCCGCTTCCAGGCGCACCTTCCTCCAGGCATCTCAGCGTCTCCCTTGCCACATCGTCCCCCGTTCCGTAAACAAGGGTTTTAGCGCAGTCAACGTTACCCCAGAGTACAAGCTTGGGAAGCCTTCGCTTCAGGTCACCTATACGCATACCTGCTTGGGCGTCGATCTCTCCGTAACCGTCAACACCAGACTCCATGAAAAGCTCCTGAGATATTGGCCACGTGTTCCCATCAGTTCGGAATACGTATGGTAGACCGAGGCTGTGGCAGAAGCTCGTAAGCTTCTTCAACCGAGGGAGTATAAGCCTCCTGAAGAGCCTTGGGGAATACATTGGGCCATGGTTGTCCGCCAGGTCTCCTCCACCCAGTATGAAGTCCGCGCCGTGGGCTTTCATGAGTTCAACAACCCTCAGCGTGCGCTCCAGCGCATGGTCTAGATACTTCTCAACCACATCAGGCTTCTGGAACAGGGCTTGCATCCATGGGGCTTCTACAGGTACTGCTATTCCCCCGCCTCCGGCTATGAATCTCTCAGAGCCAAGCCTTTCAACGATGTAGTCGAAGGCTTCAAACTCGCTCTCATCAACTTCTACAGGTTCATCCAGGAAACATTGCACGAATCTATCAACCGATGAAATTCCTTCCCTTCGAAGCCTCGAATCTACACGCATAAACATCCTTGACCCAGGGTCATATCGTGAGACACTCCAGAACCCCCAGTCATCCTCGTAGTAGTACGTGTAATCATCCAGCTTCCTCTTCGGTCCTGTAGCGTCCCTAGCGGGTACCATGGGGGGTCTCACGATGTCAAGGTTCAGCTTCACATGAAGCTCCACAACGTCAGCGCAGAGCCTGTCGACGAGGAAGTCGCGTTTCCCTTGATAGACAAGCTCTGCAACATCACGCCAACCAACACCCCCTCCTCCAGTGTAAGCATACCGACCGAGAAGCTCCGAAGCCACATTCGACGCGACTTCCTGTTCAAAAAATGGAACCTTATCGGGTTCCTCATGTTTGAACACTAGGTTAACCCTATCCCTGGATGTCATCCCGTACACGGAACACTCCTCCAGAGAACTGATCGCATATTACCTACATGCAAGGATTTACCTAGAGTTTTTAAACACATCCCCATCCTTTCTCATTGAAGCGAAAGACATACACACATCTTCCCCTCCAGCATTACTTAAGGAATTTATTCATCAACCCTAAGCAAGTCACATAGACTTAAACTTCCGGCGACAAATGTTTTTATCCACCGTTAATTTCATTTAAACCAGGTAGGTCGACGAGTGGGTTTCCGGGTGTTTCAACACACCTGGGGGAAACTCCTCCACGCTGGCGGAGCCATACCACCGTGAGGTGGGGGGTGAAAACTCCAGCTCCGGAATAGAAAAGCCATCCTCCCCACCGGATGTGGATGACTCGGCGGATCCGTCGACGATGGTGGAAGAGGGATTGAAACTGCCGTCTTATGGGCGTCAAGGCTAAACGGAACCCATGAACGTCCGTCTGAGGTTCGGGTAAGCCGCGTTAGTCGAATCCCACCTAAAACAGAAGGAGGGTTACGGTCGACCTACCCCAATACATCAGATACATAAGCGCCTATAAATCAATAAGACGCTTCTTTTTAAGATGATCGTGTAGCGCCTTAGGTTTACGGAGCCTAACATCGTTATCTATCAAGGTTAAGGAAGTAAGATGTCACTGTATAAAGCTCAACGTCGCAGTTGTTATATTAGGCACATCCCCTATCACCCTTTATGGTTGAGAAACTAGCTGTTGAAGGTGGAACTCCTGTCCGCGGGGAGCCTTGGCCACGGAGAGTTCACATCGGAGAAGCCGAGGTTAACGCCGTAATGGAAGTTTTAAAAAACGCCGTTGAAGATCCTGGCAAACTATGGAGAATGGGCGGGTTAGAAACCGCTGAGTTTGAAAAACGCTTCGCTGAGTTCTACGGTTCAAGTTTCGCGGCGGCTTCAAGCTCAGGGACGGCTTCCATACACCTCGCATTAGCCGCGTGTAGATTCGAGCCTGGAAGCGAGGTTATCACGTCTCCTATAACCGACGTGGGCACAGTTACACCCATTTTATTTCAAAACCTCATCCCAGTCTTCGCAGATGTTGACCCTGAAACATTGAACATCGACCCAGATTCAGTTGCTGAAAGGGTTACGGAGAAAACGAGGGCTGTAATCCCAGTCCACCTCTCAGGGCTCCTATGCGACATGGACCCCATTATGGAGATCGCGGAGAAACATGGACTCGTGGTCATAGAGGACTGCGCCCAGGCTCACGCAGCGGTTTACAAGGGTAGGATGGCTGGTACAATAGGTGACCTGGGCTGCTTCAGCTTGATGGCGGGGAAACATATAACCAGCGGCGGCGAGGGTGGGATGACCATCACGGATAATGAGGGGCTTTGGCGAGACACCATGCTCTTCGCACGGAACATATTCACCCCATGGGCTCAGGTTCACTTCGACATCCGCTTCCCAGTTCTCAACTACAGGATGACGGAGCTTCAAGCAGCCATAGGCTTAGCTCAGCTTCCAAAGCTGCCGGGGATCGTGGCTGCGCGGAGGAGGCTGTGTGAAAAGCTTGCGAGTTCTATGACGCACCTTGAAACCGTCCGGTTCTCCAAGGTTTTAGAGCACACCCAGCCAACCTTCTGGTTCTGCATGCTCCACGTGGACACGGACTCTATAAAAGTGGGTATAGACGATTTCGCTGAGGCTCTTCGCATGGAGGGAATCCCTGTTGCAGCCCGGTACACCGTGGTACCAATGTACGAGTACGAGTTCATCGCAAGCAGGCAGACCTATGGGCTGTCCAAGTGTCCATGGACATGCCGCTTCTACGGGAAAACTATTGACTACAAAGACTCCTGTCCAAACGCAGCCGAAGCGTTGAAACGGGTCTTAACCCTCAGCCTTCACGAAAACTGTACGGATAAGGAGGTTGAAGACACAGTCGCAGCCTTAGAGAAAGTTGAAGCACATAATAAGAAGGGCTAGGCTAACCCGTGGATTAAAAAGCGAGGAAAATTCATCGACCCCGCGTATGAACATGGTATATTTCATTAACGCTTCACGAATACTCAATCTCCTATGATAGACCCACCAGAAAGGGTGGTTTTAACTCTTCCAATGAGGTTTTCGACGTGCTTCTCATTGCGTTCCATGAACTTCATCAAAGCCCTGATGTTGGCGACCTCAATAGCATACGCCTTAGCCTTTTCCTCCAGCCCAAGCTGCTTCGCCTTAACAACCTCCTCGAAAAGCTTTCTCTCACGGAGTTGCATCCTCTCCCTTAAACCCCTGAGGTTTTCAAGGCTTTGATTCAGGTAGATGAGCGCCTCCTCCAAATCCATGAGTTTAGTCGGGTAAACCTTCACGACGACGACCTTATCACCTTCAAGCCTCGTCGTTAAGAGCTTTACCCTTCTCAAAGGCCAACCCAATTCCCGCGCTATCTCAAAGTGAGTCACCCCTGGCTTTCTCCGGATAAGGTTGTGCAGAATCTCCTTTGCTTTACCCATAAACACACACCTTTAGGCATTTCATAACTAGGCTCAAGTCTATTTGAGGCTGACGGCTGCTCTGAGAAAGCTACCGACTTAACGTATAGAAATACCTTTGAGAAAGAAGGAGACTTATCTTAGTAGGAGGATGCACGCCTTGGAAGTTTAGAGTCCATACTGAGTACATCGGTTAGCCTCTTCCCAGTAAGGAAAGAGCGGGAATTGTAAACATTAACTATAACATGTTACGTCGAATAGACCATCTTCTTCAATTCAGAGATGAAGGTACTCACTTCCACACTCTTCACTAAAGATTCCTTAGCCTTCCTCCATACTAAAGGACAGTTCTGGTAGTTTACTCCCACGATCTTATGGATCGCCTTATCCACCGCCACCTTGTTCTCTTCAATCCCTAAAATGCCTGCTCCTGTGAAAATGTCTTTAAGGTGTCTGAAATAGTAAGTTAAGGGAACATTATTGATAATCAACCTATCTGGAGATTTATCTTTTCTCGTAGCACCTACGTGTTTGCCTTGGAAAACCTAAGCCATCGATGAATCTGATTACAGAACTAGTAAATTTAGATTTCTCACATCGAGCTATGACTTAGCCTCTTTAGGTTTAGAAAAGCATATATACTACAACTTCACTTCAAAGGCGTTCTAACAATGATTGGTGGTGAAGCGATGGATAAGAGTGGTAGGTTAAGGCGGTTGAGCTTCTTTACCGACCGGGAAATCCAGACCTTTAAACTCTACCTCGAGTTGGGGTCCCAGACAAAGGTTGCTGCAAAGCTTGGCGTCGTGAACAGTGCTGTCGCAAGCGTCATAAGGAGTGTCAGGTTGAAGGTGTTCAAGCTCTTGAACGCCCTCCAAGAAAGCCTAGAACTTGGCTTACTCAACGAAGACGATGTGCTAAGTCTGGTTCCGTCAAGCAAGCTTTTCCCGAAGATAAGGGAGCGCCTCATCAAGGGGAAAGACGCTGAAACGATGGAGGCTATCAAACAACTGCTCAACAGCTTAACACCTGAAGAACGGAAAAAGCTCATGTAACTGGTATGAATAGCCTCTGCAGCCTCGCAACTTCAAGGCTGCTTTCCGCTTTGCTGTAGGCTTCGAGGGCTTCGCGGTTAAGGCTTAAGAAGGAAGGCCCCCATTTAAAAACCGATAGAAGCCTCACACCCTCTTTTTTAAACCCAACAATGTACAGAGCCGCCGCTAGGGCTTCAACTGTGGATAGTTTGGTCGGTTTTCCATAGTTTGTAGGGTTGGCGGCGATTAGGTACGGTAGGCAACGCTGAACACCGGGCAGACTAAGTTTGAAGGTTTCATCGATGTCCGCCCAACTGCAGTCTACAGCAACTACACCCCATTTCTCCACTGTTTCCCGATCAGTAGGGGATAAGGCTTGGATGCTGAAGGGGCTGAGGAGGACACTCCTTCCTGGAATGTACTTTCTACTGAAGAAGACCTTTGCTAACCCCTTCTTAGCAAGTTTTAAACCAGTGCACTTAAACGGGTTACATTGCCTAAAATGGATTACGATGATCCTCATAACCCATCAAAACCATTCAGATACACCTTGTGTAAGGCTAGAGCGGAACAAGAGTGTAGTCCATGGTTCCAAGCCCTAGTTTCTCAGCGCACATCAATTGTAGCCGCCAGTCCTGCTTGTTCAACGCCGTGAACTTATCCACACCCGAGCCTGTTGCATCAACCTCGTCGACGGCTGAACCAGGCACTCCAGGAGCTCTGATAACGAGGTCAGCCGAGGCTTTATCCACGGCTACGGGGTCTTTTGACGCTAGGATGCCGATGTCTGGGATGATCGGTAGGTCTGAGAAGGGGTTACAGTCGCATCTAGGGGTTACATCCATTACAAAGTTGAAGTACCCGATCTTCTCACTCCCAATGATATTAACCACCGCCGCTGCAACGTCAACTATCCGCGTGGCAATCTCTGGGAAACTCGTCGTCTCCATGGACACAGCATTTAGAGGGCAAACCTCACGGCAGTGGTTACATCCGCGGCAAAGCTCTTCACCGATGAACGCTTTACCGCTGTGTAGAACTATGGCTTTGACGGGACAGTACACAACGCAGACACCGCATCCGTTACACCGTTTTTCAACAACCTTTGGCTTCGAGTAGGCGTGAGACGCCCATTTTCCAGTCTTACTCGCACAACCAACTCCAAGGTTTTTCAGAACACCGCTGAAACCCATGATAACCCCCACCTTAAAGTGTGTGACGACGACCATGGCATCAGCATCTGCAAAAGCCTTAGCCACATAAGCTTCCTTCAACCTGTTCCCATCGACCTTTACGAGGACATCGTCTAATCCTATCTCTCCATCGGCTACCACGAAGGGAGCTCCAAGGGTCTCGGCTGTAAACCCGTTCTCAGCAGCTACTTGGATAAGTCCCTGAGCCGTCGACCTCACCCCCTTAATCCCCCATGAACACGATTCCCCGATAAAGGGGTGTCCACCTACCTCCCTTATCTTCGCAACAAGTCTCCGAGTGTAGATATGTCTGATGAAGCGGGTACATCCTCTCTCACCAACATGAACCTTAACCGCGACCTGATCCTCAGGGTCTACAATAGTGTTTATCCCCGAAATGTCGAAGAGTCTGCCTAGTTTTTCAAGAAGCCCTTCTCCTGCACTTCTAGACCTTATGCCGGCGAAGTAGACCTCAGCTTTTCCCAAAAATGAACACCCTCCAACGATAATCACGCAGTCGCTTCATAAGTACTTACTAGAGGATATAACTTGTCTCAGCCTTCGTATAGGACTAGCTTGATAGAATAGAGTTTTTACTCGTCTCATCACCTAGAGGCGTTTCCGATCATTGAAATAAGCTCGACTATAGCTTCTCAGCGATCCTTAAAACTTTATCAACAACATCTACCGCGGTTCTACCGAGTACGGTGATCAACGGTTCCTTACCCCAATCGCCTTCGTGATATATTATATCGGGTACTTTACCTAGGCGTCTTATCGCCTGCTTAGCTCCCCAATGCGTAGAAGCCCCCTCAGCCTTTTTCACATCCTCAGGTTCAAGCCCTCGATCGTAGGATGAGGTTGTATAACCCAGTTCCTTACATATGCTCAAGATCTGGTCGGTGTAGCGTATGTTCATCCCAGCCCTTATCTCGGGGTTGAAGGTTATTGCTACGGCTAGGGTGGATGCAACGTGTGTTGAAACCCCGAATTCTGGGTCAGCGGAAGCCTTAACGCCTTCACGAAGTCTTACTATCCGCCCGGGTACACCCGCGAATTCAAGGTAGTCCACGGTATAGTTTGGCGCCATCACTAGGTTCGATTGAACCTCAGGTATAAGCTTGGTGACAGTAGGATGGCTCTCAAGGATCCTTAAAGCTTTACGGATGTTCTGTACGACAAACCACTTCTCAGATTCCTGGTAGAGATGTGCCATGGGGTTTACAGGGCTATTTCCCTTCCCCAGGAGTAACCCATGTTTCAACGCTCTCGTTACAAAGACTTTAGCAACCTCAACTGCTTCAAATACATCCATGCCTTTAGCTAATTGAGCTGTTATCGCCGCGGAGAAGCAGCATCCTGCTCCATGCGAGGTCTTTGTATCCACCCACTCGGCTTCGAGTTCCTTGAACTCCCCGTTTACGTAAAGGATGTCCACGGCTCTATCATGGCTTATATGCCCTCCTTTAACTACAACTGCCTTTGGACCGTAGGCCGCTATCCGTTCAGCCGCTTTCCGCACATCCTTCAAAGAAGTAACCTGCAAGTGCGCTAAGACACTGGCTTCAGGCGCGTTTGGAGTTACGATTGTTGCAAGAGGGAGTAAAAACCTGACAAGGGTTTCTATGGCTTCAGGTTTAAGCAATGGGGTACCGGTTGTTGATACAAGGACAGGGTCAACTACGAGGGGAAAGCCATGCTCCTCGATTTCCTCAGCTACAACCTTAACTATGCCAGCTGTGTATAGCATCCCTGTCTTCGCGGCGTCGACGCCTATATCCTCAACGACAACGTCTACCTGTTTCCTAACAACTTCAGTAGGGATGTTAACGATTTCTTTAACCCCTATTGTATTCTGAATGGTAAGGGCTGTAAGGGCTGCTACTCCATATACTTTAAGTGAAGCGAATGTTTTCAGGTCTCCCTGAATCCCCGCTCCCCCACTAGGGTCTGAACCAGCAATTGTTAAGGCACATGGCATCAGGGTTGCAGCCGTCCCGGTTTTGGAGGCTTTACATGCACTTCTCAGCGACAACTTCCCTATCACCGAAGTATTTTGCGATGATTTTATACGTGCAGAAGGGACCGCACATGCTACACGCGGTCGTCGAAGTCCCTACGTTACCATGAATAACCCGTGCTTTTTCAGGGTTTATTGAAAGCCTTAACTGAGTCTTCCAATCCAGCTTCGCACGGGCTCTAGCCATATCCATGTCGAGCTTTCCAGCGTTTTTCCCAAGTCTAACGATGTCACAGGCGTGGGCTGCCAGCTTAGCCGCGATAACCCCCTCCTTAACATCATCAACGCTTGGAAGCGATAAATGCTCAGCAGGTGTTACGACGCAGAGGTAGTCCGCTCCAGCCATAGATGCCAAAGCACCGCCTATAGCACCCACTATATGATCGTAAGGAGCGCCTATGTCCGTAACCAAGGGTCCTAGGAGGTAGTAGGGAGCGCCTTTACATACAGCTTTTTCCAAGGCCACATGGGACGCTATTTGGTTAAGCGGCATATGCCCTGGTCCCTCAACAATGCATTGAACACCTGCTTTGCGAGCGCGCTCGACTAACTCTCCTATGGTTAGGAGTTCTTGGACTTGAGCCCAATCAGAGGAGTCTGTCAGGCACCCTGGTCTAAGCCCGTCCCCTAGGCTTATACAGAAGTCGAATTCACGGGCTATTTCAAGGAGGTAGTCGAAGTCCTTGTATAACGGGTTTTCCCTATCGTTATGCAGAATCCATGCGGCTAGAAACGTACCACCGCGGCTCACTATACCCGTCACTCTCGGGTGTCGTTTCAAGTGTTCGATGATTGGTTTCGTGACGCCACAGTGGACAGTCATGAATGCAACTCCATCCTTAGCATGCCTCTTGATGACGTTGAAGACATCGTCGTCTTTCATGTCAACAATACTTCCTCGACTGTTAATGGCATCGATCGCCGCTTGATAAATCGGAACAGTTCCTAGAGGAACGGTTACAGCCTTGAGTAGGCTCCATCTGATGTCGTTGAGGTCTCCCGCTGTTGACAGGTCCATAACGGTTTCAGCGCCGAATCTCACGGCAACCTTGGCTTTTCTAAGCTCTAAACTAGGGTCACACACATCCATAGACGTTCCCACATTGGCGTTCACCTTAATCCGTAAACCCTCACCGATCCCTATAGGAGGAATTTCCTCGTTAACACTACTCCGCGCGATGACGACGGTTCCATCCCTAACCCTTTCCCTTAAGGTCTCAGCTGAGCATCCTTCATCTTCTGCAACCCTCTTCATCTCCTCTGTAACTGCACCACGCTCAGCCGCTTTTAACTGTAAAGTCAGTGTAGACACCTCGCCAAAGAACAGCGACGGGTTAGATAAATATTAACCATCTCTTTATCCCCCATAACACTGTTTCAACGTCCTAACCTCGTCAGTTGATGGTTATTGTTTTTTCCAATCATGCTTTTAACCGACAAGAGTGTAAAGGTAGCTGTCTAACGTTTTAACGAGGCGGTTCCTCTGGGGAGATGGGAAGATTACTTACAATACTTAGATGAAAGCCCCTACGCTGTCCGGAAGTTAGTGTCAAATCTCTCCCCTGAGAACACTATAGAGGCCACTCGTACAGTGCAGGTTAAGGCATTAAACTACACCCTTTGGCCCTTCCAAGAAAGGGTTCTCGAAAGGATCAGCGGAGACACGTTAATCCTCGGACTTCCAACGGGTCTAGGTAAAACCTTTGTAGCAGGTGCATTTCTCAAAAGCGAGTCCTTTAAAGAGCCTATCCGCGTCCTCTTCATGGTGCCTTCAATCCCACTCGGCGTTCAGCAGACCCTCTTCGTTAGACGTATGATGAACGTGGAGGATGCTTACTTCGTTTCAGGTGAGACACCCCCTATGAAGAGGGCTTTATTGAAGGTTTGGAACCCAAGCGTAGTCATTTCCACTCCTCAAACCTTTTCTAACGATTTCCTAACCCCATTCATGCCTTTCCTAGAGGAGGCGCGTAGGGTTAACGAACCAATCTCCTATCTATCTAAGGTTTTCAACGACGCTTCATTCAGATTCCCCTTTACCCACGTTATCGCTGATGAATGCCAGAGGTACGTTGGTGAAACAGATGGGTACGCTATACTACTAACGGCTAAAGCCTGCGAAAAACATGTCCTAGCCCTAAGCGCCACTCCGCAGCTTCACGCTCCCGAGCGTCTGAAGCAGCTGAAGGTCGTCTTCGACCGTGTGGAAATCATCTCCATTGAGGAGCCCGAGATAAAGAAGCATATGCCAAAGAGGGTTCTGAGGGTTGTGCGTGTCCCTACACCTGAGAAGCTTTTACGAATCTACAGCATCTTGGGCACCGTGATCAACACTTACACCGAGAGGGTTAAAAAGGAGTTCGGCGCCGAGCATCTGAGACAAGACTGTGACGAGCATATAACTTGCATATGGCTTAAGGCTTTAAGGATAATGCGCGTCAGATGCGTTGAAGATGGAGCCAGTAGCATCCTGAAATACGGGGTTTGGAAGCTCAGAGAACTCCACCAACCTCTTAAGGAGTTAGGGTGGAAAAGTCTTTATAAAACCTATCAGGAAAACCTCAGGGAAGAATTTAACCACAAAGTTAAGGCGGCTTTACGGATTCTTGAAGAGAGGATGTTTGAGAAAGCCATTGTTTTCATGGAATCCGTTCAGGCTGCGAAGCAACTTGGTGGCCAGCTTCAGCAAAGACATGGCTTGGATGATGTTGCGGTCCTCGTTGGGAAGGGAGCCATGTCAATGGAGCAACAGGCATCGGCTCTGCTGCAGTTCAAGGAGAGGGCTCGAGTGCTCTCAGCCACTTCCGTGGCTGAGGAAGGTTTAGACATCCCTTCCGCTGATATAGAGGTTTGGCTTGACCCACCGAGTAACCCGAGAAAGTGGATTCAGAGGTTTGGGAGAATCCTTCGGCAGCCTGGTGGTAAGGAACAGGCGGTTACGTACGTGCTTATATCCATGCGTACTCATGAGAAGAATAAACTTCTTAGCGTCATGAAGAGAACGGAGGAGGTTTACGGTTTCACTCAGGATGTAGTTTTTGAACCCTATGTGAAAGCTTTGCCTAAGGATCAGAGAACTCTAGGGGAATACCAGATTTAAATCATGGACCACGGTTAGAGCAGGTAGATATGTCAGCAGAGTTACTTGGATGTGTCTTAAAGAAACTTGAGAGACAGGATTTTAGGGTTCTAATAGGGATCGAGCTTGGAATGGTAAGCCATGCATTCACACCGGTGGAGCACATCCTCAAGTATTCAAGCCTAACACTGGAGGAGACAACGTTCAGGCTTAGGAAGCTCCATAGATTCAACCTAATAAAAAGGCGTTCAAAGCCGTTCCTTGGCTACACACTCAACGCCTTAGGTTACGACTGTCTAGCCCTGAACGCCTTGGTCAAGGGTGGATACCTTGAAGCTCTTGGAAAACCCCTTGGAATTGGAAAGGAATCCGATGTCTACGACGCTTTAGCTCCAAACGATGAGAGGGTTGCTGTGAAGTTCATGAGGGTCGGAAGGACAAGCTTTCGACAGACAAGGAAGACGCGGCTTTACATTGCGGGACGGAGGCATATATCATGGATTTACCAATCTCGTTTAGCGGCTGAACGGGAGTTTAAGGTTCTAGCACTCCTACACAAAGCCGGCGTTAGAGTGCCCAAACCTCTAGCATGGAATAGACATGTGCTCGTGATGGAGGTCATCATGGGCACAGAGCTGGCTGATTACTATGAGATTCCCAACCCAGAAAAGGTGTTTGATGAAATCGTTGAAAACATTCATCTCGCCTACACGAAGGCTAAAATTATTCACGCAGATCTAAGTGCGTACAATGTATTAATAAAACCGGATGGGCACATCCTACTCATCGATTGGCCACAGTGTGTTGAGAAAAATCAACCTGAATCTGACTTCTACCTAAGAAGAGATGTGGAGAATGTGGTTAGATACTTTAATAGAAAGTTCAGGATCAACGTGGACATTGAAAAGGTTCTGATACTTGTTAAAGGTGAACACGTATCCGAGGAAAAGGGTTTGTGAGGTGTCAGTAGACAGGGATCTTACCTTTGGCTAGTTCCATGCAGAAGCGTCGAAGGTTGTTGAGTTCAAGCTCTGACTTTAGAATAGCCTCAACATCCTCAGCAACTGAATCTAATGTAACCCCTTCCTGAAGGACAAGTTGGACAGCCGCGATCTTTGGATTGTTGATTGACTTACCGATTTGGCTTAGCAACCAGACATATGTTTCCTCTATGCCAGCCACCTTCTCATACACCTTCTCCGCTATTCTATGGGTTAGGACGTTGTAGATCTTCCCTATGTGAGAGACGGGGTTTTTTCCAGCAGCGGCTTCTGAGCTTAGAGGCCTATTTAAGGGTATGATGCCGTTAACCCTATTACCCCTACCTACCTGACCTGAGTCAGCATCGTCGGCGCTTGTTCCTAGTACTGTGAGGTAGAGGCCGTCTGTCCCCCTACCCTTTTGGTCGAGAGTGTTAAGGTCCACTGTTACCTTCATGAAGTCATTGTTCCGCTCAACGAAGTTCAGGATCTCCGCGACGATCTCTTCTCTACGCTTGAAGTATGTAGATTCACTGTCGATAAACCTGTCTACGAAAGCCATTGAGACTGTAAGCTGAAGTTCTTCCCCTTCTCTTAACCCCATAACCTTCACATCCTCACCCGATTCTGGGAACCTCTTCTTGAAGCTCCTTGAGTTTAGAAATCTCTCAGTTTCAAGAACAGTCTTCTCCGTAGCTGAGAAAGGTGCATAGCCCACTGCAGCCGATGTGTCGTTTGCGCCGAGGACATCTCCGCCTCGTTTGAAAATATCTCTAAGGGATGCAGCCCCTCTTCTTAGCTCCACCTGATACCTCACATGTTCCTCAGGGTTAACAAACCTGAGATTATCCCTAAACCATTTCTTCGCTGTTTCCACAGCTATATCGGATACGGGTATCTCCTGTCCCTCAACCTCAAATGTTGCTCTGTCTCCAAAGATTAGAGTCATAGGTTTTCTTACAGCACCACCTCCAAACCTATGCTCAACTTCACCAGCAGCCAGTAGAGCCTTATCGATGTTATGATGAGCTACAACCCCGAATCTCTTTAGGTACTCTTGGCTAAGAGCTACAGAGACGGCGTCCATGATGGAGTCGCACATGTAGTCAGGGTGGCCTAGTCCTTTGAGGACCGAAGGGTCTACCTACCGGTTTTCCTCTCGACGATCTCCACCCTCTGTCTACCCACAGGTGTACGTTTCAGCTCTTCAACAACGAAACTTTCCATACAACCACCTAACCCAAGCATAATCTGTTTATTACCCAGCATCGCAAGGGTTAGCCGGAAAGAATTTAAAGATTTGCATATTTATTAAAAATAAATTACCACAAGTAATCTCAGAATGCTTCCTTCGATGCTGGTAAGAACCCATATATCTGCTTTTAAAGGGAGGCTTACTACGTCCATACACCATGAACTATTTTGCTGATTCTAAGACTGGGAGCTAGAAAAATAATCTATGTTCCATCAATTTTGATATATAAGATGTTGTTGCCGCGTATGAAGACATTTCCGTAGTTGGCAATAGGTTCGTTTCCCCTAAGCTCCTCAGCCTCGGTTAGGAGAAGGTTCATGTAGCCATCGGAGACCACAACTTTCCCTACGTATTCACATTCGTTTTTCAGCCTAACTCTTATCTTGTTATTCCTGCATCTTGTGAGAACGTTGATAGGTTTTTTACTCGGCTCCATGGGCTTTCTCTGGTAGGTAGGGGCTTAAAAGATTTATGTCTTGCTGTTTAACGTCAATACACTTTTACTCCTAATATCGTGGAAAAGATTAAGATGTTTCCATATCATTAGCTTTAATACAGACAAAGACGTAGTCCCTCAAATCCGTTGTATCCTTTAAATCAAGAACGTTAAGTCTAGCGTTTTGGAGAAGTTTTTCCGAGGTTTTAAGGGGGAAGCGCCTCTTAAGGAATGTGACGATGAAACGGCATCCGTTCGTTCCAACCCTAACCATCTCTTTCAACGATAAAGCTGTGCATGGAAGGTTCTGTAGAACCGTGATGGCAAAGACTTTATGGAAGACCCTATTTCGAAAGGGAAGGTTTTCAACGTCACAGCAGATAAAGTCCCTATCCACCTTTCTTACTTTTGATTTTCCAGCTATTCTAAGGAGGCTCATGCAAAGATCAACCGCGACGACGTAAACCTTTTCACTTGCAATCCTTTGTGTTAGAAGCCCCGAGCCACATCCGTTATCCAATACGATATCACCCTCCTTAAGCTTCACCATGGACAACGCGGCTTCATACTTTATTCGCTGTTCAAGTGAATACATGAGGTTATAAATCGAGGCTGATACGGCGTAGTTTTTCCTTAGCCTCCTCTTCGCGCTCCAATGACTTTTCATCCGTGGTCGTACCTAGAAGTGCCCACTACATCCTTTAATTCATTTCCCAAAGAGACTGGTTAAGGTAGGATGGAGATAGAGATCTGGGCTATGAGAGAAGATACGTTAAAAAATGATAAAGGCAAGTGTTAAAAGATTCATATTGACTGTTCTTATCTAGTTATTGATAGATACCCATTAAATGAGTCTCTGGGGTTTTTCAATGAGTTTATGCTTTTTTAAGGTAGTTCCATCTCGGTGGTGTGGACTTCTGAACACTGTGTCTCCAGCCTTCTCCATCTCCCTAGCTTCTTCAGCTAATTTAGCAGCTGTTAACATCATTTCATGTGCCGCAGCCACTACCTGCGTGTATTTCTCCCATTCCTTGAGTATGAAGCAGCCTTCTGTTGTTAGGTCAGCTACACGTCGCGCTATCTCGTAAGCGGCTATGGCCTTTGCCTTGGCGTAGGGGTTTTCAAATCCTGCCGCTGCCACGGCTACGTCTTTATCGACCACGATCTTCGGTAGGACAGGTTTCTCACCCTTCTTGATGGAATCAATCACTTTATCCAATTCTGTTTGAAGAATGTTAAGAACCCCTGTAACCGCTAGAACCTTTATTAGGTCCGTGTTGAAAAGGCTCATCTCAACGGGGTCTAGGAACTCCCTCCGCGCACCGAGCATAGAGTCGGCTAAGACGATGATGTAGCCGAAGCCAGCGTCCTCCAAGTCTTTTACGATCTTTCTGGTGGGTGCATCTGAGACAACGATTAGTGGTACTCCACCATTGGCTATGAGTTCACGGAGTTTAGCCGGTCCGGGTAGTGAGGCGTTTGGACTTGTAGTCACCGTGAAAGCTGGTTTAAGCTCTAGGAGCTTCGAAGCGACTTCAACCGCATGTTCAGGACTCATTTTAGCCCCTGAAGAGATAATCCTCACTTCAAGGTCTTCCCTATCAGCTCTCTCATCGAGGAGAAACTCGATAAGTGGCGCCGAGGCGATGTTCCCAATTTTAGCAAACCCAACCCTAACGTTATCAGGCATACAATCACCTGCTGGTTTGGATACGTGGTTAAGAGCTATGACGTTTAAGGAATTAAGTATTCTTCTCATTTCCATAAGAGGTTTGTCCAAGAAAACGTGAAAACCATGATTTCCAAGGATTATCCGTAGAGTAAACCCTACCATATGGCGAATATTAAGACATCCCTTCTATAGTATCCTAGTCTGGCAACGGTTAGACTTCGTGAGCATACCTTTTGAGGGCGTTAACATAGTATAGATAGTTATCGTATGGTACGTCTGAGGGCACGTTATGGTCGATGCTCGGTATGTAGCCTCCCTCCTTAATCAACGGCAGTACCCTTTCAAGCTCCTTCTCTATGGCTTCCTTCCCCATGGGCAGAACCCTTTTATCGATATTTCCTATGAGGAGGAGCTGACGTCCATGGCGTTTCCTTAAGGTAACGCCGTCCACGTTCGCTTGAGCTTCAAGTGGATAGATACAGTTCACTCCGGCTTCTAGGAAGAGCGGGGCAAGTAGGTTGATATCTCCGTCGCTGTCGACCATAATGATATCAACGTCGTTGCGTCTGAGGAACTCCGTTACCCGCTTATAGTATGGCTGCATGAACTCCTGAAACAACCTCGGTGAAATGTGCGGTCCGTTTTTATACGCCATGTCTTCCCAGAAGACTGCGTAGTCGATTTTAAGCTGTTCAACAGCGTTGCGCGCCACTTCGATCTTAAAGTCTGCGAAGAATTTGAACATATCGTGGACCCAATCTGGGTCCTTGTAAAAGGTTATGAGAAGCCGCTCTAAACCCATCCAGTCCCTAGCCTTGCCGAAGAAGCCGTACATCCCGATTCCAATAGGGTAGTCAACAGACTCGTAGTACCTGATAACCTCTTCAGGATACGTCCCATCACTCCAAACATCAGGGTACCTACGGAGGTCATGGGGATCAAGCCGTCTCTTCATCTCCTCATAGTCCATACGGTTTTTCACTGGGAACTCTAGGAACTGGGGCATAGACATGCTTGTCTTCAAAGTCTTCGTAACCGCCCTAAGGCTTCCAGCCTCAGCAACCTCAAGCTTAACTCTTTCATTCTCCTCGATTGTCCTCGTTTTAAAACCGGGTATAGGGCTCCAAAGTCCAACGGGGACACGCTCCCGCCTGTCGAATCCGAAGTAATCGTTGATGTTCCCGAGATTCACGCCTATCGGTAAACCTTCCCCATGCCATCGGTTAACAGTGTCACTCCAGAAGCCAATCCATTCATATAGGGGCAACCGGTCTGGTTTCTGATAATGTAGCGTACTAAGAAAGCGTTCCCTAGCATTCATCACACCGCCTCCCCTTTATCTTTTAGAAAACGCAACTTAAGCCTTACCCACTCATTCGCTCTCACTGAAGAAAACCAGCCAACGATTTTACCATAGCCTCTAACACTTCAAATATACGGTTAAGGCTTAGTTAAGTTCCTGAGACGTGAATGGTTTAGCGGCGTTTAGCAAAATTTATAAAAGCCAGATGTGGATGAGCGGGTTTCAGGGGTGACTCCGATGATTTGTGGTATGGACCATGTTGGAATAGCTGTAAGCGACCTCGCTAAATCCATTCGCTTCTACCACCACCAATTAGGGTTACCCATCGTTGAGGAATTCGAAGTACCCGCGTTTAACCTCCACATCGTCTTCCTTAAGGCTGGTAACTGTACGGTCGAGCTTCTAGATTACCGTGGTCAGGGGAAACTCCTGCGTCCACCAGAAAACCCCCTTGGACTACGCCATTTCACACTGCGTGTTGAAAACCTCAACGGGGTATATGAGGAGTTGAGGGGGAAGGGGTTAACGTTTACAAGAGCCCCGATGGAAGTGGTGCCTGGGAGGATCATGAACGCTTTTCTCCTCGACCCCGACGGCGTATCCATAGAGCTCATACAATGGTTATGAGGAATACGGGTATCCATGCATTAAAAAAGCCTCAAGGTCGTTCAACTCTAGCTTTTAAGGTAATCCGTATTTTATGCTTGGGGTCTCGTAGTAGACTTACTATATACCTTGGGATATCGCTGGCGGCTTTATCTGAACCTATCATAAGGGTTCTTTCACATACGTAGCCACTCTTCCTGCAGACGATGTCTGTTGGATGAGTTAGGATTAACGCTTTACACCCGTAACCATGGGCGGTAAAGCTTCTCCCGGCAACCCACAGTTTAAACACGATAGTGGCACAGTCATCCTTCAACATGGCTTTGAATCTAGGATCGAAGGCTTCTAAGCCCTTAGTCGCATTGACGGCTATGACGCAGTTACCGCGGCGGGTGAGTGTTAAAGCCTTCGTGACCTCGAAGGTTGATGTATGCGTTGCTGTGACGTTCAGGTGTCCAAAGGCCTCAAGAGACTCGACGACCGTCTTAGCCCTTAGAGCCATGGTGATTCCCCGCTGAACATGTTCGTAGAGGCTTAACCCTGCGCTGGAAACCTCCAACCCTTCTCGCCGCGTAGGGGGACAAAGGCGACGCCTCCAAGGCTTTCTGTTGATATCGACCCGTCCAACGCCTTTCTGACACGGATAAGCTCTTGGTAAAAGTGGATGTCACCAACAGGTATCAGGAGGGTTCCTCCAAGGCGCAGTTGCTCAAGAAGGGGCTCAGGTACATCTGGGGCTGAAGCTGTTACGAGGATACGGTCGTAAGGGGCATAGTCTGAAAGGCCTTTGGAGCCGTCACCCTGTACAACTGTAACTCTCTCGACGTAGCCGAGGCTTTCAACGTTCTTCTTCGCAAACTCCGCGAGCTGAGGCACAAACTCAACGGTCCAGATGTGCCCCCATCTTTCACGTTGGGCATCCATAGGGGCGATGACCTCAGCTATCGTGCATGCGTGGTACCCTGTTCCAGCCCCAACCTCTAAGACGCGTTGACCTAGTGCAAGCTCTAGGGCCTCATCCATTATACAGACCATGTTTCACCTAACCAGTCGCCTAAGGGCTGGTTAAGAGGCGCAGATATGGTTTGGCCCCACCCCACGGGAAGCGGCGTGTCCACGTAGGCGTGCTGCCTAAGGTCATGCGGTAGGAATCCTTCTCTAGGCGTCCTTCTGAAGGCTTCGATCACGGCTGGGGTCTTGAGGATACCTCCTCTGATGTAGGCTTGGATCAGCCTCTCCTTGCCATCAACCACCTTCCGGCTCAAGCCCCTCTCCAGCCACTAGATAACCTGGAAGACATGTAAAGCTTTGCACCAGTGAAGAGCATAGATTCAGCCGGGAACAGCGGGGTTACATGAAGCTGTGTTTACACGGAGTCGCGATGAGTCGCGATTAACGTAAGCGTTAATCGCTAAGGACTCGAAAGAGCCTTAGGTTTTCCTTAAGCCACGCCGAGTATCCTGTAGGCTCTGGGAACCTTAAGTAGTGCGCCTTCACCCTACTCATGCGTTTAGCCGTGTTTCTAAGTTCAAGGAGGAAGCGAAGCTTACCACGGGCTCTAAAGAACCTCCGCGCCTTCTCAGTGATGTTCAACCTAACCTCCCCATAGAGGCTTGCCCTTAAGACATCCTCTTCCTTAATTATGTAATGGCTCATCCCATAGCGTAACTCCTCATCCCCCGCGCGCTGGAGGAAAGACCTAAAGATGTCGAGAGTTGCCTGCTTTGCCCCATACCCGCGCATGTAGGCGATGTTGTAGCCCCACAGGCCCTCCCTACTTACATCACCAACCGCTATTGCCTTTACAGCCGTCTCAGCCGCGAACTTCCCAGCCGTCATCGATGGCCCGATACCCCCACCGTGTATTGGGTTAACCTGACAGGCGGCGTCGCCGACGGCCATAAAGCCGTTGGCTACAAGGCATAGAAGCGGCCTCCTCGTTGGAACCAAGGCACCACGCCCGTCGAGTATCGTGGAGTCCTGTAGATCCGGATGTTGCTTTAGGAATCTGTAGAACTGCTCCCTAGGATGGGGATGCCCTGGCTTCATCTGTACACCCAAACCCGTGTTAACAATGTAGTCTCCCTCAGGGAAGACCCAAGCGTAGCCACCAGGCGCGATCTCCTGACTAACGCATATATCTCCGTATTCCGGGGTTGCCAAGGGATTTTTCAGCTTTCTCAACTCGCGGTAAGCAAGCTCCATATCTCGGTCTTTCACTTGGACCTCAACGCCGAAGCTAACAGGTAGTTGCTTTCTCAAAACTGCCTGAACGCCTGAGGCGTCTACGGTGACTTGGGCGTGAAACGCGGTTTTTTCATTCGATGAATTCCGGGCTAAAACCCCTCTTATAAACCCCTTCTCGATAATGGGTTTAAGGGCTAAAGTTCGGTCGAAGAAAGCAGCCCCCGCGTCCATGGCTTCCCTTAAAAGCCTCTGCCCAAACATAAGTCTGTTAACCATGAAAGCTGAGGCTCCCAATCCCTCGATCTTGAACACGGTTTGGAGGTCTGGCGAGAAAACTCTTGAACCCTTCAGCTCCCAAGCGAGTTCGCCGCCCTTCGGATAGGTCAACCCGAGGTTATCGAAGTGGTGTTTCCCCACAGCGTCTCCGCAGGCTTTTTCCCCCACGGTCGCGGTGTCTTTAGCGTCTATAAGGCAAACCTTTAACCCTTGTTTTGCAGCTGTTTTAGCTGTGAGGCAGCCTCCAGTTCCAGCGCCGACGATGACAAGGTCGTAAATTCGCATCCCCTCCTCTTTGAAACTTACATCCATCACTTAACAGGATGGGGTTATAACCCTTCCTTCACCGTCGATGCGTCCGATCCTGATCCTCGTTGTCGAAATGGGCTTTCCATCTTCAGCAGTAACCCATGGAACGACGATGACCTTTAACAGCTTATAGCCACGCTCCCTTCTCAACGCGTTGATTTTACTAGCCTTACCCACGGTTTCCGAGCTTACAACGAGGGCTTCGATGTTCCCGTTTGTAACCGTTGGACCATAAGGATCGTTCAAGGGGATAATCTCAGCTCTCAAAGAGGCGTTTACGTCTTCAAGGAACTTGAATAAATCCTTTCTACGCTCATCAAACCCCTTAACCCTGTGGGGTTTATGAAGCTTATGCACAAGAGTATCCGTAGTCAGTCCTATAAGGACCTTCTCTCCAGCTTTGAGCGCTGTTAGGATGAGCTCTCTATGTCCTTTATGGAGAAGGTCGAAGGTACCCCCAACGGCCACGAGTTTAAACTCCTCCAAGCTACCACAACTCATACCCAGTATGGTTTTACGGTTTTGCTTGAACCCGCATAGCCGCGCCAAGCGCTGTGCAGAAATCGCAGTTTTCAGGGACCACAACCTTGATGTGAAACATGTCATAGACCCTTATGATAGCTTCAATAACTCTACGTGAGTTAGCGAGTTTCCCAACGAGGACAACGTCGTTTTCAAGGCTGTATGCCTTCGCGGCGAAGACTGAAACCATACCTATGACTTGACCGACGAGGTTGACTATTGCCGCTGCGATGTCATTCTCACCCGCATCATCACTGACCTTACCGAAGTTTGAAGCCGTAGCTTCAGCTGGAACCACGCCTACTGGTCCACCGGCGATGTCAGATACAGTGAGATCCACCTTACGCGCATCTCCTACCTCAGCCATTTTCTCTAAAGCCTCAAAGCTGTATTTCCTTAAGAGACACCGTGAAAGCCCTTGTAGTGTCCCTCCCCCCACTCCGGTTCCACCTACGTGCACAATCTTCTTACCACAGTCGTAAACAGCTACGAGAGCGGTTCCAGTGCCCATGCTAACGACCAAGGCTTGGGCTTTCCCCGTTAGTGCTAAACCACCGAGGCCTATAGCCGCGATCTCGTCAACTTTCCTCACTGGGATATCGAGGAGCTGGGCTCCAATACAACGCGCGCCACCACCTGAAACCGCCAGCACCTCAACTTCCCTAAGGTTTCTCCCCGCTTCCGTGAGGAGTTTTCCTAGGACCCCTGAAGCCGCCGCCAAGGGGTCGGTTGTCTGGATCAAAGTGAGCTTAACGACTTGGTCGCCTTGGAGGGCCACAGCCTTCGTTGAGCTCCCACCGACATCTATCCCGATGATCACTTAGGTCACCGATCGTTTCTATTGAGTTGCAGCCTAAAAACGGTTTCTAGCGTCAGCGACTCTTCTTAACTATATGTGGTGGAGTTAACCGAGGTACCATATGAAAAGTCGCTTTAAGAATCGGCGGCACGAGCATGACCATGAAGGGTATTTCGCTGGAGAAGGTCCAGGTTAACAAGCCGAGCCCTACATATAAGGGGTACTTAGTCCCCCAACCGAGGGGGAGGATAAAGAATTGGCTGTATCCCCATATACCGAAGCCTACAATCGTGCTTCCGATACTGAGTCCAACAACAGCCGCGATGCCGAAGCTTCTCCACTCCGGCCAAAAATAGCTGATTAAGACGACGATAAGCATGCTCGCGACATCGACGCCTAGGCAAAGCATTGAGGTTAGGGCGGCGATGGTTGGGTCACCGCCGACTGCGGTCGTCATCAAACTTGAAAACTGGAGGTAGAGGACTAAGCCAGCCATGGATATTCCTGACAGGAGAAAAACACCCACAGACCTCCAGCCGATGTTCCTTCGGGCGAGATAACCTAAGATGTAGAAGCCTATGAAGTTTGATGTTACGCCCACGGTTAAGCTGAGTAGGGGGTCTCCGTGAATGAGGATGTCGCTGATGAAGATTCCGATCGCTGCGCCTGTGGCGCCTACCATTGGACCGAAAAGCACGGCGAAAACGCTGGGAATGATTACTACGGGCCAGAACCTTACAACTCCGATTACTGGGGCAAATACACCTCCGTAGGTGAGGTAGCCTAAAGCTGCGTAGAGGGCTCCGCATAGAACTGTGGCCGTGATCTCCTGAGGCTTCATTCCCTCTTTTCCCACAATCCTAGGGTTGTCGTAGAGGAGATAAGGGTTCTCTTCGAAAACTTTAATGACAATAATGTATTAATACCTTGAATTTTGTAAGAATGTTGACCCTCCTTAGGTTTCCTCTCTTATATTACCACTTAACCATGATACTAACGACTCCGATAGCCATGACTTCACCTAGAAATCAGTAAATTGTACTCACTGCTACATTGTGTTTCCTACTCGACGTAACGTGATAACCTACTGAGTAATAAAAATAATCCTCCTTTGTTGGAATGTGGTTTCGGCGGAGAAGTACTCAGTTCCTATGTGGTTATGGTTATCCCTGACCTTATAGTTCCATCCATGACGGATGCCGTACACTATGGTATGTTAGGGTCTTTCCTTATATTATAGATATAAAAATGTATTTTAAAGACCTTCAGCGGAGTGGCACGGATGGTAGAAGTTCGGTTAAAAGATGTTGTGAAACGTTATGGTGAAACTGTGGCTGTGAACCACGTAGACTTAAAGGTTGAGGACGGTGAATTCTATACGCTACTCGGGCCTTCAGGTTGTGGGAAGACCACGATTCTCCGAATCATCGCTGGTTT
>Ga0209314_10000069_pt1 | contig 39358 bp, 28 predicted proteins | sample I19B2metaG_FD_184146 | JGI IMG/M metagenome (GOLD analysis project Ga0209314, IMG submission 184146) | Lake sediment bacterial and archeal communities from Gulf of Boni, Indonesia to study Microbial Dark Matter (Phase II) - ​I19B2 metaG... | ecosystem: Environmental > Aquatic > Freshwater >... | reverse complement strand
AATAGGGAACATTCCAGGCATCCTGGTCAAAGTAGGTCGGTGAGGAAACACCTACGGCAATCTGGGGACGGGTTAAATTATGGGTAGAAAACTGGATATTGGTTGCCCGATTAACATGGAGAGATGTGCTTAAAGGAACGGTATAATTTCCTATCCAACTGTTAAACAGGGTAGCATTGTGACAGAGTTTACAGGAATAGTTGTAAGTAGTTGTAGAGGCATGCTGATAGTGCGAACCACCGGCCGGGGCAGTGCTGATAATTGTTGTACCGTCAGTGCGTTGGGCAGGGGTAGCAGAGTCAGTGAATTTACCTGCCCGGTGACAGGTGCCACATTTACCGGTAGCCGGATTGGTTGAGACCGGATTAACATAATCTGAATATGCGGGGATGCCGATGTTACCGTGGCAGTAGAGAGTTTGGCAGACGCCGGCTTCTAAACTACCGGTGTAAACTGTAAAGTGGAAGGTAAAAAATATAAAATTTATTAGAAGTAAAAATAAAAACTTTTTATGCGGGGGAGGCACTAACGATGTCTCCTTATCTTGATTTACTTATTTAGACAACTCAAATAAAAATTTGTTCCCCTTTGTTCCAAAAAAATTTCTGCACACATTTTATATAATGAATCTAAACCTTGTCAAGTCTTTTTTTAAAAAATTTTCTTTATTTACTTATTTAGACAACTCAAATAAAAATTTGTTCCCCTTTGTTCCAAAAAAATTTCTGCTTGGATTATATTAAAGAATTTAAAACTTGTCGAGAACTTTCTTTTCTTTTTTTAAGAGTAACCTTTTTTTGTTAACTCCTTGATAATATCCTCCTAAGGAACCATTTTTACAGATTACCCGATGACAGGGAATAATCTCTGGTAAAGGATTACTTTTCAATGCCTGTCCTATCGCACGAGCCGCTTTCGGTGAACCAACCTTTTTTGCTACCCAACTGTAGGAACGAACTTCACCTTTGGGAATTTGGGATACTACTTTCCAGACTTTTTGATAAAATTCAGGATATTTTTTAATTGTCTCTCTAATTCTTTTGCTGAACAGTTGTTTAGAAAATCTTATCTAAATAAATAATTTTTTCTTTAGGGTTATAACCAAAAAGTTCCGCATATCTTCCCCAGGAAACAAGTGTTCTAAAAATTCTATCTGGATTTTCGGTTGGTAAAAGTAAAATTAACTCGTCAATAATCACTTCCCGTGGAAGTTTCATCTCCGGTCTCTTTTTGAGCATCTCAATAAAAATCTTTATTAACCCAAGATTTTGTAGTTGTTTGTTCAAAATAATTTTGCGTTCGTTAATATTACTACTGACAAACTTTTTGCCTAAATCAGTAAAAATAATTTCGTGTTTCAAACTATCAATAAAATCAAGCAATTCTGCTGCTTTCACCAACAAAGCAATTCTCCCAAAATCTTTTCCTACTTCACCGGCGAAATCAAAGATGTCCAGCCTTCCTTGGTTATCATTTAACGCTTCTAAGAGCCCAATGATTTCGGTCACTTCGGCACGGGGAATGACATCCACGCGAAAAGGTACTTTCAGCAATTCGGCTTTCACTTCTACTGCTGGTTTCTCCGGGATGACTACACTGGTAACAATGTCCTGAATTTTCTCTACCATCTCCATAAATACTCCTGAACGATAATCTCTCGGGTAGGGGATATTGTTCTCAATAATTGTATGAATTCTTGCTGGTAACGGAGTGAGGATTACAATCCGATTCGCCAGATAAACTACCTCTTCAATATTATGAGTAACCAAAAATATAGACTTAGGATTTTTTTCATGGGCTAACCAGAGATTAAGCACTTCATCTCTCAAGTGGATTGCGGTGAGGAGGTCAAGTTCACTGAATGGCTCATCTAAGCAAAGTAATTCGGTATCCGAGACTAAAGCACGGGCGATGCCGACCCGTTGTTTCATCCCCCCTGACAGTTCTCTTGGGTAGGCTTCCTCAAATCCATCAAGTCCAATTTTGTCAATTACTTTACTGGTTATTTCTTTTTGTGTAACCGGGTCAATATTTTTTCCTTCAAAACCAACCGCAATATTCTCTTGTACAGTTAACCAGGGGAAAAGAGCAAATTTTTGGAAGACAATACTCGCTTGAGGATTTATCTCGCTTAGAGGTTGACCGTAAGATAATACCTCCCCTTCTGTAGGCTTAATTAAACCAGCAAGGATTCTTAAAATTGTAGATTTTCCTGAACCGGAAGGACCAAGGAGAGACAAGACTTCACCGGTTTTCACCTGGAGGTTAAAATTTTCTACAACTTTTAAAGACTGACCTAAAGGTTGAGGAAAATGATGGAAAACATTTCTTAATTCGGCAATAATATTATTATTCTTGTTTAGATTTTCCATTACTACTATTACACCATTTAACTATTTCACCATTCAACATTTTAGATAAGTGCATATTTTGTTCTGGCAACGAGATACAATCTTTTCCAAATGAAACGGTTAAGTAAAACAACGATTAAAGCCATTACCAGAACGCTCCCGGCAAGGAGAGGAAAATCTCCTTTAGCGGTGGAAAGAGTAATTAATGAACCTAATCCAGTTGCAGAAATCATTCTCCCTTTGAATTGGATATACTCAGCAACAATACTGGCGTTCCACGCTCCACCCATTGCCGTGATCCAACCGGTAACTAAATAAGGAAATATAGTTGGGAAAATTATTCTTCTCCAGAACTTTATTTTTTTTAAATGGTAGATTTCCCCTACTTCAATTAAATCGGTGGGAATAGTTGTCGCTCCGGCAATCGTATTGAACAAAATATACCATTGTGTCCCGAGCATCATCAAAATTACTGCACCAAATTGGAGACCAATTCCAAAATAACTCATCGCTACCATTACCAGAGGATAAATCATTGGTGCCGGAAAAGAAGCGGCTATTTGGGCTATCGGCTGGAATATTTTAGACAAACGTGGATTCATCCCGATAACTACGCCTGCAGGAATTGCCCAAAGTGAACCGAGAAACAAAGCCGATAAAGTACGAAGTAAAGTTAAAGAACCTCTTCCCAAAACGCTAAACCAACTGACAAATGAAATTTGACTCAGAAGTGAAAACAAACGGATTACTCCAGAGAAAACAAAAAATGTAATCAAGATAAGTATAGCCAAGCGGCAAATCTTGCTTAAAGAAGTAACCCTCTTCCGATTTACTTTGCTTTGAGAAAGGATTTTTTTTATCTTAATTAGCATTTTCTTATTTAGATAATCTACAATTAAACTGACAATTTTTGATTCCTGGAATAAATCAAGCATAAACGAGTTTGAAGTTACTATTGATTTTGTTTCTTCAAACTTAAACTTTTGAGACCAGACTACTAAAGGGCGCCAAAGTAAACGATCTATACCAGTAATCAGTAAAATCATTGCTAAAATTGCATAAAACATTGCCGGAATATTCCCTTGTTCAATGGCTACACTCATATATGAACCAATACCAAGGAGACGAAAATCTTTATTCCCAAGCACGAATGCTTCACAGACAGTCAAAAAAAACCAACCACCAGCCATTGACATCATGCTATTCCAGATCAGACCAGTTGATGCATAGGGTAACTCCAGACGTAATAATTTTTCTAATCGCCCGAATTTCCATACTTTTGCCGTATCAATGAGATCTTGGGGGATTGATTTTAAGGAAGAATAAAAACTAAAAGTCATATTCCAGACCTGTCCGGTGAAAATCATCAGAATACAAGCTAATTCTAACCCAATGTTCCAATGAGGAAAGATTGAAATTAAAGAAATAACTAAACCAGGTAAGAAAGCAAGCACGGGAATACTTTGTAAAATATCTAATAGCGGAATCATAATTTTTTCCGCCCATTGATTATAAGCAGCAACATAACCATAAATTATGGTAAAGATTAAAGAAAGAAAATAGGCAACAAATCCTCGGGATAAGGAAAATAATGCATACTTGGGTAGCGCCCAGGGATTCAGACTTATCTCTACTACTGGCTGGACCGGAGCGCCCCATCTTTTGGCAATTTCTATCAATGCCCAGAAAGAACCTAAGATAAAAATCAAAATGACTAAATCTGCCAAAAAAAAAGTCTTTTCTAATTTAACCTGTGGTTTGATTAAACTCATTTTTGATATTTTAACAAAGATTAAAAGAAAAGTCAAAGGTTGGGAATTTTTCTTTTCAAAGTGAACTTTCAAAGTGAACTTTCTTACGCAGAAATTTGTGGTAGGAAAGAGCAAAACGGTGTGCTTCGTCACGAATCCGCTGAAGTAATTGTAAGGCAGGTGAATTTGTGGGCAAAGTGAGAGGTTCGCTCTTGGCGGGCAGGTAAATTTCTTCTTTTTCCTTGGCTAAAGAGATAACTGGTAGTTTTCGGAGACCCCGCCAAGGCGGTGGAAGGTGTAAAGTGTTAAGTGTTTCAACTGCCGTGGAAAGATGCCCCTTGCCACCATCAATTAGGATTAAGTCAGGCAATCTATTTCTTTCTTGTAAGACTCTTTTATAACGCCGAGAAATTACTTCGGTAATCATTGCATAATCATCAATTTTGGTAACGGTTTTAATTTTGTATCTCCGGTATAAACTTTTGTTTGGTTCACCTTTTTTAAAGACGACCAAAGAACCAACCGCTTGGTCACCAAAAATATTAGAAATATCAAATGCTTCAATATGTAAAGGTGTCTTAGGTAAGGATAAAACTTTTTTTAATTCACTTAAACCGCGGGTAATTTTTATTTTTCTGATTAAATCTTCTTCTTTAATTTCTTTAAAATCAATTCTTTCATTCATATTTTGAATTGTCGCAATGCAATCACGTATTTTTTTTGCTTCCTCAAAATTGAGTTTTTTTGCAACATCCCGCATTTGTTTTTCTAAATGATTAAGTAATTCTTGATGTTTTCCTTCTAAAAAAAGAGTCACTTTGTTAACTATTTCCTGATATTTTTCTTGGCTAATTTCCCTAAGACAAGGAGCGGGACATTGTTTTATATGATAGTAAAGGCAGGAACGAACTTTTCTTTCTGGCATTGGTGCATCTTTGCTGAAAGTGTATTTACATAAACGGAGAGGGAAAATTCGTTGTAACCAGCGTAAAGTTCTTCTTATCTGCCCAACTTCGGTATAAGGACCGAAATAACGCGCTCCATCCTTTGTTTCTTTACGCCGACGAACTAAAAATAAACGAGGAAAATCTTCATTTAAAGTCAACTTCAAATGGGGATAGGATTTATCGTCACGCCAGATGATATTATACCGTGGTTGATATCTTTTTATGAGTTTACTTTCTAAAAGTAACGATTCGTTTTCTGATTTGGTAATAAGATAATCTATTTTGTTCACCTGCGAAATCATTGTTGCAGTTTTCAAAGAAAAATCCGTTCCGGAACGGAAATAGGAGGCGACACGTTTTTTTAAAGAAGAGGCTTTCCCAATATAAATAATTCTACCGGATGAATTATACATTAGGTATACACCCGGTAGGTTAGGTAAACTTTCTAAACGTTCTTTAAAATTCATCTTTCGGTGCCTCAAGATGACCCTGAATAAAATTGAAGGGTCATAGTTCACTTACTTCTTCAAGTCGTAAAAATGCCCACAAAGGTTTGCTCTCCTCAATTTTCAGAATATAAGCAAGGAGAAAGTAAACCGTTATTCCGCTGGTAATTGGTATAATGACTGAAAAAAATTTTGAATCCCTAAAAATATGATAAGCCAAATAATAACAAGTTACACCCATTAATAAACAAGCAAAAACAGTTTGTTGCAAGGTTTTAAAAATCCTGGTTAATCCCAAAACACCAATGCGTTGCCGGAGAAATATTATCAGAAGGGTTAAATTAACAATTGAAGAAATAGCCGTGGCTAAGGCTAATCCACCTACACCCATTGGTCCCATTAATAATAAATTAAGCACAATGTTTAAACTCATACATAAGACAGCAATTTTTACTGGTGTTTTTGTATCTTTAAGCGAATAAAACGCGCTGGCAACAATCTTTACACCGCTATAAGCAAATAAACCTAACGAATAATAAAAAAGTGCATTAGCCGTAGAATGCGTGGCTAAAGAATCAAATTTGCCACGTTCAAATAGAAGCCGGATAATCGGTGCACTTAAGGTCATCAAACCGATCATTGCCGGGAAGATAATGAAAACCATCATCCGTAAGGATAAAGAAAGTGTCTGTTTAAGTTCAGAGATATTTTTTTCCGTAGCACTTTTTGACATTAAAGGTAGGGATACGGTAGCGATAGCGATGCCAAATATTGCTAACGGTAACTGCATTAACCGGTTTGAATAATACAATGCAGTAATACTCCCTTCACGCAAGAATGACGCGCAGATTGTATCAACAAAAGTATTGATTTGTTCTACGGAAAAACCAAGCATTGCCGGTAACATTAATAAACTAATTCTTCTTAAACCCGGATGAGTTAAATCAAAATGCCAACCTAATTTCCAACCACGTTTGAATAACGCCGGCAGTTGAAAAAGAAATTGTAACAATCCCCCGACTAATACTGCTACTGCTAAACCCTTAATTGGATTTAGAGGATGAAAATAGGTGTATACTACAAAAATAAAGAAAATTTCAGCAATACTTAGGTTTGCCGGGGCTAAAGCAGGAATAAGAAAAACGTGTAACGAATTAAGTGTCCCTAAGAGTAAAGCGGCAAGACAGATAAAGAGTAAATAGGGAAACATAATTCTTGTAAGCGAAATAGTTAATTCAAGTTTATCAGGTTTAATTTGAAATCCCCAGGCGAATAATGTAGTAATTTGGGGTGCAAAAACTATCCCGAAAATTGTCAGTAAAGTAAGAATAAGAAAAAAAGTAGTGAAAACTGCATTTAGAAATTTTTGTGTCTCTTCCTTTTTCTCTAAGGTTAAATATTCAGTGAAAACCGGGACATAAGATGCCGAGAGTGCACCTTCACCGAGCAATCTCCGTAAAAGGTTAGGTATCCGATAGGCCGCATAAAAAGCATCGGCAGCGAACCCGGCACCGAAAACTTGAGCAACAAGCATATCCCGGATATAGCCTAAGATACGCGAAATTGAAGTAGCAAAACTTACACTACCGGTATACTTAGCAATAGTTCCTATACGCATTTTCTAAATTATCCACGACCCCAAAAGAGGGGCGGGGTAAAACTTGACAAAACACTCTCTTTTTACTAAACTTATTATTTTAGTAAATTATTAGCCTGTAAATCAACCCCGCCCCTTTGTCCAGAAAAGTTTTGCTCTGGCGAAATAAGTTTTGAAATTCCACCGGCATCTCAAACAAAGGGGCTGGGTCAAGGGAGGAAAAATGGCAAAAAAACTAATTAAAGGAAGACATCACTCGGCAATTAAAGCCGCAAGACAAGCAAATAAACATTACTTAAAGAATCGGGCGGTAAAAAGAAGAATACATGATTTAGCAAAAAAATTAATTGCTACATGTAAAGAAAAAAATTTGGAAAAGGCAAAAGAATTACTTCACAAAGTCTATAAAGCATGGGACAAGGCAGCAAAACAAAGAATAGTCCATCCTAATACTGCCGCACGTAAAAAGTCACATTTGGCAAAACTTGTAGCCGCAACATTTACCCCACCTACCTAATAACTCCTATACTCAAATTTGCTTTTGGGTAAGGTTTGGGAAAGATTAAGCACTAAATTTTCTAAGGCAAGGAAAGTAGTCTTTTTGCCGGTTTTTATTTCCCAATCTGCCTGGAGACAGTAATCTAAAAATTTTATTAGTTTTTCCTCTTCAAGATTGTTTAACTGTTGAAAAAATCTCTCTTCTAAGAATTTAGAAATTTTAAATTGTGCGCTGATTTTTTTTCTTTCGTATCCACATTTGTAAAATGTTAAAGCACTCAGAAGAAGGCGTAATCTTCGGATAACTGCCCCTAAAATTTTTAAGGGTTCTTCGTTTTCGGTAAATAAATTTTCTAATATTCTTAATATTTCATCCGCTGAACTGATAAACAAACTGTTCACGAATTCATTAATTTGATAAACCCGTCCTTGAGTAGTTATTTTGAGAATTGTTGATTCGTCAATATCTTTCTTTTCACCAACAAAGAGACAGATTTTTTCTATTTCACTTGCAAGAATAAATAAATCTGTACCGTTAAGTTCAATGAATAATTCTATTGCCCGGGAAGAAACATTTTTGTTATATTCAGCAATTTTCTTTCTTACCCAGTTGAAGATTTCTTTTTCAGAAAGGGAATAAAAATTGACAATTATACCAATTTCGTTAATTTTGGATGTAAGTGGTTGGGAATAGTTAACCTTTAGGTTGGTTAATAGGATTAAGCAACTTGTGGATGGCCTGCCTGCCGGCGAAGGAAACAATTGATTTAAATGATTAACCATTTCGTTTTCTTGTTCAGCAGTCCAATCTTCAATATTTTTTACGATGACTAAACGTTTGGAAGAAAGGAGAGGTAAGGTGGAAAGGCTGTTAATTACTGTTTTTGGTTCGGTCTCAGAAGCATAAAAAAGGTCGTAATTGAATTCTTTAGTTTCCGGATGGAGTAAAAAATTTTCAATTTTTTTTAATATTTCTTCCTTGAGATAATTTTCTTCACCCGAGAAAAGATAGAAAGAATAAATTTTTCCCTTTTTCAGTTCTTCAAGAAGTTCTCGGTAACGAATAAACATTTACTCTTTAGGATTTCACTTTTTCTGTGGCACTCTACGTTCAGAGGCACCGGTAACTGCCCCAAAACCATAGATTGTGCGACGGAGAATATCGCTCGCTAAGTAATCCCAGAGTTTTTCCCTTGCCTCTTCCTCGGTCATTCTGGAAATGTTACTGCTGGTAGGAGCAAAAAAGCGATATATCCCTTCAAGATTTTTTTCTTCCCAGAGTGGTTCGTCTTTATCCTTCTCATAAAGAGCAAGGTCAAAAATTACCCAAAGTTTATATTCTTCAACAACAAAGTCAGAAGTGTAGGTAAGTGGTTCAAGGACATAGCGGGTAATTTCCCCTTTCAAAATTGCATCAGCATTGTCCACTTTAGTAATTTCCAATCTCCCGTCACGCAAGAATTCCTCAATTACCCGGAGGGTAAATTTCTCTTCAATACCGTAATAAATTGTTTTGTTCTCAAAAGTGGGAATAGCAATTTTTTTAATCTGAGGAGGCAAAAGTTGCGGTGCCGGCGCGTAGAGTGCGCAACCCGTAAAACCAGTAACCAGTAACCAGTAACTAGTAAACAGTAAAACAAATTTTTTCATTTTTTTCTCCCCCCTGCTTGGTAAGCAATTTGTGAAATTATTTAGTCACAAGGTTAACCAATTTTTCTGGGATATAGATGAACTTATTAATTTCTTTACCCTGTAAATGTTTTTTTACCTTTTCCTCAGCAAAAATTTTTTGTTTAAGCCCCTCTTCACTTATTCCGAGAGCGATTTTCATTCTCGTCCGCAATTTCCCATTGATTTCTATACCAATTTCTATTTCTTCACCGCTCAACAATTTAGATTCATATTCTGGCCAGGGAGTATAATCAATTTCTTTACCTTGCCTCTCCGGCAGGTCACCGAGGAGGTGACCATCCAATTTTTGCCAGAGTTCATTTGCTAAATGGGGCACAAATGGATGCAAGAGTAAAGCTAATTTTTTTACTGTATCCAGTGAAATTTCGTCACCTAAATAAGGATATTGGTAAAGAAAATTTACCAATTCCATAATCGCAGCGATTGCCGTATTATACTGTATTCTTTTTTCAATATCTTCAGTAACTCGTTTAACCGTCAAATGAGTACGATAGATAAGTTCTCGAGTTTGCTGGTTTGTTGGTTGGTTAGATTTTAATTGGTGAATTGGTGAATTGGTGAATTGGTGAATTAACCGCCAGACACGGTTAAGGAAACGCCAGCAACCTTCAATCCCTCGGTCTGACCATTCCAAATCTTTTTCTGGTGGGCTGGCAAAAAGAATAAAAAGGCGTAAAGTATCCACACCGTATTTTTCAATAACTGTTTCTGGTTCAACAACATTTCCCCGTGATTTTGACATTGCTATACCACCAAGGGTAACCATTCCTTGGGTCAACAAATTAGCAAAGGGTTCATCGCAGACGACTAAACCTAAATCACGCATTACCTTATGAAAAAAACGAGCATAGATTAGATGCATACAGGCATGTTCAATACCACCAATATATTGATGCACAGGAAACCACGGTTTAACTTTTTCCGGAACAAAAGGTAATTTTTCATTTTCTGAGTCACAATATCGTGCATAGTACCACGAAGAATCAACAAATGTATCCATTGTATCAGTTTCTCGTTTAGCCTTTGCTCTACATTGCGGACACTCAGTATAAACAAATTCTTCAATCTTTGCTAAGGGAGATTCACCGGTTCCAGTAAAAGGTACGTTTTCTGGTAAAACTACAGGTAAATCTTCTTCTTTTACTGGCACTACCCCGCAATGTTCACAATAAACAATCGGAATAGGTGTGCCCCAGTAACGTTGTCGTGAAATTAACCAATCTTTCAGCCGGTATTCAGTTTTTCTTTTCCCCGTCCCCTCTTTTTCTAAATAAGCAATAATCTTTTCTTTCCCTTCCCTTGAAGAGAGTCCACTAAATTCACCTGAATTGACTATTATTCCTTCACCTTCATATGCCCCTTCGGTTAACGGTGAACGGTTAACGGTTAACGGTTGGATAACTTGGCGGATTAGTAAATTATATTTTTTGGCAAATTCAAAATCTCTCTGGTCATGAGCAGGAACAGCCATAATTGCTCCGCTACCGTATTCCATGGTTACATAATCAGCAATAAAAACAGGTAGTTTTTCATTATTCACTGGGTTGACCGCAAAAATCCCTTCTAATTTTACTCCCGTTTTCTCAGTTGTTATTTCCTTATTCCTTTTTTGTTTACAATTTTCTATGTATTTTTTTACTTCCGTATAATTTTTAATTTTAAATTTTAAATTTTCTCCACCCGAGGTGGATCCGCCTTTGGCGGAAATTATTGAATGTTCTGGTGCAAGAACCATAAAGGTTGCTCCAAATAAAGTATCCGGTCTGGTAGTGAAGACGGTGATTGGTGATTGGTGATTGGTGATTGGGAAATTAACTAAAGCGCCTTCACTTTTGCCAATCCAATTTTTTTGCATCAAGAGTACACTTTCCGGCCAGTGATTTTTTAATTTCTCTAAACCTTCAAGTAATTCTTCGGCATAAGCACGGATACGGAAAAACCATTGTTCTAATTCTTTTTCTTCAACGATAGATTTACAACGCCAACATTCTCCGGTAGAAGAGATCTGTTCATTGGCTAAAACCGTTTGACAGGAAGGACACCAGTTAACTCTGGATTCCGCCCGGTAAACTAACCCCCGCTCATAAAATTTTATGAAAAACCATTGATTCCATTTGTAATACTCAGGGTCACAGGTAGCGAATTCCCGTGACCAATCGTAGGAAATACCTATTCTCTTTAACTGTTGCCGCATGTAATTAATATTTTCCCTTGTCCACTTTGCCGGATGAATCTGATGTTGAATCGCCGCATTTTCCGCCGGGAGACCAAATCCATCCCAACCAATTGGATGTAAAACGTTGTAATCACGCATTCTCTTATATCGTGCTAAAACATCACCAATGACATAATTGCGCAGATGACCCATATGGATATGCCCTGAGGGGTAAGGGAACATTACCAGGCAATAATAATTAGATTTTTGCGGGTCAGAAGTAGCAATAAAACTATCTCCCCTTTCCCATATTTCTTGCCATTTAGATTCAATATTTTTAAAATCGTACTTTTCCATCACTTTTTATTTGTGAATATTCGCGTCCCGATGTGACATCGGGATAATTCGTGTCCATTCGTGTTTATTTGATGGTCATCAAGGCCTGGGCAACATGTGTCCTTACCCGTTCATTTTTCAAAGCCATTAGAAGTGCTGGTACCGCTGCTCGTCCAATATTTCCCAGCGCTTCCGCAGCGTAGCGGCGAACAAATTCATTATCATCACTCAATGCGTGATACAACGCGGGTATCGCTTCCGGGTCACCAATACAGCCTAAAGCAATTGCCGCCTTCATCCGGGCTACTGCGCTCGGGTCTCCTAACGCTTGAACAAGCGCAGGTACGGCTAAACGGTCTCGTAAATGCCCTAATACACCGGCGACAGTTACACGCACCTCTTCGCTCTCGTCATGCAGGGTTTCAATCAACGGCGGTACCGCTTTACGGTCACCAATGTAACCCAAAGCAATTGCTGCTTTTTCTCGTACGTATTTTGAAGGGTCTTTGAGTGCACGAATTAATTCACCAACTGCTTTCTTTTCTTTAATTCGACCTAACACCTCAGCAGACATTGCCCGGACAAAGGGGTCATTGTCTTTCAGCCCATCGGTCAGGGCAACGGTAGTCTTTTTTTTCAATTCAGTTTCTAAAGCGACTACTTTCTTCGGCTTAAGAATAAATTTCATCCCTTCGGAAAATGTACCTAAAAAACGTATCCTTTTCATTTCTTCTCCTGGTTTATGTTTTTTTCCTTCAACCATATAAAATACTCAATATTTCCTTTTGGACCTTTTAATGGTGAGGGGGCAATCCCCTGAAAGACTAATCCTAAACTTTCAGCAAAGTTTTTTATTTTTTCAATAACTTCTTCGTGTATTTTTTTATCCTTAACTACACCTTTTTTAACTTTATTTCTACCGGCTTCAAATTGCGGTTTAATTAAAGCGATAATTTCACTTTCATCTTTAAGTAACCGACAAACCTGTGGAAGAACTTTTTCCAGAGAAATAAAAGAAACATCTACTGTTGCTAAATCGGGTAAAAAAGAGTTGATAATTAATGGTTGATAGTTTCCGCCTGAGGCGGATCCGCCTTTGGCGGAGATAATTGAAGAAATTCGTGTCAATTCGTGTCTATCAAAGTAACGAATGTTGGTTTTTTCAATATTTACTACTCGCGGATTATTCCTCAATAACCAGTCAAGTTGTCCGTAGCCTACATCCAGAGCGTAAACCAATTTAGCGCCGTGTTTTAACAAACAGTCAGTAAAACCTCCAGTTGATGCGCCGACATCAAGACAGATTCTATCTTTAATTTGGATTTTAAATTCACTAATTGCTTTTTCAAGTTTAATCCCTCCCCGGGAGACATAAGGTAAGACTCGTTTAATTTCAATTTTACTATTTTTTCCAACCAATTTAGCTGGTTTGGTAATCTTCTCAGCATTAACATAAACTTCACCACCCAGAATTAGTCTTTCTGCCTGACCGCGAGTTTCAACTAAATTGCGTTCAACCAATAATTTATCTATTCGTTCTTTATCCAACAAAATCTTTAATCTTTTTTATAATTTTTTCTACAGTTAGACCGTATTTATCTCGCAACTGTTCAATTTTGCCTTGCTCGATAAACTGATTCGGTAGACCAATGGATAATATTTCCATTTTTTCTTTAGTGAATATCTCCCTTACCGCACCTCCTAAACCACTGATTACATTTTCTTCAATAGTAACAATTCGTGGTCGGGATAATTCTTTAACTTTTTCTCTAATCAGAACTTCATCTAAAGGTTTGAGAAAACGAATATTTATTAAAGTGGAATAGATATTTTCTTTTTCTAATTGTTTCACTGCTTCTAATGCCGGGTGAACCATACTCCCGATAGCAATAATTAATAAATCTTTCCCGGAAGTAAGAATTTCACCTTTAGCGAATGGCAATCTTTTCAAATCAGAATCAAGATTTACACCTTCCCCTTCCCCCCGAGGATAACGAATTGCTACCGGTTTTCCCAGGTTAAGTGCGGTATAAAGCATATGCTGTAATTCATTTTCGTCCGCAGGTGCCATCACCACCAGATTGGGAATCATCCGTAGATAAGTTAAATCAAATGTTCCTTGATGAGTTGGTCCGTCTTCACCAACTATTCCCGCACGGTCAATTGCAAAAACTACCGGTAATCTTTGCAAAGCAACATCGTGAATAGTTTGGTCAAAAGCACGCTGTAAAAAGGTTGAGTAAACTGCACATACGGGACGCATTCCACCGGCGGATAATCCAGCAGCAAAAGTTACCGCATGTTGTTCAGCGATACCGACATCAAAAAAACGTTCTGGAAATTCTTCAGCAAAACTAATCAATCCTGTTCCTGCAGACATCGCGGCAGTAATTGCACAAATTCGTTTGTCTTCTCTTGCTAAGCGTCTCAATACTAAAGCAAAAATTTGGGTGTAAGTTGGTCGCCTGGCTTGATTTTGCACTTTCCCGGTTTCAATATCAAAAGGTTCGATTCCATGAAATTTCGTTGGCTCATTTTCTGCTATCGGGTAACCTTTACCCTTTTTAGTCAAGATATGAAGTAATGTTGGTCTTTTAAAATGTTTAACCCGTTCCAATACTTCAATCAACAAATTAAGATTATGCCCATCTACCGGTCCCAAATAAGTAAACCCCAATTCTTCAAATAGCATTCCCGGGAAAAACAATACTTTGAACCGTTTTGCTACCCGGAGAAAAAATAATCCAGCGAAATGTAACCGCCGGAAAAAACGTTCAACTTTCGTTTCTAATTTTTTTAATAACCCCAAGGTCAGGATCCGGGTAAGGTGAGCCGCTATTGCCCCCACCCGATGGGAAATAAACATTTCATTATCATTAAGAATAACTAATAAATTAGTTCCCAGGTGCCCGGCATTGTTTAACCCTTCGTAAGCCATGCCACCGGTTAAGCTCCCGTCACCAATGATTGCGACAACACGATAATCTTCTCCTTGCAGGTCTCTCGCAATGGCTAATCCTGTTGCTGCAGAAATTGCGGTTGAAGAATGGCCGGCACCAAAGGGGTCATATTCACTTTCTTCCCGACGAGTAAATCCACCGATGCCTCCCAATTGGCGCAAAGTATTAAATTTTTCTTTTCTCCCGGTAAGAATTTTATGGGCATAAGCCTGATGTCCGACATCCCAGACAATTTTATCTCCGGGGGTATCAAAAACATAATGTAAAGCGATAGCCAACTCTACACATCCCAAAGAAGGAGCTAAATGCCCACCTGTCTTTGCGACAGTTTCAATGATTTTTTCACGTATTTCTTGCGCTAATTGGGGCAAAATTTCTTTGCGGATTAGTTTTAAATCTTCAGGTGAATTAATCTTTTCTAAAATTGCCATCTTTATTTCTTACGTGTAGCAATGAAATCAGCAAATTGTTTAAGAACTTGCGCACGGCGATGAGCAAAAATTTCTAATTCCTTTTTTGCTTTTGCTACCAATTCTTTAACCCTTTTTTCTGCCCGGAGTAAACCATAAATTTGGGCATAGGTTAATTTATTAATTTTTCTTTCTTGTTGGTAATCAATAATATCGTCACTAATCTGAAATGCTAAGCCAATGTTTTCACCATATTTTTCTAATGCTCTCATTTCTTTTGGTTTAGCCTTGGATAATATTGCCCCTATTTTGATACAGGTTTTAATTAACCCGGCAGTCTTTTTTTGGTAAATTTTTTCTAATTCTTGGGGTGCGGACTTAATTGAACCCGCCTTGACTCGGCGAGGCAGGTCTGGGCTAAGGGCAATATCTTCCATTTGCCCTTCAATCATACCATTGACACCACAGGCAGAGGTAATTTCTTTAACTACTTGAGCCAATATTTTTGGTTCAACCGTCTTAGCAATAATCTCAAATGCTTTAGTTAAAAGAGCGTCACCAGTAAGAATGGCGACTGCTTCGCCAAATTTCCGATGACAGGAAAGTTTTCCCCGACGGAAATCGTCATTATCTAAAGCGGGCAAATCATCGTGGATTAAAGAATAAGTATGGACTAATTCCAGAGCACAGGCAACTGGCAAAATTTGTTTGGTTTTCCCATCGCAAGTTTGTGCGGCAGCCAAAACTAAGAGTGGGCGTAAACGTTTACCGCCACTGAATACTGAATAACGCATCGCTTGATAAATTAAAGACGAAGATTTATTTTTTAACCAATTTTTTAGTTCTTTTTCAATTAGTTTTTGATTCTTTCCCCAAAAATTCAATAACTCCATTTTTTGTTTAACTTCAACGATTACAGAGATTTACAGAAACGATTACAGTGATTTTTGTCTCGGAAAGTTTTTATCGCTGTAATCGCCTTTAATAATCGCTGTAATCAAGTTTCACTTAAACTATATCTCCGACAGGAATCTGGATTCGCTTTATTGCCAGCCCTTTACCCGTTTTTTCGTCGAGTTCAATGATTACCCCGGAAAAAATTAAATCTTTTTTTGCTACTTCGAAACGCAAGGGTATTTGAGTAAGGTATTTCTTGAGAATAATTTCCTTTTTTATACCAATAACGCTGTCTCGGGGACCGCTCATCCCGCAATCGGTGATGTATGCTGTCCCTTCAGGGAGAATGCGTTCATCAGCGGTCTGCACATGGGTATGAGTACCAATGACTGCCGAAACCTTACCGTCAAGGTACCAGCCGATAGCCTGCTTTTCTGATGTAATTTCAGCATGAAAATCAACAATGATTAAATTCGTAACTTTTTTAATTTCCGGAAGAAGAACATCCATACACCGGAAAGGACAATCTAAATCAGGCATATACACTCTCCCCATTAGGTTGACCACCGCAATTTTTACTCCCTTGCTCGTTAGATAGAAATTGTACCCTCTCCCCGGTGTGAAAGGCGGATAATTTGCTGGACGTAAAATTTGCGGATTCTCAATGATTTCTTTTATTTCTTTACGGTCCCAGACATGGTTACCGAGAGTGAGAACTTCTACTCCTGAATTGACAATTTCTTCAGCAACTTTCGCGGTTAACCCAAAACCACCAGCTGCATTTTCTGCATTGGCAATAGTGAAATCAATATCCTCTTTTTTAAATTCCGCTAAGACCTTGTTTACAGTTCTTCTTCCAGGTTCACCAACGATATCAGCAATAAATAATATTTTCATTAACATCCTCTGATTACAGTGATTTTTAGGGCCGATTACAGCGATAAGTTTGACGATTAAATTCTAAACCCCAAATCCGAAATACTAAACAAATCCAAATAACCTAAATTCAAATGACCAAAACAGTTTTAGATTTTGAATATTTGAATTTTGATATTGTTTAGGATTTAGAATTTTGAATTTAGTATTTATCATTTTTTATCGTCGTAATCGTTTTTTTTATCATCGCCGTAATCATATAAGTATTTTTGTGAAATTATTTAGCAGTTTCAATTGCTCGCAGTTCTCGAATTACAGTTACTTTAACCTGCCCGGGATATTCTAACTCTTTTTCTATCTTTTTTGCAACATCTTTTGCTAAAATGGCTATCCCAGCATCATCAATTTCTTCCGGTTCAACAATAATTCTTATTTCCCGTCCAGCCTGAATAGCATAGGCATTCAGTACTCCTCGAATAGAAGAGGCTATTTTTTCTAATTTTTCAATTCGTTTGAGATAATGTTCTACACTTTCTTTTCTTGCACCGGGGCGGGCGGCAGAGACAGCGTCAGCAGCCGCCAAAATTACTGCTTCAAGCGATTTTGGTTCAACCGCTTCATGATGGGCTAAAATAGCATTAACCATTTTTTCTGATTCGCCATATTTTTGTGCGACATCAGCAGAGATCTGATGATGCGTTCCTTCAACATCGTGGTCGATCGCTTTCCCCAGGTCATGGAGTAACGCTGCCTTTTTACAAAAATTTACATCCGCGCCTAATTCGCCGGCTAAAGTGCTGGCTACCCAAGCAACCTCTAAAGTATGCTGAAGTTGGTTTTGTCCATAAGAAGTCCGATATTTTAATTTTCCAAGAAGTTTAAGTAACTCTACTGGTAAACCGCTTACCCCTATTTCTAAGGCAATTTCTTCACCAATTTCTTTAAGCCGGACTTCCATCTCCCTTTTAACTCTTTCAACTACTTCTTCAATTCTCCCTGGGTGTATTCTTCCGTCAGCAATTAGTCGCTCCAAAGCAAGACGGGCAATCTCCCGCCTTACGCCGTCAAAAGCACTTAAAGTAATAGATTCGGGTGTATCGTCAACAATTAAATCAACACCGGTAAGTTGTTCAAAAGCACGAATATTCCTTCCTTCCCGACCAATGATTCTTCCTTTGACCTCCTCGTTAGGCAAGGGAACGCTGGTTATTGTGATTTCCGCAGTGTGGTCAGCGGCACAACGTTGCACGGCTAAAGCAAGAATTTCTTTTGCTTTCTTTTCTGACTGTTCTTTTGCTTCCTGTTCAATATTCTTTGCAAGTAACGCCGCTTCCCTTCTTGCTTCCTCTTCCATAGATTGGAGTAAAATTTTTTTTGCTTCCTCGGCACTCATCGCTGCAAGACGTTCCAAAACTTTTTTACTTTCCTCTTTTTCTTGGTTTAATTTTCCTTGTTCTTCTTGAAAGATTTTTTCTTTATGCAAGAGACTGCGTTCTCGGTGTTCTGTGTCACGTTCTTTTTTCTCAAGGATTTCCAATTTGCGGTCAAGATTTTCTTCTTTCTGGCTTAGCCGTCGTTCTAAATTTTCTAAATCTTTGCGTCTGTGATACGTTTCCCTTTCAAATTCGCGTCGTTCACGTTCCATTACCTCCTTGATTTCTAAAAGTCCTTCTTTCTTTTTTGCTTCTGCCTTTGCTTCCGCTTCAGAAATAATACGCTTTGCCATTTTTTCAGCGTTAGCCAATGAAATCCGCGCGTATACTACCCGTAGAAGATAACCAAAGAGACCACCAAGTAAAATTGCGCCTACGAAAAAAATATATCTTTCCATTATTTTTTACAGCCTCCTTTCAGCGGCAAGGTAATAATTCTCTTTTCCGTAACTACAAAATTTAGTTGCCGATCAACTGCTTCTTGAGGGATAGTTTGTCTGACCTGAAAATCAAAGGCTACCCCGATAAAAGATGTTTTTTTATATCTAGAGATTTTTCTTAAAAGGCGGTCATAATAACCGCCGCCGTAGCCAATACGGTTACCTTTTTCATCAAACACTATCCCCGGGACAATCACTAAATCAATTTCTTCAGGTTCAATTAAAGTTGCTTGAGAAGGGTCGGGTTCAGGGATACCATAACTACCAGGAATAAGTTTTTTTAAATCTTTAATTTCGTAAAGGTCAAGTTTTTTCTTATCTTTATTTACCCGTGGGAGAATAACTCGTTTCCCCTGGATTAAACTTTTTCCAATTAAAGATTGGGTTTCTACTTCAGTACCGAAAGAAGCGAAGAAGAGAATTGTTTTCGCCTTAATAAATTCATCCAAAGAAAACAATTTTTCAGCAATGGTTCTACTTTTTTTTGCAATTTCTTCAGGGGTGAGTTTATTCCTCTCCAGCAATACTTCCTTACGTAATTTTACTTTTTCACTCCGTACATTTCCTCCAATATTAAGTTTGCTGTTTTTTTCTTTCCCGAGAGGACGAATATTTTCCAATCGTTTTTTAATTTCTTTTTCATAACCAATATCTGTCGGTGAATAAAATTTTTTTTCTTCCGGCAGATACTTTTGTTGCACAAAATGTCCAGGATAATCGTGTGGATATTTATATCCTACCCCGTGCCCTCGTCGACCCTCGCCATTAAGGTGTGCATCTTTAAGATAGTTTGGAACAGGGACAACTTTTTTCTTTTCCACTTCTTCCCATGCTTTTTCAATTGCTAAATAACTGGCATTAGATTTTGGCGCACAGGCAATATATACGGTCGCCTGGGCTAAAGGTATCTTTGCTTCCGGCATGCCAACAAATTCTATCGCCTGTAATGCTGAAGTAGCAATACTCAACGCCTGAGGGTCAGCATTACCTACATCTTCACTGGCAGCAATAATTAATCTCCGGGCAATAAAACGCGGATCTTCACCGGCATACAACATTTTTGCTAACCAGTAAAGAGCAGCGTCAGGGTCACTCCCCCGTAAAGATTTGATGTAGGCAGAAATTGTGTCATAATGTTCATCCCCGTGTTTATCATAAAGGACTGCTTTCTTTTGAATTGATTCCTCAGCAATAGTTAAATCAAAATTAATTACTTCCTGATTATTCGGTGAAGTGGTAAGTGCACCGATCTCAAGAGCGTTTAATGCCCGTCGGGCATCACCTTCGGCCGTCTTAATTAAGTGGTTCAGTGCCTCAGGAAACATTTCTATTTTTAAATTACCTAACCCATGTTCTTTGTCTTGAAGTGCATTTTTAATTATTATTTCTAAATCATTTTCCTTTAATGGATAAAATTCAAAAACTAACGAACGCGAAATTATACCCTGGTTAACATAGAAATAAGGATTTTCTGTGGTAATACCGATTAAAATGACATTGCCTTTCTCCACATCCGGCAAGAGAGCATCCTGTTGCAATTTATTGAAATGATGGATTTCATCAATTAAAAGGATAGTCTTTTTATTTGAAATTTGTTTTCTCTCAAGAGCACGGGTGACTTCTTGACGGATAGTCTCTACACCAATACTTACAGCATTTAATTCAACAAAATATGCTTGTGTTCGTGAAGCAATGATTTTTGCTAAGGCACTTTTCCCGCTTCCCGGCGGACCAAAGAGAATCAAGGAAGAAATACGGTCGGCTTCAATTGCTCTACGGAGGAGTTTACCTTTACCTAAGATATGTTCCTGCCCAATAAATTCATCTAAGGTGCGAGGCGACATTCTTAACGCCAAAGGTTGAATTTCAATTTCTTTTTTCTTTTCTTCAGAGAAAAGTTCCATATGTTTATCTGCTTAATCTGTGTTTGCAACCACTGAAACACAGAATTAAAACGAAACACAGAGAATTCTTTGCTTCTCCGTTTACTTCTGTGTAATCTGTGGTTTTCAATCTGTGTAATCTGTGTTTAATAAAAAGAAAAAGCCCTGCTGATGCCGTGGAGTATACACCGTTTGAACGCCAATTCTTAAGTGGGTATCCTGCCCCTCCGACTAAATAAGTCGGAGGCGAACTCGGATTCCCTGAACGGTTAGTTGTAGGCTCAAATCAGTCGCAACTCACACCAACATCGCAGGGCATATTTTCTAAAAACAAGGTTTACCTTGAAGGTTCACCTTGAAAGGAACAACAATCCCGACGATACATCGGGACAAAAAAAGAAACGTAAACTGCCCACCTTATAGGAAATTTATTCCAATTCAGTGTTAAGCAAAGTAAGTAATTCATCAGTTTTTTTGTTTACTGAGTCATTAACCGTATCTTGACTTTCTTTTAGGTGGAATAGTTCGTCAGCGATATTCAATGCTGCTAAAATGGCTAACTTTGAAGAATCAACGATGTTGGTTAAAGTTGCAATTTCCTGCATTTTTTCTTCTATGTAACGGGCTAAAGCATTTATATAAAGAGCGTTTCCGATATCCGCATCAATATCATATTCTCGTCCATAAATTCGTACACAAACCTTTTCTTTGTTCATTATCTTTTTTCTTAGAAAATTATAGTTCTTTTCTTTCGCTTTGTCAAGATAAAATTAACAATTTTTTTAAATTTTATATTTTTCAAATTTTTCCAAAAGTTTGGTAAGTTTTTCTTTAATCTGGTTGATTTTGCCCTTGTAAGTTTCGTTTTCTTTTAATATTTTTTTTGCTTTGCGGTTTATTTCCTCCTGAAGAGCGAGTTCTTCTTTCAAATGCCGATTTTCTTCTCGCAAACGGTGGATCAAATTTATTGCTTTACGTATTTTTTCATCTAAGAGGTCAATTTTTTCCATCGGATTTGTGCAGAAAATTCTTTCTCCAGAGCGGAGGTAATTTTTTCCTGAATTTTTTCTATCTCTCTAGCGGTAAGAGTAGCCTGTGGATTGCAATAGGTTAACCGATAAGTGAGACTGTGCCAGCCTGGAGGCATACTTTCGTCTTTATAAAGATCGAAAAGTTCGCATTCTCTCAGATATTCCCCGCCAGTTCTAAGGATTAAACTTTTCACCTTTTCCTGAAGAATATTTTCTGGAAGGAGGAAAGAAATATCCCGCTGGGCAAAAGGATACCTTGGCAAGGATTGGTAAATTTTTTCTAATCGGGCGTAGGTGACCAGTTGCTCCAGTTCAATTTCAAAAAGATAAACTTTCTCCGGAAATTCGTATTTTTTTTCTAATTGAGGACCGAGTTCTCCTAACTCACCAATTTTTTGACCTTGGATAAACATTTCAAATGCTTTTTCCGGGTGAAGGTAAGGAAGTAGTGTTTTCTGATATTGATAATTTTTAATTTCCAAATTTCTTAAAAGACAATCCAATAACCCGCTTAAATAATAGAAATCAATTACCTGGGGTTTATCTTTCCAATGAAGGATTTTATCCTTCCCGCTGAGTAAGCCGGAGAGATATTTTTTTTCTTCAAAAGTATTGTTGGCAGTAGAATAAACTTCGCCTATTTCAAAAATTTTTACATTTTCTACATTGTAGCGAAGATTATTGACTAAATTATGTAAAAGTCCGGGGATTAAAGTTGTCCGTAAGAAGGACATTTCCTGAGAGAGGGGGTTTTTAAGCGGAATAAGTTTCTTTCGTTTATCTGTGGAAGGTAAATTTAATTGATCAATAGCATCCCTGGATAAAAGACTATAATTGATTACTTCGTTCAGTCCTGAGGAAGTTAAAATTTGACAAATTTTTTTTTCTACTTGAGAAATTCTCTCTCGGTCAGAAACAAAGAGGTTACCCGGGCGGAAACAGCCAACTTCTGCAGGTATGTTTTGATACCCGTAAACCCGTGCAATTTCTTCAATTAAATCTACCTCCAAAGAGATATCGTTACGGTAACTGGGTACTTTTACTGTAATTTTACCTTTAACCCCCTTGCTTGAAGAAAAATTCAGCCTTTTTAAATAGTTGATAATTTCATTTTTCTTGAGTTTCGTACCAAGCAAATTGTTTACCTGATTAATATCTAAAGTTATTTTCACTGGAACATAAGGTCGCACTTTAAGGTCAATTTTTTTTGGCACCACTTTCCCTTCACATATTTCTTCTAATAAATGACTTGCTCGTCGGGCGGCGGAGTATACATTTTCCCAGTCCGTGCCCCGTTCAAAACGGTAAGAGGATTCAGTGGTTATACCCAATTTTTTTACTGTCCGACGAATGACCCGTGGGTCAAAATTTGCGCTTTCTAAAAGAATTGCCTGCGTATTCTCATTAACTGCGGTTTCTTTGCCACCAATAATCCCGGCTAAAGCAATTGCTTTTTCCTGGTCAGCAATAACCGGTATATCTTTATCAAGACTTCTTTCCTGACTGTCCAGGGTAAGAATTTTTTCTTTTTCTTTAGCCCAGCGGACAATAACTTCCTTACCGCTTAAAAGAGAGTAATCAAAAGCATGTAAGGGTTGCCCAAATTCTAAAAGGACATAATTGGTGATATCAATAACATTATTGATCGGACGAATACCACAAATGGCTAAGCGTTCCACAAGCCAGGCAGGTGAGGGAGTAATTTTCAAACCTTCAATAATTTGTCCAAAATAGCGATAGCAAAAATATGGTTTTTCAATTTTAATTTTTAGGAGAACTGTTTTTTTTATCTCTTTAAATTTGATCGGGGGAATTTTTAAAGGTAGGTTATAAACCCCGCCCTTGCGTGCAAGAGCGGGGTAAATTGTGGCAATTTCTCGGGCAATACCAAGATGACTTAAACAGTCACCACGGTTGGCAGTAATTTCTAATTCAAAAACTGTATCTTTTTCAAGAGATTCAATACCAGTTACTTCAATACCGTGGTTAGTTAACTTTTCTGCTAATTCTTGAGACGAAACTTTTAGTTTTGGCAAAAATTCTTTTATCCAATTGTAAGAAATTTTCATTGCTTTTATCTACGGACATCTGCGTCTGATTTTATCAGCGGTAATCTGCGTTTTTTAAAATTGATTAAGGAAGCGTAAATCATTACTAAAAAAAAGACGCATATCATCAATACCATATTTAAGCATTGTGATTCTCTCTACACCTAAACCAAAAGCAAAACCGGTATATTTTTTTGGATTATAACCTACTGCCTGAAAAACTTTCGGATGAACCATCCCTGCACCAAGGAGTTCTAAGTAACCAGAATGTTTACATACCCGACAGCCCTTACCGAGACAAAAAAGGCAAGAAATATCCACCTCAGCACCGGGTTCAACGAAAGGAAAATAACTCGGGCGGAAACGTAATTTAATTTTTTCACCGAACATTTCTCGAGCAAAAATATATAGTGTACCCTTTAAATCAGCAAAAGTTATTCTCTCATCAACTGCTAATCCTTCAACCTGATGAAACATTGCCGAATGAGAAGGGTCAATTGCCTCGTGACGATACACCCTCCCTGGCATAATCACTCGCACAGGTGGTTTATTTGCCTCCATTACATGGATTTGCACCGGTGAAGTGTGTGTCCGCAGTAAGTACTCTTTGCTCTTCGCTCGGAGTTTACCCCGCTCTTGCGCGCAAGGGCGGGGCTCTTCGCTTATTTGGAGGTAGAAACTATCTTGCATATCGCGTGCCGGGTGTTCCTTAGGCATATTCAACGCTTCAAAATTGTAATAATCGGTTTCAATTTCTGGTCCTTCGGCTAAAGCGAATCCTAAACGGGTAAAAATTTCAATAATTTCATTAAGTACCCGGGTCAGAGGATGAAGGTGTCCAAGAAAGTAGGGTTTACCGGGTAGGGTATAATCAAAGAATTCTTCTATTTCCTTTGTTTGTATCATTTTAAGTTCTTCTTGCCTTCTTTGAAATAAACTGGCTAAGAAATTTTTTATTTCATTCGCCTGGTGTCCAATTTTTTTGCGTTCCTCTACCGGTAACTCGCTAAGGTGGTGTAGAACCTCTATCAGTTTACTTTTCCGGCCAAGATATTTAATTCGCCAGTTTTCTAATTCCTGGAGATTTCTGACCGCCGACAACTCTTTTTCGCCGCTTTGTTTAATATTTGCTAAAATTTCTAATTCCATAGATTAAACGGATACAGTTTTTATTTTCCCAACAAGCGCTGAAAAAGCAGATGGATTATTAACCACTAACTCGGCTAACATTTTCCTATTTATTTTGACATTCGCTTTGCTCAAACCTGAAATGAGCTGGTTATAAGTTAATCCCTGTAAACGCGCTGCCGCATTAATCCGGGCGATCCACAATGAACGAAATTCGCGTTTCCGATTTTTTCGTGCGCGGTAAGCGTGGCGTAGACTTTTGCTTACCTGTTCTTTAACTATCCGATAGACATTTTTTTTTCTACCCCGGTACCCTTTGCTTAAACGGAATAATTTTTTTTTCCGTTGTCGTGTGTAAACTCCCGTTTTTACCCTTACCATTTTAGTCTCCTCTTAAAAACTATAAGGAACCAACTTTTTCACAATTGAGGTTTCTCTCTTTCCAAGATAAGATGTTTTACGTAAATGTAGCATTCGTTTTGACGATTTTTTCGCTAATAAATGTCGTGTTCTCGTTTTTTTGTATTTTATTTTACCCGAAGCAGTTAGACGAAACCTTTTTTTTGCTCCCGAATGACTTTTTAGTTTTGGCATAGCGCCACTTTTTTATTTTGGTGCCAGAATAATTCCCATTTGTGAACCAGAAAACGGCAATTCCTGTTCAATACGAGCAACCTGGTTAATTTCTTCCCTAATTTTTCTCATTAGTTGTTCGGCTAATTCTAAATGTTTTTTTTCCCGTCCGTAAAGCTTTATGCTCAGACGTACTTTGTATTTATCTTTCAAAAATTTTTGTAAATGTTCCAATTTCACTTTCAAATCCTGTTCACTAATCCACGGTCGGACACGAATTTCTTTAATCTGTCCGCCGCGTTGTTTTTTACGCGCCTGTTTAATTTTTTTTTCTAACTGGTAAAGATACTTTGAGTAGTCTATAATCCGACAGGTTGGCGGGGTGGATTGCGGAGCAATTTCTACAAGGTCAAGTCCTTTACTGCGGGCTATAGATAATGCTTCACTTAAAGGTTTAATTCCGAGATGACTTCCGTCAACATCAATTAAACGAACATCTCCTCCTTGAATTTGGGTGTTAACTCGTAACCTAGGCAATTTACTTCCCCTCCTTAATATAAAATTTAAAAGGATGACTCCGTCTAAAAAGCCATCCCTTTACCTACTAAATTATTCTGTAAGTTAAATATTTTTAATAAATTGGTTACTTTCACAATAACTATATTTATTATTTTTATAACAAAATTTGTCTTTTTTGTCAAGGGGGCAACTCAAGATTTTCTTTCTTCAATTTCTTTTTTAATTCGCTGACAAAACCTATCAACCGAAGAAATAGCCATTCCTTTTGTTCCGTGTTTTCTCACAGTTACTTTGTTATTTTTTACTTCTTTTTCACCAATAATGAGTAAATATGGTATTTTTTCTAATTCTGCCTCCCGTATTTTTAGATTAATTTTTTCATTACGTAAATCAATTTGACTGCGTATCCCTCCTTGGCAAAGATATTTATTGACCTTTTCAGCGTAGGAATTTTGTTTCTCAGTAATTGTAAGAACGTTCACCTGCACCGGACTTAACCATAGCGGGAATCGTCCACCGTAATGTTCAATTAAGATGCCAAAAAAACGTTCTAAGGAACCCATTAAAGCGCGATGAATTAACACTACTTTTTCATCTTTGCCTTCCTTATTTCGATAAGTAACCGAAAATCTTTCCGGCAGATTAAAGTCAACCTGGACAGTTGAACATTGCCAACTTCTTCCCAAACAGTCTTTAATCTTAATATCTACTTTCGGTCCATAAAATACACCTTCCCCTGCTTCTACGGTGTAGTCTAATTGCAAATCCCTAAGTGCTATCTTTAAAGCGTTTTCCGCCTTTTCCCAATTCTCTATAGTTCCAGCATATTTTTCAGGTCTTGTAGAAAGACGAATCTCATATTCACTAAAACCAAACGTTTTAAGAATTTCTAAAGTGAATCTCATTACTCCAGTGATTTCTTCTTCTAACTGCTCGGGTCGGCAAAAAATGTGTGCATCATCTTGAGTAAAACCACGAACACGAAGAAGTCCATGAAGGACACCGGATTTTTCATAACGATAAACTGTTCCCAGTTCTGCCCAACGAATTGGTAAATCACGGTAACTATGTAATTGCGATTTATAGATTAAGATATGTCCGGGGCAGTTCATTGGTTTAAGGATATATTTTTGTCCTTCAATGTCTAAAGGAGAGTAGATGTAATCTCGGTAATAATCCCAGTGTCCGGAAGTAACCCAGAGGTCTAATTTAGCAATGTGCGGTATGTAAACCAGTTCGTAGTCCTGTTTCAAATGTTCTTCTTTCCAAAAATCTTCAATAATTTTTCTGATTGTCGCTCCTTTAGGATGCCAGAAGACCAAGCCTGCACCTGCTTCTTCATAAATATTGTAAAGGTCTAATTCTCTACCTAATTTCCGATGGTCACGGAGTTTCGCTTCTTCTAATTTTTTGAGATAAGCATTAAGCTCTTTTTCAGTGAAAAATGCTGTCCCATAAATTCTTTGGAGCATTTCCCGTTTTTCATCACCCCGCCAATAAGCACCAGCAATTGAAAGTAGTTTAAAATATTTAATTTCTCCGGTAGACTGTAAATGTGGACCTTTACAGAGGTCAGTGAAGGGACCGTGTTCGTAAAGGGTAACTTTCTCATCAGGTATTTCTTCAAGTAGTTCCAATTTATATTTTTCTTCCTTGGGGGCAAAAAATTTTTTTGCCTCCCCCTTAGTAACTTCCTTTCGGATAAACTGATAATTTCCTTTAATAATTTCTTGCATCCGCTTTTCAATTTTTATTAAATCTTCCGGGGTAAAAGGTTCAGGTTTAGCAAAATCATAATAAAATCCCTCTTCTATCGGTGGACCAATAGCCAGTTTTGTCCCGGGAAAAAGTTCCTGCACCGCCTGGGCCATTATATGGCTTGTTGAATGTCTTAAAATTTCTAAATCCTTATCCATTTTTATCTGCTCAACTATAAATTTCTAATGGGGTAAACTAATTTGGGTAATAATGGGTGCGACAGGATTTGAACCTGCGACCCCCACGATGTCAACGTGGTACTCTAACCGAACTGAGCTACGCACCCAAAAATTAGACCTCTCCGATATATCAGTTATAAAGGCGTGGGTCGGATTCGAACCGACGAATCGCGGTTTTGCAGACCGCTCCCTTAGCCACTTGGGTACCACGCCACCATTTCGAAATAATTAAAAAAAATTACAGATTTCAAATTACAGACTACTAAATACTGGTTTTTCCCTACACCCTTTCGGTCGTGAGTTTTTCTCTTTGTATTTGACCTTACTAATCACTCAATCACTTAATCGCTAATCGCTGCCTTTACAAGCGGGGGACGGGATTCGAACCCGCGACGACCTGCTTGGCAAGCAGGCATTCTACCACTGAATTACCCCCGCAAATCTCAATGGGGGATATCCCCCTTGTTGCCTTCACTTCGCCCAGCACTTCGTTTGCTGGACTCGTTCAGTATATCCCCCTTAAGATGAATTTTTACTTCCTCAATAAGGGAAACTAAACAGTTTCCCTTGATTGCGTCCCGACGATACATCGGGACTATCAACCCTTCCCTAAGGATTTAAAAGGGAGATATTTCCTTAATTGCGTTCAAATGGTCTGACACTCCGTTAGTCAGACCCATCTTCACTGTCATCCTCTTAAGCGGAACGTGCTCAAAGGGGATTAAATCCCCTATTGTGTTCACTCGTGTCCACCAATCAACTAATCCACCAATCCACCAATCCACCAATCCACTAATTACCTAATTAGGCACCAAACTTGCTGAGTTTACCCGCATAGGCTAAGGCAAGGGAGATTATTTCCTTTGCTGGGAAGAGACCTAAACTTCCCAGCCGACATTCTTTTTCAGTAAATCTTTTTACCTCATTTTTAGGTGTATCCTTTGACCAGAGAAGGAAAGGAACTGGATGCCAGGAGTGCCCCTTTAATACCGCTGGTGTTGAATGGTCACCAGTAATCACTAAAACTTGAGGAGAAAGTGTTTCTATTCTTGGGATAAAAGAATCAATTTCTTCTAATTTTTTTACTTTACCAGTGAAATTACCATCTTCACCATAAAGGTCAGTTTCTTTAATATGCAAATAGAAAAAATCATATTCAGCAAAATTTTGTTCTAAGGTTTTAATTTCATCTTCTAATTTTTCACCGGTAGATAGAATTTCCATACCTAAAAGACGGGCTATTCCACGATACATTGGATAAGTAGCAATTGCTGCCGGGTTGAGTTGATATTTCTCCTGCATTGAAGGTAAATTTGGGTATCGGGCAAAGCCGCGCAAAAGAATATAATTTGCCGGATTGAAATTTTTAATTATTTCTTGAGCCGTGGATAAAAATCGGTTAACCAATTTTGCTGTTTTTTCTGCTTCCGGGTTCAATGCTTGCACTACTTTTGGTGGAAGTTTATCTTTCTCGGGGTCATTCTGGTTTATTTCTTCTGAAAGTTCGTCACCGCGGAATACAATCACAAAGCGATGTCCTTTCCCGGGATAAAAATAAATTTCCGTATGGTCAAGTTTTTTTATCTTATTTTGCAACAATGAGCATAGTTCAATACATTTCTCTGTAGGTATCCGTCCAGCGCGCCGGTCAAGCACAAGATTACTTTTATAATCATAGGTAGCAAAATTTGCCCGGCAGGCAAGGTCATTCTTTTGAAGGTTAACTCCAATACCTGAAGCCTCAAGGACACCGCGACCAATTTTATGTTTCACCGGGTCATAGCCAAAAAGTGCCAGATGCGCTGGACCTGAGCCAGGAGTAATGCCTAACCCTACAGGGATGCTTAACCCGCAGAGCGATTCCCGAGCTAAACGGTCAAGGTTGGGTATTTCAGCAGTTTCCAATTCGGTTTTTCCAGTGTCAGGATGGGCTACCCCACCTAAACCATCAATAACAAGAAACACAATTTTACTTTCTGTCCTTTTTGCTATCTCTTTAATTAGTTCTTGATTCACTCTAATCTCTAATAACTGGTAACCAGCCGACCCTTAAGGGTCGGCTACAAAACTGCCTCTTATGCCGGGAGTGGGATTTGAACCCACACGGGTTTCCCCATACGCCCCTCAAACGTACGCGTATACCAATTCCGCCATCCCGGCGTTTTTTTATTACGCCCCTCAATCCGCCGAATAACATGTTAGTCGTCCTAAAATCCATAGAAAACTGTAGCCGCAGAGCGTTAGCTCTGCCCTAAAATAAGCAAAGCTACGCTTTGCCGCTACATTTTTATTCTGAACCCGAAGGTGGCATCGGAGACTGAGGATGTCCTGGGGGAGGGGTGGGTTCGGCTGGCGGAGCAACAATTTTTTCGGTTATTGTCCGTCGGGGTTGACGCAAAGAAATAAAAGTCAAAAGTAAAGAAGTACACATAAAAATTATTGCTAATACAGTTGTCACTTTCCGCAGGAAAACATTACCGCTTGTCCCACCAAATATCGCTTCACTACCGCCTCCACCACCAAATAAACTGGATAAACTTGCTCCTTTACCTGTTTGGAGAAGAACAATTAAAATCAGACAAATACATACAAGGATATGAATAATAAGAACTAAGGTATACATTGCTTTTCTGGGATGACCGTAAGTCCGGGTAATTGTTTCCCTTCAAGGAATTCCAAACACGCGCCGCCACCGGTAGAAAGATGTGAAACTTTATCAGTTATTCCGGCTCTTATTGCCACAGTTACTGTCGCTCCTCCACCAGCAATTGTTATTGTTCCTTTTTCAGTTGCTTGACCTAATAATTGAGCAATCCGAATACTTCCTTGAGCAAACTTATCAATTTCAAAAATGCCCATCGGTCCATTCCAAAAAATAGTTTTCGCCTGTTTAATTACCGGCGCACAACGGTCAATAGTTAAAGGACCAATATCTACCCCAATCCATCCAGCCGGTATATCAATATCTTCACTTTCCCGGATATTTGCGGCAGGGTCAATTTTATCCGCAATCACATGGTCAAGCGGTAAAAATAAACGAACGTTCATTTCTTTTGCTAAACGAAGAATTTCTTCGGCTAAATCTAATTTGTCGGGTTCCCAGAGTGAGTTCCCAATCTCTGCACCGTAACTTTTTAAGAATGTATAAGCCATACCGCCGCCGATGATTAGAGCATCAACTTTGTTCAACAAATTTTTAATAATCCCAATCTTATTTTCTACTTTGTCACCACCGATTATCGCTAAAAAAGGATGTGCCGCATTTTCAATTGCATCGCTTAAATAGGAAATTTCCTTTTCTAAAAGTAGCCCAGCGACAGTTGGCAAAAATTTCGGTATGCCAACAGTTGAAGCATGTAAACGATGAACCGCTCCGAAAGCATCCTGAACAAAAAGGTCACCAAAAGAGGCAAGTTGCCGGGCAAATTCTAAATCGTTTTTTTCCTCTTCCGGGTGGAAACGTAAATTTTCTAAAAGAAGGATTTCCTTATTTTTTAATCCTTTAACACCCTCTTCAACTGTTTTACCAATACAATCAGTGACAAAACCTACCTTTTGCTTGAGGAGTTTAGCAAGTAGGGGAGTCACTCCACGCAAACTAAGACTGGGTTCAATTTTACCTTTCGGTCTTCCCAGATGGGAAATGATGACGACCTTACAATTTTTTTCTAAAAGGTAATTTAAGGTCGGTAAGGTAAAACGAATGCGTGTATCATCAATAATGTTTCCTTGTTTATCAAAAGATACATTATAATCAACTCTTAAGACAACAGTTTTATTTTCTATTCCCCAGTCCCTGACGGTTAATTTATTCACAACTTATTCCTTTCCTCGGCTGATGAGATAGTTAACTAAATCTATTACTCGACAGGAGTAACCCCATTCGTTATCATACCAACCAAATATTTTAACAAAGTTCCCCTCAATTACATCGGTGCAGAGTGCATCAAAAATACAAGATGCAGAATTACCATTAAAATCGTGGGATACCAAAGGCAAATCACAGTACTCAAGATAACCGCTTAATTCACCCTTTGCTGCTTTTTTAAAAGCGGCGTTGACTTCTTCAATCGTTGTTTTCTTTTCTGTCTCAGCGACTAAATCCACCAAGGAAACGTTCGGTGTAGGTACACGGATAGCGATACCGTTAAGTTTACCTTTGAGTTCAGGAATGACTGAGCCAATTGCCCGGGCTGCACCGGTAGTTGTTGGAATAAGCGACATCGCTGCAGAGCGTGCGCGCCGAAGATCCCGGTGCGGAAAATCAAGAATTACCTGGTCGTTAGTATAAGAATGAACTGTAGTCATCAAGCCGCGTCGGACAATAAAATTTTCATGTAAGACTTTTACCATCGGGGCAAGACAATTTGTTGTGCACGATGCATTAGAAATAATTTTATGTTTTTCCGGGTCATATTTTTTTTCGTTAATCCCCATACAAATGGTTATGTCTTCACCTTTAGCCGGCGCAGTAATTATTACTTTTTTTGCACCCGCTTGCAAATGTGCTTTGGCTTTCTCCGCATCGGTAAACTTACCAGTTGATTCAATAACAATTTCCACACCTAAATCTTTCCAGGGAAGTTGTGCAGGGTCTTTTTGAGCAAAAACTTTTATCTTTTTACCTTCAATTACTAAACTATTTTCTTCTGCTTCAACTTCCCCCCGGTAAACACCAAAATTGGAATCATATTTAAAAAGGTGACCTAAAGTTTTTGCATCAGTTAAATCGTTAACCGCAATAAAATTTATTGAACTATTTTTTAATCCCGCTTTTAAAACCAAACGACCAATTCGTCCAAAACCATTAATTCCAATTCCTACCATCATACCTTATTTTTCCTCCTTTTTTGAATTATACATTTTTTAAATTGAAAGTCAAGATTTTTTTGTTCTATGCTCCGTGAGCGAGGGTTAAACCCCAAATTTTTCTTGCACCTGCCTTTTTCGTTACCTTAGCGCATTCTTCAATGGTAGAACAAGTAGTTGAAACATCGTCAACAAGAAGAATGTTTCCCCCTTTAAAAATTGTTGGGTTTAACACTTGGAAGGCATTAATTAAATTGACTAACCTTTCTTCACGAGTTAAGGACATCTGTGTTTTTGTCTGCCGTATACGGATTAAATTTTCTAAAATTAGAGGTTTATCAAAATAGCGAGCAACCCCCTCGGCTAAAAGTTGTGCCTGATTGTATCCGCGTTTATGTTGACTTTTTTTATGTAATGGCACTGGAAGAAGATAGTCAATTTCTTGCCAATTGAATTCGTTTTTACTATAAGAGATGAGGAATTCAATTAAACCTTCAGCGAGGAAATCTTTACCTTGATATTTGAATTTGTGGATTACTTCTTTCAAATTGCCTTCATAAATACCAGCTGCACGAATATACTCAAAATGAAATTTTGTTTGACGACAAAAATAACAATGTGCTCCGCCGTCAGGCAAAGGTTTACCGCATTTCTGACAAAACAGTCCTTCAATTAATTGGAATTTATTCCAGCAGGTGTTACAGAGGTGGCGGTGATTATTTGCGGCTAAGACCTTTTTACAAATTACACAACATTTCGGTAAAAAAATATTTATCATCTCGGTAAAAACTTTTTTTATTACTTTCATTCTTAATTCTCAATTACATTGATTACGGTGATTAAAACCAACGATTACAGAGATTTATTGATAGTTGGTCAATCACTGTAATCACCTTTCATAATCGCTGGAATCAAGTTTCACTTCTTGTGAAACTACTTAATTTAAAATTGTATTGTTATTTGCATTGACCCTTCAAAACTGTAATAGTCCATTTTCGGGTCATCCCGATTGTAGAAGCGACTCGCTCCTAACCCAAGGGTCACCCTTGTATTTGAAGAAAGTGTATAATCGGCTGAGGCAGTTAAAGTGTAAGTATCGGTATTTCCACCGTGAAGATAAGACGACTCCCTATGGTCAAGTCGTAAAGTAGAGTTAAATACCAACTGGTTGGCTAAATAAAGTGTTTTCCTGATTAAGGGAATAAGCAATTTTGCCGGCAAATTAAAGTTAGCATATACTTGTAAAGATGGAGATAAAGTTTTGTCTCTGCGAACTTCCTTGCCGAAACTGTCCACTTCAGTATCAAGTTTGTATTCGTTACGGAGAGTGAAACGCCAAATTTCGAGATTAAAATTCATCTGTTGGGTTGCACTTTCACTTTTTGTCAGTCGGGTAAGGGTATCAGTTTTTAAATTAAAATCGCGACTTTCGCTCATTGTGTAGTCAAAATATAAAGAATATTTTTCCAGAAGTAAAAAACGCCAATCAAGAGAATCAGACAAAGTGGTAGCCTTAGAAATACTATGAGTATGGACAACTTTTTTTGAAATTTTTAGATTCATTTGAGAATCGGACATCATTCTTTCTAAGGAAATAAGTTTTTCGGTTTTGAAAAGACTAAAAATTAAATCCGGCCACTGGATAGTATCAACCGTGCGTTCGGTACCCGTAGTATTTGAATACTCTTTTGTACCATTGAAATTTGCGTTAACAACCAGTGTGTTAAATGGGGAAAGACGAGGTGAAAGAATTATGGATTCAAAAGGAAGCCAGCGGCTGGATAATCCTAAAGTGTCCCGCAAAGTGAGTGATTTGCGTTCTTTATAGGATGGATCACGCTCAATCCATAATTTTTTTGTGAAATCAATTTCTTTTGCTATATTTTCATAAGAATCGCCATATTCAAGCCGATAATTAGTAGATAAAGCCAGAGATTGGGTTGGGCGAAATTGTGGGAAAATCTGACGAAGAGAGAAATTCCAGGTTACATTCCCGTTAGCCGAACGGTCAACTCGTTTTTGCGTAGGTTCTTCCGGCGGTGTTTTGCTAAGGGTGGCAAGATTAACATCTTCTTTACAAGAGATATTATAACCAAAACCAGGACTTAACCAGGGGAAAATAGTTAAATTTGAACTAAAACCCACAGTTTGTCCAAGTGACTTTGGATATTTCAGTTTTGATTGTATTTTTTCCTCTCTCACTATTTTTAGCGAATAATTTGGGTTAAAAGTGAACCCGGACCAAAAACGAAAATTTAGTTTTGTTGACCAATCGTCACTTATTTCCTTAGTTTCAAGGTAAGCAGGTTTAATTGCTTGATATTGATTAAAAAAGAACTTTTCTCTTTTTTCGGGAACCGTTATTACTGACAAAGTTGACATCCAAAGAGAAAAATCATCCCGGCGATAAGTAAGATTAATTGCTGTTGGAAAAAGAGGAAATCTAACTGGGTTAGTATAATCAGCACTTGTAATATAAGAGTCTTTTTCATCAAGGCGATTTTGTTTTCGTAAATAATCAGTTAAACTTTTACTATAACTAAGTCCAATTGTTGGCCAGCGCGCTAAACTGAAAGTCGCCCCAGCGGAACCAGTAAGTGCTGATACCTTGTCTTCTTCCAAACTGGTCAACCAGGGATTTTCCAGGATACTCGCTGGCGGGGTAAATGTATCCTTGCGCGAAAAAGTAAAATTCATTGGTAAGAAACCTATGCGAATGAAATTCAGGTAATAATTTTGTTCATATATATCTTGTCCGGTAATTACTGGAGTTAAGGGTTGAAATTTACAGTTGATTTCTTTGTATTTACCTCCGAAACTTGACCAACCCGGAACTTCAAAATCAGCGCTAATCTTATATGCCCAACCAATATCTTCCTTCACTTTGTCAAGATAAATTTCGTTTACCCAGAGTTCACCAGACAAAGTCTGTCCTGTGGGGTTACGAACTCCTACTTTAATTTGTGCGATATTATTGATTTTGGGTGAACCTTTTATCTTATAGATAATCGTTGCACCGTTAACAATCATACTCTTCTCTTTTTCTGTTTTTCCCTCTTTTATCATCTCTTCCATAATTTCACTGTAAGTGTCTAAACTTATTGTTCTGTTTTTCCAACTACCTGTCCAATTTATTATTTCACGGTATTCATAAAAATCGGTTTCGGTGCCGAATTGAAAAATAAAAGTTTCACCTTGGTTACCTTGATAAGGATAGATAAAAAATTTTAGTTCGCCATATTGAGAGTAGTTTTGTGCTTTAGGAAATACTGAGCGCGTGGTCGCAGTTGCCCCGGCGTCTAAATTATACTTCATTGAAAGCGCTTGTTCCCGGCGCCATCTTTCATCCCAGTCAGGATAAAGTTCCTGATAAATATCTTTCCGCCCTTTTGTTTCATCATAAAGAGCAGTATATTGCGAATTATCTTCATTATTCATCGCACTTACGGTAAAAGTGCCAGTGCCGAGAACTACACCCTTTTCCCATCGGTTACCAACAAGACCTAATTTAGCAATTTTTATAGTTCCCAGTTTATTTGTTTGTGCTGATAAGGTTAATCTTACCTGTTTTATCGCTGTCCAGGTACTATTTGTAATTTCTAAAGGGACATTTGTGGAATACCAAACACCTGCTGATAAATCGGTTGAGAATGAAAATTTACCCGCCGGGTCATCAAATGTATCAAGGACACCGTCCCGGTCAAGGTCTTCGCTGTCCAAACGTCCATTATCTGCACCGATGCGTGCGGATGTCCCATCAGGATTATTATATTCCCAACCAATATCCTCATCAGGATTAAGAAGATTGTCTTTATTCGTGTCTTCCGTATCCAGTCTCCCGTTATTATTTGCATCTTCATTAAAACTACCGTATTCAACGGTTAGCATTGCACCTGGAGTGTCAGACAAAAGTTCCAATTCTAAAAATTCTTTTTTTGAATAATCAATACCAATTGTGGAAAGCGGTTGAATTATCGCTGCCCAGGTACTTTTAGTCAAGTCGTAGTTAATTTTAAGAACTTGAATTTTTTCGTCTTTTCTTGTTGTTCCAACAAGTTGAGGTTTAACTGCGCTAATGAGCATATCTTCATTTGAACAGGTAAGGGAATTGTTGAACGAAAGAATTTGCGTAGAACTAATTGCTACCGTCCAGTAGTCCTTATTTAAGGATGCGCTATCTTCCAGTTTTATTCCTTCCATTGAATCAATTAAGGCTTTACCGAAAATATTAGAGTTGCGTATACTCCGAGCGTATTCACCAGAAAGGTCAGTCATTCTCAAGGATAGAAGAGGAAATTTAAGATTGGTTAAATGCGTATCAACTTCCCAGACGAGCGTGCTTCCTGGCGTTGTGCGGAGGTCGGGTATGCGGAGAGGTTTAGTAGTAAAATTAGAAATTACTGTTGAACCAATAAAAAAATTTTTTAATGGCGAATATTCGGTTCGTGCGCCGACTAAAGTCTCACCGGTAGCAAGTCCAGCGAAAGGCGCGTATTCGTAAGTCACTTCAATTTTTGAATCTTCTTTAATTTCTTCTTCACGATAAAAAGTTAACCACCCAGATTCATAGTCCAAAAAATAATCTTTATCTCGTTCTAAGACTTTACCGTCAAGGACAATCCTTTCTGAACCAATTACAACGTTTGCACGCTGTAAATTAAAAGTTTTTATTCTGTATCGGTATTCAACATAAATAATATGATGAGATACTGGTGAAGGTAGATATACATCGGGAATGAATGGACCGGGTGTACCCGAGGTAAACTTAATTATACCGGTTTCAAAGTCCATTTCTACACTGTCGGGATATTTTACATTATTCCCGGTTTCACTTACTTCAGTTACCGTAGTCCGGTTAAGGTCATATACATTAAAAATAAAATTTCCTTTTCCATTGTCACGAACAATTTTTACCCGCCCGAGATTATAATAATTTTTTAACTCGGTATTAATTGTTTCATTTTCATTTTTAATCATTACTGCTTTTGCTTGAGGATTTGTTTTTGGAAGTGGAGTCCCATCTTCTTTTTGGTAATCAACTGCAATTACATAATTTGTTTGAATCGTTTTACGGAAAATAATTACTCCTTTTGGGTAATCAACGATATAATCTTCACCCGCAGAAAGTAAATCAAAATCACCTACGTAGGTACTTATCGCAATTCCATATTCTTCAACAATCATCCCGGTTGAAGTGTTCACCGTATTATTTGCTGAATTGCGGTCATCAAAGTAAATTTTCTCACTACCAACTTTAATTGTATCACCTGGAAAGGCTAACTGATAATATTTTCTTCGGATATAATCAATATCGCGTAATTCTTTTTTTTCCAGACTTGTATTTCCGGTAAACAATTTTGATTCGCTTGTCCCTTTAGTCTGACTGCCAATCGCCATAAAACGCAAATTCTTATATTGTGCCTGTCCGCGAATACCAAAAACCTGTTTTCGATAACCAACAAATTCGGTCTGGGGTAAAGATAAATCAAGGTCACCAAAAGCAATTTCCTGCACCGCTTCTCCTGGTTCACCTTTATAAACTACAGAAATATCGCGTTTATCTGTTTTAGTATCGTCATAATCAATATTTACCGTAATTTTTTCTCCAATTTGCCCTTTAATTTTCACCTGTAATTCCTGTTTCATCTCAAAATCAAATTTTTTGCCTAAAGTTTTATCTTTTTCTGGGTCAAAGTATCTTTTTGTAGAAAATGTTGCGCCAATAAGTTTACGACCGGAAACACTTAAGGCTGACTCGTAAGGAAGTTCCATACCAAGTTGTAATCCCGGCGCCTGAGCATAACGGGTAATGGATGACGGATAACCGATAACTGATAACGGATAGTGGATAACTGACGACTGGGGATTGCCTGCCCGCCGAAGCTTTAGCGAAGGCGGGGTGACTGGTGACTGGTGATTAGGTGATTGGGTAATTGGGTAATTGGGTAATTGGGGATTGGGGAGAAGTAACGGATAACTAATGGAGGAGGTCTGGTAAATTGAGCCAGTGCAGGTTCTATATATTTTTTTCCCCGAGATGAATAACAACACGAGTAAAAGAAAACTGACGATAAAAAATCGCCCTTTTCTTCGATTTCTCAGAATGGTGAAGAATTGAACCATCATAATAAATTTACATTATACAACAAAAAACCAAACTTTTTCTGATTTTCTAAAAAAATTATCCAGTAAAAGTTTGGCTTATTCCCTTTAACATCGTTTTTCTTCGGCAACCCGACCCCCCGCCTCTTCGGCGGGGTCGTAGGCTTTGCGTCCCACGATTACTCGTGGTTTGCTTTTATCGTTAATACTACTGACCGTTGAAAAAGTCTTCAACGGTCTTGATTCCAGCGATTATTAAAGGCGATTACAGCGATATAACCGACGATGACTTATCGCTGACATCGTTTCTTTTATCGCCGTAATCAGAGATTGTTAGGTTTTTCAACAATCTCACTTTAATAAAAGTATATCCAGATTTTTTCTTCTGTCAAGAATATTGCTTAACTGATGAAAAATTTGTATAATTTTGTTTCTTTACTATAAGTAATTTCACAAAAATAGTAAGCAATTTTTTTCTCGGGAACCCTCCCTTCACTAGAAAATTTATCCCGGAAAACCAAAAGTCGGGATAAATTTAA
>Ga0209314_10000068_pt1 | contig 39362 bp, 52 predicted proteins | sample I19B2metaG_FD_184146 | JGI IMG/M metagenome (GOLD analysis project Ga0209314, IMG submission 184146) | Lake sediment bacterial and archeal communities from Gulf of Boni, Indonesia to study Microbial Dark Matter (Phase II) - ​I19B2 metaG... | ecosystem: Environmental > Aquatic > Freshwater >... | reverse complement strand
TGTTCCAATCGACAACGAACTCGCCGCAATGATTCAGCACGCTGCCAAAATCTTAGACATAGACGACTCTGCCCATTTATATGAACATTCTATAGAGTTGCAACTTCCATTCCTTCAATATGTATATGGCGGCACCTTCAAATTCGTCCCTATATGTATGATGATTCAAGATCTGGAAACAAGCCGCGAAATCGGTCAAGCTATCGGTAAGGTTGTAGCTGGTAAAAACGTTGTTGTTATCGCCTCAAGTGATATGACTCATGGAAACATGCCGCCAATTCTAACTCATGAAGAGGTTAAAAAGAGAGATGAAAAGGCATTAGCTGAAATCCTAAAAATGGATGAAGCAAAATTACAGGCTGCAGTTGAAAAATACAATGTTACTATGTGCGGGTTCGGCCCCGTAGTAGCAGCTCTAACCGCAGCTAAAGTGCTGAAAGCCAAGAAAGCTCAGCTACTCTCCTACAAGACGACTGGAGATATAACAGGGGACCGCTACGGAGTTGTCGGTTACGCATCCATAGCCATCACTAAGTAACTTAGCAAAGCTTTTCCAACAGACCGCCCCTTATTTTGCATAATGCTTACGTGGAAGAGTCAACCTTGAAGGCCACAGCCTCAGCCCCTGCTAAAATCATCCTGTGCGGAGAGCATGCGGTCGTCTTCTATGAGCCAGCCATAGTCATGGCTATTGATAAACAAGCCTACGTCACCGTAGAAGCCAGAAGCGACCAAGCGATTTACATCAAGTCGCGGAACCTCGGGGTTTCAGGACGCTATGAAAGAGGGCGCTTCAAGCTGGGGGTAGGAGGGGGGGCTGCAAAATCAAAGTTGGATCCTATCAGAATAGCTGTTGAGAAAACTCTTGAGCTAGCCGAAAAGAAGATGGGGCTAAATGTTTTGGTTGACTCGGATATTCCTGTTGCTGCGGGGCTTGGATCTTCAGCTGCAGTTGCAGTAGCGACTATAGCTGCTACCGGAAAATTATTGGAGACTTCGTTAAGTAAAGAGAAGATCTGCTCGATTGCGTATGAGGCTGAGAAGACCGTCCACGAACAACCCTCCGGAATCGATAATTACATCTCGACTTATGGAGGCATAACGATCTTCAGAAGGGGAGAAAAGTTCACTCCATTAGAAGCCCGCGCGAACGTCATATTAGTGATAGGCAACACTAAGGTATCTCGCTCAACCGGATTGCTTGTGAGACATGTAAGCGAGTTAAAGGAAGCCTATCCTAAAGTGATAAACCCGATTATCAAGGCCATAGGACGCATTTCAGTTTCAGCCGCCAATGCCTTGCAGGATGGCGAATTGAAGAGGCTAGGAGAACTCATGAATGTGAATCACGGCTTACTATATGCATTGGGAGTGTCGAGCGAAGAATTGGACCAACTAGTTTATGCCGCGAGAAGAGCTGGTGCGCTGGGAGCAAAACTGACGGGCGCTGGAGGTGGCGGTTGCATGATTGCATTAGTTACACCTGACAAACTGGAAAAAGTGAGAAGAGCTATTCGGCGGGCAGGTGGCATAGCAATGTTAGCTAAAAAAAATGATAGAGGAGTGCAAGTTTGGGAGGAAAAATAACTATACTAAAACTCGGGGGAAGTGCTATCACCGTAAAGAAGAAGGCGTTCACCCCCAACCTAAATGTGATCAATAGGCTGGCGCTCGAGATTAAGAAGGCGGATGTTCACCCCCTCATAATAGTTCATGGCGGAGGCAGTATGGCGCACCCAATCGCCAAGAAATTCAAGATAAAGGAAGGCTACAAAAGAAGGGGGCAGCTCATGGGATTTGCTGAAACTCATTACGCCATGGTTAAACTTAACGAACTAATATTAGACGCGCTGATTGAGCAGGGACTTCCAGCCGTAAACGTGCAGCCATCAGCTTGCGTTGTTACTGAGAATGGCAGAATCCGGTCGATGGAGATTAAGCCTCTTTTAGAGTTGCTGAAACTAGGCTGTATCCCAGTGCTTCATGGCGACGCTGTATTTGATGCAGTTTTGGGTTTTACAATTTTGTCTGGAGACCAGTTAGTGGCAAACTTGGCGGTTAATTTGGATGCAGAGCGGATAGTACTCGGAGTTGATGTAGATGGCATATACACAGCGGATCCAAAATTGGATCCAAAAGCTAAGCTTATTAAAACTATGTCAATCGAAAAACTCAAAGATATTCAGAATAAAATTGGGAACTCATTAGCTGATGACGTGACAGGCGGAATGCTCGGCAAAGTTGTCGAACTTTTACCAGCAATAGAACAAAAAATTCCCACCATAATAGTTAACGCAACCAAACCTAACAGAGTCTGTAAAGCAATTAGGGGAGAAAAAGTCGCTGGAACAGTAATTCAGTAGGCAGATAAGTTTGACGAGAAAAACTGAAACCGAAGAGCGAAAGCAGAGCCATGTAAAAATAAGTTTAACTAAAGATGTGCAAGCCAAGACCATAAAAACCGGATTTGAAGAGATACATTTAGTCCATAGAGCAGCCCCAGAAATTAACCGTAGCCAAGTAGATACAGCCGTAGAGATTTTTGGTCATAAGTTGGCAGCTCCGATAATCATTTCTGCGATGACGGGCGGCACTAAAAGTGCAGCGAAAATTAATGCTGTCTTAGCCGAGGCCGCTGAGAAACTGGGTTTCGGTATGGGAGTAGGTAGCCAAAGAGCTGCCCTCGAGAACCCTAAGTTAGAATACACATTCAAAGTTGCCAGAGAGAAAGCTCCTAACGCATTTCTTATAGCGAACATCGGGTGCCCCCAGCTTACTAAAGGATATAGCCTCAAAGAAGTAGAGAGAGCCATAGAGATGATTCAGGCTGACGCCCTAGCCATTCACCTTAATCCTCTCCAAGAGGCGATTCAGGCAGAGGGACAGCCGGATTTTACGGGAGTGTTAGATAAATTGAAGGAGATCTCAAAAGCCATTTCAGTTCCCATCATCGCCAAAGAGACCGGAGCGGGAGTAGCATCAGAGGATGCTGTAATGTTGGAAGCGACTGGTGTAAAGGGCATAGATGTGGGTGGTGCAGGGGGAACCAGCTGGGCTGCAGTGGAATATCACCGAGCAAAAGAGTTTAACGACGAGACTGGGCAAAGGTTAGGCTTGACTTTTTGGGATTGGGGGATTCCAACAGCGGTAAGCATAGTGGAGGTGAAACGTTCTACTGAGTTGACGGTCATAGCCACAGGTGGCATTAGAACAGGCATCCAGATCGCAAAAGCTATTGCGCTTGGCGCGGATGCTGTTGGAATCGCCTTACCACTCTTGAAGCCAGCGTTGAAAGGCTATAAGATGGTTGTTAAAGAATTGAATCACCTGATCGCCGAGTTAAAGACAGCCATGTTTCTAACAGGAGCCAATACAGTTCAAGATTTAAAGCGAGTGCCAGTGGTAATAACTGGAATCACAGCGGATTGGCTTAGGGTCAGGGGATTTGCGCCTGAAGGATACGCGGAGAGGAGCTAGATGACCACTCTGGATGAGCAGTTAAAATCAACTCAGAAGAAAGTAAATGCCCTTATCGACCAGATTCTAAGCGCTGAAGGGAGACCTAAGGTCCTGTATAAGGCCTCGAGACACCTAATTGAAGCTGGAGGAAAGAGGCTAAGGCCCTTTGTTGCTTTAAAAGCATGTGAACTCGTAGGAGGCAATGAGGAAGACGCCCTCCCAGCAGCTACCGCAGTGGAACTGCTTCATAGCTTCACGTTAGTTCACGATGACGTTATGGACCGAAGTAAAATGAGACGGGGAGTGCCAACGGTTCATGTGCTCTATGGAATACCTATGGCAGTAAATGCAGGAGACCTTATCTTCGCAAGGGTATATGATGCTATTCTAGATCATACTAACCGCACGCATGTTTCTTCAGAGCGCATTCTGAGAGTGCTCTCAATAATAACTCAGGCAACGATCAGCGTATGCGAGGGACAAGCAAGAGATATTTCATTCGAAAAAAGGAAGAGAGTAACTGAGGCTGAGTATTTCGAAATGGTTCGTTGGAAGACAGCCGCCCTCTATGAAGCGGCAGCCAAAGTCGGAGCGATTGTTGGCGGTGGAACTGAAGACCAAATTAGCTCATTAGGAAACTTCGCGCATAATGCTGGTGTAGCCTTCCAGATAAGAGATGACATACTCGGCCTTATCGGCGATGAAGCTGTGCTGAAGAAGCCGGTTGGCGATGACATAAGGCAGGGGAAACAGACGATTCTGGTTACTTACGCGTTAAAACATGCTAACCAGATGCAACGAAAGAAGATTCTAGTGGCGTTGAGTAACCCCAAAGCCACGGCCAAGCAGATACAAGAGGCTATTGATGTTATCCAATCACTTGGTGCTGTAGCCTATGCCAATAAGAAAGCTGAAGAGTTCACAGAAAATGCTAAAACCCAGCTGAGTTCGTTCCCAGATTCACCAGCTAAAACAGCTCTCTTGGAGTTAGCTGAGCTTTTCATAACACGAAAATATTGAGGAGACATGAGCCAAGTTCTTGACCGAACACGATGAGCTTGAACAATTAATCAGAAAATATGCTCTTCTAAACGCGGTACAACATGATGGGAGGGCTCATATTGAACCAGTGATTGGAAAGCTTCTAGCAGAACGCCCGGACCTAAAGCAACAGGTCAAAGAAATATTCCCACTTGCCGCAAAAGTCGTGAAAGAGATTAATAAGTTCTCCAAAACTTGGCAGAGGAAAGAACTTAAGAAGAAATGGCCGGAGATGCTTGTTGAAGAGAAGGCTAAGCCAGAGGAAAGAGTTCTTCCCCCGTTACAAAATGTTAAAAAATATGAGAAAATAGTGACCCGTTTCTCACCTAACCCTGACTGTGTACTTCACCTAGGAGCTGCCCGCGCAATAATTCTCAGCCACGAATATGCACAGATCTATAAAGGTGCATTTTATCTCAGATTTGAGGATACGGATCCCAAGACAAAGAAGCCGGAATTAGAATTCTACGACTCAATCCGAGAAGATCTGAGATGGTTAGGGTGTAAGTGGGACGCACAATTCATACAAAGCGATAGGCTCCCGATTTATTATGAGCACGCTGAAAAATTGTTAAAAAATGGACATGCCTATGTGTGCGTCTGCGTCCCTGTAAAATTCAGGAAGACTGTAATCGCGGGCAAACCATGTCGATGTCGTAACACACCCCCGGAAGACCAGCTTATTCTGTGGAAGAAGATGTTAGACGGCAAGTTTCCAGAGGGGAAAGCTGTAGTCCGTGTTAAGACCGAACTCAGCCATCCCAACCCTGCTGTGAGAGATTGGCCTGCTCTCAGAATAATTGACGCAGAGAAGTACCCCCACCCAAGGACTGGAGCCAAATATCGTGTCTGGCCGCTGTACAATTTTGCATGTGGAATCGACGATCATCTGCTTGGCATAACCCACATTATTCGTGGAAAAGAACATCTCACAAACGAGGAACGCCAACGTTACATGTACAAATACTTCAACTGGAACTATCCAGAAACCATCCACTACGGCCGGCTGAAGATAACGGGCACAGTCCTAAGCAAATCGAAGATTAAAATGGGAATCAAAGATGGACTGTTTAGCGGCTACGATGATCCTAGGCTTGCCACGTTTAAAGCCCTTAGACGCAGAGGCATAACCCCTGAAGCTATACGAAGGTTGATGATTGACATAGGACCTAAGACAGCGGATATCGTAATAAGCTGGGAAAATCTGTACGCCTACAACAGGAAAATCCTCGACCCCATCGCAAACCGGTACTTTTTTGTCAGCAATCCTATACCGTTAACCGTGACCAACGTGTTGAAACCATACAAGCCGTCAATCCCACTTCATCCAAGCCATAAAGAAAGAGGATTTAGAACCTTTACAATAATCCCAGCCGAGAACACGGTCTCCCTGTTAGTATCAGGCAGCGACATTAAGATTCTGAAACTGGGCAGAGTTGTGCGTTTGATGGAACTCTTCAACATCAAAATCAAAAAAGCCTCGAAGAAAAAAGTCGAAGCCGCATTCCACAGCGAACCTTACTCTGAGGCTAAGCGGTTAGAAGCCACACTTATACACTGGCTACCAGCTGGATCTGGCGTAAAAACGAGTGTTATAATGCCCGACGCGTCAGTAGTTGAAGGATACGCCGAAGACGACTGCAGAAAACTCGAAGACGGAAGCTTTATCCAATTTGAACGGTTTGGCTTCGTCCATGTCGACAAAACTGAGGAGCCTCTAACAGCCTATTATGCCCACCCGTAACCTATCCCACTCAGCGAAATCTTCTTAAGCGACAGATTATCCATACCTTCTGCTCACGTAAGCGATGAAACTCCATGTAAGGGGTAAAGCATTTGTCAAAGCCTTTTTATGTTAAATTTGAGGCTCCTAAAGAATTATCCGAGGCGGCCTACGAAGCCCTCCAAATAGCCCGAGACACTGGCAAACTCCGTAGAGGAACTAATGAAACCACAAAAGCCATTGAGAGAGGAGTTGCCAAGCTGGTGGTTATCGCTGAAGACGTAGAACCACCGGAAGTGGTTGCACATCTCCCACTCCTATGCGAAGAGCGCAAAATCCCATACATCTTTGTTCCAAGCAAGGCCCAGCTGGGTACAGCGATTGGAATTGACGTCCCATCAGCTGCCTCATGCATAGTTGAGGCTGGAGATGCTTCAGACTTATTGAAAGAAATTGTTTCGAAACTAGCTAGTTTAAAGAAGGAATAGTGAGGGCCGTTTGAGTGCCAAAGAGAAGGAGGCGCTTGCCTTAACCCCCGCGGAAGTAATCCAAGTTGTAGGTCGAACAGGGGTAACTGGAGAAGTCATCCAAGTGCGCGTCCGCATCCTCGAAGGAAGAGACAAGGGCAGGATCATAACACGCAACGTGAAAGGCCCTGTCCGAATGAGCGATATACTCATGCTACGAGATACAGAACGCGAAGCGAAGAAAATCAAGTAGACTTCTGGGATACTTATTTAATTCTAGCCCAGCAAAAAAATATCGGGTAATAGATAAGTTGACAAGCCCTGCAGAGTTTCTGTTTTCGCTCTTACTGGTTTTGTTATCTGGATATGCAACACTAGATTTATTATCTAGGAAAAGCCCTGTTTGGGGAGGCCTAAACAGGGTTAAGAGAGTTTTACTCGGATTTGGTTTTGGATTGTGTTTGGACTTCGGCATCATCGTCCCTTTGATTTTGCTCAATTCCTTCTGGACTGGGGCTGATTGGGTTAGGGCTTTCCAGAATTCGAGCTATCTCCTATTCGCCTACAGCATACTTCTATTTCTAACATTCAGGATCCTCAGAGTCTCAGAGCGTACACACCTGAACCTGTTAAAAATTTTCTTATTATCCTTATTGGGCATAACCGCAACGGAAACAGTTGCAGTTTTTATTATAAGCCAAGAAGTTCGATTTTACCCAGTTTATCTAGGATACTTTCTCATCCCTGCGTGGAACATGTTTTTCCGGTCTAGTCTGATCTACTTTTTGTTAATTTTCACACTTGGGCTTCTCGGGCTTCAATTTTTCATAATTTCAATTGTAGATGAACAGCTAAAACGCGAGCTTATAAAACAGATTACAAAGATCAGGAAGACCGGCCGGAATAGCGTTCGCCGCGGATTGTCTTTAATTAAAACAATAGCTGCGTGGACGATTAAACCGGTAGGAGTATTCTCGCGAAGGAGAGCAGCGATATTTCTATTAATCGTGGTTATCGCAAGCGCGATACTGGTTCCAATAGACATGGCGTTTAGTCAATTCACTCCAAGGCTTATCGCAGAGGAGGAGGTTTTTTACCCATCTGGACTCATGCCTGACAATGATCTCAACAGCATACGCCTCACTATAATATCTTTACGTAGAGCGATGACTAGTACCTACAATGTTTATGTGTTTTCTCAGTTATTTCAAAAAACGTACTTAATAACCCAGCCGGCGCTGCCCTTTGTAAAAAGCGTTTACATAGAAACTCCCCGTGAGTTCATTAGCGACTGGTACATATATCGCCCAGGCTACACTTGGGCTGGTGAGTTGCCAGCTGATCTGTTTTTGAAATTGTTTTGTTTCAACGACTGGTATCAACATCACCCAGGTTACATCGGAGTGGAGTTGGAAAGCACCTCGCCGCTTATCAGAGGAGACAGACGTTGCGCTTTAAGTGAGAACTATGTTCTAAGCCCATCAGATGTAGAAGTCAGATTTAATCCAAATGAAAACGAGTTCAAAGGCATTGAAGTGCACTTTCAAAATACAAACAATACTAGGTTCATGGTAAGTTTGAATCACTGGCGACCCATGACTAAACCAGCAAATGTTTCCGTTAGATACGACGGCCCTAATTATATTCGACTAGAGAATGGTGTATGGGCCGAGACACATAGCTTCATAATAGAAAACAATAGTGGCACAAAAATTGTCGCACCATCTTTTGATTTCGTCTGGACCATGACGGATGATGCTATGGTGGATAGATCCAGCATAAAGGCTTATGTGGATAAAAAGCCCTGCGAAGTTTTATCCAGTGCTGACCGAAGTAGGCTGATAGTTTTTCCAGATCCTTGGATCAGAGTAGCGCCGGGTTCTACATCAACTTTCACTATCAGTTTCCAAGTTGCTGAGGCATAGACCAAAAAAATGGGAATAACCTTAAGTAATCTCTACGCATAACCCTCTCAAAGCAAAATCGGATAACGGGTGACTCCTCCTTGCCTAAGATGTATCGATGTTCCTTCTGCGGAAAGGACTTCCAATACGGGACCGGGCTCATGTATGTAAAGTCAGATGGAACCATCTACTGGTTTTGCTCGAGCAAATGCCGAAAAAATCAGTTAAGACTTAGGCGGGATTCTAGGAAGCTCAAATGGACCAAGCATTATAGGAGAGAAAAGGGCAAGTGAGCGAGCTGGAATTTGTGATGCTGAAACCCGAAACAATTAAGCAGAATCTAATCAGCAAAGTCCTTGAGAGAATTGAAGGAAGCGGACTGAAAATAGTTGCCATGAAAATGATTCAAGTAACCAATAAACAGGCTCAGGAACTTTACAAGATGCATAAGGGCAAACGGTTCTATGACAAGTTGGTGCAGAATATAACTCGCGGCCCAGTAATCGTGATGGCTGTTAAGGGACGAGACGCGGTCGAGAAGATGCGCGAAATCGCAGGTGCAACAAACCCCAGAAAAGCTGAGCTAGGCACTATCCGAGCGGACTACGGCACCTCACTCCTCCGCAATGTCATCCATTCTGCAGACAGCATAGAAAACGCCGAGAGAGAAATTAAGATCTTTTTCAAATCAGACGAGATTACCGCATAGCGGCAACTGCTTTTTCTAAGTTAAGTAGATAAGGAAGCTTTCGAAGTTAGTTTCGAGGGGGAAGAACCCATGCCCATACGTCAGCCTATAGTGGTGGTGCTAGGTCATGTGGACCATGGTAAAACCACCTTGCTGGATAAGATTCGGGGTACGGCTGTAGCGGCGCGTGAAGCCGGCGAAATGACACAGCATATTGGAGCCAGCTTCTTTCCGGTTGAGATGCTTGAAGATATTTGCAGGCCGGTCCTAGGAGAGCTTCATGCAAAGATAAAGATTCCTGGGCTGCTTGTGATCGATACGCCTGGCCATGAGGCGTTTGTAAATTTACGGACACGCGGAGGCTCGGTTGCGGATATCGCTATCCTCGTTATCGATGCGGTTAAGGGTGTGGAAGTCCAAACACGCGAGTCGATAGATATTCTCAAGTCTCGAAAGACTCCGTTTATCGTTGCGGCGAACAAGATAGATCTGATTCCGGGCTGGAAGCCTAGTCTGGGCGAGCCCTTCTTACAGTCGTTCAAAAGTCAGGATCCATTTGTCCAGAAGGAGCTTGACAGCAAGATATACACGATTATCGGCACTCTTTCACGGCTTGGTTTCAAGGCTGAGAGGTTTGACAGGGTTGCTGACTTCACACAGTATGTTTCAATAGTCCCAGTAAGCGCGAAGACCGGTGAAGGGATTCCCGAGCTTCTATCAGTTCTAATCGGGTTGACACAGCAGTTTATGGAGAAGAGACTTACTGTCACAAAGGGCCCAGCTAAGGGTACGATTTTAGAAGTAAAAGAAGAACCTGGACTAGGAGTCACTGTGAATGGCATAATCTATGACGGAGTGCTAAGGAAAGGCGACACTGTTGTTTTGGGTGGAAAAGAAAGGCCCATAGTCACAAAAATCCGGGCAATCCTGCTGCCAAAACCGCTTGATGAGATAAGGGACCCAAGAGACAAGTTCACGCCAGCGGACAGGGTTTCAGCAGCGGCCGGAGTTAAAATTGTAGCTCCAGGATTAGAGGGGGCATTGGCTGGTGCATCTATATACGCTGTTGCTCCTACAGAAACACCTGAAAAACTGGCTGAAATGATCTCAGAGGAAATTGGAAAGCTCAGAATTCAAACCGATAAGATAGGTATAGTCCTAAAAGCGGACACCTTGGGCTCTTTGGAGGCAATTATAAACGAGCTTGAAAATTATGGAGTTCCAATCAGGTTTGCGGATGTGGGAGACGTTTCAAGAAGGGAGATAGTGGAGGCTGAGACTGTTAAAGCAGAGGCACCGTTGCAGGGCGTTGTGCTCGCATTTAATGTTCGCATTCTTCTAGATGCTGAAGAGGAAGCTCGGACCAAAGCTGTGCGAATTTTCCAAAATAACATAATCTACCATCTTATTGACGACTATACTGCTTGGGTTAAAGGGGAGCAGGAAGCACGGGGTCAGAGAGAATTCGACGCGCTCATAAAACCTGGTAAGGTGAAATTGCTTCCGGGCTGCGTGTTCAGAAGAAGTAAACCAGCGGTCTGCGGGATAGAGGTGGAGGCAGGCCGGGTTAAGCCCAAATATCCGCTTATGAAGCCTGATGGGAAAGTTGTTGGGAATATCTCGGAGATCCAAGACAAAGGGCAAGCGATTCCTGAAGCCACCGTTGGAATGAGCGTCGCCATTTCGATGAAAGAACCTATAATCGGACGCCACCTAAGAGAAGGAGATACACTCTATGTAGCTGTCCCAGAGGACCATGCAAAACTGATGTTGACGATATTTCAGAGTAGGCTGACATCTGAAGAGGGAAAGGCGCTAGAAGAAATTGTACAACTTATGAGAAAAGAGAGACCGTTCTGGGCGGCTTAATGTAAATAGTTAATAATCTCAATATGGAAGGCTATACGGTAAATAGTGCCAAGAGGAGTACATGTGGCTAAATTCAAACTCATCATCTCAGATCGAGGCACTGGCAAAAGCCAAATTGTCGAAGTTGAAGGTGCAAAAGCGCATCCGCTGATTGGTAGGAAGCTGGGAGAGGTTATAGATGGATCCATTGCAGGGTTGAGTGGCCGCCAGCTGCAGATTGCTGGTGGAAGTGATAGGGATGGAGTGCCGATGAGAATGGATGTCAAAGGTGGAGCAAGAGTTAAAGTCATTCTGAGTGGAGGGGTAGGTTTCCACCCTGATGAAACAGGTGAAAGACGAAGAAAGATGATTCGAGGGAATACGATAACCGAGGACACAGTTCAGGTAAACCTAAAAATCTTGGAAAAGATTCCCGAGGCAAAGAAGGCTGAGAGGAAAAAGCCAGAGGCAACTCCTAAACAAGCCTAGCCTAACCTTCAGTTTTCCCCTTCATTTTTATTTTAGTGGATTTTATTATAGAGTGCATTAGCATGAATAATCAGCCATGTGATAAGATATGAAGCTCGAAAAACAGCCCGAGGTCAACATTGGAACGGCGGGGCACGTTGACCATGGAAAAACCACTCTGATCCAAGCGTTATCTGGAGTCTGGGCAAGCCGCCACAGCGAGGAGCTTAGGCGGGGAATCACCATCCGGATTGGATATGCAGATACTGCCTTTAGAAAGTGTAAGAAATGTACAGGCAGTTCGTGTTATACTACTAAAGACATATGCCCAAAAGATGGCACGAAGACCGAGTTTCTGAGGGCAGTAAGCTTCGTTGACTGCCCGGGTCATGAGATACTGATGTCCACAATGTTGTCTGGCGCGGCTGTGATGGATGGAGCTATACTCGTTATTGCAGCCAACGAGCCGGTTCCACAGCCGCAGACCCGAGAGCACTTAGCAGCCCTCCAGATCATTGGAGTTAAGAACCTAGTTATTGTGCAGAACAAGATCGATCTGGTTTCACGTGAAGCTGCATTAGAAAATTATAAACAGATTCTCAATTTTGTGAAGGGCACCGTCGCCGAGAATGCGCCAGTTATCCCTGTTTCAGCTCAACATGGTACAAACTTAGATGTGTTGATCGAGGCATTAGAGAAGTATATCCCAACTCCGAAACGTGACTTGGCTAAGCCGCCTAGAATGCATGTGGTTAGGTCATTCGATATCAATAAGCCTGGAACGCCTATCGAGGAACTAAGGGGCGGAGTGATTGGGGGTACGATCCTGCAGGGTGTCTTCAAAACTGGGAGTGAGATAGAGATTAAGCCTGGCTTCAAGTTTGAAGCCTCTGGAAAAGGCGCTTATCAGCCACTTACCACAGAGATTGTGAGCCTCCATGCAGGTGGACAGTCAGTTAAGGAGGTAAAGAGCGGTGGACTGGTGGGAGTTGGAACCAAGCTAGATCCGTCTCTTGGTAAAGCTGATGGACTTGTGGGAAACGTTGTTGGAAAGCCTGACACTCTACCACCAGTTGTAGACAGGCTAGCTATAGAAGCACACCTATTTGAGCAAGCGATTGGAACACCTGAGTTATTGAAAGTTGAAAAGATCAAGATAAATGAAAATTTGGTTTTAAATGTGGGCGTATCTGTGACAGTGGGTACAGTTACATTATCGAAAGGGGATTTGGTCGAAGTAGTTTTAAAAAGACCTATCTGCGCCGACGTGGGTTCCAGAGTTGCGATAAGCAGGAGAATAGCTGACCGCTGGCGACTAATCGGCTACGGCACCATTAAATAGCTAAAGGGTTAAAGATTGCCTGTCAAAATTATTCTAGACGCTAACTTTCTCATGGTACCAGCCCAGTTTGGAATAGACATATTTGAAGAGATGACAAACCTCTTAAACAAAAAAACTGAGCCTACTTTACTCACCCCCATATACAGAGAACTTCAAAAGATTGCTGCCAGCAAACATCCTAAAAGAAGACTTGAAGCTCGGTTAGCATTAAAATTAGCTGAAAAATGTCGAATTGTGAAAACGGAACCTAGTGCAGATGAGACTGTAGATGATCTCATCGTTCGACTAGCCAAAAAATGGAAGTGTTTAGTTGCTACAAACGACCGTGAACTCCGAAAAAAGCTGAAGAAAAAAGCGGTACCAGTAATTTTCTTGAGACAGAAAACCCATCTCGAATGCGAATAATCTTATGTCAAAACGCGGCGGTAATTATGGAAAACCTTAAGCTATCATTCCTCTCCATAAAATGCCTTAATTAAGGTAAACGATGACTTTACGGAATGTGAATGAACATGGCAGAACTATCCCCAATTGAGTCAGTGATAATGACTGGAGTACTGGGAATAGCTGTCACCGGCATATTCTACGCCATATTCCTAATTTTCCAAGTGCTAAGAGCAGAGGAAGGAACAAAGCGCATGAAAGAGATAAGTATCGCAATAAAGACAGGGGCAAAAGCCTATCTCAAAAGGCAATTCAAAGCTATAGCACCGCTAATGGTAATCCTAACGATAGCCCTATTCGTTTCAGGACAAATAAAGGAATTTGATATAGCAGTTGGAAGAGCCATCGCCTTTCTAGTTGGAGCACTCTTCTCAATGACCGTGGGATATGCTGGAATGAGCATGGCGTCAAATGGAAATGTAAGAGTAGCCTCCGCAGCAAGAAGCAGCTTCAACAAAGCACTACAACTAGCCTATCGCACTGGAACCATAAACGGAATGCTAACAGATGGATTAGGACTATTAGGTGGAGGCACGATCTACCTACTTTACTTGGACAGAGCATACGAAGTACTCATTGGATTCGGATTTGGAGGAGCACTACTCGCGCTATTCATGAGAGTTGGAGGAGGAATCTACACAAAAGCAGCGGATGTCGGAGCAGACCTAGTCGGAAAAATGGAAAAGGGCATCCCTGAAGACGACCCCCGAAACGCAGCAGTCATAGCAGACCTAGTCGGAGACCAGGTAGGGGACTGCGCGGGAATGGCGGCGGACATATTCGAATCATATGAAGTAACAATGGTATCAGCAATGATACTAGGATACGCAGCGTTTGGACACGCAGGAGTAATATTCCCACTAATGGTAAGAGCCATGGGAGTATTAGGATCAATAATCGGAACGTACGCAGTGAAAGCAAGAACAGAAACAGAAGACGCAATGAGGGCAATAACAAGGGGATTCACGTTATCGGCGATAATAACAATAATAGGATTTGCATTTTTCTCAATCTGGTACATGGGGCAAGTAACAAAACTAGGAATGATGACTGGGCTACAAGTATTTGGAGCAACGTTCGCGGGAATAGTATTAGCACTAACAGTAAACACACTTACAGAACACTTCACATCCCTAAGGAAGCAGCCAGTAAAAGACATAGCAAAATCAAGTCAAACAGGAGCAGCAACAGTCATACTGCAAGGGCTATCAGTAGGATACGAAGCAACGGTGTGGGCAATATTCACAATAGCTGGAGCCATTGTTGCACCAGTAATGATCTTCTGGCCGGACTTCCTAAAAGCAAGCTACGGAGTCGCACTATCGGGAATAGGAATGCTCACATTAACAGGAAATAATGTGGCAATGGACGCATTCGGACCAACTGTCGACAACGCAGGGGGAATCATAGAAATGTCAGGATTAGAAAAAGAAACAAAGAGCATCATGGACAGACTGGATGCAGTGGGAAACACAACAAAAGCCATAACAAAAGGGATAGCAATAGGTAGCGCGGTGATTGCAGCAGTCGCACTATTCAATTCATACATAGAAACAACGGGACTGACACAAATAACAGTAACAAATCCATACGTATTCGTCGGACTACTAATAGGAGGAGCAGTCCCATTCCTATTCAGCTCAGCAAGCATAAGAGCGGTGGGAAGGGGGGCATTCCAAATAGTAAAGGAAGTGAGACGCCAATTCAACGAAATACCCGGAATATGGAAGGGGACAACAAAACCGGACTACGCAAAATGCGTAGACATCTCAACGCGAACAGCTCAGAGAGAACTAATAGGACTAGGCACAATCGCAGTACTAACACCAATCACCGTAGGATTCATACTAAAAGAAGAAGCACTGGGAGGATTCCTGGCAGGAGCCATACTCGTGGGCCAACTACTGGCAGTATTTATGGCAACCAGCGGCGCAGCATGGGACAACGCTAAAAAAACAATCGAAGATGGGCTGTATGGAGGAAAAGGTAGCGACCCTCATAAGGCAACTGTAATAGGAGACACGGTTGGAGACCCGCTCAAAGATACGAGCGGCCCGGCGTTAAATCCGATGATTAAAGTGATCAACTTGGTTGCGTTAATTATTGCACCTATCATCGTTACGTTCAAGAATAATCCCTCTACGTCATTGGTTTTAGTTGGTATTGGCTTGGCTTGCGCTGCCGCTGTGGGTGTTGCCGTGTGGTGGAGTAAAAGAGCCCCTCTAGAGCTTAAGCCTACAATTAGTAAGTGAATAAGCCACCCGCCCCGGGCATATCTGGCTTCACGGAGTCTAGCCACATATTGGCTCAATGATTTGAGTGCAGTTTACAGTCTACCGTCTAATCCGTTTTTAAGAAAGATAAAGGATTATAAGTATCTCTATTTGTCTATTTCAAAGAAACCTATTTGATAGTTCATTGATTGGCAGGGAAGATTGTTGTTTAAGCTTATCACATGCGAAGATACGATTCGCATTCCACCTGAAAGATTTGGGGACTTATTAGATAAGGTGACCTATGACCAGATTAAAATGAAGTATGAGGGCGTGGTGAGTGAGGATTTTGGCTATGTAATCATTGTGACTGACGTAAATGTGAATACGGTTGGAAAAATTATTCCTGGCGATGGCGCAACATATCACAAGTCTACATTCACACTGCTAACATTCTTTCCGGAGATTCAGGAAATAGTTGAGGGAGAGATTGTCGAAATAGAGGATTTTGGGGCGTTCGTGAGAGTAGGACCTGTAGACGCGTTACTTCACGTATCACAAATTATAGATGACTATATCTCCTACGACGAAAGACAAGGAATGCTGCTGGGAAAGGAAACCCAGAGAAAAATGAAAGTAGGCGACAAAGTTAGAGTTAGGATCACCGCAGTTAGTTTGACAAAGGGAGGAGCTAGCGGAAAGATCGGCGTAACAGCAAGACAGCCTTTCCTTGGAAAGCTCGAGTGGATTGATGAGGACGTAAAGAAGCTTAGAGAAGCTGCAGCGAAAGCCGTAGGTCCAGCAAAGGGCGGCGAGAAAGGTGAATGAAAAAGCCTGCAGAAACTGCCATACCTTGACTACTGGAAACATCTGTCCCAACTGCAAGTCCACAGCGCTCTCAGACGACTGGACGGGCATAGTGGTCATCCTAGATCCTGGGGAATCCTACATCGCTGAAAAGCTGAACGTGAAAAAGCCTGGCAGATACGCTCTGAAGGTTAGGTAATGGAGATCGAAGATCGAATTCTAACCCCCAAACTTCGAGCAGAATTAAAGAAGCCTTTTGGAATCCTCGTTGAGAGCGTAGAAAAATTAAAAGAACAATTGGAGGGGGAGAAGAAGCCAAAACTAATAGCCGTGGGAGATGTGGCTACTGAGCGCATGATGAAGATAGGGTTGCCCCCAGACATTTGCATAATCGACCACAGAGTAATGAGGAAGCCAATCAAACCAGTGCTAATTGAAGCAGAACAAATTCTCTACACGTCTAATCCCCCCGGCATCATAACTAAAGGAGCTTGGCTGGCTATAGAGAAGGGGGTAACTTCCAACAAAAAAACAAAGATCGAAGTAGATGGAGAAGAAGACTTACTAGTCATACCCGCAGTACTAACCGCGCCGGAGAATTCAATAGTCCTCTACGGCCAACCGAACCAAGGAATCGTTATTGTAAAAGTGACAAAACAAAAGAAGCGAGAATGCCAAAAGATTCTAGAAGCAATGGAAAGAAGTAAGAAAAGTTAAAGGATAGCTGGTTCAGATTCAACGACACAAGAGGGAGCAGCGTGGAGATCAAAATCATCAAAGAAAACCGCAATCCGCTCATAAAACGCAGGGAAATAGTCTTTTCAGTAAAACATGAAAATGCCGCAACACCCACGCGAGCCGAATTGAGAAAAGAATTAGCAACTAAACTCAAGTCTACTCCAGAACAGACCTTCGTAATAAAAGTGGAAACAAAAACTGGCTCAACTGAAGCAATAGGCGAAGCCCAAGTCTATGACTCAGCTGAAATAGCGAAATCAATTATACCAGAATATATTTTGATTAGAAGTCTGCCCCCAGAAGAGAGAAAGAAGTTAGCTGAAGAAAGACGGGCTAAAGCTGTTGCTAAGAAGCCTGAAGAGAAGAAGCCCGCTGAAAAGAAGCCTGAAGCGGAAAAGAGAGCCCCAGAGCCAAAGAAACCTGAAGAAGAAAAGCCAAAACCACCGAAAACCGAGCCGCCTAAAGCATAAGGTGAGAATAAATGAGCAAAGCACCACCACCCTCAGCAGCACCAGCAAAACCAGAAGAAAAGAAGCCCGAAGAAGAAGCCCCAAAGGTAAAAGCGCCAGAGAAAAAGAAGAAAGAAGAAAAGAAGGCTTGGCAACGCTACGAAGCCGACTACAAAACTGGCAAAATCCAATTAAAAAATAAGCTATGCCCCAGATGCACCGCGGTAATGGCCTACCACGAAAAACCCGTAGCCCGATGGACCTGCGGCACATGTGCTTATACCGAATACGAAAAGGCTGAAACGAAAAAATAGTTCTATCCCACTCTATCTTGTATATTCCCTGTTGGAACAGCCCAACTTAGGTGAAGCCAATGCCATACTGCTCTTGGTGCAGAAAGTACATGAACAGAACCCAAACAAAGTGGAGATGCCCTGATTGTGGCACATACTTCTGCGAACCCTGCACCAGAGATAAGCTTCATGAAATCTGTCCATTCTGCTCTAAAGAAGATCGCGAATGCCGACTGAGATTGTACACTCCACCAGCGTATTAAAAAGGAAAAACGGCTAAACCATATCTTCCGAAGGTGGTTTCTCCATCATTGACTAAGAAACCTAGCCTTTCTCAGAGAATAGAAAGACTGCGAAGGCTGCGATATTACGGTGAATTCAATTACGCGCTTCTAAGCGGAGGCCACTATGACGAAGGCTCCATCATAAGGAAGTTCTACCATAAAAAAAGATTCCAAAAAATTATAAAAGAGCTAGATCTAAAGAAGGACGGAATCATTGCAGACGTAGGCTGTGGAAGCGGAAACATACTCTCTTATCTGAACACAGGACACAGGCAGCTTATCGGCCTAGACCTGTATATGAATTTCTTACGCTACGCAAAAGCCAAAGTTCCAGATGGACATTTCATACGATGCGATGCCAATTGCCCACCCATAAAAAACCAAGCATGCGACCTTGTCATAAGCACAGAGGTTCTAGAACACCTAGAAAACCCGGGACTCGCCATCAAAGAACTCGCCCGCATCTCAAAAGACAAAATATTCGTCGCCATCCCAGACGAGCGATCCGCAATCTTCAAAGTAATATGGACAATCTGGTGCTTCATCCACAAACACGAGTGGGGACACGTAAGCATCCTAGCCCCAGAAGAGATACGCCGCATATTGACAAAACATGAATTCACTGTGGAAAAACAATTGAACTGGTACAAAATGCTGATCCTGATAAAAGCACGGAAAATACTATAAAGAACTCTACGTTAATAAGTATAAAACTCAACATGGCATGGTATCCAAGTGAAAAACCTAAGCGACCTAGATTCCGACATACCTAAACTTTTAATCTTATGTGGAAAGGGTGGAGTAGGCAAGACTACATGCGCATCCGCCGCAGCTATCCACTTCGCAAAAAAAGGTCTGAAAACACTACTCGTCTCAAGCGACCCCACTCCTTCACTATCGGATATTCTAGAAAAAAACGTGAGAGGAAACATAACCCAAATTCCAGGAGTACAGAACCTCCACGCCGTTGAACTCACCCGCGAACTCATCCTCCAAAAATGGAGAAAAAAATTCGGACAAAGAGTCTACGAAGTCATTTCCTCATTCCTGCCAGTAGAGAAAGACATAATCGACTATGTGGCAGGCGCTCCAGGAATTGACGAAGAATTCGCCGTGAGCTATATTCTCGACTACTTCAACGGCGGCGACTACGACATAATAGTTTGGGACACAGAACCCGCAGGCGGAATGCTCGCCTTAATGAAACTCCAAGACAAGTTCTATGCACACCTCGGTGACGCCGCCAAACTCTATATCAAAGTCAAAAAAGCCCTCGACATCCTAACCGAAGGAAAGAAGAAACGCGATCCCCTAACAATGATAACCGAGTGGAGAGAGCTGATCAAAAACATCCTAAACATGATAAGCAGTCCCAAAACCCAAACCATAATCATAACAATCCCCGAAGCCCTAGGAGTCCGTCAAACGGAACGAATCCTAAAAGATCTAAAAACCTTCAAAACCCACATATTCCGGATCATCATAAACTACGTCATCACCAAAAACACCTGCAACTGCAACTTCCACAAACAACGCGCTCAAATGCAAAACCACTACATCCGCATCCTAACCAAAAAATACGGCGAAAAACCAGGACTCGCCGTTCTACCACAATTACCACAAGAAGTCAAAGGAATAAAAGCCATAGAAACAGTGGAAAATTTGCTTTTTTAATCTATACTTTTAGACAAATCTTTGCTACTTCAAGAGTCCCTCTGTAAGCATGGACAAGTTGAGTAAAGCCATCCACTGCGTTGCCTACATTTTACACGTAGCCGAGGCGTCTGTTCAAGAAATCTACTTGGAGAAATACAGTTTAAGATGTAAAAATCGGGGTGAACACGCTTTGCCAGATGGAAGAGCTATTGGGTCCATTCTGAAATAGTTATGACAGCCTTGCGTGTTGCTTTGACTAAAGTGATAATAAAGTGATCAGTGAGAAGGTTGCCAAGCCTGCTAAGAGGGTTATTAGGCCATGGAAGATCATGCTTTTTCCCGCTATGCGTCCCAGGAAGATCCCCAAGAAGAATAGCTCTATCATAACCAGAAGAATTGAAACTGAGAAAGCCATGTCTGTTGGGATTATTCGGATTTGTGAAAGGAAGAATGGTGAAATACCTACAATAGCTGCCATAGCGGGTGAGAGACCGTCAACCAGAGCTAAGTACAAGGCCTCTTGGGATACACGGACCATATCTGGCTTCTTTTGTTCTGCTCTGTCCTTTATGCGTTCAGATCTTTCTGTTAAATAGGCGCCGAATGCGCCGGATACACCCATGGCCAGACTCGTGCCGAAGCCTGCGCTTATTATGATTTTGGGATCAGCCAAGCCTCCAGCTAAGCGCGCACCGACTATCACGCCCAGAACCGTGAGAGCTCCATCAAAGGCATTCATCACGAAATATCTTCTGGCTATCTCGGCAACATGCTCATCTTTGCAGAGTTGGCATTTCTTAGCCACTGCTTTGTAGAGGTTCTTAAGGAATGAAGACAAGTTTCCGAACTTCCTTGAGAATTCCGTGTCAACCACGGTTATTCCACATGAAGAGGACGGACTCTAGCTAATAAGACTTGTCTGTGAAGACTTTTTTGGCTGCTTTAAACAGTGGTCGGAGAAAAGCTTCCGTAATTGATAAAACCAGCATCGTCTTCATTTAAAGACATCTAGCACTCGATATCACGGTGTTGACTTTGGACAACGCCTACGGTGAGCTCAATCCACCTACACGCCTCCTTCTAGGTCCAGGACCCAGCAACGTGGATCCTAGAGTGCTCAAGGCTATGACATCGCCTCTGGTTGGACACCTTGATCCGTATTTTTTCGAGGTCATGAACGAGACTATGGAACTTTTGAGATACGCATTCAAGACAAAGAACAGGCTTACGATACCCATCTCAGGTACGGGAACTGCAGGCATGGAAGCCGCTCTATGCAACATTGTTGAACCCGGCGATGAGGTAGTAATAGGGATGAACGGATTCTTCGGAGAAAGGATGAGCGAGATAGCAGCCCGATGTGGAGGCAGGGTGATCCCCGTTAAAGAGGACTGGGGTAAGGCTGTAACAAAAGAAGCAGTCGAAGACGCCTTGAAAAGAAGCAAAGCAAAAGTCGTTGCGCTCATCCACGCTGAAACTTCGACCGGGGTGCTTCAGCCGCTGTCCGAGATCTCAAGAGTTGTTCATGGATATGGAGCGTTACTACTTGTCGACGCTGTAACCTCCCTAGCAGGATGCGAGCTTGATGTTGACGATCTCGCGATAGACATCTGCTACAGTGGAAGCCAGAAGTGTTTGAACTGCCCTCCTGGGCTCGCCCCAATCACATTCAATGAGAAAGCCTTCAACATGGTTCTAAACAGAAAGTCGAAAGTTCAAAGCTGGTACTTCGACGTGTCCCTAATCGAGAAGTACTGGTTAGAGGGGAGGACGTACCATCACACAGCCCCAATCTCCATGATATACGGCCTGAGGGAAGCCCTAAGAATAGTCCATGAGGAAGGTCTCGAGAAGAGATGGAACAGACACAGGAAAAACAGCCAAGCATTCATCAGCGGAATTGAAGCGATGGGACTTGGGATGCACGCTGAGAAAGAGCATAGACTCCCAAGCTTAAACACCGTCTCGATTCCGGAAGGCATTCTGGACAAGAATGTAAGGACCACACTCCTCAATGACTTCAACATAGAAATTGGAGGCGGTCTAGGAGTACTTGCTGGCAAAATCTGGAGAGTGGGCCTAATGGGCATCAACTCAAATGAAAAAACAGTAACCTTAGTCCTAGAAGCCCTTGAGAGCGCCCTCAAAAAAGAGGGCTACGAACTAAAGAAGGGCGAAGGTGTCAGAGCAGCCACAGAGTTCTTCACGAAATAGATACCAACCTATAGAGTTCTAGTGTAAAAGGAATAAAAAACCTAGAAACAATAGAAAACCTGCTTTTTTAATGAAGATTCTATACTCTTCTTCCCCTGCGTCCGCCTGGTCTGCGAGTTCCATCGTGAGGTACTGGGGTCGATTCCTCAATTCTGCCTATTTTGAAGCCGGTTCTAGCCAATGCACGAATTGCCGCTTGGGCTCCAGGACCTGGGGTCTTTGCACCATGCCCACCGCTTGCCCTCACTTTGATGTGGATGGCGGTTATGCCTTTGTCTTTGGCGGTTTGGGCGGCGTGGGATGCTGCCTGCATTGCTGCGTAGGGTGAGGATTCTAGTCTGTCGGCTTTTACGTACATGCCGCCGCTGGTGCGGGCTACTGTTTCGGCGCCGGTGAGGTCGGTGATGTGGACGATGGTGTTGTTGTAGGAGCTGTAGATGTGGACGATGCCCCATTTGTCTTCTTGTGGGTGTGCGGTTTTCTTTTCGCTCATGTTTATTCTGCCTCGATGGGTTGCTCTTTTTCAGTTTTTGGGGTTGGAGCCTGAGCTGGGAGTTCTATGGCTTTGCGGACAGGGTGTTGTGGAGTGGCGAGGGGGCTGGTTGGAGTGTATTTGATTTTGTTTTCTTCGCCTCGGAGAACCATGTAGCTTGGGGCTGTGATTTTTCTTCCAGAGAGAAATATGTGTCCGTGGATTATGAGTTGGCGGGCTTGTTGTGGGGTTTTTGCCAGTCCGAGTCTCATTACTTGGGTTTGGAGTCTCCGTTCGAGGAGGTCTTCAATTGATAGGTCTAATATGTCATCGATTGTGGCTTTTTCAGCGATTAATCCCAGTTTGTAAAGTTTGGTGAGAAGTTCTTTTTCTGGAACTATCCGTTCCTCGGGAGTTTTTGCTAGGAGGAGGCGGGCGCTTGTTCGGTATTTTGAAAGCTCATAATAGTGCCGCCACAGTTCATGCTTGTTTCTAAGCCCGTATGTGCCTATGAGTTTGAGGTCAGCTTCGATTAAGTCTCTGCGCCAGTGGTAGCGGGGAGTTTCGTATCTCTTGCGTTGGCGTTTAGGGCTGCCCATCTGGTTCACCTATTTCTTTTCTTTCGCCTCTTCTTTCTTCGCTGGAGCTGGGGCAGCTGGAGCTGCGGACGCGCTTGGTGCGGCCGAAGCGGCTGGGACTCCTGGCGCACCTGCGGCACTTGGGGCAGCTAGTGCTCCTGGTGCTTCTGCTGTGCCTGCCGCTGCTGCGGCTCTCGCGGCTGCAATTATGACTGCTTTTCTAACGCCCACCGCCTTTCCAAATCTGCCAGTAGTGCGGGTTCGTTGACCGCGTACCTTTAGACCAAGAGAGTGGCGTATGCCCTTCCAAGTTCGGATTTTTTGCATAAAATCAATGTCAGATTTGATTCGGATTGTTAGATCTGGGCCGACTAAATGGCGTGGTTGACCAGTTTCTAGGTCGCCGGGGCGGTTTACAAGCCACGCGGGAACGCCGTGTTTTACGGGGTCGGCTAGGATTGAGTCTAGTTTTTGGACTTCGCTTTCAGTTAGGTTGCCGATGCGTTTGTTCGGGTCGATTTCTGCGACTTTTAGGATTGCATAGGCTAGGGAAACGTCTAGTCCTTTAATTTTGGCGAGTCCGTAGGCTATTTTTTTGGTGCCGTCCAGATCGGTGCTGGCGAGCCGGATGATGTGCCTGAACTCTTTGCTCACTAAACCTTCCCCTATATGATTGTAAAGGCTAACTACGTGGGAGATGCATGGAATTTATTTAAGCTTATCTTTCAGCATTAAAAAGGTTGGTTAGAAACTAGCTTCTTCAGCTACTTGTTTTTAGTGTGTGGCGCCGAGGAGGGGATTTGAACCCCTGCGAGCCCGAGGGCTCACAAGCTATCGGGTGGGAATAGCTCCAGGCTTGCCCCATACCAGATTCCCAATCAGTGCTTGTGTGGCAGTGATTCTTGGGTACCTCGGCATTGAGTAATCGAAACATTCACCCTGTAAATTTGTTTTTTGGTTTGGTATGCCACATTTTCGGATAGGTTCTAGGCGGCATTATGACGCGTAGAGTTTTGGCTGCGATGCCTTTGTCTTGGTCGATTATTCTTTCAGTGCCAAACATAGCTCTTGCGAGGGCTACGGCTTCGCCTTTTTGGGTGAGGATGGCAGCTATGTTGCCCGGTTTGATGCCTGTTTCAACTTTGAGGATTCCTGGCAGTGCCAGGTGGGCGCCGTGGCAGATGGCGTCTACGGCTGAGTCTCGGATGTAGATTTTGGGGAGGGGGGAGAGCCCGTATTCCATGGGTTGGATGAGTTTTCTGAGCTGAGTTTCGTCGTGTTCTTCGGTGTAGGCGGTTTGTGCGTAGGCTATATCGTATAGATTAGTGAGGGCTTGGTCTTCGGTGAACGGCCCAACCCTGGTTCGCCTTAGTTCTTTCATGTGGGCGCCGATGCCTAATGCCTCGCCTATATCATGGCAGAGTTTTCTGATATATGTTCCTGCTTGGCATCCGACTTTGAAGAGGATGAGGTTTTCTTTTATTTCGAGGAGGTTTAGGTAGTAGATGGTGCGGATTCTCACTTGGCGTTTTACTGATGAACGTAGTGGAGGGCGCTGATAGATTTCTCCCACGAATTCACCCATTACTTCTTTTAGCGTGTCCTCTGAGACTGTGGAGTGAAGTTGCATGACGCATACGTACTCCTTTCCCATGAGGAGGAGGGCTTGCACGATCTTGGTTGCTTCTTCTAGGGCCACTGGGAGGATTCCGGTCACAGGCGGGTTTCCCCGGCTTATGCCTCTAGGGTGCCGCTGTGACCTGCGCGAGTTAGGTTGAGGATTCGCTTAACCCAGGCGACCACTTCATGACTTGATGGACCGGCTGGTTTGTCGAGGTTGATTACGCCATATTTGATGTGCTCTTCAACAGGGCGCTTGTCAGGGATGTGCCCGTAGTCGGGGTTAGTTTCCTCCTCCGCCTTGATCAGGAGTTCGCGTCTGATTTCCCATGGTATGGGCTTCATATGTGGGGTAATTCCTCTGATTGAAGGGAGAGTGCAATGGTTAGCTAAAAAAGTTGGGTTAGGCTTTTGGTTTGGGCTTAGCCTTTTTTGGAGGCTTTGGCTTTTCTACGGGTTTTTTCTCTTCTGGCTTTTTGGCTTCAGTCGGCTTTACTTCTGGCTTTTTCTCTTCAGGCTTCTTTTCGGGTTTAATTAGGGCTGCGATTTCTTCGTCTGTTGCGTCTTTTGTGATTTTGAGTTTTTCTTCAGTGAGTTCTAGGTGTTTGATGTTGGCTCTCCTTCTCTTAACTCCTGTTACTGTTTTGGGTCCGGTGACGACCACATAGTTTTTGTCTATTATGCCGACGATGACGCATTTTTTGCCAGCTTCTCTTCCAGAGCGCTTGATGCATACGCGTCCAATTTCGATGGCGGGCATTTTGTGTTATGCTCCTTGTTTGCTTAGTATGCATTTTCTTATGATTTCTTTGAGGATTTTAAGTGTGCAGTCTAATGAAAATAGCCCTGTGTTTATGACGATATCGTAGATTTGGTTGCTTGAAGGGTCTATCTTATAAAATTTCTTCCATCTTCCTCGTTCAATCCGCTCGATTGTGAGGAGTTGCCGCGCGGCTTCTTTTGTGGAAAGGTTGTCGCGTTTTGCAATTCGCTGCGCCCGGATGTTTGTGGGGGCGGTTAGAAAGATTTTAATGTCCGCGTATTCCCGCGCCATCCAGCCTGCAAGATGCCCATCTAGAACTGCCGAACCCTTTCTCGCCTCATCTACTGTTTGCTTGTCAATTAGACGGTCGATGCGTTTGTCTTTGACAGCGATACGGCTGAGTTCTTCTAGCGTAACACCTCTCTCTGCAGCGATCTGTCTGAAAATTATTCCAGCTGAGATATAGCGCAGCCCGAATTCCTTTGCCAACTCCTTCGCATAAGTGGATTTGCCAGTTCCGTGAAGTCCTGATATGGTTATCACAAGGTTCATCGGCTTATTCACGGCCTGCTGGGAGTACCCCGAAGATGCGGGACATGGGGAAGTTGATTGCGGAGTAGGCGATGAAGTACCACCAGAAGAACGACATCTCATGCCCGATGAATGGAAGGCTGACGGGGAGTACGGCGACAACCTCGTTGCCAAAGAGTTCGCTGAATACGTAGAAGAAGAGGAGAAAAGGTACTCCTAGCACCGGGAGTGTTTTAAACTGGTCTTTCATCATTTGGCTGCGGATCTGCCTGATTCGGATTTCGTGGCGTTTTAGTAAGGCTAGGGTTTGCTGGTCTTTCTCTCGCGTGGCTTTGAGTTTTGCTCGGTCGTATTCGGCGAGTTCTTTTTGGCGAGCGCGCATGGCCTTGACGTCGACTAGTAGGCGTTGTAGAGTTAGCGCCAGTAGGGAGAGAAGGAAGGATAGGATTAGGATTGCGATTGTAGCTCCTGGTGGCTGGGTTGGAATGAATTGTTTAAGCCAGAGTACTAAGGGGGTAAGCCAGCTCATCTATTCTTCCTCATAGGAGTTTTACAATGTTCTCTGCAGCCTCAACCTGTTTTCCAGTAGGGTTCATAACTATTTTGAATGGAACTCCGGTTAGAACTCCGCAGGTAGCGGCAAAGGCTCTGGAGACCATGATTTCCTCCATTACATCCTCCATTTTTATCTTATCCCTAACCCGGATTTTGTCTGAAATCCGGCGGTTGAGGATTTCTTCTGGTGGTGCCTCGATTAGAACAAAGAAATCTGGCTGTAGTTTTTTCAGAACGTGGATCGGTAAGCCTGCCCAGTATCCACTGTCAGTCCTGACCATCATATGGGTGTCGACTATTAGAGTTGACCCGCCTTTTGCCATTTTGGCAATTGTGTTTGCGGCGTTGGCTTGGAGTTTGTGCTGGAAGCTGATGGGTTTTAGTCTGATCTCATCTCGGGTGAGATTTTTTTCTTTCTTTTTGGCGAGTTCCAGCATTATTGTGCCGAAGTTTACGATTTGAACCTTCTTGTCAGCCTGTTTCGCAAGTCTTTCTAATTCGTTTAAGACGGTTGATTTTCCCACTCCTGGAAGGCCCGTGACGACTGCGACTTTACCTTTAACCATTAGCCTAGACCACCAGAGTAATGTATTGAATGAAATAGTTTGATAGTATAAAAGTCTTAGACAAAAAAAATTGGCGGATAGGGCTATTCGCCCAGGAACTTCCTAACTCTAGGATACATTTCGGCAATACGTTCTCGCATTAGTTGCTGGTAGTACTGGTAGAGGATGCCAACGGTCAGCAGTACTCCCATGCCGCTTCCGAATACCCCAAAGAAGTCGGCGGTGGCGGCTATAGCGCCTACGGCCAGCCCGCCCATTATTGTGACGCTTGGAATATATCTGTCAAATATGCTTTGGATTGGTGCTTCAGAACGCCTAAAGCCAGGGATCTGCATACCTGCGTCGACCAGTTGTTTTGCCACCGTCTTCGAGTCTAAGCCGCCTACCTGGATCCAAGTCATTGAGAAGAGGACACATATGATGATGAAGATGAGGGCGTAGCCGATTGCCCTGAGGGGGGTCTCCATTACCGCGTCGAGGCTTCTGGGCGGGGTGATGTAGTATGCTAGTCCGCCTATGGGCTCGGTGGATCTTTCTTCAATTTTAAACATGCCAAGCATGTTCAGCCAGAAATTGCTGTTGTCTTGGTTGTATTTGTTCCAGAGGATTTGGGAGATAAAATAGATGTCTGTAAAAAGTGTGGAGGCAAGAATTACCGGGATGTTAGATACATAGAGAAGTTTTAGCGGGAACTTACCTCGAAACCCACGGTAGCCTGCGTAGGCCACTGGAACTTCGACTCGCATGCCTTCCAGATAAACGACTATCAGGAAGACCCCGATGGTTGCGAAGAAGCCTAGCATATCTGGCATGTCGGGGCGGTGTAACACTGCCCACCAGCCCTCGGTCCTAAACTGCTGATTTATTAGCGATTGAACGAATCCAAGTAATGCGCCCATATAGCCTTTCTCCATAGGGACTGGGTTGAAGCAACTCCACCAAATGGATTGAGCGACTCCGGCAGCGATGAAAAGGCTGATTCCACTGCCGAATCCCCATCCCTTTTGGACGAGTTCGTCGAGGAGTATGAGTATAATCCCTGCGATGAGGAGTTGTAGGACTATTATGAGTGCTATGTTGGGTTTCAGATCGCCATAAGCTCCTCCGATGACGTATGCTGAAGCTTCGAAAAGTGTCATGAGAATAGCGAAGAACTTGTTAGCGGTTGTAAATAGCCCTCGATCCTCTGGTTTTTTCAAGTCGATTTGAACTAGCCCTGAGCCCGATAGAAGCTGTAAGATTAGTCCAGCTGTGACTATTGGACCTATTCCAAGTTCTGTTAGGGTGCCTCGTCTCGACGCGAATATGACCCTGAGATAGACGAGGGGGTCGTTCATGCGTTGTCCTATAGATATCCCGTAAAGAGGGATCTCCGACATTATGAGATATAGAACCAGGATGAGGCCTGTCCAGAACAGTTTCTCGCCGAAGCCGACTTTTCGTTCAGGGGCTTTTATTTCCGGTAGGAAACTTCCGATCGGTTTAAAGAGATTGAGAAACCGTCCCATATCGGTATCGACCTGCTTAAGCTGGTTTTGTGATTTCTCCTCCGGCTTCTTTGATCTTTTTTGCAGCCGATTCGGAGAAAGATGGAACTTTGACAATTAGAGGTTGGGTGACTTTGCCACCACCAAGAAGTTTACTGTAGCCCAACTCGACCAGGTTAACGGTGGTTCTACCTTTCTCTTGAGTCAGTTTCTTGTTTGCAATTAGATTTCTGGTCAGTTCGTCTAGTTCTCCGACATTAATGGTTTTTGGTTCTTTGCGTAAGCTGCTTGGGGGTTTGAATCCAGTTCTTCCAGCAAATTTAGGCGCAAATGGGATCAGTCTGTGCTTATGAATGCCTGCTTTGCCGTGTCCGCCTCGCATTCCACCTGCCCTATGCTGTCCGGTAATTCCCCATCCGCAGGTTCGAGATCCACGCAGTTTGCGGATTTTTCGATGCCTACGGGCCATTTCACTATCCTCTAATTTAGTTGAGATTGCTTGATGAGTTTGGAGTGAGCTTAATAAATCCTTTTCTTAGGGTTTACTGGATTTTAATTAATTCGCCTCTGCTTATGGCCAATCTAGATTTCTTTAGTTTGACTTCTAGGACGCCATTTTTGTAAGTTGCTCTTGCAGACTTTGGATCAACTGTTTTCGGAAGGTCGAGTTCTTTAAAATATTTGCGCTCTGCTTTATCGACTGAAATCGTTAGCTTGTCTCTATTAGCGTTTATTTTTATATCGCTTTTTTCCACCCCTGGAAGTTCAGCTACCACAATTATAGCGTCTTTATGCTCCATAACATCAACCAGAGGCTCTCGTTCCTCGCGGATTTTAGGACCGTATAGCCTTGGTTGTACGTTGCCGAATTGCTGAATAGCTGGCTTACCATTTGGACCAATTGAAATTGAGAAGCCGAAGACGAATGGTTTACTCGGTTTTGTTTTCTTAGGAGTGGTTTCAGAGGTTATATTCATGATTTCATTCATCATTTCTCCGATTTTTTCTTCAAAGTCATCGAAGATGCCGAACCATGGTGAACGTTTTCTTCTTTTTCCCCACCAATCGACCACAGACTATTCCCCTAGTTCATTTCGAAAAAGATAACGGCATTATAAAACGTATCGGGCTCAGATCATGCTGGCAATTAGTTTGTCTATGGCTTCTCCACGGTAGCCAGTTTCTCCTCGTGATCGGAATTGTCGAGCGATATCCCCTTTAAAACCATGTCTTGGAGGATGAAGGCGAAAGACTGGTTTCAGCTTTTGAACCTTATTAAGCCCTACTTCTGCCTTGTATAGAGCTTCTGCTAGTTTTTTCAGAGAGGCGAAACCAAGGGCTTCCTTTACGTTGGCTTCGGTGAGTTTTTCGCCGCCTTTTATTTCGGCTCTTTTCTTCAATAATGAGAGAATCGTATCTTCCGATATCTCCCCCCATGTAACGTAGTCTCTGACATGTTGTATCATTCCAATGGCTGAAGGATTATCGATGATTAGAGTGGCATGATTGTTGCGGGTTAGGTTGAGCATTTTCAATGTGTCAGCAATATGCTTTGGAACATGAGCCCTCCCCCGAATTCGGACCACTGCTATGCATTTACGTTTTTGCTGGCTCAAGTGAGATTTCACCTCGCCCAGTCTTTCGATGTGACAATTCGATAAGTATTTTTCAGAGCATTATACGTGGCGCGAGCAAACGATGGAATAGTTTTTGTTGCCCCATAGGTTCTGGTCCAACAATCCTTGATTCCAGCTAACCGAAGCACAAGTTTTGAGGTTTCGCCGGCAACTAGGCCAAGCCCTCTAGGCGCAGGGACAAGTTCAACCTTTACGCTTCCACAACGTCCAGAGACTTTGAATGGAAGGGAGTGAGGCTCCCCGCATCCACATTCCCAGCTTCCGCATCCGCGTCTGACTGGGATAAGTTTGAGTTTGGCGTCTACTGTGGCCTTCTCAATGGCAGTTCTAACTTGTTTAGCCTTGCCATAGCCGATTCCCACATAGCTGTCCTCGTTTCCAACCACAACTACGGCCTTGAACCGTGTCTGTTCGCCTGCATCGGTTTGTTTCTGGACTATGGTGACGTGAAGTACTTCTTGTTGGAGGTTGGGAAGTAATGCGTCTACAATTTCTGGTTCCTGAATTTTGTAGCCTTGGATGAAAACTTCCTGTAATGAAGTGATTTTTCCCTCTTGAACCATTTTGCCAAGGGCTGTGCGTGAAACCCAGACTTTCTCTTCTGTTGTCTTATCGTGCAGATTTCTTGACAGTTTTACCACCCTTTGAAGTAGGCTTCTCAGCAGTCTGCTTCAAGATTTTTTCTTTCACCTTTTCGAAGTGTTCAGGCAGTGTTTCTGGTTTCAGTTTTCGAGCAAGATATTTTGCAAATCGTTTTTGATAAATTTCAGGGCTAGCTGAGTGAAGTTGTTTACCGTAGCTGGCTATGTGTTCGCCATGGCTCCTAGATTCGTCGGGTAAAATTTCCTTGTTATGCTGAATTTTAAGTCCAGCATCAATAGCTCCTTTCAATGCTGTAAATAGGCGAGAGCCCTTTGACGGGGTTCTCAGACCTGTATCCAGCACAGCTTCTTTAAAGCCCTTTGATAATGCACGTTGACCCGCAAGTAGTCCTGTCAGGTAAGCAGCTGGAAGATTGCCACAATCGCTTAGCCATCCATATTTTTTGATCAATTCAATGGAGTTGGCTGCAGCTAATACTTGATCTCCTTTCGGTTTAGTCTTAACTAGCTGCACTGTCATATGCCTAAGCGACGGCCTCACCACTAAGCGAGGTTTACCTGATAACATGAGCCTCCCCCGTAGCCGATAATCAGTTTTTCCTTCACGCTTCCTACGTAATTGCACACGATAGGTTGGACTGCTCATCTTGTCATAACCAGTTTTTACTTTTTAACTAGTTTGTGGGCTTGCAGGTATTGTTCCAAGCGGGAAACGCTCTTGAACGCCCCGCCTTTTGCCATGCGGTAAAGGCTACGATATGTCCTTTTTGTGATAGCGTGCTGGTCTCTTAGTTCGCGTAGACGGTTTCGGATTGCTCTTATTTTCACAGCCCATGTCTGTTTTTGGGTACGTGCACCTTTAGTTCCTTTTCGGCTTCCATGCTTTCTTCGCAATCCTTCTAGCTTTTTCCTGTGAAGAACGCGGGTTCTCGCTCGGCTGATATCTTTCCTCGGAAGAGCCTTGATAGCGCCTTCGTGAATTAGCTTGCGGATATCGTCTCGGATTATAGCTGTTGAAACTTCTTCGATTCGCTCAGGGTCTATCCAAACTCGGCTTTCGCCGACTTTTAGAATCTTAGCTGCTAGTCTTTTCTGGCTCTTTAGGCTCAACTATTTTTACACCTCTTGGATTCAAAACAAGGAGCTCCCGCTTTCTTGCCTCCTCTAAAATTTCAATTCGTTTTCTAGCCCCGACAGTGTGAGCAATCCTAGCCGCTTGCTTTTTTGAGTCAATCGTTTTGAGATCATCTGGATTGTAGATTAGTACTTCTTCGAAGCCTGAGGGATGAAGTTCACGCCATCTTCGTGGAGTTCGATATCCAATACTGAGGATTGGCATGTGCCCCTTCCTCTTCAACCTCATTTTGCTGTCAATCCCTCGGGATGATCTCCAACGTTCTTTTATTCGTGTATACCGCCAGCCCTCTGAACGCCTAAATTTTGGTTTCTTTTTCTTCGGCGGACGTGGAAGTTTCTTTTTGATGAATTTCTCTGCGGCTTTTCCAACTGGTTTAGGTGGCTCTGGCTTTTTTTCCCCAGGTTTCTTTGACTCTGGGAGTTTCGCCTTAAGCTTCTTTACCGGAGGTTTTTCTGCAACCTTCTCCTCCGCAGGCTTCTTCTCTTCTGGTTTCTTCGCTGATTCGGCATTTTTTACCATTTACATTCCCTCAATCTTGTCGTAGACATAGATGCCGTCAAGAAAGACTCTTGAATCCTTATTCTTGATCTTTGTTGCCGCTTCAATGTTAGATGCTGTTTGGCTAACTTCATTGAGATCTATTCCTCTGACAACCACATCCTCGCCTTCAACTGAAACTTTAACATTTCCAACGATTTTTGCTATTCGAGGGCTTCTTTCACCACAGAAGTTTTCAATTTTGACTTTGTCGCCTTCAATCTTCACTGAGATTGGAAAGTGCGAGAATACTATTTTGAGTTTATATGTGAACCCCTTGGTCACACCAATGATCATGTTTCTGATGTGTGAGCATATGGTTCTAACTAGTGTAGCCTCTCGTTTTCTCGGCCAAGCCATTTCGACATGAATCTTTGCGTCCTCTTTGTTAATTATTACAGAGGCATGTGAGAAGTCGCGTTTAAGCTCGCCTAGAGCACCCTTTACTGTTGCTTGCTTGCCTTCCACTGTAACTTCCACGCCCACTGGAATTTCAACAAAGTCTTCTTCGACTACTGCCTTGGTCACATGGTTTCCCTCCTAGTAGACGTAGGCGAGTAGGCGTCCACCCATCCGTTTCTCCTTTACTTCTCTATGTGCCATGATGCCGTTTGAGGTTGAGACTATAAGAATTCCGACTTCTCTTGACGGTAGGAACTGTTTTTCCCATAGTTCAAGGTTGCTTATTTTGGTCGCATAACGAGGTCTTATTGCTCCGCACTTGTTTATTCTTCCCATCAATTGGACTCTGAATTTTCCGGATCTCCCATCGTCGATAAATTCAAATTCTCCGACATAGCCGTTACGTTGCAGTACTCTTAGAACTTGCCCAATTAGCTTTGAGGCTGGGGAAATTATGCATTCACGCTTATTTCTCAACTCGTTGTTCAAAATCGTTGAGAGTGCGTTCGAAAGCGGATCCATTCTGTTTTCCCACCTAGTTCAGCGATACTTTTTGAATCCAAGTTTAGAGGCTACTTCTCTGAAGCACTGGCGACAGAAATTCAGCCCGTATAACCGCACAATCGGACCGTAGGATCCGCATCTTCGGCAGGGTCTAGAGCCTTTTCCATATTTTCTTATTTTCTTTGGTTTTTGCTTGGCCATGTCTAACCCTCTTTCTCGATTTCGACCCCAAAGTTTTCTTTTACGAATTGAACAGATTCTTCACGGGTTACTCTGTGGCGTAAACCGGTGTTGCTGCCCATCCGCCTCCGCCTAGTCACGCGGTAGCCCGGTCGGCTTATGTTTATGCACACATCCATCCCGAATATTCCGAGTTCAGGGGCATATTTTGTGCCAGGGATTTCTATGTGTTCCATTATGCCGAATGAAAAGTTGCCGTATTGGTCAAATTTAGATTCTGAAATCTTGTTGCCAATTGCGTAGAAAGCCTTTTTCAGAAACTCTGTGGCACTCCGTCCCCTAAGTGTGACTACGCATGAGATTGGCTCTCCTCTTCGGATTCCGAAATCCCTTATGGTTTTCTTTGCTCTTCGCATGCAGGGTTTATGCCCGGTTATTTGCTGGAGCACTTTCGCGGCTTTTTCGAGGGGTTCTCCAGATTTGCCAACTGCCATATTCACTAGGACTTTTTCAATTCTAGGTTTCAGCATGGGGTTCGTTTTGCTGGCTACTTCTAAACTCATCTTAATCAGCCTCCGGCATTGATATCAATGGTTTGGCCGCTCCGATGGCGAATACGTAGTCTAATGTAGTTTGAAATTGTGCACCTTTCCCATTTTCAAGAGTCACTACTGTCGGGTAAGGTCCAGCTTCCCGTTTAATTTCGACTATTTTGCCATATTGGCCGATGTTTTTACCACCAGTTACTAGAGCGATTATTCCCTCGGCAATTTTTATGTGGTCAAGAGTTTTCTGGTCGGGGATGCTGAGTTTTAGGACATCGAATGTGCTGTAGCCATCTTCTTCTGGCTTACGAGGATCCTTGACTTTTATCAGAATGTTTCTGCCATCGTGGAGATTTAGTTGAATGTGCCCCCCTTTAATTATGGTTTTATTTTCAATGCGGCATAGCTTGAATTTCGACTCCTCTGCCTTAACGGGATGTAAGGTTAAACCTTTTTTCGGGAGGGGGATTACTCTGTAAGTCTTATTGACGGATGGTATTTTTACTACGTCCATCAATCCGATTGGAAACTTCTCTTCTAATCGGAGTTTACCGTCTACTTCAACATGCCCCTTCGCGATTATAGCTCTCGCTTCCTTCCTAGTTTTTGCGAGGCCCAATTGGTCTCTCACAACTAAGAGCAGGGGTAGGGATCGTGCGCTCGAATGGGGCCCCGGTTTTGGCTTAACTATCCATTTGAATTCTTTCCTGTGAATAGGCCAGAATCTGGGTGCAGGCATCCGCTTGAGATGGCGAGCGCCGCCTTTCTTTCCCATTATAGAGCCTCCTTAGGTTTAGCTGGTTTTGATGGCGGTTTGATTGCTTCTATGGAAGGAGCGGGTGGTGCTGGTCCTGTAGCGGCTTTTCTTTCTATGACGCTTTTTCTCCACTTATCGTCTAGGTTTAGTTTGATCAATGTGATTTTAGATGCGTTTATAGGAACTTGGAACGATGTTCCATCAGCTTTTTCTTTTGTTACACCCTCGATGAAAACGCGGTATTTCTGTGTATCAACTTTAGTAATCTTGCCTTCGACACCAGTATAGTCTCCTCTCAAGATGCGGACAGTATCCCCTTTTCTGACAGGAAAGGATCTGATGTTGTATTTCGCTCTTAGTTCCGGGAACAGAGGTGCTGCCAAGAGTTTATGCCTCTTATGCAAAGGGGCGGTGTAGAGGAGCTTTCTCTGCTTCCTTGGTTTTGATGAAGTTCTCTCCATGCTCCTCACCTAGACAATTATGCTTGACGAGCTGGCTACCCTCGGCCATCGCTCTGCTGCCTCACGGGCAACTGGACCCCGGATCTCAGAGCCCTTTAGCTCTCCTTCGGCCGTCATAATTACGGCGGCGTTATCCTCAAATTGGATCCAGATTCCTTCAGGTCGTCTGATTGGTTGGGCTTGTCGTATGACAACTGCGGGAAACATCTGTTTTCTCATCTCAGGGGTGCCTCTTTTCACAGCCACAGTCACCATATCGCCTACACAGGCTGCAGGGTTTCGCCTTAACCGACCCTTATACCCAATGACTTGGACTATTTTGAGTTCGCGGGCGCCAGTGTTGTCCGCGCAGGTTATGATTGAACCGATAGGAAGCCCTCTACTTATGTGTGGGCGGTATTCTGTCACACCCTTAGCACTTACTGCTCTGGTTTTAGGAGCTGGCAGTCGCTTCTCCTCCTGATTTCTCGATTACAACAAATGAAACGGTTTTACTTAGTGGGCGGCATTCCATGAGCTTTACTTTATCCCCAAGTTTTGCTTCGATGCACGGTGGATTGTGTGCTGGGATTAAGCTGTGTCTTCTTTCAAACCTCACGTATTTTGGAACATAGTGGGAGTAGTCTCTCCTCACAATAACTGTGTGATGCATCTTGTCGGTCACTATAATCCCGTCTAGAATTCGCCCTCTAACTGACAGAGAGCCGTGGAATGGACAGTGAGGATCCTCGCACTTCTTCTCGGGAGCTTTAACTTTGACACCGATTTCGCGCATTAGGGCTTCCTCCATTGAGCTCGTTTGATTCTGTCTTCAGGTCTTGCGGTAATCTCACTACCATCCACTTCGACTGTAGATCCATCGGTTAAGAAGAATAGGAACATGGTTGTGCGCTTAGGGATGTTTTTTGGAATGTTCTCGTGAAGTATTGTGAGCATGTTTTGGGTTTCATCTACAACTGTGCCATCAATGCCGACATAGCTGGGGTGCGTACTCTTCAGAACTTTTGCCCGTAACCCAATGAGTTCATGTTTTAGAAGATTCTGTGGAGTTATCTTAGTCACTTCCCTTTCCCCCGTTCTTTTTCAGATGGCTGTTTGATTCCAAGTTCTAATTCTCTTTGAACGGTGAGAATCCGTGCAATAGCCTTCTTAATATCCCGAATTCGCGCGGGGTTTTCAATAGAGCCCCCAGCCTCAACTTTGGCACGCGATTTCAGCAGTTCAGTTCTTAGCTCAGCCAGTTTTTTCTCACGTTCTTCAGGAGTCATTATCCTAATTTCACGCATACGAAGAATTGGCATCTATTTTTCCTCCGGCTTTGCTTCTTTGAGCGTTTCCGCAGTGGCTGTAGTTGCGGCAGTAGCCTCAGCAGCTATGGGCTTCATAGAAACTCTGTCCACAAACGTTACTGTAGGAGGTAGTATTCTCACTTTCACTCCGAGGAGCCCCTGATTTAGCTTGACATGGACTGTAGCCTCGCGCAGGTTCTTCAGGGCAGGGTCTCCGGCTTTTAGGAGATAGCCCGCACGATACTTCTCGTACCTAGCCCGCTCGGTTGTCAGCTTTCCCCTGATGATGATTTCGGCTCCTAGAGCACCCGCCTCCATTATGCGGGTTAATGACCAGTATCCTGCTCTTCTAAAATGGATGCCGCGTTGAAGAGCGGACACTATGCGTCCAGCCATGATGTTCGGGTTAAGCTCAGGGATTTCGATTTCAGCAACTGCGATCTGTGGATTTGCCATTCCAAATTTTTCTTCAAGTAATTTTGCCAAATCTTTGATGCTTTCTCCGCCTCGTCCAATAATTAGTCCAGGTTTCATGGCGTAAATTGTTACACGGGTTCCGAGAGGCGTTTTTGTGATGTCTACGCCTCCGTAGCCAGCTCTTTCCAGTTTTGTAATAAGAAACTCATCTATCTCCGCCTTCTTAATGGATTCACCGACAAAATGCTTTATGGCGGACATAGCGGTTCTCCATCTAGAGTTGAATACGGGAGATAGCCCATGCTAGGGCATCTAGCGTCATGAAACCGCTACGTATGGACGCCATTTCACTGTCTCCATTATTAATCGTGCTGTATTGGGTTTCGAATGGCTTTATTTATTCTTTATTATGATTCGGTTCTGTCAAGTCTCCGTCGGATGGGCTTAAATAGATTTGTGAAAAGTGTAGGCATGCGAGCAGTTAAAGCCGTTAAGCAGAATTACGCACCATCTGAGGAGGTTCTCGAACTTCTCGAAGACTTTCGCCTCATGGTGAACGACTGCGTGAGGATAGGGCTAAAGGAAAACGTAAGCTCTCTCAAATCGCTCTCGCTGAAGGCATATCACCAGTTATCAGTTTATGATGTCCCTTCATACTACAAGCTCTGTGCAATAAGCAAAGCAACTGGAATACTAAAGAACTACGGAAAATCGGCTAGGAAGAATCCTAAGACAAAACCACCTTACGCAAGGAAGCTGATGCTCACCACTTGCTATGGCTTCAAGATAGAAGCCGGTGTGCTCATGATACCTTTGGGTGAGCGGCGCTACGTCGAAATCCCACTCAACAGCCATACAAAAGGGATCCTTTCGAATCCGAGCTACACCGCAAGGTCTGTCACACTAACTGCTCGCACAGTAGCCATCGCCTTCTCCAAAGAGACGGCTGAGATAGAACCTACGGGGCTAATCGGAATAGACAGGAACCTCGACAATGTAACACTCGCAGATACCGATGGTAAAACGATCCGCTACGACATAAGTAAGGCTACCGAAATCAAAGCAAAGTGCAGAGAGACCAAGATCCGCTTCAAGAGGAATGATGCTAGAGTAAGACGCATCCTCTTTCAGAAGTATGGAGAGATAGAAAGGAACAAGGTGCATTGGATTCTTCATAACGTCTCCTCAAGCATAGTCAGACAGGCCAAAGAGGGCGGGTTGGCAATAGCGATGGAGAAGCTGACTGGGATGAGGAAGCTCTATCAAAGAGGAAACGGGCAAGGAGCAAACTACAGGGCGAGACTCAACTCGTGGAGCTATCACGAATTGCAGAGACAGATAGAATACAAGGCGAAATGGGAAGGCATCAAGGTCATCTACGTCCCAGCTAACCACACCTCCTCACTCTGCTCGATATGTGGTTCAAAGATAACCGAATGCGCAGAGAGGAGGGGCTGGTGTTCTCAATGCAGGACACTCATGGATAGGGATGTTAATGCGGCCAGAAACATTCTGGCTAAGGCAGGCCTGAGGTTCGGGCTATGGGGGGAAGCATGTGAAGCGATGGTAGAGGGGCTTTCACAAGAAGTAATCCTCAAAGTCGATGCTTCTCAGTCAAGCCATCATCCGACGGAGACTTGACAGAACCTTATGATTCTAGCCACCCAAGTCTGAAGCAATTTAGAAAAAACCAGTTTACCAGAATCAGCCAGAAAGCCTGTGTGTTTCGGCCGTGTGAATATTATTCTTCAAGTACTACAATTTCTACGTGAGCCAGCTGGTTTACTGAGGGTGAGGATCTTCCGAACGCCCTTCTCATAACACCCCTGATTTTTATGCCACGCTGTGCAGCAGCATGGATCACCCGGAGCTTTTCAGCATCAAGCCCCTTAAACTCGGCATTTGCCTCAGCGCCTTCTAAAACTTTCAGAATTTCCCGGGCGGCTTTTACAGGATATTTCCCTGCATACCAGCCTTCCAGCCCATGCCTATGTGGAACTTGCTTCTTATATCTGAAATATGGCACAGGCTTTTTCTTGGCTGTTACGTTTTCGAGAAATTCCTTTGCCTCATCGAGCTTCATACCCTTTATTGCGCGACAGACTTCCCTGGCTGCTTTGGGAGAGATCTCTACGTCGCGGCCTGAAGCCTTAGCAGTCTTAGCAGGATCCAGACCGTAAATGCTGTAGCCGAATTTTGGCACTTTAAATCCCCAGCCTTACCCATTGGCAAAAGAACAGAACCAATCGAGACTAATATGTTTTTTCGCTTAGGATTTGATGA
>Ga0209314_10000067_pt1 | contig 39682 bp, 24 predicted proteins | sample I19B2metaG_FD_184146 | JGI IMG/M metagenome (GOLD analysis project Ga0209314, IMG submission 184146) | Lake sediment bacterial and archeal communities from Gulf of Boni, Indonesia to study Microbial Dark Matter (Phase II) - ​I19B2 metaG... | ecosystem: Environmental > Aquatic > Freshwater >... | reverse complement strand
ATATGGGTCAGTACTAAAACTTTATTGAAAAACCCCGGGTATAATTTTCATGAGGGATTCTGGAAATTCAAACATAAGATTTGTGAGGAGGAAAAGCGGCCTGAATCATCAGAAAGTATAAGTATTGTAAGACTAATAGCAAGATATGCCGCAATAATAATTATTACCTTTTCTCTTAGCGGCCTTCTGTTTTATCAATTAGGAAGGAATGATGCTGAATATCCCGTTGAAACAATCAGTGAATTATGCGTTCCTATGGGATCAAACGCACACTTTTCACTTTCAGACGGGACAACAGTAGCACTGAATGCAGGCAGTAGTCTTAAATATGACAATCGTTTCGGACTTAAAGAGAGAATTGTCAGGCTGGAAGGTGAAGGATATTTTAAAGTAGCCAAAGATCCGGAGAAACCATTTATTGTACAAACACCTTATCTGACTATCAGAGCCCTTGGTACTGAGTTTAATGTGAGAGCTTATTCTGATGAAAATAAAACCGAGGCTACACTTGTTGAGGGATCAATTAAGGTTGAGCCAGTAAGCGACGAATATAAGGCTGAGGCTGTAATTCTTAAGCCAAATCAGAAACTTACTTATTACAGGAATGATTCGACCCTGGTTGAAGATTCAGGAATTTCAGAGAAAAAGGAGGAGAATAAATCCCGTTCGATTACAGAGCATAAGATAAATGTAATTCCAAGGCTGGTCAGAGAAAATGTAAATGTGGAAAAAGTAATATCCTGGAAGGATAACCGCTGGATCTTTGAAAGGGAGCCCCTGTCAAAGATTGCTTTGGAACTTGAGCGTAAATTTGACGTTGAAATAAAGTTCGATTCGGAAAAACTTATGAACTACAGGTTTACCGGAACTATAATTGCTGAGCCCATAGAGCAGGTGCTCGAGGTTATGAGTATTTCTGCTCCAATCAGATACAGGCTGGAAGGAAGAGTGGTAACACTATCTGAAAACAAGAACTTTAAAGGGATAAAAAAGAATTTGTACAATAATTAAGATAATCCAGATTATTAACATACCTAAAGAAAATCTTGCCTATGAAACATTAAAAAATTCCCTGAAACTAAAGCGCAGGATGCTGTAACATCCCGCGCAAAGTTTTTAAAATCTCACCAATGCTGCCTTTTACCAGAGAACATTGGATCGTTTAACTAAAAACATTGCAAAATTATGAAAAAAAAACTACCTAACACTATTCCGGTACCTATACCCGGAACAGAAAAACTCCTAATGATCATGAAACTAGCTCTGATTATCGTTTTTGTAAGTGTTCTGCAAGTAAGTGCCGAAACATATTCCCAGGTTATTGTTAACCTGGATATGCAGGGTAAGCCAATTCGTGAAGTGCTGAAATCAATTGAAAGGCAAAGCCAGGTCCGTTTTTTTTACAGTGACGACCTGATGGCCATGAATGATAAAATAACTGTAAATGCAGAGAACAAGAATATTATTAGTGTTCTGGATGATATTTTTGCTGATACAAAACTCACTTATAAAAAGTATGACAATGATTTGATTGTAATCGCTCCCAGGGAGTTTTTACAGCAACAGGTCAGGGTAACTGGGACAATTATTGATGCAGGCACCTCAGAACCTCTTGTAGGAGTGAACGTTGTACTCGAAGGTACTACTATTGGTGTAATGACTGACATTAATGGTAAGTTTACCCTAAATGTACCTGACCTCACAGGAACTCTCCAGGTCAGCTATATCGGATATGTTGCGCAAAGAATTGCTATAAATGGTCAGACAGTTATTGATGTTAAGCTTGCATCAGACCTTATGGCTCTGGAAGAAGTAGTAGTTACAGGGTACGGAACAGTCAGAAGAAGTGATCTGACAGGATCTGTAAGTTCCATAAAAACAGAACAGCTCCTTCAGTTGCCTACCCAGCGTGTTGACCAGGCTATTCAGGGCAGGGCAACCGGTGTATTTATCCTTAATACCGACGGTTCTCCGGGTGGAAATACACTCATCCGTATCAGGGGTAGTAACTCAATTAACGGAGGAAACGATCCTTTGATCATTGTCGATGGTTTACAGGGAGCTAATATCAATCAGCTGAACCCCAATGATATTGAGTCAATGGAGATTCTTAAGGATGCTTCAGCAACCGCAATTTATGGTTCGAGAGGCGCCAACGGAGTTATTCTCATTACCACCAAACTAGGTAAGACAGGGAAACCTGTAATTGAAGCAGGATACAGTGTGGGTTTTCAGACACTGGCTCATAAGCTTGATGTTATGGATGCTGGGTCATTCGCAGAATACAATAACTGGTACCACAGTTTTGACACTCAGAACGGACAGACTCCAAAATATTATTTCACCCAGGCAGATATTGATTATTACAAGAAGAACGGAGGAACAGACTGGCAGGATGAAATATATGAAACGGGCGTGATGCAGACCACAAACCTTGCAATTAGCGGGGCAACCGACAAACTTAAATATATGATATCAACAGGTTATCTCGATCATCAGGGTATTCTGATAAACTCAGGCTATAACCGTTTGTCATTAAGGGCAAACCTTGCTGCTGATATCACTGATTGGGTTGATTTTGGACTGAATTATTCATATACTAGCGAGAAATACAAATCACCTCCTTTCAATGCAAACTTATTCACCACAGTGAATAATGCACCGAGGTGGGCTCCCACAGAACCGGTTTATGATGCCAATGGAAACTATGCACGTCACAGACCAGGTTATGGCGCATATGACACATGGAATCCGGTTGCAACAGCACTGGAAACATTGATCGAGAATCCAACTTACCAGAATAACGTTAACATGTTCCTTAATTTTAAGATTGCAAAGGGACTCACGTTGAAGATAATGGGTGGTGGAACTTTTGCCAATGAATATAATAATAAGTATGAGAACACTAAGACCCGTAACGGTTATGCAATGAACGGGGTAGGAAGCGTAAATAACACTTTCAGTAATATGTATCAGAATACAAACATTCTGACATATGATAAAACAGTTGGTATACACCACATTACAGTTACCGGAGTTGCAGAGGAGATATTCAGCTCCTGGTTCGGTAATTCCATGAGCGGACAGGATTTCCTTGTTGACCAGCTGGGAACTGACAATATGGATGGAGCCAAATCAGTATCAGTTGATTCCTGGAGGGGAGAGAGAGCACTGATATCATTTATGGGACGAATCAATTATGGCCTGATGGACAAATACCTTCTTACATTAAGCTACAGGGCTGACGGTTCATCAGTATTCGGTGAAAATAATAAATGGGGTTACTTCCCCTCAGGATCACTGGCATGGAGAATCTCACAGGAAGGCTTTCTCCAGGATTCGGAGGTTATAACTGACCTTAAACTCAGGGTAAGTTATGGTGTTACAGGAAACCAGGGTATCAGCCCTTATGGTTCCCTGGCGAGACTGGGTTCAGGTAACTGGTACAGGTATCCATACAGGAACGGGCAAAACCTTAATATCGGGTTCGGAATTGCGGGTATTGCTAACCCTGATCTGAGATGGGAATCCACTGCCCAGGCGAACATAGGAGTTGACGTCTCATTATTCAATGGAAGACTAACCTCTACTATTGATGTTTACCGTAAAGTTACAGACGATCTTCTTATGCCAAGGCAGTTGCCTGATTATGTAGGTGTTTCAAGTGTTATTGATAATATTGGTTCTATCGAGAACAAAGGACTTGAAATTATGGTTGGAGGTGACCCAATTGTCGGGAATTTCAGATGGAACACATCATTGAATTTCACAATGAACCGTAATGAAGTGCTTGACCTGGGACCTGGTGTTAAGAAGATAGGTTATACACCAACATCGGGTGGTTACTCTCTTGGTTCTTCCTATATGTTTCTTGAGGTTGGACAACCTTTTGGTCAGATGAAGGGATTTAAATTCCTCGGTTTATGGGGTGCAAATGAGGATGCTGAAGCAAGAAAATACGGTCAGTTGCCAGGTTGGCCTAAATATGCTGACCTTACAGGACCCAATGGTGTTCCCGACGGAGTAGTAAATGAACTTGATAAAACTACAATCGGATACGGTTACCCTGATTTTACAATTGGATGGACAAACATGTTTTCATATAAGAATTTTGATCTCTCCTTCCTTGTAACCGGTGCATATGGTGCTGACCTCTTCAATACCATAAGGATACGAAGAGAAACTTATGAAGGGAACGATCCGAAACTCTGGAACTATTGGACACCTCAGAATCAGGATACAGATGTTCCTGCCAGGTATGACGGAGCATGGGTTCAGTCTCAGAATCTTGTGAATAAATATCTCTTCGGAAACAGCGAGGGCGCATCATCAAGATGGGTTGAAAATGCGACTTTCACGAGACTTAAGACTATTACTCTTGCTTATAATATCCCGCAGACAGCACTACAGAAGATCGGATTTTCGAAAGGAAGGTTGTACTTTACGGGCACTAACCTGATAACAATAACAGATTATTCAGGATACGACCCCGAAATAGCTCAGTTCCCGAATAATGATGCGACAATCGGTGTTGATCAGAGTGTATATCCGACATCCAGAATGTACACTTTTGGCATTGACTTTACTTTCTAACAACATTAAAATTATAATCATGAAAAACAGAATATCAAAAATAAAAAGTCTGGTAATGTTGTCAGGATTACTACTCCTCTTCCTTGCCGGATGTGATAAACTTAATGAGAGCCCTACAGATTTTGTAGGTCCTGATAACTTTTTTAAGACCCCGGCACAGGTTGAATCTGCTTTTGTAAGTGCAATGCAAAGACAATGGGGCGGATGGCAGTTTTACGACTGGATGGGTTATCCGGAATGGCCCGCCCAGGATGATCAGTTATACGGAGGCGATCTTGCGATTGGAGATAATGATGCAGCAGGAAGCTGGCAAAAGCACTATCAGGCTATTGCCGATGTTAATCCTGCCATTAAAGCTCTGGTTGAAGATCAGTTAGGGCCAGGAACTCCCCAGGAAACAAAAGACCAACTGATGGCCGAGGCAAAATTCCTCAGGGCATTTAATTATTTCTGGCTTGTAAGGCTTTATGGTGAGATCCCTCTGATCCTTGAAGATACAGATGTCATAAAAGGAGAGATAGTAAGATCACCAATAGCTGATGTTTATAATCAGATTGTTGCAGATATGCTTTTTGCTGTGGCACATCTTCCTGAAGTCTGGGATGCCGGCAATAATGCACGTCCAACAGCTGATGTGGCAAGGGGAATTCTCTCAAAAGTGTATATAACCATGGCCACAGCTCCTTTGAATGCAACAGCCAACTATGCCAAGGCCAGGGATATGGCAAAGCAGGTAATGGATGGCGGTAGATACAGCCTTGTTCCTGCTGTTGAGGATGTATTTAATATGGATTATGAGTTCGGCCCTGAGTTCATGTGGGCATGGCATAATTCAGAGGAAGAATATGTGATTGAGCCGCAGATATGGCTGCCAGGTGAAATGGCCGGAGGCTGGGGTGACGTAACAGCTGAAAAAATATGGGGAGAGGCCTTCCCTGAAGAACCCCGCAAGCATGCATACCTGCTTCTTGAGGACCACTGGTTCGGAACAGGAACAACATATCTTGACTGGTGGAAATCAGCTCCGTATATCAGAAAATACCTGTATGATACTCCTGAAAACATGGAGAAGAACGTCTCATACCAGGCTCAGCCAATCCTGAGATATGCTGATGTTTTGTTATTGTTTGCAGAAGCTGAGAATATGGTCAACGGACCAACACAGGCAGCATGCGATGCAGTGAACCAGATAGTAAACAGGGCCACGGGAGGAGTCCCGAATCCGGCCGACCCATTGTTCACCACAGCAATGTCGAAAGGGGCTTTTGATGATGCTGTGATCAATCAACGAAGCCTGGAACTCTGTTTTGAATATGACCGCTGGTTCGACATCTGCCGGAAAAGGATACTGGACAAAGTTACCGATCCGGATTATATGCCAAACTATTCGGTGGATGATTACCTGATGCCAATTCCGCAGAAAGACCTGCGACTGAATAAGAGTTTAACACAGAATCCTGGATATACAAGACCATAGGGGGTTAGTTTAGGTTAGTGGGAAATTGCCACCTGAATTAAAGTAGGGTGGCAATTTTTTTACTATATTTTCATTGGTTTTTTATTAAGAAGTACTTAAAGTGCGCTAAAGTTAATTTATTGATAAATGAGTATCATCTTTTAATTATAATTTGTTTCAAGTAATTAAATGTCAATTAATTATTCACACGAACTCACCCCAACCCCTCTCTGCTTTGCAGAGAGGGGCAAATCATTGAACTCCCCCTTCTTTTGGCCACAAGAGAAGGGGGAAGGGGGGATGAGTGCATGTAAAAGGAGGTAATTTTTAAGTGTTTTATTATTCATCCCGGGGAGTCATTGAATGAAAAAGTCAAAATTCCTTAAAATTGAATTTATTATTCTGGCTGTTGCCATCCTTGCATTTTCCTGCAGGCAAAGTGACAGGACCGGTGAAAGTGATTCTGATACTTTGTTCAGGAGTATTCCACCTGATGAAAGCGGGATAAAATTCAAAAATCAGCTCCAGGAAACTGACAGTGCAAACTCCATTTTTTATGAGTATTATTATAATGGCGCCGGACTTGCAATCGGGGACCTGAACAATGATGGTCTTAGCGATATTGTGTTTGGAGCTAACATGACAAAGTGCAGAATTTATCTGAACAAAGGTGATTTTGTCTTTAATGACATCACTGAGGAAAGCGGAATTAATACAACGGGTAAATGGATAACCGGAGTAAGCCTGGTAGATATCAACCAGGATGGAGGGCTCGATATTTATCTTTGTGCTGCAGGCAATATCAACTATGATTATCATAATCTTCTCTTCATAAACAATGGTAAAGGCGAAAATCTTTCATTCACAGAATCTGCATCATTGGTTGGCCTGGATGATGACGGATATACAACACAGGCTGAGTTTTTTGACTACGATCTTGACGGGGACCTTGATGTATATCTGGTCACCGCCGCAATGACAATACCCAATAAAAATGCAATAAGACAGCGCAAAAATGATGGTTCCATGATCAATACCGACAGGCTGTACAGGAATGATGGTATTGATCCTGCTACCGGACTTCCGGTTTTTCGGAATGTTTCAAAAGAGGCTGGCATAACATGGGATGGTTTCGGTCTGGGGGCCGCTGTATGCGACATAAACAGGGATGGCTGGCCGGATATATATGTAGGCAACGATTATATATCAAATGATCTTCTTTATGTGAACCAGGGTGATGGTACATTCAGGGAAATGGTTAAGGATTATATGAAGCATACCAGCAACAGCACCATGGGAGTTGACATAGCTGATTTCAATAATGACGGCTTAATTGATGTTCTTACCCTCGACATGCAACCTGAAGATTATTTCAGAAAAAGGATAATGTCAGGTAACATGCGTACTTATACAAGGTATATGAATGAACTTAAAGCCGGTTATTCTCCCCAGTATGTCCGTAATATGCTTCAGCTTAATCTGGGATATATTGAGGGTCAGTACAGGTTCAGTGAAATAGGGCAGATGGCAGGCATATTTGAAACAGACTGGAGCTGGGCCCCGCTCTTTGCCGATTTTGACAATGATGGCTTCAAAGATCTTTTTATCGGTAACGGAATTGGTCATGATATGACAAATATGGATTTCTCCTCCCTGTGGATGACCACGATAAAGAAAAATCCAAAAATGGAATTCAGCGTGCTTTATAAGATCCTGAAAAAAGATCTTGACAAGAGAGGAAACGTAAAAAAGCCAAATGTGATTTTTCGTAATTCCGGAGGTCTTATCTTTGAAAATAAAACTGCTGAATGGGGTCTGAACCAGCCTCTATATTCAACAGGTTCTGCATTCTCCGATCTCGATAATGACGGAGATCTTGACCTTGTATTAAACAATATAAATGATTTTGCTTCTGTATATGAGAACCGTATTATCATAAAAGATTCCGTTAATCATGGGAGCCAATATCTTATGGTTCATTTGTCGGGAGATAAACTGAACAGAGGCGGCATAGGGGCAAAGATCAGTATATACTATGGTAAGAACCAGCAGTATTATGAACATTTCCCGGTAAGAGGTTTCCAGTCAATGGTTGATCCCAGGATTCATTTCGGACTTGGAGAGTTAAATCTGATCGATTCCCTGTACATCAGGTGGCCGGATGGAAAGGAACAAAAACTAATCAATCTTCCTGTTAATCAGGTACTGGAATTACATTATTCCAATTCCTCTGTTCCGAATGTGACAAAAGTCACAGAATCAGATAACAACAGATCATTTGAATCTGTCAGGAGTGGCCTGAATACAGATTATTTTCATAAAGAAAAGATATTTGTTGATTTCGAGTTTCAGCCTCTGGTGCCACACATGTATTCACAGGAGGGCCCTGGAATTGCAGTTGGTGATGTTAACTCGGATGGGATGGATGATTTTTATATCGGTGGTTCCACCGGATACTCCGGAAAGGTCTTCGTTCATCAGGAAACAGGCAGGTTTTCTTCATACTCATTACCGGGAGATATTAACTATGAGGATATGGGTGCCCTCTTCTTCGATGCTGATGGAGACGGGGATCAGGATCTTTATGTTGTGAGCGGGGGAACTGGCTTACCTCCCGGGAATCAATATTATGCCGACAGATTGTATATTAACAGCGGTGGAGGCCGGTTTATACATGACAGTATAGCATTACCTGATATGCGTGTTTGTGGTTCACATGTTACAGCATCAGATTTTGATAAGGACGGGGATCCCGATTTATTTGTTTGCGGAAGGATTGACCTGGAAAAATACCCTTTCCCTCCAAGAAGCTTTCTGCTCAGGAATGACAGCAAGGGTAGTGCTGTCAGATTTACGGATATCACTTCATTGGTAAACCAGGACCTGGAAAGACCGGGACTTTTAGCCTCATCAATCTGGACCGATTTCAATAATGACAGCTGGCCCGACCTTATACTTGCAGGGGAATGGATGCCTCTTACTTTCTTTAAAAATGATAATGGAAAACTGGTCAATGTCACCGCATCAACAGGGCTTGCTGATTATACAGGATGGTGGAACAGCATTACCGGGGCGGATTTCGACAAGGATGGTGATATTGATTATATAGCCGGGAACCTTGGATTAAACACACAATATAAGGTTTCTCAGTCTCAACCAATGAGAATTACTGCAAAAGACTTTGACAGGAACGGGTCAACCGATCCGGTTTGCAGCTATTATGTTCAGGGGAAAAGTTATCCCATCTACCAGAGAAACCAGTTGCTTGTGCAGATTCCGTCACTGAAGAACAGGTATAAGACATATGAGGATTATGCCAGGGCTTCAATGGATGATATTTTCCCTGAGGAATCACGAAAGGGGGCTTATGTGAGAGATGCAAAATTCTTTGAATCAGCATATATCGAGAATCTTGGCAATGGCATCTTCAAAATACATTCATTGCCCCATGAAGCACAGACTGCTCCTTTATTCGGGTTATTAGCCGGTGACTATAATTCTGACGGGAACATGGATATTGTTGTTGCAGGTAATTCTTACACTACTTCTATCTCAGATGGTCAGTATGATGCATCCATCGGATTGTACCTGGAAGGAAACGGTAAGGGTGATTTCCGTCCTGTACCAGGCAGGGAGAGCTGCTTATTTGTTGATGGCGATTCAAAAGCAATGGCAGAGCTTATAATGAATGATGGCAGTTCTGTCATTCTGGTTTCAAGGAATAGTGACAGCCTTAAGGTTATCAGGTCATTGAAATCATCAACAAAGCGGGTCAGACTTAGAAATGATGAGGTCAGTGCAGAATTTATTTATGTAAACGGAGAGAAAGAATACAGGGAGTTCTACTATGGCAGTGGTTACCTGTCGCAGTCATCAAGAGTCTGCAAGGTGCCGGCAGGAGTTGTAACTGTCAGATTAAAAAGTTATAAGGGGGAGACCAGGACCCTGAAATATTGAAAAGAAATTCAAAAAAATATCTATGAGAAAGTTATTGTTTTTTACGCTTCTGTTATCAGCATGTACAACAGTTACACGCGATAAAAGTTACAGCCTTCCGGGCAGGAATTATTATGAAGAATTATCAAATCCGGTTCAGACTTCATCTGAGGAATGGGCCGGGGTAACCTCAGACCTTAATGTAAGTTTTGCTGATGATAATCTACGGTACCCTAAGGAAAAGGTCCCGCTCGTTTCAGATTATGAATGGGCAACTAGCGCCTGGAAAGGAGAGAAGGTTCATACACAAATTCTGATATGGACCAAAAAAGATATTCCCGCACTTACTGTAAAACTGAGCGACCTTGCTGATGAGAAAGGAAATAAGATCAGCCGCAGTAACACAAATGCCGGATTCGTGAGGTATGTAATGACAGATGAATTCGGAGAAGGATGTGACAAAAGAACCCCGCAGAAATATGATTCTTCACTTGTGGCAGATCCGATTGATATCATTGACAGCATTTATGTTAAATCAAATACTGTCCAGCCGGTATGGGTAACTGTTAAGGTCCCGTCGGATATCCCATCCGGAAATTATAAAGGTACTGTTACGGTCAGCGCAGGGGAAGAATATGTTCTGCAGATCTCTGTCGATGTGTCCGGACATGTTCTTCCTCCACCTTCAGAATGGAAATACGATCTTGACCTATGGCAGAATCCCGATCCGATTGCCAAGGTGCATGGTGTCGAACTCTGGAGTGATGAGCATTACAGGCTTATGAGGCCATATTATGAAATGCTTGCAGGGGCAGGACAGAAAAGTATTACTGCATTTATTATCGATCAGCCATGGGGGCCCGACCATGTTTATCACAGGGACCCCACTTTTGTTAAATGGTCAAGGAAAAAAGACGGAAGCTGGGCATACGATTATACTGTATTCGATAAATATATTGAGTTTGTAATGAGCTGTGGCATAAATCAGAGGATAAACTGCTATTCGATGATTACCTGGGATCTGAAATTCATTTACTATGATGAAGGGAAAGGAGATACAGTTTCTGTATATGCCAAACCCGGAACACAGGCTTATAATGACTTATGGGAACCAATGATCAGCGACTTTACAAGGCATCTTAAATCAAAAGGATGGTTCGGGAAAACAACAATAGCAATGGATGAGAGGGATATGGAAGGAATGAAAGCAGTAATGGCCCTTCTTAAAAGGATTGACCCAGGATGGAAAACGGCCCTCGCCGGCAATTATCACCGTGAGATAGCATTGGATATTTATGATTATTGCATAATTATTCGTGGAAAATTTGATGACGATATACTTGCACAGAGAAAAGCTGCCGGAATGCCGACAACCTATTATACTGCCTGCGGTGAAAAGTATCCAAACATGTTTTCTTTCTCACCGCCTGCCGAAAGCACCTGGATAAGCTGGTATGCTGCAGCAAATGGATTTACAGGTTATTTGCGATGGGCCTATAACAACTGGACAGCAGATGTATTGCATGATACCAGGTATAAGACATGGCCAGGGGGTGATTGCTATCAGATCTACCCTGGCCCACGTTCCTCAATACGGTTTGAAAAACTTATTGAAGGGATACAGGATTTTGAAAAAATCAGGATTCTGAAAGAGCAATATTCCGGTGAGGGAAATATGGAGAAACTGAATCAGATAGACCAGATACTTTCAATTTTTAACAAAGAAAATCTTGAGAATATACCAGCCGATGATATGGTTAAAAAGGGCAAGGTGTTTCTCAACAATAACTAGCCTGATCATTTTTTGAAATCATCATACAAATACAAACAGAGTTATGACGACACTGACTAATCAAAGCTACCATCTTATGAATGAGGGAAGAAGTATAAAACATTTTCCTGGTGTTTTTCTGATGCTGTTCTCTGTCCTTTTTCTGGTTGAAACTAATGCCCAGATACCTGTTATATCAGATGATATTAAAGTATGGGCAGTACCAGGCGAACAAAAGGTTCGTCCTTCAGATAAACCTGAGACCACAAACCTTGTATGGTCAGCAGATACAAAGACGATAAAGGTTTCCGGAGCAGGTAATGAGCATGTTCCTTTCCAGGTTGTTATAAGCGCCCCGGTACCTCCCGGCTGGAGACCAAAAGCACCTGATGGGTTTTTTGTTAAAGCCTCTGATCTGAAATCAGCCGGAGGTAAAATAATTCCACAGAAACATGTAAGTCTTTTTCTTGAACATTATATTCAGATCTATGCAGCTTCAAGTCCTGTTGGAGCCACCGGTTACTGGCCCGATGCTCTCGCTCCGCTGAAAGAACCTTTCAGTATGCAGGCTCAGTATCATGTGGTAGGTAACCGACCTGTATGGGTTGATGTATTTATTCCTGCCGATACACCTAAGGGGACATACAAAGGAACTGTTACCGTTACAAGATTTGATAAGGTTCTTGAAACATTTGGTGTTGAGGTAGAGGTATATGGCTTCTCCCTTCCTGAGGAGACTCACCTGATAACTTATGTTAATATTTCTAAGGGAGAAATAGCACAATTCCATAATAAGCCGGTTAACTCTCCGGAGATTGAACAGCTGTCTATGAAATACTTTGATTTTCTATCACAGCACAGGATGGAAACATGGTTCAATGATCCCCTGGTCCCGGAACTGATGATAAATAGTGAGAATGTTGAAGTAAAATTCAATGATGAACGCTATGCTTATTTTTTAAATAAAATGAAGCTCAAAAGGGTGATACTGGAAACAGTTCCTCACAATCTTGCAAGGAGTATTAAAGCAGAGCCGTTTTCTCCGGTCTATAATAAGATGGTAAAATCATATCTGACAGCGGTTGACGCATATTTCAGAAAAAACGGATGGAATGGCAGGCTCGTATTCAACAGTCCTATTGATGAGCCCAATACAAAAAAGGATTATGAAGAAACACGTAAGTATGCGGAACTTGTTCATGAAGCAGTACCAGGAGTACATTTTCTGGCAACAGAGTCACCGATAACCGATAATCCGGAATGGGGAACTTTACGCGGATATGTAAATGATTTTTGTGTACATGGAAATTCATTGAATGATCCGGAAGTAAAAAAGGCATTGAAAGAAGAACAGGCAAAGGGAGGGGAAGCAACATGGTATATTTCATGTGACCAGGTATATCCACAGCCAAACTATTTTATTGATGCCCCGGTTCTTGATCCTGTTATGGTCCCCTGGATTACAGCCAGATATATGATGAACGGAATTTTGTACTGGGCTGCCAATTTCTGGAATCAGACGCCCGATCCATGGCTTGACCCCGTAACATTTATTTCCGGTTTTGAATGCAGCGGAGGCTATGTACTTAATGGTGAAGGTTCTCTGATTTATCCTGGTATCCATACAAAAAGATACACTGGTCAGCCTGATGTGGAGGGAGCAGTATCTTCCATCCGTTTTGAAATGCTCAGGGAAGGAATTGAAGACTATGAATACCTGTGGATGCTTAAAGACAAAGGTGCAGGCGATTTTGCCGAAGAACAAATCAATAATATGGTAATAGATGTCAGCACATTTTCGCGCAACCTTAAAGAGCTGTACCTGGCACGTAAGGCTATGGCTGCAAAACTGGAAGAATTATCAAAGTAACCCCCAAACCCCACAAGGGGGGCTTTAAAATCACTGATTTTCAGTAAGTGCCGCTTTAGCGGCATTCAGGGGTGGATTTAAATTGGCTTGTGAAGCAACTAATAATAATACAATGAAGAGAACAATCTTTAAGTTTCTGATGATTTGTGTTATCGTATCACCCGCAGGAGGTGGTTACATGGTAAACCAGAGTGCCCCGGTGGGGACCTACCCTGCAGGTGCAAGTCCTTATGGCTGCATGGATATGACAGGCAATGCCTATGAATGGTGTGCTGACTGGGCAAAATCCTATCCCGGAAGTGCAGGAGTTGGGCCCGGAGAATCCGATATTATCGGATTCAGGATGGCCAGGTAACAATAAGAGATTCATGAGCGAATGATTATCCCGGAAATGTTTACTCTTTCAATGAGATTGTATAATTAAATATAAAAATGATGTATAGTTTAATCACAAAGTTGGCGGGAGTGACAGGGATGATGTTAATTATCCTCTGTCAATCAGTCCCAATTATAGGGCAGATAAAGTTTGAAGATGTTACAGAAAAGGCCGGTCTGATCGAACCACTTAAGGGAATGATGGGTCATTGTGCCGCTTGGAGCGATGTAAATGGCGACGATTACCCTGATCTGTTTGTCGGCACATTCACACATAAACATGACAGTACATACAATGTGCGGGGTCATGAAGGAGGACCTGAACCCGATAAACTTTTCATCAACAATGGTGACGGCACTTTTCATGAAGTAATGGAAAGTCCGGTAAGAGTCAAAGGAAAGAGTTCAGGTGCAGCTTTTGCTGATTTCGACAATGACGGAGATCTTGATCTTGTGGCATCACACCAGTCACATGAATGGGGACATGCGGGTGAGCCCGAGGAAAACTATAAAAAATCCAATGACATCCTTGCCGGCCATCCGAACAATTTTCTGTTTGAAAATGACGGTAAAGGTAATCTGAAGGATGTTACCCGGACATCCGGACTGGATTTAGGCTGGCCTTTTCTGGGCAGGAATACATTTGTGTTTGATTATGACGGTGATGGATTACTTGATATCTTCATGCAGGAGGACTGGGTTTTGGGAAAAATCTCAGCAGGGAATTCACGGCTGATGAAAAATATGGGGAATATGAGTTTTAAGGATATGACAAAAGAAGCAGGGTTTCCTCATGGTTTCAGGCAAGGCTTATATGGACTCGGCGGTTTTGTTGGAGATATCAATGGAGACAACTGGCCGGAAGTTTTCTTTGCCCACAGCTGTCGCATGTTCATCAATAATAAAAACGGGACCTTTCATGAGAAAGAATACAATATGATTGACAGGAAATTCACTATGCCGGCAACAGTGAATCCGCACTGGACATGCAGTGCTGATATTGGTGATCTGGACAATGACGGAGATATGGACATGGCTATGGGTGACCATTTCAGCTGGGATACCACCTTTCACAGGATGTATGTGTACCTGAACGAAGGCAATGATCAAAACGGTGATCCCATATTGCGCGATATAACAGTTGAGGCCGGTATTCCCAACCCCGACCAGAAAACATTTCACCTTCAGATTCAGGATATGGATAATGATGGCCGTATGGATATCATTACAAGCCGGTGCAACAGCATTGTTTACAGGAATAAAGGCCTGAAAAACGGGATACCCCAATTCGAAAAACCTGTTGATACAGGTATAAAGGGAGGAATAGGATATTGGGCAGGAGGAGCGCTGTGTGATTATGACCGTGACGGCAGGTTGGATTTCATGGGACCGGAATGGGAACAGGCCTTTCCATCTGTGTTGCTTCGAAATGTCACACAGGGAGCGGACAATTATATAGATATCAAACCTGAACTGGAAAACATTGAAAACCGGAATGGTATAGGAGCAAAAGTTGAAATATTCAAAGCCGGGATGATGGGTAAGAAGAAAGGGCTGCTTGGCACAAGCATAATATCCGTATCGAACGGCTATAGTTGTGCTTATGAGGCTCTTGCGCATTTCGGATTGCCTGGCGATGAAAAGATTGATTTAATTCTAACCATGCCCTGCGATGGACCGGTTTATAAGGCGAAAAAAATTAAACGCAACCAATTATTTATACTGAAACAATAATTCTTAGCTTCTTAGTTGCATGAATAGCATTTAACAAGACTTTATTATATGTCAGTATCAATCATCAAAATCAAAAAAGCAGTAATATTTTACCTGCTGTTTGCCTTTCCGGCCAGTATTATAGCTGCTCCCAAAGTATTTAATATACTGGATTACAAGGCAAAAGGTGACGGAGTCACTCTCAACACAAAATCAATCCAGTCGGCAATAGATGCTTGTTCAAAATCAGGCGGAGGAACAGTATTGTTTCCTGCTGGCAGATTTGTTTCAGGGACTATCTATCTGAAAAGCCATGTTACATTATTTCTTGAGGCTGGCGCTGTCCTTGAGGGAAGTAAAAACCTGAAAGACTATCCTGTGACAATTTCAAAAGTCAGGTCATATACAGATAACTATACCAATAAGAGCCTTATTTATGCGGAGGACCAGCAAAATATTTCAATAAGCGGAAACGGAGTTATTGATGGGAATGGCGACTGGTTCAAAGTCGAAAATATGGAAAACAGTGATGAACTGAGAAAAAGGGATGACTTTGCATTTTATAAATACCGGCCTTACATGATACGCATCATTAATTGCAAAAATATTCTTGTCAGGAACATTACCATTCTTAATTCGCCCATGTGGGTTCAGCATTACCTTCTCTGCGAGGATATCAATATTGATGGTATTAAGGTTAACAGCAGGGTAAATCATAATAATGACGGGATAGATATTGACGGCTGCCAGAGGGTGCGGATCTCAGATTGTGATATAATCAGCGGCGATGATGCTATTGTTCTGAAAAGCACCCTTAATGTTCCATGCAGGGATATTGTCATAACCAATTGCACCCTGAGTTCTCATTGCAATGCTTTCAAGCTGGGCACTGAGACAAACGGAGGATTTCAGAATGTTGTTTTCAGTAATTGCACTATTTATGATACCGGACTTGCCGGCATAACCCTGCAGATAGTGGATGGTGGCACTATGGAGAGAGTTTCCGTTTCAAATGTCACTATGACCAATGTGGCAACTGCAGTATTTATCCGACTTGGCAACCGTGCCCGCCCTTATAATGATACCCTTCCCAAACCCGGTATGGGCAGACTCTCTGATATAATAATAGATAATATTATCGGAAAAAATATCGGTAAAACAGGATGTTCAATTGTGGGAATACCCGGTTATAAAACTGATCAGATAACACTTAGTAACATTAACCTGACATTTGAAGGAGGAGGAACTGAGGAAAATGCAGAAAGTGAAGTCCCCGAACTTCCTTCTGATTATCCGGAACATGGAATGCACGGAATCCTTCCTGCATACGGCTTTTATTGCAGGCATGTAAAAAACCTGAACTTCAATAATGTCCGCCTTGGATTTGAAAATGAGGATTTCAGACCGGCTCTTGTTTTCGATGATGCAGAAAATATTCAGCTTACAGGTATAAAGGCAAATGTAAATGTCAGTGCACCGGTAATGCAGTTCATCAGTGTAAAAAATGCCATCATACAGTCCTGCATTGCAAATGAGGGTACTGATACTTTTCTTCAGCTCAAAGGACGTGAAAACCTTCATATTACCATGACAGGAAATGACCTGAGCTATTCAAAAACTCCGGTTAAGGGCGATAACAGCTCATCAGTTTTTCTTGATGCAAACAGGATGCCACCACTTTACGGACGACCGGACGGCCGCTTTGTGAATTGCGGTATGCAGTATACCGATGACAGGGATATCAGAATTCAAACACCCGCCGCTGTTAAAGCAAAGAGAAAAGAAATCATCAGGGCAATTTGGGGAACGGATATCTTGCCTGAACGTGCCGATGTGATTGTTACACCAGGTATAAAAAGCCCGCTGGGCCCAAATCCGTCTTTGTCCAGAGTCGACAGGTATGAAATTCATGTAAATGCTCCTGTTGCTGACAGAGATAACCCCTTGAAAGATCTGGCATATTTTTTTATACCGGTAAAACGAAATAACAGGCTTGTTATTCTTAATCCCGGACATACCTGCAAATTAGGCAGGCAGCCTGATAATGATTATCGGATAGAGGAGACTATTGCAGGTCTGCTTCAGTCAGGATTTGATGTACTCGCAGTATTTATGCCTCATGTTTCGGAAACAGAATGTAATCTTGATCACTGCAGCGTAATGAATACTGATACCGGACCAGGTGAGCATCCTGCAACATCAGGATTGAGGTTCTTTCTTGAGCCTGAAATTGTAAGTATCAATTATCTGTTGATGAAAAATAAGTATAAGGATGTCAGTATGGTCGGACTTTCAGGAGGTGGATGGACAACAAACCTTCTTGCATCGATAGATGTGAGAATAAAATACAGCTTTTCCGTGGCCGGCTCAATGCCGTTATATTACAGATCGGGAGGTTCAATGGGTGATGTTGAGCAGTATTTGCCTGAATTATACAGAGATATTGCCGGATATCCTGAGCTATATGTCATGGGTGCTTATGGAAAAGGTCGTAAACAGGTTCAGATCCTGAACAGGAATGATGATTGCTGTTTTGGTCAGAAACAACATGATCCTGAACGAAGCTATGACTCGGACCTGAGAACTTTTGAGGCCAGTGTGAAGAATAGACTTGGAGCGCTTGGGGCCAATGACCAGTATTACCTGGTAATTGATGAAAAAGCACCATGTCACCAGATTTCTGATAATGCTCTTACAGGTATTATTCTGAAAGAACTTAGCGGGAAATAGAATAAACGGAACAGAAAACTTAATTTTAATCCTATTGATATGAGAATAAAAAAAATTATCGCTTCAAGCTTAATCTTTCTTACACTTGATTAATTCCTAAATGTATTTATTACGCTTTTTACTCCTGACCCAGTCGACCTCTCCCCAAACCCCTCCCCCGAGGTGGGAGGGGCTTAATTCCAGGATGGATGTGGTTCTGGAAGTCATCCCCCTCTCACATCGGGAGAGGGGGACCAAGGGGGTGAGGCCGTAGTCCATGAATAATACAGGTTACACTTGTTTTTACTTCAGCGAAATATGCCACGGCTCAGAATTTATGGGACCGATCAATGATTCTTGAAACAGCCAGGGGAGAAATAGATAATACCGCTTTACTGATTAATCTTCTTGAGTCGACTCAGGAAGAGATAATTGATAAGTCTCCGTTTAAAGAGATGGAGGATATCAGAAGATTTGGCCCTGACCTGACAGATCAGCTCAGACTTAAGCTTAAAATTATGAATGAACACTGGCTCAATTATAACAGGATTTTTACAGTGCCTAATCTTTAAAGAATAACTGGCAGGATTCCAACCTTTTTTTGTAACTTGCTTAAATCATTAACCATATAAAACAATAGAAAATGGGAAATAATAATATTACACGAAGGAAATTTGTTAAAGGACTGGCAGGGAGTGCTGCAGGAATTGCAGTATTCGGAGGCAGTCCGGGTATGTCAGCTCTAAGTTATTCGCGGATTATCGGAGCGAATGAAAGGCTTAATATCGGTGTAATTGGTTGTGGTGGTATGGCAGGGAGTCACATGGAGGCTCTGCTGGCTATGAAGCAAACAGATAATATTGAGATTACTGCCGTATGCGATATATATACAACGAGGCTTGAAAAGGCTAAAGAGCTGACAAAAGCCAAGGGATTTAAGAGTTATCAGGAAATTCTGCAGAATAAGGATATTGATTATGTGCTGATCGCCACCCCGGAACACTGGCATTACCAGATGACACTTGATGCAATTTCAGCAGGTAAACACATTTATGTTGAAAAGCCAATGACTCATACCATTGAGCAGGCCAAAGACATATGTCAGAGAGTTGGAGCAACAAAACTGAAATTGCAGGTTGGCGTTCAGGGGATGTCGGATGATTCATATGAAACCGCACACAAAATGATTCAGGAAGGGGCTCTTGGGAAAGTTGTAATGGCACATATTGATTACTCCAGGAATTATCCTGATGATTTCTGGGCATACCCGATAGATGCTGATGCCAGACCAGGAGTAAATCTCGACTGGGAAGCATGGCTGGGGCCAGCTCCAAAACGCCCCTGGGACCCCAGAAGATATTTTCAGTGGAGAAGATACTGGGATTATTCAGGAGGAATTGCTACAGATCTGTTTATTCACAGGGTGACAAGAATTATTAAATCCCTGGCTTTACAATTCCCTGATTATGTGGTGGCTACCGGAGGAACATGGAATTTTGTAAACAGTGTAGCCGAAATTCCCGATACATTTAATATGATGCTGGACTATCCTGAAAAAACAACTGTAATGGTTGTTTCATCACTGGCAAATGATATGCCGATAAGGCATGTGATAAGAGGGCATAGGGCAACACTGGAATTTACAAAAGAAGGCTTTACAATAACTCCTCAGGAGCAATCAGAACTGGCCAAAATAAGTGGTACAGGTGAAACGGTAAAAGGGACGAATCTCTATACACATAAAAAGACCGGAGCAGAAGATGTTACACTCCATCACAGAAATCTGCAGGCTGCAATACGGACCAACGAAACGCTTAAATGCGACCAAAACCTTGGTTTGTATGGTGTGGTGGCATGTATGATGGGGGTTGAATCATTCCGTAACCGGAAATACCTGAAATGGGACCATCAGAACACAAAGGTTCTTGAGACCTGATTATGTAGTCCACTCCGATAACCCATAAAATGAAATTGCCACCAAGGCACCAGGACACCAGGAATATTCAAAAACATATCTTTCATTACTTTTTCTTGGTGTAACTTTGTGTCTTGGCGACTTGGTGGTTTAAACAATACTTTTCAGAGCAGACTCATTATTCAGAGTTTTTGTAAGAATTCTGCCAGTTTAAGCAGATCTTCTTCTGAATCGAACTTTACATAATTGGTTTTGAGATATGACTTGATAGTTTTTTTACTTTCAGGATATAATGACATTAGATTATTTTTATTAAACAGCTGAAAATCATTCTCTGTTTTTATAATATAGTAACGGATAGTCTTTTTGAATACCATATCCTTATCGGCTGTCAGCTTATAAAAATTACCATTGGAAGGCAATGAACCATATGAGTTTGTTGCACCTCCTGAGCTTGCTACTCCGTATGGATCCTTTTTTTGGATCTCTTTGAGTTCAATGAACTGTTTCCGGCCAACTCCGGGTCTGCCAGTATTTATCAACTCAATATAACCATTATCATAGTAAAATGTATCCTGTGCAATAACTACCATTTTGATATCTTTCCTGTTGGCAATTGACAGGGTGTCATTTCTCTGAATGAACTCTATCTCTCCCGCCAGGAAATTATAATTAAGTTTTCTGTCAGAATGGACCCCATTTCTGAACATTACCCTGCCGGGTATAAACTCGGAATAGAGATATCTTTCAGAAACTGCAAAATAATCATACAATTTTGTTCCTGCCTTTACAATTATAAGTTCATCCTTCTGAGCAGATATGGCAGCAGAATACAATAAAATCAATCCAATAATAACAGACTTTTTCATTTTTGTAAGAATATTTTTAAAACTTATGAGCAGCTTCAAAGTTACAATATGTTACCCACAAGACAAGTTAAATAAGTGTAATCAGAATTTTACAGGGGAAACAGTGCCTGGTGACTGAAAAAAGGGTATGTGGAGGTATAATTGTTTTTACTTATTTTAGGGGTTTGTATTAAAGCTACAAATAGCAATAAATATGGATAAATCATTGAAAAAAGACAAAGTTCCGTACTCACGTAAGCCTGTCGGTATGACCGTGGATGAATGGCAATCCCAGCTCAGAAAGCAGTATGCAGCTGATCAGCATTTCAAAATAAAGAATATTGGAAACCATCCGTTCTTTTCTGACTTTGAGGTATTTAATCCGGTGTCCGGAAACACTTATAAGGTTTCTGTCCGTGATAATATCAAAAGTTTTCATTTCTGCACCTGTCCTGATTTCACTATTAATAACCTGGGAACCTGCAAACATATCGAATATGTATTGCAGAAATTTGAGAAATATAAAAAATACACCAGGTATTTTACTGCAAGGCAGAAAAACGGGTATTCATCATTAAGTGTCTTTTATGGGCAGGAAAGGAAAATAAGACTTAAGAAAGCAGATTCAGTCCAGGCTTTTGAAGATGAAAAAGAATTATTCGATGAGGAAGGATTTTTATTTGCATCGAGAATTTCTGATCTGGGTTCTTTTATCCGGAAAGCAAAACTGATGGATTCAAACCTGAAGGTGTATCCTGACATTTTTGAATTGATTACCTGTCACCGTAAAGATGAAGACAGGAAGAAACTTGTTACTGAAATTTTCCCACGGGGAAAAGACAGTGATGTTTTCGATAATCTGATTAATGCCCGGTTATATCCATACCAAAAGGAGGGAATTATCCGGATACTGGAGAAAGGCAGGATACTTCTGGCTGATGATATGGGGTTGGGGAAAACGATTCAGGCAATCGCGGCTATCGAATTATTCAATAAGCATCTGAACGTTGATAAAGTGCTTATTGTCTGCCCGACATCACTTCAATATCAGTGGAAAAGTGAAATACTGAAATTTACCGGAAGGGATTCTTCAATCGTTGAAGGATTGATTCATAAGCGGAAAGATGTTTATGGGGAAACAGGTTTTATAAAGATTATCAGCTACGGCGCGGGCAGAAATGATCTTGAGTTTATAAATACATGGAATCCCGACCTTGTGATTATCGATGAAGCACAGAGAATTAAAAACTGGAAAACTCAGACGGCCCAATCGGTAAAGAAGATAAAATCGGAATATGCCATTGTTCTGACCGGCACTCCACTTGAAAACAGGATTGATGAGATACATTCAATAGTTGAATATATTGACCGTTATAAGCTGGGTCCTCTGTTCAGATTTCTTGATAATCATCAGGTTACTGATGAAAACGGGAAACTCACAGGCTACAGGAACCTGAGGGATATTAATAAAACTCTTGAAGGAATACTTATCAGAAGAACCAAAAAAGAGATTGCCGATCAACTGCCCGACAGAATAGATAAAAATTTCTTCGTGGAAATGACCCCGGAGCAAATGGCCGATCATAACAGTTATTATGATCAAGTTTCCGGTTTAGTTAATAAGTGGATACGAACAGGTTACCTGAGTGAAGATGAAAAGCAACAACTTTTATTATACCTGAATTGCATGCGGATGGTTTGTGATTCAACCTATATTCTGAACTCAAATACAAACCATGGGAATAAAATCAAAGAGATAACAGGTATTATTGAAGAACTTCTGGAAAATCCGGAGAACAAACTGGTAATATTCAGTCAGTGGAAGCGCATGTTTGAGCTGTTAATCAGGGAGCTGAAAGGGAGAAATATTGCCTTTGAATATCTTAACGGGGATATTCCCGCCATCCGGAGAAAAGAAATAATTGAAAAGTTCCAGGAGGATCCTGATGTAAAGATATTTCTTTCAACAGATGCAGGGGGAGTAGGTGTAAACCTTCAGAGCGCCAATATTTTGATTAATATGGACCTTCCATGGAACCCTGCTGTGCTGGAGCAGAGAATCGGAAGGATTTACAGGCTGGGACAAAGAAAGCATATCAATGTATTCAATTTTATTTCAAAAGGCACAATCGAACACAGGATATTGTATTTACTTGATTTTAAGAAATCTGTTTTTACAGGGGTAATTGAAGAGGAGGGAAAGGACGAAGTAATGCTGGAAGGCTTCATGGATTCTGTCAGAGCTCTGACTGAAATTGATACAGAAGCTTATATCAGGAATACTTCTCTTAATTCACTTAAACACCGAGCAGAAGATGAAGCAACTTATAACTCAGTAAAAGAGGATAAGGCGATTGTAACTAATCCTGATGACCCTGATGGTAGTAAACCTTCCGGTAAAATGGAAAATGAAGCAGGTACAGTATCGTCCAGGTCAATTTTTAAAATATTTGGAAGCTTCCTGAGAAAAATGACGGCAAAAATACTGGGAAGAGAATAAATCTTGGATACACTTATTGAATACACGCAATAGACTGTCATTCTGCGTTTTTAAACAGTTATTCACACCAGGTTCCATTACCTGTCTGCTTTGGATTTATTAATTACTTCAGTGAGGACCAGGATATGTAATCATTTAAATTGCTTTACATATTCAAGGAATGCTTTAGCAGTTTTATCGAGGTTTTCAACCGATCCGCCACCTTTCAGTTCAGCACACATCTCCCAGGCAATGTAACCCTGGTACCCGATTTCTTTCATATGCGGTAAATACTCTGACCATATTAGCGCCAGATCTCTTGCCAGGCGGGCAAGTTCCCCGATATAAACAGCCTGGATCTCAACATTCGGTATTCCTGATTTGTCTACCCCTGCAGTGAAATCATTATATCCTGCTATGCAGACAAGTTCTAGCCCAAGCTCTTTAATTCTTGTTCTGAGTTTCTGCCTGGCTGCATCATCATAATCTATTAATGAAACATGTGGGCGTTTTGCTCCCAGCATCACTCCGTCAAATCCAAGTTCTTTTGCTTTTACGAGAAACTCGTCAATTGATAGGACAGCCTGACCTCTCCATGCTCCGCTGTAACCTACAGAGTGGAGGCAAGTTTTTACCTTAAAGTCTTTTGGATTACCTGTAGGAGCTTTTTGTCCGTAAGCAATGATTGTCACTGCAATCAGTGTCATGGTTGTTATGAGGAATTTTTTCATGATGAACCAATTATTGATTTATACGACCGGTTACCGAAACCCATACCGCCAATTGCGATACCAGCTGTTCCAGGCGCCCCCTTCTTAATGAATTCCCTTCTTTTAGTCATCTTAAATGATATTATGTTATGTTTTAATGCTAATATATGCTTCTGTCAATCGGATTGTTTCGCATAAAATTACCACTTACGGTGCCGAATTGCAAATAGTACCAGAAAGTATTCTTTTCAGATCTTTTCATATTCTTTTCGATCTGCAGTTTGTCACCACCATATCGCTTAACAATATCAGAATATGCTATAAACCTCTGAAGTGTTTTATTATCTGAAACCAGACCTCCGGTATCAGTTGTTTTTTCTGAAAAGACCCTGTATGCCACAATAGCTTCATCTATATGCCTTGGTATTACTGAATATCCGATTCCTTTCATCTTTTTTACCTCCTCTGAAACTTCTATAAGATCTTTCTCAAGAAGCAGCCTGGCCATTTTGTATTCGAAAGCTTTTCTGTTAAAAGGATTTGATTTTATAAGAAGATCAATATTCATTGTTTCGTTGGTGAGGATGAAAAAATCATTCTCCGGCATTATTTTTATTATTTCTCCAAACTCCGTATCAGCTTTAACGAGTTCAGGATTGAACAGGTACTTCTCATGTTTTTCAGCCCAGGATCTGTATCTCCATGTTTTTTTAAGTACATTGAGATATCTCTCCGCAACTTTGAAATTACCGTTTATAAGTTCCGTGCGTATGAGCATTTTAATGTTACCCGGAGTATAGCCGTTCTGTACATACTGCTCAAATGCAAGATGACGGGCTTCATTTACAAGCCCGATGTTGTAATAATAATACATTGTCCTTGAAGCCTGATCCCTGTTCCCTTCGAATGACAGAGACATTATACCGTTAGTCTGACGGCCAAAGAACATCCTGTCACACAGTTGACCTTTTTGTGATAGTGCCAGGTTGTAATAAAACTGTTCTATAACACTGTTCGAAGGATTTTTCTCAAAATGCGTGATGACTTTATCTGTCTGCCCTTCAATGAACATCTTTTCAGTTTTCATTATTCTTTCAAGCACTGGATTATTCTGCCATACCAGGATCAGAACTATAGCCGGGAATAATATAAATATTGATCCTGTCATAATATATACTTCGGTTATTTTTACCCTGGAGTGGCCAGAAAACCTGATCAGGAGCGGATAAAGAATAATAAGTCCGGAAGCAATTAACAGTGGTATTGTAAACCTGCTATAGTCATTGAAGACAAGCGGATATCCCAGCAATGTCTTAACAGGCTGAAGAAAAATCAACTTAAATGACAATATCACAGAAAGGAGTGAAACTGCCAGATGGATCAAAGGAAATACATACTTTTCATTACCATTTTCAGTTAAGCTGCAATGCAGAATATACATACCCAGAAATACCAGCGCGAATGTGCCTGTTAAATAGTAAAAGAGTGGAAATATAAGTAATAGGATAATCCTGCTCGTTTTACTTTTTGCAGCAACAGATATGCGAAACAAGATAGCTATTAAAAGAAAACCCAGAGTATGAAAAATATAGTAATTATAATTTGCCTGGCAGACAATTAAAATCAGGGGTAATAAAAGGATCAGGAATAAACCTGTGGAATTCTTTTGTGATAATTGCTTCACAACAGACTTTAAAACAAGAAACAGAATTAAAAACAAAATGGAATGGACCAGTGAGCCGGAAAGAGTGCTGAAATAGCCCTGTGTAAGGAAATTGCCGGAATAAACAAGCAATCCTCCGGGCCGGGACAGATACTTCGACAGATAATCGAATGAATAGATGAACATCGACTTACTCTCCTGATGGAAAAAGACACCACTTCCAAACCATTGTAAATATCCAAAAGACAATGCAAAGAGCAGGAATACATAGATATGGGTTCCATACCCGGAAATGCTCTCTGCTTTTTTTTGCAGGAATTGAGGTTTGATTGAATATTTACCCTCTTTCTTTTTCATTCTGGTTAATCTATGATGTTCTTTTTATCTGCCAATCCATTTCGCTTTCACAGGGTCCTGTTTTGCGGCTTTCATGAAATCGTGCGGGCCCGTTTTGATTTTTCCGTTAACAAGTTCAGGCCTGTTAAAGGTTTTCTCCATCCGTCTGTACAATGTGGGATCTTTCTGCGGCAGGACAAATGGTTTTCCAATACTGTCAGGTGATCTGAAGTATGCGAAAAATGGTCTTGCAGTCAGTCCGTCAATCCGTTTGCTGCTGAATACTATCCATTTCCCGTTTGATGACCATGAGTGCCAGCTTTCGGTCTCCCTGCTGTTCAGACTCATTTCTTCAATCTCCATATTTTCAAGGTTCAGCAGATGCAAGTCTGCTTCTTTGTGCCAGATGGAAAATGTTCCGTAGTCATGCAGGGTAAATACCAGAGATTTTCCATCAGGTGAGACAGAAGGGAATGAGACCGACTTATTTTTTTCGGATGCATTATATACGTGTTCTGCTTTCCCGAAAACGGATGTGGCAGCATCAAATGACCGTCTTACAAGGTCGTATCTGACCTCTTTAAAGTCATGACCTTCCTTAACCTGTACGGTTCTGCAATAGTACAGATAGTTGCCTTCCGGTGACCAAAAGGGAAAAGTTTCCATGTATTTTATCGTATCATCTTCCGGAAGTCCCAGCATGCCGTTCTTTTCGACATCATACAGAAACATTGAGGAATACATATCTGTAACCTCAATGTTTTTATCAGTATGCATATGAAATGACTGTACTGTTTTATTGGATGAGAAAGCCACAAATTTACCTGAAGGATGCCATGACGGATAAACAGCATTTGCAGGCATATTTTCTGTCCTTAAAGCGGTCCGTGTGATCTTCTCCCCGTCAATAAAATATGTTCCTCCCAAAGATCCCCGTACATGCAGTAAAAATCTGTCGGACCGGTTCTGATTAAAAGAATGACAGTTTACACAGTTTTCATTAAGAAGTTGATTCTCAAATACAGATAACTCCCTGAAATCTTCTGTTGATCTTTGTACGATTTTCATTTCTACCCATGATTCATACCCCGGGTAAAGCAAACGATAACAGAGATATGGGTCCAGTGGATCTGCGACAACATTCATTTGTACCGGATCATATTTCTGAAGCTTTCGGTCTTTGTCTTCCGATATGATTTCGATCTTTATATTTCCTTCTTCACTTTCTGAAAGTAATTTCTTCCATGCTTTAAGTGGAAACTTAACTATTCCATCCTTTGATTTTAATGTAAATCCCGGACCAGATGATGAGACTACATTGACAGTAAAGCTTTTTCCCTCTTCCAGGATGGAAAAATTCATCGGAGCTATATTCTTTGGGATAGTGGTACCGGAATAGTCCGGTTCAATTACGGGTTCACGTCCTGTTGACACAATGTTTTTATTTTCAGCTTCTTTGCAGCCGATGAAGAAAATTGCAGCTATAATAATTAATAATATTACTGGAAGATGTTTAATGTTATCCATCTTTATTTTTTTGGAAAATGAACACATACTTCCGGGTGCATTGTATAAAGGAGATATTTTTCTCCATCGTGGACAAGGATGGGACTCGACTTGTCTTCTCTCATAATTGGATTTCCTTCATATTTTGTCCAGTGTATGAGATCTTCAGAAATTGCCATGCATGATGTCCATTCATGCCAGTCTTTGAATTCTGAAGCATGGTAATAACCATAGTACTTTCCATTGTATTTTATTACCTGGTCCATGGCAACTGCAAACTGATCATAAATCTCCGGTCCCATTTTTATGACAGGATCATCCTGCTTATTGGTCCATACTTTCATATCAGTTGAGGTTGCGAGCCATATTCCCAGGTCGTCACGTTCGTAGAAAATGTACCATACACCCTCTTCGTACCATATTGCAGGAGTTCCGAATGCTCCTTTACCAATGGGTTCTCCTGAACATTTACGGATATCAAGCGGGCCTTTCCTTTCCCATTTGACCTTGTCCACTGAAGTCATCAGGTGTGCAGTATCGCCTCTTCCTTCAGCAAACATATAGTAGGTTCCTTCATGCTTTATTACAGTCATATCCTCAACCCATCCTGAATCGAAAACAGGATTATCCTTATATCTGGTCCACGATAAACCATCAGTTGAGGTGGCAAGACCAAGATGTTTTTCAGACGACTCATCTCCTTTATATCCGGTATACCACATGTAGTAAATGCCATCTTCACGAAGGATAAAACCTCTTTCACGTATCTTCTGATCCCATGTGTCTGTTGCGGTACCGGAGAAAACCGGGTTATTGCTATAGGGTGCAAAATCGGTTAGCGCTGCCGGAACTCTGGCAGTATCGGTGTTTAATGATCTGAGGTTTGAATTATCAGAAGATCTTTGCTTACAGGAGGTTAGATGCAATATTATTACTGTTATATAACATAATAATTTCATATTAATATCAGACTGGTTAGCTATTTCCGGGTTTTCAGAAGTTCAATAAGATCGTTATCCATTCCGGTACTTTTATCGAATTAAAAGTAGTAAAAATATGACGTAGCGGATATTGAAAATTATTATTAATTCAATATCTGTGCAGCAGCCAATAATACCATTCCGGGGATATATCCATCATAACGAGTATCCATGACAAGTTCCTTCTGTTCAGCTGGTATTGCCCAGCCTGTATAGGCATTCTTAATTTTTCCATCCTCCGAAACACAACCAGAAATAAAACTCCATGCTTTTCGAACATAATCATTGTAGTTTCCGGGAATCCATCCTTTATCCATTGCTTCCTGGATGCATCCTGCTGTCATGGCTGTTGAGGTAACCTCTTCAGGCGATGCCGGGTCATCAACCCATACATGCAGACCTCCATTGGGACCCTGCCGGGCTATCAGCCCATCTGCGATCTGAGAAAATGTTTCAGTAAAAAATTTATAATCAGGATGATCTTTTGGTAAATGTCTCAATAAAGCTGTAAGTGTATAAACCATCCATCCTGAAGCTCTGCACCAGTAAGTCTTTCCAGGCTCTTTTTGTTCCAGATAAATTGTTCTGGTTAGCTTTTTTTCGCTGTCATAAAAGAGATTAACGGATGTTTTGGCCTGGTAAACGGCATTCTTCAGATACACTTTTGATGTATTTTCATCAACGAGGGCTGATGCATCAGCCATACCCCTTACAGAAAAATATCCTCCATCAGGAATGCACCATTTATAGTAAATGAAATCATCGTGAGCCATATAACCAAAACGATCACGTGCGGAATAGTGTAAAATAGCGTTTGCAACTGTAAGACATACATTCTTTGCATCTTCGTTTTTTGTTTGCTGAAACAAAACAAAACACGGGAAGGATACACCAATTGTACCTGCATAAAGTGAAAAAGGGAGTACGCCATCCCTTATAACTCTTGCCTTGTTGCCCGCGTAGGTTTTAAGGTACTCTTCATCACTAAGTTTATTATCATGAGTGATATGGTAGTTAAGCCAGTTTTCAACAAACTGAACCCCTTCAGGATACCCTTTCTCTGCCCATCTTATTATAGCTTCTGCCTGAATAGTTCCAAACCAGTCAGTATTCAGGGTTTCAAATGGTTGTTCCATTGTTTTTTTTATCAAAGCTTTTATGTTAGCCGAAATAATCGGCTTATTTGTTTTACTAAATGTAGTTTGATTTATATTTTGTGAGTTGACATGTAATGCGATGCAAAAAACAGATATAGCTGTAATAACACTTTTTATTAAACTTGATTGTTTCATCATATTATTGTATTTCAGTAAGTTATTAAATACTAAGGATTATTATGTTTTATCAATACAGGAGTAACAATATCTTCTTCCGCATTTACATCACCCTTTGCGGGGCCATGCCAGACACCTCCTCCAAATGTAATTATAAATATCTTTTCGGGATCAGATGGATCAGGATCTACCCGTTTTCCCCATTTGAAATTATAACCTCTTATCCTGTTCCATGTTAATCCCCTGTCTTCTGACCGGTAGGCTGATCCGTTGAATCCGCAGGCATAAAAAGTGCCATTACGCTTGTCAAAGGTGATGTCATGGATGTGCTGATCTTCTGCAAGGGTTTGTTTCCATGTTTTTCCATTGTCTTCCGATAGGAAAATTCCTCCCCCTGTGTCAGGTGTAAACTGACCCGGAGAGACTCTTCCCCAGGCTGATAACAGGATATTGTTGGGATTATCCGGATCAATAACCAGACTCATCGGACCATTTGTACCATCAGGAAGATCCATTTTTGTCCATGATTCAGCTTCGTCAGAAGAACGGTAAATTGCCCCGTCATGCTCATTTCCAATGCTCCCGTAGTCGCTGCGTCTGCAAACAACAAGAAAGAGTTCTCCGGTGCGGTTATTCCTTTCAATTCTCCATGCAAATGGTTCTTTACCTTCTATTCCCTTGTTTTTCTGAACCCATGATTTTCCTCCGTCAGTTGATTTATACACCCCTTTCCCGAAAGCACAGGCATATAAGGTCCGTGAATCTTTGTTTGCAGTTGGATCGATTAATATATGTGTTATAGCTGATTCGCCAATATCACCGCTAACCGGTTTCCATGTTTTTCCTGCATCCTCAGTTGCCACAATTCCCCCTTCGTAATGGCTGATACCGCTTCTTCGCCACATCTTTGGCCTTGGAAGATCATGTATGTCGCTCATTACAGCCCAGGCTTTCCCTCTGACCTCAGGATCAAATGTGAGCCAGTAGGTGCTGTTCATCCATTTACGGGGTATTCCATTGTTCCCTGTGGCGCTCATCCAGCTTTCACCACCGTCATTACTTTCCATCAGACCGATATCGGTATTTGCAATGAAAAGATGTTTAATGTCGAAAGGATCAGTAATAACTGCATATCCTGTTGTTACCTCCAGCCCCCTCGAGATCCAGCCTCCTCCCTCTTTTCTTTTTGTGTACACCTGTTCCCAGGTTTTTCCGCCATCGGAAGTCTTGATTGTCCTTCCAAAATCTGTTGTATAACATATTTCAGGATTTGATGGAGATACCGCAATAGAGAAAGGATTCTCTCCCCATGTGGGTCCAAAGCGTTCATCAATCCACCCCTTGTTATAATTGGGTGAATAGAGATCCCCTCCCTTTGTCAGCTTGTCTTTCCATGGCAGGCTCCAGGTTTTTCCGTAATCCCCGCTTTTGGCAACTCCGATGCTGATAGTATCATTTGATACTATCAGTCCGGCATATGAAACATATAAAACCTCAGGATTATAAGAACTTGCTGCAACGGCTCTCCATTCTGGAATCACAGAATTGTCAGCACAGTATTTTAAAAGTCCAGCCTGTCTGTTTTCCCATGTCTTCCCTCCGTTTTCGGAGTAATAGATTCCTGAAGGATCTCCATCAGGATTGAAATATGATTTTCCTGATATTGCATATATTACAAACTTATTATCAGATTTATTAAAGCCTGCAGTGAACTCATTAATGTTTTTAACTCCTTCCGGTCCGGGATTGACGCTCCAGTTACCATTTTCCTTTACAATTACTGAGTTATTACATGTGATGTAAACTGTACGATTTTCTTCAGGAGATGGCGGGACAATGAAAATATTCTTAGCTTCATTTTCAAGATCCTTTTCTTTTGTCCAGTTAGCTCCCTGATCCTGAGATGTATAGTATCCCGGATTATCATTGACGGAGATTACTGCATGCAATATCATTGAATTCTCAGGGTCGACAGCCAGCGCCATCACATTATTTCTGGTACTGTCGTTTGTTATAATCCTCTCTTCGGCATGGTCACCTTTTGATACTATGCCTTTAATCTTTGATGGCACAGGGTATACTATGTTCCATGTCTTTCCTCTGTCGGTGCTTTTGAAAAGAGCTATTGATTTTGCATAAGCAACATTTGGATCAACAGGATCAAAAACGAAGTACTTAACCGGCCCCCTGAGATTAAACATTCTCCATGATTTACCTCCGTTATATGTTACGAATGAACCGGTCATATCGCATGCAACATACGCATAGTCGGGATCGTGCGGACTCACTGCAGGCCAGAACATTGCACCACCTCCTCCGGGACCTGTGAAGCCCCAGGAATCAAGCCGTCCATTTGGATTCACAAATTCTCTGGCTGTTTCATTTGACGAATTGCATCCATAAATAGTACAACAAATTAATAATATGTTCAATAGTCTTTTCATTTTGGATTGTTTTCTCAATTTATTCAATAATCCATTTAAAAGGTATGATAACTAATTTATTTGCAGGTTTTCAGAGTTTGCCAGCGAGGCAGTTCCATCCTCTGATATGTTAATGTTAAGGTAAATATATCCGAAACCATCTGCTAAAGGTCTGTGGCAGTGATTATCAATTACTTCAGTCCTGAGTAACTCCGATTGAACAGCAAATTTTAAGGTTTTCTCCTCAGATGGTATATAATTTAACCCTATCATGGCAGACATCAAGGATCGTCCCGTGCTGAACTGATGATAGGCAACATCTTCAAATATTATGCTCCGGTTATTGTCATTATTAACTGGAACAACAGGGTGCCAGGTATTTTTATCCCGGGGATCAAGTGCATGGGGAAATTGCACCCATAATGAAAAGATCTCTCCCGGTTCAGCCTTCCCGTTACTGTTTCCCTTGCCTTCGGTGATAATAACCTTTTTTAATGGCCGGTCCCATTCGTTCCAGGCATAGCAGAAAACAGGAAGTTCTTCCGATTTTCCATCGAATATTTTAACCTTAATACCTTCTTCAGGCAGTGTATTGTTCTTTATAACAACCGGCAGTACATGTTCCCTGTCGAGTAAAACACCTCCCACCATCATTGAAATTTTTATAAATGCCCTGTTCTTATCAGGAGAAGAAACAGAAGCTTTGCAAATCAGCACTGAATCTGCTTTCATTTTGCTTCCGGCTTTCAGCGACACCGTTGAAGTATGTCTTGTTAATGAAAGTATATCAGCGTTATCGGTAGAAGCATTGATTTCAACAATCTGGTCTGAGCCGGAAAGATTCAGTATCTCAAATGAAAGTGTTGTATAACGGTTGTTTTCGAGATAAATATTTTCATTAACAGTGTCGGTGAGTATTATAACAGGTGGTTGTAGATCTTTTCCTGTTATCCCGATTTCTTCACCAGCCCCTCCGGGTGATGAAAGAACCAGTCTTCCATTTTGATCAGCCATAATCTTTTCTTCATTTATTTCATTCTTTTTGTATGAATAACGTATCAGCTTATACTCTTCTCCGGGAATGTAAACCGGAGGTGTGGTGACCGAAATTTTAAACTCTGAAAGTGATTTTCCCCAAGGCAGCTTTTTCCTGGTATAAATTCCTGCTCCGTTTTTGCTTACGTTTCTAAGGTATATCCAGCCAGGTTCCTTTTTTTCACTTATTACTTCATACCCCCACATTTCAAATTCAGGGTATAGGTTGACAGCCGAGAAACATGGTATGCTCTGTCTTTCAGTTTCAAAATGTCTCATATGAAACTCAAACTGAAGGTCAACTCTTGCAGCATGGTGATTGCAGAAATCTGCCAGATAGTATTCGTTTTCAAAACCGGCTCCTTTGAATATAGTGTAAAGTTCAGTGGTGTAATACTTTATGTAGTCTCCGGTGGTAGTCGTATGTCTGAATGGTAAACCGCGCAGATTTCTCCATAAATGCATAACATCAACGGTTGTTGAGAAAGCAGGCTCACCAACATCATAAAGATTCGGAGCATGACAGAATTCCGAAGCACTGCTGAACAGGTGAGGGTTTGTTGCTGCCAGCCATACAGCTGTGTTTCCTCCCATCGATAATCCTGATATTGCCCTGAACTGAGCTCCTTTTTTGGTATTATATCTTGAATCGACCACATCAATTAGTTCCCTTATATACACGGAGAAATTATAATAGTTACCCTTCCAGTCCTTGTCCTGCGACGGAAAATATACCCCACATTCTGCGAGTCCCTTAATCTTTCCATCAACACTTACTATAATAACATCATTGTTATATGTGAAATTTTCAAAGTCAGCATTGCTTGAGAAATCATATGCAGGATCATTCTTCCGGCCAATTACCGGGGGTGGGCTTAATCCGTAATCATCATAGCTGTAGGTTCCGCTCTTTTGATAGCTGCCTCCGCAACCGTGGAAATAGTAGATCACAGGATATCTTTTTGCCTGATTCAGGGGATTGTAAGCGGCAGGTGTAAAGACCCTGAACATTCTTTCCTCATTGAATACCTTACTGAAATGTCTTTCATCGGTATAGGACAGGAGTGGACCCGAAATGACATTCAGTAAAAATATTGAAAGAAAGGTTTTATTCATTGGATTTTTATACATCCGGCTGACTGCTTTGTTAGTAATTGATTCTTTGTTAAATTACTAAAAAAGGATATACCTTATCCTGCCGGTGGTTATTTCTTAATTTGTTTTTTGCCTTATGATGATTAAATTGCATTCCGTTTTATTTTTATGATACATTTCTGGTATGATTTTAATCAATTTTGAACTTAAGCCTGCAGATCTTTCTGAAAAACTTAAAAAATTCTGGCAGTTGTCAGGAGAGAAAATTCACCTGATTGAAAAAGAGTATGATGAATCGAAAGGCTCGCCTGTATTCACTGTAAATGGCAGTTATTCAACCCGTGGATGGACAGAATGGACCCAGGGCTTTCAGTATGGTTCTGCAATACTTCAGTACGATGCAACAGGAGAAAAGGATGTGCTTGATTATGCAAAGAAAAGAACTCTTGAAAAGATGGCGCCACATGTAAGCCATATTGGGGTGCATGATCATGGATTCAACAATGTGAGTACATATGGCAATCTTCTCCGTCTTATGAAGGAAGAAAAGTTGCCTTACAATGAATGGGAAAAGAATTTTTACGAGCTGGCACTTAAGATCTCCGGAGCTGTTCAGGCTTCACGGTGGACACCAATAAAGAATGGAGGCTTTATTCATTCATTTAACGGTGCTCATTCCCTTTTTGTTGACACCATCCGGTCATGCAGAGCCCTTACTATAAGCCATATGCTCGGTCATGTTTTCCAGGGTGAAGGAGATGCTAAGATAAGCCTTCTTGAACGTGCCATGCTTCATATGAAGGCTACGGCAGATTATTCGGTATTCTACGGAGAAGGACGCGATAGCTACGATGTGAGGGGAAGGACAGCTCATGAGAGCATCTTCAATGTAAAAGATGGTAATTTTCGTTGTCCGGGTACCCAGCAGGGATATTCGGGTTTCAGCACGTGGACGAGAGGGCTTGCCTGGGCCATGTGCGGTTTTGCAGAACAGCTCGAATGGCTTGAAACAATAAATGAAGAAGAGCTTGCCCCTTTTGGAGGAAAAAAACTACTATCCGGATTCATGCTGAAAGCTGCAAAGGCAACATGTGACTTCTATATTGAGAATACACCAATTGACGGAGTTCCATACTGGGATACAGGTGCTCCGGGCCTGCATTCCATGGGGGACTATCTTAACAGACCTGCCGATCCTTTTGATGCAGCTGAACCGGTTGACAGTTCAGCAGCTGCGATAGCATCACAGGGCTTACTCCGTCTGGGAAGATATCTTGGGGAAAAAGGAGAGACTGAAGCAGGTCACCGATACTGGCATGCCGGGTTATCTGTTGTAAACACATTGCTTCATGAGCCCTATCTCAGTACTTGCCAGAATCACCAGGGGCTTCTGCTTCATTCAATTTATCATCGACCAAATGGATGGGATTACATACCTGAAGGGAGCAAGATTCCATTCGGAGAATCAAGCATGTGGGGCGATTATCATATCCGCGAAGTCTGTTTATATCTTAACCGGGTAATAAGCAACGACAAATATTATACATATTATAACTGCGTAAAATGAGCTCCGGACCATTAAAGAACCTTTCACGTCTCTGTGTCCATACAATCACCACAAAGCCATGGAGCATTGAGGAGGCCGCAAAGAACTATTCTGCTTCTGGTGTGAAAGGAATAACAGTATGGCGCGATGCCCTTACCGGGAGAAAAATAAGGGAAACAGGTGATATGCTCAGGGATAACGGGCTTTCAATTGTTTCACTTTGCAGGGGTGGATTCTTTCCAGGCACTGAAAAGGAAAAACGAAAAGCGGCTTTAGACGATAACAGGAGAGCCATTGAAGAGGCATTTGAACTGGGGACCGATAAATTAGTCCTGGTTTGCGGAGCCGACCCTGCACAATCTCTTAAAGAATCGAGAAAACAGATTTTTGAAGGTATATCATCAATGCTCACTGATGCCAAGGCGGCAGGTGTTAGACTGGCTATAGAACCATTGCATCCTATGTATGCTGATACACGCTCTGCCATAAACACCCTTTCGCAGGCAAATGATATGGCAGAATCGATTGACAGTAAATATGTTGGTGTTGCAGTAGATGTCTACCATCTCTGGTGGGATCCTGACCTTAAAAAGGAAATAATGAGATGCGGTGAGAACAAAAACATTCTCGCGTTTCACATTTGCGACTGGAAATCTCCTACCATTGATATGCTGAATGATCGTGGTCTGATGGGTGAGGGGTGTATCCCGTTAAGGAAGATAAGATCATGGGTTGAGGAGGCAGGGTTCAAAGGATTTATCGAAGTTGAGATATTCTCCAATATCTACTGGCAGCAGGATCAAAGTGAATATCTGAATAAAATTATTGAAGCTTATAAGGAGTTTGCTTAGGGAAATTACCCCCCAACCCCCCCAAGGGGGGGCTTGCTAACAATCAATGTTTTTAAGTCCCCCTCGGGGGATTTAGGGGTGGATAGTTAATATAAAATAGAACACATTAATATGAAACAACACAAAGTAGGAATTATCATGAACGGCGTAACAGGCCGTATGGGTACAAATCAGCATCTTATCCGTTCAATTGCAGAAATTATTAAACAGGGCGGAGTAAAACTTGGTCCGGGTGAAACAATTATGCCCGATCCGGTACTGGTAGGACGGGATGAAAATAAGCTTAAGAAGCTATGTGAATTAACAGGTGTCTCAAAGATGACCACCGATCTTGATTCTGTTCTGAAGGACAACTCATATACAGTTTATTTTGATGCCCAGACAACAGGTAGAAGAGCTGAGGCGGTAAAAAAAGCAGTTAAGGCAGGCAAGCATATTTACTGCGAAAAACCCATCGCTGTGAGTACCGATGTTGCAATGGATCTTTATACTCTCTGCAAAAAAGCCGGAGTAAAGAATGGAGTTGTCCAGGATAAGCTTTGGTTACCCGGAATAATTAAGCTAAAAAGACTGATCCAGGAAGGATTTTTTGGGAAGATCCTTTCAGTGAGGGGTGAATTCGGATACTGGGTATTCGAAGGCGATATTATTCCTGCGCAGCGTCCTTCATGGAACTACAGGAAGGAGGATGACGGTGGTATTATAGTTGATATGCTCTGTCACTGGCGCTATGTTCTTGACAATGTGTTTGGTAAAGTTAAGGCCCTTTCATGTCTGGGCGCAACACATATTGAGAAGAGGGTTGATGAGAACGGTAAGGAATACAAATGCACTGCCGATGATTCTGCATATGCCACATTTGAACTGGAGAACGGTATCATTGCTCATTTTAATTCATCATGGACAGTCAGGGTGCGTCGAGATGATCTTCTCACACTTCAGGTTGACGGTACAAAGGGATCAGCAGTGGCAGGCTTGCGTGAATGCTACATTCAGCATTACGGAAACACCCCTAAACCGGTATGGAATCCTGATATTGCCCAACCGATAAATTTCTTTGAAGGATGGTCTAAAGTACCTGAACAGGAGGTTTATGATAATGCTTTCAAGGTTCAGTGGGAGCTGTTCCTGAAACATATCGTAAAAGATGAGCCATTTCCATGGGATCTCCGGGAGGGAGCAAAGGGAGTTCAGCTTGCTGAAAAGGGACTTGAGAGCTGGGCAAAACGATGCTGGGTTGACATACCTGAATTAAAAAACACTTAATATAATTAACATGACAACCACACGCAGGAATTTTATTGCAAAATCGGTACTGACCACCGCAGGTGTTGCTGCAGGTTTTAAATCAGGCCTTCTGAAAGGAGCTTCAATTGCTGATGATGTCCATCCAGCTTCATTTGCAGGTTCCGCTGTTACTGACGCATTTAAAATATGTATCTTCTCAAAACACCTTCAATGGCTTGATTACCAGGGAATGGCAAAAGCCCTGGCTGATATGGGATTTGATGGTGCCGACCTGACAGTAAGGCCTGGCGGACATGTTCTTCCTGAGAATGTTGAGAAAGATCTTCCGAAGGCTGTTGAAACTCTGGAGAAACAGGGGAAAAAGGTATATATGATCACAACATCGGTTATAGATGCCGATGATCCTGTTTCTGAAAAGGTACTTAAAACTGCTTCCTCACTCGGTATAAAACATTACCGAACAGGATATTTATATTATAATGACAAGAAACCTGTAAAGGATGATGTTGCTGTTTTCCAAAACAAGCTGACAAAACTGGCTGCCCTGAACGAAAAATATTCAATTTCAGGAGAATATCAGAATCACTCCGGCAATTACGGGCAGGGTGTTTATTTCGGAGCCCCCGTATGGGATCTTGCTGCCGCACTTGAAAAAATAAACTCACCCTGGCTGGGATCACAATATGATGTTTACCATGCAACCGTTGAAGGAGCCAATGCGTGGACAGTTGGACTCAGACTGATAAGCAGGTTTATAAAGTCAGCCGACATTAAGGACTTCAGTTGGATGCCCCAGGATGTGAAGACCAGGTCGGTAACAGTTCCGCTTGGTGAAGGCATGGTTGATTTCAAAACATTCTTCACACTCCTGAAGGAATACAAGGTAAATGTTCCGCTTTCAATGCATTTTGAATATCCGCTTGGAGGATCAGAGGATGGCGACAGGGAGCTTACAATGAAAAAAGAGGATGTACTGGCGGCAATGAAGAAGGACCTTGATACGTTGAAGAAATATCTTAACGAAGCTGGACTGTCTTAATATCTTTTTTGTTAGGCTAAAGCCCCTCTGTTTTAACTTTCTTTAACCGTTGGCTGAAGCCAACGGTAACTGAAACTGGAAACCTTTGATCCAGGTTCGATTTTATGAGGATAAAGTGCCTGATGAGGGAGTCCCGCTTATGCGCATAGCCGCCAAGAAAGGACTGTTTTATTTGAAGTGGATAGATGCAAAAGTTTCCCCTCCTTCAAACCAATCTTTAGTCACATATTATTTATATATTTTCTCACTATAAGAAGGAGATCCCTCTCCCGCTGAAGCGGGTTCGGGATGACAGGTTCTTTTGTGGTAAA
>Ga0209314_10000066_pt1 | contig 39688 bp, 40 predicted proteins | sample I19B2metaG_FD_184146 | JGI IMG/M metagenome (GOLD analysis project Ga0209314, IMG submission 184146) | Lake sediment bacterial and archeal communities from Gulf of Boni, Indonesia to study Microbial Dark Matter (Phase II) - ​I19B2 metaG... | ecosystem: Environmental > Aquatic > Freshwater >... | reverse complement strand
GTGAGGACACTGCTTTGTTCTAATTTCCTGTATTATGCCTTTATAAACTTCGTCTGGAACTAGGCCTAAAAGCTGGCGAAATCTGATGATGCGTGTTCGAACTTTTTTGACTGGTTCGTCAGGAAGAAGTATGCGCCCGCAATTTCGGCAAGTTGACCTTAAAAGGTCATAGATTATTTTGGTAAATTCAATGTGTATGATCGGAACCGCCAGTTCGATGTGTCCAAAGTGGCCTGGACAACGAATGGCGGTGTTGCCGCAGGTTTTACATCTTTGGCGTGGCTCAAGGGTTCCAAGCCTGCCATCCATCAGTCCAGCCGTTATCGGAGCACCATCTTCATCATAGGTGTCTGGTGTCTGAATTTCCACCACCGAAGCTTTACGCAGGTCTTTTGGTGAAATTAAACCGAAAGAAACTTCATCGACAACTTTGTGAACTATTTCTTCTGCCATTTTAAGCCTTCTCCTTTAGCTTTAATTTGGGTGTTATGCACAAGCTTACCAGTTCTTGTAGAAGGAGCTTAAAAGCATAGGAGACCACCACTGGGGAGACTTTTGCTTTGTCGTCGCAGATTTTACAAACGTATTTGCCTTGTTTCATGTCATAGTAAGCTATTTGGCCGCAATTTTCGCAAACATATAGTGTGTATTTGTCAGATTCTTCTAGTAGTCTGTCTCTGAGAAGCATGGCGGCTCCGTGGCCTATAAGGCAGTCACGCTCCATTTCACCGAATCTAAGACCACCCCCTCTAGCTCTTCCTTCTGTGGGCTGCCGCGTCAACATTTGCACTTGTCCTCTTGCTCTGGCATGGATTTTATCTGCGACCATATGGTGCAGTTTCTGGTAGTATACTATTCCAACGAACACGTCTGCAACAAATTTTTCGCCTGTGGTGCCGTTATAAAAAACTTCGTTGCCAGTGTGACTGAAACCTAATTTGATGAGAGCTTTTCTAATCTCATCAGGTTCTTCGTTGGAGAATGGCGTTCCATCCACTGGTCTTCCTCTTACGGCCGCCGCTTTTCCAGCCATTGACTCGATGAACTGTCCGATAGTCATTCTCGAAGGTATTGCATGCGGATTGATTACTATGTCGGGAACTATACCTTCCTCTGTGAAGGGCATATCCTCCTGTGGGACAATTAGCCCTATAACTCCTTTTTGTCCATGGCGTGAGGCAAATTTGTCTCCTAATTCTGGAATACGCTGATCGCGAACTCTGACTTTTACGAGTTTGCTGCCTTCCCCGGATTCAGTTATAAAAATCGCGTCTACGACTCCTATTTCTGAGGGGCGCATGTCCGTGGATGTGTCCCGCATGGATGGCCCTTTTACTTCAAATTCTTTATATTCTTCAAGAAATCTGGGCGGGCTGATCCTGCCGATCAGGACGTCTCCGCCTGCAACCGTGGCTTCTAGGCCTATTATTCCATCCGGTTCAAGAAGCCTATAATATTGTTCTCCCCTGTAGCCGCGTGTTCCCGGCTCGGGCACGGTGAACTTGTCTTTCAACCCTCCTAAGTACTGGCGGCACTCAGCCTCGTATATTCGGTAAAAGGTTGAGCGGCCTAGGCCTCTTTCTATGGAGGCCTTGTTGAAAATTAAGGCGTCTTCCATATTATAGCCTTCGAAAGAAAGCACGGCAACCACGCAGTTTTGGCCGGAGGGACGTTGTTTATAGCCAATTACCTCCATTAATTCAGTTTCCACTAGAGACATTTGTGGATAATGCAAAACATGCGACCTTGAGTCTACGCGATGATGAAAATTTGTTCCGTAGACCCCCAGAGCCTGTTTAGCCATAGCGGCCTGGTAAGAGTTTCGGGGTGACTGGTTATGTTCCGGGTAGGGTATTGTCGACGCACAGATTCCCAATACTGTGTATGTTGCGATTTCTGTGTGGGTGTTCTCTGGAGTCACCTTGTCAGGGCTTATGGCAACATAAGCATTTTCTTCTTCTTCAGCATCCAAATATTCAATCATACTGTTCTTGACAAGGTCTTCCCACGACCATTCTCCAGAAGATATTTTTTCAACATGCTTCTGTTGAAGTTTCGGAACACCGTTTTCAACTATTATTAGGGGACGCCTAACTCTGCCCTCATCGCAGTTGGCGTAGATTTCTTCTCTCTTGCCTTGCTGCTTTGAGAAGCAAGTTATGTTAACCTCAGTCGAGATTTCTCCACTTCTTCTTTTTTCTCTGAATTCTTTAACTAGCTCGCTTGGAGAGTTACAGTATCCAATAATGTTTCCGTCAACAAAAACTTTTGCTCCTGAAACTCTAAGAGTCTCGTTAGTTTCATACGCTGGAACCACTCCCATGTTAAAGAGTGTCTGTCTAATTTTCTCGGGGTTTACGCCCACTGAAATCGATGCAGATAAGGCTAGGTTTTTGACGAGGCCACAGTTAGAGCCTTCAGGTGTTTCATTTGGACATAGACGACCCCAATGGGTTGGGTGTAAATCTCTGGCCTCAAAGTTTGGTTGACTTCTGCTTAGAGGTGACTGGAGTCTGCGTAGGTGGCTCAAAGTGGACATGTAGTTTGTTCTGTCCAGAAGCTGAGTTATGCCTACTCTTCCCCTTCCCCAGTTTCCAGTTGCAAGCGCATGCTGAAACCTTTCTGTTATTATTCCCGGACGGACTGCAGCCGAGACCGTTATTATTGGACCTTTTAGTCCGATACGTTCAAGCTGATATTTAATGTCTCGTGTGAGGTTCCTGAAGGCTACTCTGAAGAGGTCTGCAAGGAGTGGACCGGCAAGACGTAGTCGTTTATTTTTGAAGTGATCTTTATCGTCAGTTTTTCTCCTTCCAAGTTTCAGTTCGATAACTCTGCAAGCCATTTCGGCCAAGAAGAGGGCTTTGTCTCTACGATTCTTATTCGTTCTGCCCAAGTGAGGTAGAAAGTTCTTGTCTATGGCCGTTTCAGCTTTTTGTATTCGATACTCCTCAACTTGGCCGTGGGCAACGCGGTTTCCAATAAAAACTATTGCGTCATTGGCTGTATCTACGCCTAAGGCTTTTTCAAAGGATGGGCCCATTTCGCTTTGCATTTCCTTTTCAAGAGAGATTGCTTCAGCAATTTCCTTGTCTTTCTCTAAGCCTAGGGCACGCATTATCACCACAAAGGGGATCTCAGTAGGTACACCTGGCATTGAAACATATACGGCTCCGTCTGGCTTAAGTTTCAACTCGATCCTTGCCCTGAAGCCCACGGTTGTGGAGAATATTTTAGCTTGATATACTGGTGTTGTCCCCTTATCGTCTATGTCAACTATTATGCGATTGGGAGCCAAGTCTTCCATGGCCACTATGACGCGCTCAGAACCGTTAACTGTGAAGTAGCCGCCTGGATCGTCAGGGTCTTCTCCAGCCGCTATTAGCTCTTCCTTTGAAAGTTGGGACAGAAAGCACAATTTTGATTTTAACATCACGGGAATATTTCCGATGTAAACAAGCTCGGTGTCCTGTTCTCTTCCATCTATGATTGGCGTCAATTCAAGGGCTATTGGGGCCGCGTATGTTAGGTTCCTAAGTCGAGCTTCCATAGGGTAGATTTCATGTTTCGTGCCGTCTACTTCTGTTGCGTATGGGCCTGTTATTCTCGACTGAGGATCTATCACCCAAACTTGTCCCAGCTTGACCTTGTACGGGTTTTCGGGAATTTCTATTGGAATTTCGCCTACTTCGTCCACTACTTCTTGTAAACCGTGATCTATGAACTCGTTGTAAGAATCTAAATGTTGCCGAACCAGGCCTTTCTCACTAAAAAAAGTTTTTAACAAAATATGGGTATCTTCTTTTGAAATTTCAGCCAATTATATCCAGCCCCCGCAATCTCACATTAACACATGTATCGATAGGACGATTTGATGCGGGATTATTCAAACTTTTAAATTCCTCCAACTATTGGATCATCCGATTTGAAAAATGGTCTCCAATTTCTTGAAAGAGCTAGAGACGTAACGGCATAGCTTTCTAATAAACTTTACCGTTGAAAAATTCATTTCAACGTATTTTTTATAATCTTTGCTAAAAAGGATAGCTAGACCCGAAAATGATTCTTTTTACAGGAATTGGATAGGCGCGCGCGCATGGATATGTTAGCATACGGAGCGCGGTAGAAATGATTAATAAGAAAGAATGTCAAATTTTGTATTCCGTGCGCGGCGGTAACCAAGCTAGGTCAAAGGTGAAGGACTCAAGATTAACGCTCTTTGGCTTGAGAGCCTCTTTGAGATATCCTTTCCCGTAGGGGTTCGCAGGTTCAAATCCTGCCCGCCGCACCATTCTATAAGGTACTATACAATTTTCTATAGGCTGAATCGCGTTCTTACCTAGAATAGCGCGCGCGTTTTTGCAAGAGTTTCATGCTTCACCGCGGGACAGCTCGTGGGCATGGCTCTCGCGGGCTTAGCCACCATAATGGGGCTTATAATTTTGAGCAGAAGAGTTGAAAAAGAAAGCGTTTTAGGTCAGTGCATACATGTTTCATAATTACTCTAATAGCTAAAAAAGGGAGCCACATGAACTTCGTCGACAAAATAGCCAAACTGAAAAAGGAAAAGAACGCAGTAATATTAGCTCATAATTATCAGAGGCCAGAAATTCAAGACGTAGCTGACCATATTGGCGACAGCATAGAGTTAAGCCGAAAAGTCATGGAGGAAAAAGAAGCGGAAACGATAGTTTTTTCTGCCGTGGATTTCATGGCCGAATCCGGCGCCATTCTAAATCCTAACAAAAAGGTTCTGTTACCTAGCTTGGGAGCTCGGTGTCCCATGGCGCAGATGCTCACCGTTGATGAAATTAAACGGTGTAAGGTGCTTTATCCGAACGTGCCTGTAGTTTTGTACGTGAATACCTTGGCTTCCGCTAAAGCTTACTGTGACATATGCTGCACATCAGCAAATGCCGTGGAAGTAATAGAATCTCTTAACGCTGAAACGGTTCTCTTCGGCCCAGATCGCAATTTGGCTGAATACGTGAGCGAAAAAACTGGAAAAACAATTATTCCCATTCCAGAGTGGGGTTTCTGCCCAACTCATCTGCTTTTCCAGCCTGAGGACGTGAAATTGCTCAAAATTCAGTTTCCTGATGCCGCTGTCATGGTCCACCCCGAATGTGCCTCTGACATGAGAAAGGTAGCAGATTTTATTGGAAGCACTTCAAAGATGTGCCACTACGCCAAAGAAAGTAGCGCTAAAACTTTCATTGTTGGAACCGAAGAGGGCCTCTTGCACCGCTTGACGAAAGAAAATCCCCAAAAGCGGTTTATCCTAGCTTACGAGGGAGCCATTTGCCCAAACATGAAGCTGAACACCTTAGAGAGGCTTTACATCGCTTTGAAAGAAGAAAGACATGTAATAACTGTCCCAGCGCCAGTAGCCAAAAAAGCGAGGAAAGCCTTGGAAAAGATGTTTGAACTGCAAGAATAGGAAAGCTACACGGAAACAATCATCGCTTTGAGTAATTTTACCCCTCTTTTCGTGGCTAACTCATCGCTTAGTTTCCTAATTCGGGCGGCTTCGCCCTTTACCGCTATGGCCTCTAAACAGTCCTGTTCGTTTATGTGTACGTGCATTGTCGAACAGATTATACATGCATAACCATGCTGTATTTCTGTTAGTGCGCTTTCAAGACCTCTGACTTCATGGTCGTAAACCATAAGCAAGACTCCTGTCTGAGTGCTTTTTTCCTCTTGGAACCACTTCCTCTCGGAAACAAAGAATCTCACTGCGTCCTGAACGGCTTTAGACCTGTTCTGATAACCCATGTTACCGATCATTTCGTCGAAATCCCTAAGCAAGTCTGGGGGAAATGTTACTCCTACCCTTACGATTTTCGTCATGACCTTTCACGGATTTAGATTTGATTATTGAGCCATAAAATTTTTATCCCAAATTCAATAGGCCAATAGCGCGCCTTATACCTTTCGGGTTTGGGACAAAGTTTTTATGCGTATCGGTGTTACCTCCTTTCATAAAGGTGCTACCTAATGCGCAAACCATATTTCTCGAGCACCGACATTGCCTTGACAAGCATCTTCTGTGCCCTATGGGCAGTCCTCAACTTAGCATTGGGGCCGCTTAGCTTCCGTTTGCTGGGGCTTCCAATACTCCATGATTTTGCAGCCTTCTTCACACTCTTACTTGTCACATGGCTAACAAGCAAGTTCGGAATAGCTTCCCTGGTTGGTTCCATAGGCTCAGTCATAGTTTTGCTGATAGGCGCTCCACCACCAGTCATCGGCTTTGCGGCTATGGCAATACTTTTTGACGCGTTAATGTCGGTGAACCATCACACTCTAGATTTGAAAACACGTAGTATTATCCTAGTTGCTGCGGCGACAGCGGCATCCGCCTATTTTGCAGGAGTCATGATTGGCACCTTTTTCATGAACAAACCATTAGATTGGATGACGATACGGTGGGCACTTACAATCTGGGGTGGATGGCATCTAATAGGCGGAATAATCAGCATGGTGATAACCTTGCCTGTCATAGGCGTGTTGGAAAAAGCAAAAGTGAGGAAAATTAGCAATGCACACTGAAAGGGGAGAAATTGCGTCTGAGATTAAAAATGCCAAAAAACTTCACGGACACTTAGGTCCTTTCTTGGTCATAGGGGTAAGAATGGGGATAATCGCCAAGAAAACTTTAGACGTGTCTGCCAAACAGCACATTAAACTAAGGGCAAACGCCAAAATTCCGCTTAAACCACCATTTTCCTGTGTTTTGGATGGGATACAAGCTACCACTACCTGCACCGTGGGAAACCAGAGGCTTGTCATAGAGAACTCTGCGGAAGAGATAACAGTAGATTTTGAAATGCGAAATTCAGATAGACGAGTAAGGCTTTCTGTTAGCTCAAGCATTATGGAAGAACTGAATAAGAAGATTTCAGAAGGCCCTCTCACAGAAAAGTGCGCTTGGGATATTGTTCACATGCCAGAAGACCAGCTTTTTACTGTTGAAATACAATAGGTATTTTTAGTGGCGAGGACCCTTGCAAATGTGAAGTTGTCATGAAAGATCTAGAACGAGCCAAAAAAAGACTCCACAAAAAAAGCTTAACACTTACTATGGTGAAAGATGGCGAAATAATCTTTGAAACCGGTTCTCACCGAATTTCCGGCCTGTTGGATGCTATTGAAGAGTTTGGAAATGAGCTTCACGGGGCGTCCCTTGCTGACAGAGTCACTGGAAGGGCAGTGGCACTCTTATGCGTTCATGCAAAAATTAGGGCAGTCTATGCCATGGTTTTGAGTAAAAAAGCAAAGTCTGTACTTGAAGAGAACAGAATTTATCATGATTGGGAGAATCTTGTTGAAAGTATCCTTGATGTCGATAAAAAGGGAATTTGTCCCTTTGAGAAGCTGGCGGAAGAAATCATCAATCCAGAAGATTCTTATAGAATACTTAAGACCCTACAGAACTCTTTGAAGCAGCAAAAGTGAAAGCAAATGGGAGGCGAACACGAACAGTTTATATCAGAGGAAGACGAAGAACTGAAACGTATCAGAGAAAGGAAACTGAGGAGACTACAAGAGGCCGAGGAGCAAAAGAAAGAAATGAGCAACGAGCCAGTTCATGTGACTGATTCAAACTTCGAGGAAATAACTAAGCAACACCCAATGGTATTAATCGACTTTTGGGCACCTTGGTGCAGTCCATGCAGAGCTTTGGCTCCAACGATTGAAGAGCTAGCCAGAGAATATTCAGGGAAAGTCTTCGTTGGAAAGCTCAACGTCGACGAAAACCCTAACACCGCAGAGTGTTTTCAAGTTTTCAGCATTCCAACGCTTGTAGTTATGAAGAAGGGCTGTGAAGTTGACAGAATTGTAGGGCTTATTCCCAAGAAATATGTTGACACTGTCTTAAGAAAGCACTTGGAATAGGAAGCAGATGGGCATTCCAGAACGTAGAATGATAGGCGCGTTATTGCTCCTTTTAGGAGTTTCCTGCTTGGTAGTAGGCGTATATACGGGCCAGATAAACACCTTAATAGAAATGCTAAAAACTGCTTTTAGAACCGTAATCTAGAGATTTAAAAAAAGCATCCACTATTATCACATGAAGGAGTTCAGGTCTTAACCTTTCATTTTTTCATACATTTTCTCTAGTGTCCACCGGATGCTTGACTTGAGTTCCCTTAAACGGTCCGCATCAACATTTTTAATCACTATTTCACGAATGAAGTCGCCTTCCCGAATGATGCTGTAGGAAAACATTTCGTCTGGTGTTAATTGCCCTGCTCTGACTAATTCGTTGTCTCTTTCCTGCATTTTCACCAAAACGCGTTCCACGAGAAAATGATTGAAAGGCGGTGTGTTGACATCAAAGTCTTTGCTTTCGTCAGGCAAAACGTGCAGAGAATCTTGGTTGACATAGATTATTGCAAGAAGTTCGTCATTGGCAGTTTTCAATGGAATAACATTTTCAGTTCCTATTCCACGCGGAGGAACACGCTTTTCAGCTTCGGCAATAGCCTCTACTATTGACGGCGGAGTTTCTGGAGAAACCGGCTCGCCTTCTTTGGCCAGTTCTGCACGTTTGAACCCTTTTTCCCGAAGGATCGAATTCACCGTTTCAAGAATAGCTTCAAGTTCCTTAAGTTCAGAGCCCAGTTTTTCGATTTTTTTCTCAAGTTTTTTCTTAAACGTGACTAGGGCCTTTACTTTCTCAGCATCTTGAGACATTCAAACTCACAGGTAATATTGTAGGTGTGTTCCTTTATCAAACCTTTGAAATCTTGCCTACTAAGCCAGCTCTGCTATAGTGAAATCTTCATTTAGTCCGACGTTGGAAAAGGGTTCAACCTGAACTTTCAGTTCGTTCTGAAGGAAACTCTCAAACTCGTGAAAAACGGTGCTGCTTGTAAAGTTCAATTTAGTACAATGCCTTTTTCCTGCTAAGAGCGGACTTAAATCATAAAGGGCTATTCTTCTAATATAGTCAGGATTTTCATAAACTGTTTTAACGCAAGTTTCCGGTGGCGTCTCAGAGAATAGCCATGCAATGTATGATGCTTCCACGACATGATAGGACAAGCCTTCTCTGACTGCGCACTTTCTATTTGAAATTATACTTCTAAAAGAAGAAGAGTGAACGTCTCTAGCCCATAGAAAATTATGATATTTATCATCAACCTCAACCCAGTCTTCGTTCTCTGATGTTTTCCATCCGCGAAACTTGCAGAAATCCTTAAACTTGTTCAGAATCTCCCAAACTCTGGGCATTTTCATGTTTGCCAATCCTTTAGGATAGAAGCTAATACTAGAACAATAGTCTATGAGTTGACCGTAAATTTAAACTTATTTACAAACAAATCTGCAAAAAAGTAGGAAAAAAACACGTAATATTGAAATTTTGTAGACTAAAACCATATCTGTCTACAAATATACGGAAAGAAATAGCAGCACTTCAACGGAAAAATTAAAAGATTCCTACAATTTTACGATAGTAAACATTAAATCCACACAATATTGATATTTAAAGAAAAAGGGGCGAAAAAGGAAATTGAAGCTCAAAAACGACTTTCCAGCCTTAGATCCCACCGATCTGAAAATTTTGGAGAACTTGCAAGAAGATTCTAGGCAAACGTACACTGCTATAGGTGAACGTTTAGGAATAGCTCATTCAACCGTTTATGACAGAATTAAGAGAATGGAGAAATATGGAATAATCAAGAAGTATACGGCCATAATAGATGTGGAGAAGGCGGGAGCAAAGAAAATCACGGCAATTATGACTGTTTATACAGATCCTAAAGAGAGCGAAAAGGTTGCAGAAACTCTCTGCAGATTGCCAGAAATCCTTGAAGTTTACACGTCCCTTTCAGAAGAACTACTCATAATAGCTAAGGTTATTGCAGAAAACCAAGAAAATCTACACGATTTTATTGCCACGTCAGTTGCGCCTTTGCCCGGAATTTCAAGAATTCGCACTTCGATAATCACAAAAAAGTTTAAGGAAAATCCCCTTTTGATATTCAACGAGAGAAAAAAATAACTTTTACGAAATAGCTAATAGCGTAATGGAGAGAAAGCGCTTCGTGAAAGAGGAAGCAAGGTTAAAAATTCTTCGAACAGTTTCTCGAGAGAAGTCGTTCTACTTCTTCACTTCCATAGGAAACTATACAGGTGAAAGCGCCTCATCATTAAAAGAGTTCATGGATAAAATAAACGTAGTGGACGTAAAATCTTTGGAGTTTCACCTTTACCGCGGAGATTTCGAGAAGTGGATAGGTGAAGTTTTAGAGGATAGGGAACTAGCCGCAGAGATAGACGACCTTCGCGGCCTAAATTATTCTGGGGACATGCTGAGGGACAACATCTATAGCATAGTTGCCGAACGCCATAAGCAATTAAGCCGTAGTTTTTAGGAAAAAACAGCTTGAGCTTCACTGATCTTCTTAAGTTGACCCCGATACATTTCCACTATTTCTGGAGAGGTGGTCGCGTCTTCAGCGGCCTTATCAATTCTAAAATTACCTGTGAAGCGTGGAAAACGGATTGCCAATCCGCTGCCTTTGCGTATGGAGTTCATTGCGCACGTGTGAATCGGGCTCAAAGTTATTTCTGCACCTAGGATTTCAAGCACGACAACCGGTTCAAACCAGACATCAGCTTTAAGGATTGACTGCACACGCGAATGCTTATGCGAAACAACATACTTTTGCATCATTTCCGGAAGCTTCTCTAAGTTCTCATCCGTGAATCCTGTTCCGCACTTTGTAACGGTTTCAAACGTGTCACTCTCAGGGTCGTAGGCTCCCAAGAGCAAGGCGCCGTATGTTCCAGCGCGTTTTCCTCTTCCATGGAAAGCGCCGACCACAACGAGATCCACGGTATCTGTCATTTCGCTTTTGTAATCTCGTTTGTATTTTATCCAGAGCCAGCCTCTAGCTCCTGCCTGATAAACTGAATCTTCTGCGATGGATTTGCAGACTAAGCCTTCACAGCCGTTTTCTATGGCTTCCTCAAAGAACTTTTCCAATTCTTCTACGCTGCCGGTGATTATGTGTTTAGCTGTGTTTACTCTGTCGCTTTCTTTGATGGCTTTTTCTAGGGCCTTTCGCCTAATATGGTAAGGCTCCAAGGTTAGGTCTCTGCCGCCAACGTATAACGCGTCAAACATGAAAAGCGAAACAGGATATTGCTCCATGGCTTTTTCTATCTCGTATTTGCGTCTGCGATGCATTAGCTCTTGGAAGGGGCGCATCTCGCCTGTTTCGAGGTCTATGGCAACGCATTCTGCTTCCAGAATAGCCTCCTTTGCTTCTACATTACTTTTGACAAGTTCAACAGCGTCAGGATATTGGTCAGAAATGTTTTCGAGGCGCCGCGAGAAGAGAACTATTTCTTCTCTTTTTTTATGTATCTGTATCCTTTCGCCATCGTACTTGTATTCAGCTATACATTTTCCGCCAAGTTTTTCCAGAATTTCTTCGGGGGAAGAAAGTCTTTCTGCCAGCATCGGTCTTATCGGCTCGAAAACTAAAACCTGAAACTTTTTTATGCCTTCTAAACCCTTTTCGGCTACGACTCTTGCGACTCTTCCAAGGTCTGAAGAAATGCTGTAGGCACGTTCTATGAGTTCGCGAGCTTCTTTTCCGCCGCCGTAAGCTATGGCCAAAGCATCCAAAACTGTCATGTCAGCAATGCCTAGACGCAGATTTCCCGTAACCGTTCTCATGAGGTATTTAGCTTCATTAGGGGTTGCATCAGACAAAAGGCCAGCCAAAAGGGCAATCTTGAGATCCAGTGCGCCGGAACCCGAGGTCTTGGCCATTTTGTCAAGAGTATCGTAAACTTTGGAAACAGTTAAGGGCGCTTGGAAAAATGTCACCTGTTTTTTGTTAGCTATAAATTTCTGAGCTGTTCCCCCAATGTCTCCGCTCTTCTTCAAATCGTCTTCAATTTCAGTTTCCTTTCTTCCTGAAGCCCGAGCTAACGCTTTTATTGCGAGCCTTTCTGCTATGCCAATTTCAAGGCCTACAAAGTCCGGGTATATTTTACCCTGTGTCAAGTACACGACTTTGTCGATTATTTCTTTGGGCGTTTTTTTGAGTAGGTCAACCAAAAGGTCTGTCATTTCCCGTCGCTTAGTTGTAGCTTCAATCTTTTCGTAAGCGTCAGCTATCACAGTGTATTTCAATAATTGAGCCTCAAAAATAAAATACGAGCGCACGATATTAAAATTTCATCTTGTCCAGTCCTTTAAGTGAATTGAGCTGCCCATAGAATGATTCAAGCTTGACTATTTGCAGTAATCTCGCATGTTGTTTTACTTAAAAGCTGTCATGGTGAACTATTCGACTCAAGGTTCTTCTGCTTCTAGGCGAAGGGGATTCATCTGGATAACCTATAGGAATCATGGCCACCGGTCTTATTTCTTGGGGAGTTTCTAGGATTTCTCTCGCTTCTTTTTCATTGAAAGCGCCCACCCAGCATGCACCTAGCCCCAACGAGTAGGCTGTTAGAAGGATGTTTTGTGTGGCCGCAGCCGTATCCTGTATGCAGTACAAGACTCTGCCACGGATGCCGTAGCCCATGGAAGAACGCTTCTCGTCAGCACAAACAACAATTACAACCGGCGCCTCTTCAATGAAGCTTTGTTCGAGTGCAGCTTCAGCAAGCCTTCTTTTGATTTCTGGTTTTTGTACTATTACGAATTCCCAGGGCTGGATGTTTCCGGCGGAAGGCGCCCAACTTGCTGCATCAATAAGTTTTTCAACAATCTCTTCTGGAACAGTCTTACGTTTGAAGGCTCTTATGCTTCTTCTTCCTTTAATGGCCTCTAGAACATCCATGGCTTAACCCTTCTAAATTTGGTCTTATAGTTCTACATAAACTATATTTTGCCTTTTGCTTTTATCGCTAAAACCGTTTCGCTCTTTGTGAGAGATAACCTTGCAAAAGCCTTAAGTTTTGTTTAGGGCTTCATGTATCTCGGATGATGAGCTGGAGAGTCAATAGAGCCGTGCGGCAGTGATGTGACTCGACGGGCGAACTGACACTTCTCATACGGAAAACTTATCAGCTAAAAAATTAATGAAGAAAAGAAATCGAATTTCAAACTTTGGAAGTGAGCTCTGGGCGGAAAATGTTTGTCTAAACTTAAGATCACAGAAACTTTGGATAAACTTTCATCAAAAAAGGTCGTAACGTATGGAGTTTACTCAACCGCTGTCATAATATTCTTCGCATTAGTACTTTTGCCGCCTATTCTTGGAATTATCATTAAATGGGGTACGATGCAACAAGTTTTGAACCGACCAGAACTCGTGACGCGGGCCTTAAGCGCCGTTGAAAACTCCTTCACCATAGCGCTGTTTGTCTCCTTGGTAGATCTTATCGCAGGGATTCCCATGGCATGGCTGATTTCCCGTGGAAAATCAAGATGGCTGAACGTCCTCGACACCATAGCGGATATTCCTTTCATTGTACCGACCGCAGCACTTGGCTATTCACTGCTCCTATTCTGGAGCAGTAGCGGAGGAGCATCTGCGCTTTTTGGAAACTCGCTTATTTCGCCTGGCTGGCTTTTGGTAATATTTTTGCACTTTACGTTTTCTTATCCCGTCGTTGTTAGAGTGATTGTTGGAGCGTTGCTCGATTACAAGATGGAGTATGAGCGAGCGTCCAGAACACTCGGCGCGCCACCATTTACGGCTGCGAGAACCGTGACTTTTCCAATTCTTAAACCCTCATTAATAGCCGCCTTCATACTCGCTTTTGCAAGGTCGATTTCCGAAACAGGGGCAACCATAATGGTTGCTGGTGTGTTTGAGAATGGATCTGTTTTTATTCAAAACATGAAAACCGATTTTTCACATGGAATAGTAAACCAAGTTACATATGAGGGCTCAATAGTTTTTGCAAGCTTCATATTAATAGCTATATCCTGTACAATCTTCGCCTTAATCCGCATCCTCGGCTCGAGGCTAAAGTTACCTTTAAGAAAGGTTTGGCCGACAACTGAGAGAAAACTGAGTTACTCAAAGGCTGAATCTTCAAGAAACAGCGTTACGCTTCTCATCTTCATTGTAATAGTTCTCATTCCTTCTCTTTTCGTTGCAATCCCCGCACTCCAAGCATTTTTTACAACCACTTTGCGGGAAGCTTTGACCAGCGCTGGTGTCTGGAGAGAGTATTGGCAAAGTTTAGTTCTTTCTTACATCCTAGGTGCAGCTGCCACTATTTTTAACGTTATCATAGGTTTGCCCATGGCGATAATTATAGCAAGAAAAAAAATGGGGCCCTTTCTTTCAACAATTTTAGATGTGCTTGTCAACATTCCGCTAATTGTTCCTTCAATAGCTTTAGGCGTTTCTCTCGCAATCTTTTGGAAAGAAAATTTCGCCTTCATACCTGAGATGTTGCTATTAATCTTTGCCCATCTGGCCATAACATATCCGTATTTTGTAAGGTCCATGTCAGCGGCCGTGGAAAGGATAAGCCCTGACTTGGAAGACGCTTCAAGAACGCTTGGAGCTAAGCCTTTGGGTGTCTCCAGGACTATAATCTTTCCACTGACAAAGTACTCATTGCTTTCAGGTGCGATAATGGTATTCACCCGAAGCGTAAGCGAAACAGGCGCTACTCTGGCAGTGGTTACTGCTTTGCGAACAGCCCCAGTTATCCTTGTTGACTGGGTTAAACAGAGGGGGCAGGTTGCTTCACTAGAAATTGGCTTGGGCTGCGGTTTCTTAATATTGTTCTCTTTCATAATTCTATTGACCCTGAGATTTGTCGTAAAAGAGAAAGGAAGGCCCTAGCATGCGTAATATACAGCCTAGAATTTATGCAATAATTGTGTGTCATAGCTTGAAAGGAAGGAGAAGCTGACCTATGTCTGATGTTCGCATGGTGAATGTGACAAAAAGGTTTGGAAAAATCGTGGCCGTTGACAACGTCACCCTAGAAATTCATGATAGGGAATACTTTTCTCTACTCGGTCCTAGTGGCTGTGGGAAAACAACCTTGCTCAGGCTTATCGCGGGGTTAATTGAACCTGACAAAGGGGAAATCTACATTGGAGATAGACTTGTGAATGATGTCCCACCCGAAGATAGGGACATTGGATTTGTTTTTCAAACATTTGCCTTGTTTCCACATATGAATTCTTGGGATAACGTAACCTACGGTCCTAAAGTGAAGGGCTTTGACATGAAAAAAGCTGCAACAATAGGCCATGAAGTGCTGGAAATGGTTAAGCTTCACGAGCGTTTAGACGCCTACCCCGACGAGTTAAGCGGAGGGATGATGCAAAGAATAGCCGTGGCAAGAGCCCTCGCGGCAGGTGCTAAGCTTCTCCTCTTAGACGAGCCTCTAGGACAGTTAGACGCAAAGGTGCGAAACGAAATTAGATATGAGATAAGAGAGATGGCTAAGGACTTGGGGTTGACAGCCATACATGTGACCCATGACCAGTCTGAAGCCATGGCAATCTCCGACAGGATAGCTGTTATGAAGAAGGGAAAAGTTTTACAAGTCGGCACTCCACACGAACTTTACATGAATCCAACGAACATTTTTGTTGCTCATTTCATAGGTGAATCGAACTTTTTAGAAGGATCTGTTTCAAGCATAATTGGCGATAAAGCCTTAGTAGAACTCCGTGGTGGATTAAAAGTTCTGGCAACTGATAAAACTACAGAAAAGGGCGAAAGAGTGGTTTTAGCTGTAAGACCAGAAACTTTTATTTTCGAAAAAGCTTTGAAAAAGAGCTCGAACTGTGTTTTAGGCGCCATAGAAAGGTCAACCTTTGAAGGTTCAAACATACGATATGAAATTAGACTTCAAAACCAAGATCTAATCGTAATTGTCAAGCCTTCCATGATTGGGCAATGGTTTAATATTGGAGAAAAAGTGACTGTCAGCTTTCCACCTGAAAAGGCTCGTGTGTTCACTTATCCTGAGGCAGGATTAAAGGAGGAGATAGCTGCTGAGTGAATTAATGAAAGTGGTCTATTTCAGAGAATTTTCATTTGAGGCTCAAACAACGATATAAACCATCGAGATTTTTGTGAAGGAAGCGGCTACATGAGTTATAGGCTTCTTAACCCCAAAAGTGCCTACGTTGGTATTCTCCTTCTTGGACTTGTAAGCTTGATGGGCGACATTGTTTAGCGCCGCGCATCATACTTGGAATGCAAGAGTCAATCTACCGTGCAGCAGTCTCGGAATTCGTACCAGTTTCTTCAAGAGGCACAGCCTACGGCATCTTCAACACTGCCTACGGCGTCGGCTTCTTAATAAGCGGAGGAATTTACGGCTTACTAGTGGAGTTTAATGCACTCATCATCATAACACTACTATTTGTAGGCTTAACCTAATCCACAGCAATAACAGCCCTACTAAAATCCGTTAAACATAAAAAACTCTAGAATAAGCTTAAATGCGGTTGTAAAGTTGTTATACTGATTACTAGGGTGATTGAATTCAATAATATGCCCGTATCTCCCGTGTTAGCTATCTCAAGGGATTTGACAACGAATACCCCCAAAAGCCTTAGCCTTTGGATGGACACGGGCTTAGTTTTTGAAGTCGCACTGTATGATTTGGCTAAGCGCGTGTTCAATTTTTCTTTTTGCTTGCGTGATACGCTCCTGCGGTTCGTTAGATTCTGGAGTTGCCCGTTAAAAGAATCTAATTTTGCAGTCGCTCGAATATTGCAAAAATGTGGGAGCTGATAGTTTTTGAAAAATGGTAGCAATTTAATAAAATGGTTTGAAAAGAGAAAGGAAACGTTGGTGTTGGCCACTATACAGCGTCACTTGGCCTTGACTACTGGAATAGTTGAGGATCTTGAAAGAGCGATCGCTGCGGCAGTGAAAAAGAGTGAGAATGAATTGCGTACGTGCATTGAAAGAATAGTCAGCAGTGAAAGAGAGGCAGATACGTTAAGAAGGAGGGTTATGGACGAAGTTTCGAAGGGAGAACTTGCGCCAATAGATAGGGAAGACATAATGCACCTTGTAAAGAGAGTAGACATGATTGCAGATTGGAGCAGGGAATCCACACGGGTGTTGGGTGCCATTCCAATGGAGCATGTGCCTAACTCCATCAAGGGCGTATACATAGAGATGATAAAAAGCGTGAAAGAATGTGCCGCTTCGGTTCAAAAATGCGTGAATAAGATGATGACGAAACCCGAAGATGCCCTTCAGGCTGCAGATTATGTGGAGAGGGAAGAGGAAAAGGTGGATGATATCCATGAGAAGGCCAGAAAACTCCTAGGTAAAGAGGACATGCCGAGGGCTGGAGTAGCGGTCTTGGTAAGCCAGCTTTTTGAAGCTGTTGAAATGATTGCAGATTCATGTGAAGACGCGTGTGACCAAGTAAGAGTCATAATTGTCAGAAAATGAGGTGAATAAAGGTGGAAATGAGAATTGATATTTCAGAATTGAAAGATGAAGGAAGCGACTTAATCAAAGAACTTGCCAATTTCCTTGAAGAAAAAACGGGAGTTGAAGTGAAAAAGGAAACGAATGAGATAATAGTTAAAGGCGAAGAAGAAAGTGTTTCCAAAAAATATCTGCGGGTGCTTCTGAAAAAGTTTCTACACAAAAATGAGCTTAGAGAATCTTTTAGAGTGATAGGCGGCAAAGAAAATACTTTGACGGTTAAAGAGAAGAAAATCGAGGAAGAAGAATAGTCGCTATTTCCCCTTGTGCACTTCTCGTTTCCTTTTAGCAAGGTCCTCCTGAAGCCTAAGTACGTAGTGCCTTGCTTCGTAAGTGCTTCTATAGGCGTCAAGTAACTTTCTATTGGTCATGAAACCTTCGGCTTCTTTCAGCAAAATCTGCGCTCTAACTAGCAGTTGGCCAGCTTCAATGTTTTTAAGTTCAGAGTGTTTCTTTAGCTGAAAACCTTCTTTTTCACTTTTAGAAGTCATTGAGAATAACAATAGTGCATATTCCAGTTCTGCTCCTACATGCCATAGACTGTTATCAAACATGTTTTCATTCGTTTTGGTCAAGGCTGTAAGCACATTTTCTATGTGAGCTAGGGCGGATTTCAAAGAGTTCATTATTTTTTCATTAGAAAACATTGTTCCACTCCATTCTAGCACATAAGCAATTGAGCTTTTTTGTTCCCTCAAAGCCTTTACATTTAATTTGCGCGGTTTCTCTTATTTTTCTTTCCGCTGGCAAGTCCAATAATTTATTGGGAAACTGAAAGGGTACAAAGGAAAAAATTCTCAAGAGGACAAAGGTTCTTAAATTTGTTTTTCTGTATCTTTCCAAACGTTTGGAGGAGACGTGACCTTGAAAACTGAGGAAATTATGGATCTAGCTTTGAAACTTGCTGGGTTAAAGGAAGTCCCAGCAGACAGTGCAATTTATGTGAGCGGCAGCAACATCAAAAAAGTTTTATTTGGAATAGACACTCAGGCTTCGGAACTTTGGCTGGCGAAACAATTGGGCTACAATGCAGTAATTGCCCATCACCCACCAGGCGGAACAGGAGCAATAAACTTTTATCAAGTTTTTGAGAGACAGATTCAACAAATGGTTTTGGCTGGAGTTCCCAAGGAAGAAGCGGAAAAAGCCATCCGAAGAAAGTTTGAAGAACTAGATGTGGAAGGACACGCGAAGAATTATGCTCATGCTGTGGATGTTGCAAAGTTTTTGAAGATACCGTACATGAATATTCACACGCCTCTCGATGAAATTGGAAGAAGGGTAATGAGTGAGCAAGTAAACCGCAGAATCAGTGAAAATTCCATAGTGCAAGACGTTGTTTCGGCTTTGAAAGAGCTGGCTGAATTCAAAAATGCACTTACCGAAATAAAGATTCGGCTGGGAAAAGCTAAAAATCCTGCTGGAAAAGTTGTGGTTTCGCACGGCGCTGGAACGAACGGCGGTTACGAAGTTGCAAGAACATATTTCAAATACGGCGTCGGAACGGTTGTGTTCATCCACATAAGTCCAGGAGATTTAGAAAAACTCAAGTATGAAGGCAAAGGAAATCTTGTAGTCACCGGGCATATTGCAAGCGACTCTGTTGGTATAAATCCCTTGATCTATGAGCTTGAAAAGAGAAGCATTTCGGTAACAAGAATCGGTATCGTTCCAAGTTAGAAGAAGGATTTGCCGATGAAGCTGGTTCGATATCGCCGCAAAGGTGCAGAGAACTACGGTGTTCTGATGCACGATAAAGTAGTATGCTTACCAATTTTGGCAAAGCACATGAGAAAACAGCTACCAAGACGGCTGGAAGACCTTATAGCTTCAGAGGTAAAAGCTGTTGAGAACGTCGAAGGTCTGCTTGAAAAAGCTAGGGAGGAGTATGTTAGAAATATTTCTTTGCCGGTTAATCAAGTGGCTTTGTTGGCGCCGGTGGATTTTCCCAACAAAATTGTTTGCTTGAGTCTGAACTATCGGGATCATGCGGCGGAATCAGGCGCTTCTATACCGGATGAACCGATAATTTTTATGAAGCCGCATACAGCGATAACTGGCCCAAATGAAAACATTGTTAAGCCGAGCTTTGTGAAACAGCTTGACTACGAGGCTGAATTGGCCATTGTAATTGGAAGAAAGGCTAAAAATGTTCCAGTTACAGATGCCAAATCGTACATTTTTGGATATACGATCCTAAATGATGTTTCAGCCAGAGACATCCAATTTAAGGATAAGCAGTGGACTAGGGGAAAAAGCTTTGACACTTTCGCCCCAATAGGGCCGTGCATAACAACGGCAAATCAGCTTCAGGACACATCCAACTTATCCATCCGTACATGGGTCAACAATGAACTTCGCCAAAATTCAACAACAAAAAACATGGTCTTTAACGTTTATGAAATAGTGCAACATCTAAGTCGCGTAATGACGTTGGAACCGTGTGACATTATTGCAACAGGCACTCCAGCTGGCGTTGCCTTCGCTATGAAGCCTCGACCCAAATTTCTAAAAGCAGGCGACACGGTGAGGGTGGAAATTGAAAAAATCGGCATCTTAGAAAACACTGTTGTTGAGGAAAAACCAATTTAATGCGCGCTATGGAGAACTGTTCAGATTATCCTCTTTATATATGCTAGTTGACGCATTCGTTCTTTGAAGCAACGGGGGCACACGGGCAAAGGTATCGTCTCCCATGAACCATTTTCAAGTTTAATTTTCATTACAGCTTCATCGCCCAAGATGGCACCGCACTTTTCACATTTCCTTTGGGCCATCAAAAGTTTTGCTTTCCTTTTTTTAACCGTTAATCTATTCCCCCTCCAACGTGTACCATCCATAGGGCGCGCATATTAAAAAGGTTAGGTTATCCCCTTTGCAGGATGATTATAGACGCTCATAGTACATTAACTTCTGCAGATTACGTAATACCTAAATCATGTATATCATAAAAGTTTAATTCCACCGTCTTCCAAAGGGAAAGTGAAAAGAATTGGAATTTGAAGAGGTTAAGCCAAAGATAATTCTAAAACGTTTCATAGCCGCACTTGCCTTGGTAATAATAACAATAATAGTAGAATTCGTGCTTCTTCGTACCTTGTCAGTCTACAATACAACCATAGGGACTTTTCTTTTGGTCAGAGACCTTCTAGTCCACACTGCCATTTTGGTGTTTGCGTCTTTGGTTCTGCTCTATTTTGTAGGCTACTTCAGAAGTAACTTGGTCTTGGGTGTTTGCTATTTCTTGATAGGTGTCGGCTGCCTTGCATCCTTTGTCTTTCAAATGAACAACGGTTTAGGAATGGATGTGACCTATACGTGGGTTTTGAATAAATCAGGACTTGATATTCTTAAGCTCGGGTATCTTGGTGGTTGGTCGATTGCCTTTATCTTCATCTTGGTTGCCTTGTTGTTCCTAAGCGACCCAAGACTATCCTATGAGAAAGGGAACGATGGTAAAAAGCATCTCTATGTCCATAGCAAGTTGATCGGCTTGATTCGATGGGTTGTTACAGAACAAAGAGTAGGAGAAAATTCAGACTTCCCTGTGGTAGCAAAGATAGAAAAGTATGAGGAGCAAAGAGAAAGATATTCTGGCAAACACTTTAATGATAAACTTCGCGTCTTTTCTTGGTATTATGGGATCTGGGCAAGTATTAAACTTCTCATTGGGCTATCGGTTGCATCTGTATTGGCAAGCCCCCTTGCTTTGAGATATATTATGATTCAAAATTACTTGGAAAAAACGGGGAGCACATGGCTCGAACTTACACAAAGGTACATAGGGATAGCTTGGATGCGGTTTACAGGAGTTATTAATCTTCCGGCCAACTTTCCGATAGATGGCGCAATCACATTCGAGGTTTTCAAATTCTTCGAGCCGCTGATTTTTTATTTCTGCATAGTCTGGATTGTCCGCCTTGCATTTGCTTTGATAGGTGAAGGGCTTACCTATGTTATAGAGAATGATCGCGTTGTTTCCACAAGACATATCCTTACAAACGCGTCTGTTATTCCTGCCTTAGCAATTGTTCCTTTCATCCTAAGAATTCCGAGCTGGGTTTTCGAAAGGACAACTCCTTATGCGGCTTGGGAAATAATTATCTGGTTTTTAGCATTGATCTTCGTGGCATTAATCTTTCGATTCTTTGTCAAATTTCCACATCTTACAGCTGTGCCTAAAAGAATGATCAGCTGGCTGACGAGGAATGGGCCAACAAGAAGGATCATTAAAGCAACAGCAACGTTGGGTTTGATTTTGTTGATGTTTTCTCCGGTTTTAACTTCTGCAATCTTCATACAGCCTTACATGGAAGGCAGAAGATATGAATATGTTTGGTCTCCAGCCTACTTGCCCACAATAGGTTTTACAAGGTGGGCTTACGAGATTGACACAATACAAAGGATCGATCCGGCAGTGATAACGTCTCCTGAAACTGGAGTTTTGAAAGAAGTTCGCATATTTACGAAAGAGGCTGCCAAGCTTAACATGAAGCCTCATGTCGGCGTTAACTGGATGTCCATTGATCAAAGCGACGTGGACATAGTCTATCTAAACGGTACCGAGTACTGGGTTTCTTTGTTGACGCTTATAAGGCCACCTTATCCTGGGGATGTCGATGTCTGGAGGGCAGACCACCTTATACTTACCCATTCGGAGAGAATTTTGGCAACGGATGCTTCTACAACTGAAATGGTTGATATAAAGCAAGTCCTCAAGCTTGAGGAAACTCCGAGAATCTACTATGGAGAAGGGGGCTTGTGGAAGGATGTTGATGAAGTTTACCTATACGTTCCAGGTTTTTCGGAAACTCATTTGCCAGAATATCAGGGGCCTCCTTCCTACGATGATATAGCTGATTACACGTACAGAGGGTTTTGGCGATTATGGAAGTTCAGTTTGATGTGGAAGTTTGACTTCGCCCGTGGAGATTACGGAGACATAAATGCGCTTGTTAACAGAGATGCAGGCGAAAGAGTATCAAAGATTCTGCTACCAGAAATGAAAATGGAACCTGATGCATATCCAGTTGTGGATGATGGGGGAAATATATATTTGCTCTACTGGGTCTGGATTACTTGGTCACCTCCTCATGAATTTTGTGACTACCCAGAGCATACTCTAAATGAAATCTGTAGAAAGTTTGCAGTTGTCCTTGTGAATGTGAAGAGCGGAGAAATAGACGGATACTTGATGAACAAGGAAAGGGATGACTATGTGCTCTCTTTCCACCGCTCTTTCTATTCTCAATGGGATAAACCTGTACCGGAATGGCTTCAGAGACAGTTGAGGTATCCGGAGGGATTCTTTGGAAGGCAAATTGATGCATACAATTCATACTTCCAAGATGATTTTGAAAAGTGGCAGAGAAATGAGTTTTATGAGCTTACATTGGGAGATGATGGAAGGCCAATTGAAGAGGTAAGGTACATATTGATGCCGGTCAACGGGAAGCTAACTTGGGTAGCTGCAAGGATTGTTGAATGGTATAAAGGAGCAACAAGAAACTTGTCAGGAATGTATGTTGCTCTTGGTGGGGAAGAGATTGGAAAGGTGTACTTCGTTGACTTTGAAGGAAAAACGGTGATCGGTCCTTCAATTGCCCTATCAACTGTTCGAGGTAATCCAGAATTGACAAGGCATCCTTATTTTCCCCAATGGAAGAGTGGGAACATCCTGATGTATTCTCTCGGTTCGCAACTATACTATGTTATTCCTTATTACAAGGAGGAGGCAGCAATACTTTTACCGCAAATGGTAGCTGTTGTTAATGCCTTTGACCAGTCCACGGGTTTCTACATCATCCAAAATCCAAAGGATCCAAAAGAAGTTTCAATGGCAACAACCAATGCCTTTCAAATGGTTGGAGTGAAGATTGTAAAAGAAGTTGAAATCAATGGAACGTTAAATGAAAAGTATGACTATGTGGAAAGTGGAAATACCAGATGGCTTTTGAACATAAAGCTTTTTAACGGCACACTCTTGGATGTCATTGCAAAGGCAGAGATGCTTAGTGCAGAGAACATAGCTAAGATAATACATCTTAAAAACGGGGATTCAATAGCCGCGTTAATAGATGAAAACAAAGTCGTAATAAAAATCTTAAGCCCTTGACCGAGAGAAAAAAATGTCTCCTTGGTTAGCTGTCGGAGTTTACTTCTTATTCTCAGCTATTCTTTCGTCTATCATAGGCTTTAACGCTCAGCAGAGAGGATTGAAGAAAGAGGATGTTTATGGATGGATGATTCTCGCCTTCATCTTCAGTATTCTGGCATTGGTCCTTTACATTATTGTAATCTCTTCAAAGCCTACCCTCAGAGCTTACTGCCCAAAATGCGGAAAACCGATCCAAATGGAATGGAAAGCATGCCCCCATTGCGGGCAAAAGCTCAAAAGAGAAGTGCCCAATTTTCTTTTTTGATCACCTTTCAACTGAAACTTTGCTTACTCCTGCTTCTTTCTCGAGCTTTATTACATGTTCAGCTTTTTCTGCGAAGGCTTCGCTATGTGTAACCGCTATTATCTGTTCTATGGCCTTGAAACGTGAAATTGCTTCCGCCAAGCGGTCTATGGAGCCGTCTTCTCTTCCTAAGCTTTCTGTAGGTTCATCAAGCAAAAGCATGCTTAATCCATGTCCTGTTCTAGACTGCATGATTAGTTGGCCTAATCCTAGACGATATGCAAAGGCGAGCAGTGTTCGTTCTCCGCCGGACAGGTTTGAAACTTCCCTTTCTGCACCACTTTCGCTATTAATGTAGGGAGTGTAGGTTTCATCAACAAAAACATTGAGCAAGGGCGCTTCTCCCCCTACCAAGTCGTCGAGAACCCGCTGGACAAAGTTTCTCAGGATTTTTACAAATTCGCCCCGCAGTTTAGGCTGAATGCTTCTATAAGCATCACGAACTCCGCCGATAACTTCAACAGTCTTCAGTATTTTTTCCATACGTTCAAGTTTTCCCTGCGCCCGATCAATTCTGTCTTTCACCTCGTCTAAACGCGTAAGCAGGTCTTTCTTTCGGCTTTCCTTAGCTCGCAGATCAGATTCAAGCCAATAATATTGCCTGAAGACTTTTTCTCTTTGCGTTTTGGCTTCCTCCAAGTCGGATATGTCGAAATGGCTGATTTCAATTCGCAAGGTTTCGAGCTGCCTACGTAGTCCAACTTCCAGCTTCTGTTTCGCTTCAAACTCCTTTGAAAGGTCGATCAGATTTTTCTCTTCTTCGCTTACGCGACTTCTTAGGTCTTCAACCCTTGGAGCAAGCGTTTGCAGGTTTGAAAATGCATCGGCGGCTACAGCTTTTATTCGCTGCAATTCTTCGATCTCGCTTTGCAGCTGACCTATTGTCTTCTGTCTATCAACGTTTTCTTTCTGAATTCTATGTACTAGCCCACTTTTGTATTCATTGTTTAGTGTCTGCAAGCAAAGCGGACAGAGACTTTCAGTTGACAGCGATGAAACTCTTCTTTGGTCCACTTGCATATTTCGCGTGGTAGCCTCTTGCTCGGCTTTCAGACTTGAAATCTGGTCTTCAATGGTCGTCAAATATTGCCTTATGGCTTCAACTGGCTGATTCGGCGGGATTCCAATCTCTACAAGTTTACTTCTATGGGTTTCTACTTGTTTTTCCATGGAACTTTGGCGTTGCTTCAAGTTGTCAGCAATTGTTTTTTTCCCTTCAATTTCTTCAACCAAAGTAGCTGATGAATCTTCTGTGCTCGCTAAGTATGCCTGTAACTCCGCCTCTTTCCTTTTGAGTTCTTCCACTTGGATCTTTTTTTCTTCCAGTTTCTTAAGCTTTGACTCTGCATCTTCCAGCACTTTTCGGGCTTCGCTCAGCTTTTTGGCTGTGTCCTGCAATTCAAGTTCTAGGAGGGCAAATTCCTCAGTTGTACGGTTGTACTCTACGCCCAGTTTTTCCATTCCGACAACATCTGGGTCTTTTTCATAGGCTCTTTTTTCGCCTTCGTATTCGCGTTGGTATTCGACCAGTCTGCTCCATGCTGCTTCATAGTCAGACAGTCCGAAGAGTTCATCTAGGCGTTTTTGTCTCTCCCTCGGGGCAGCGTCTAAAAGTTCTTTTAGATGTTCCTGTCTAACCCATACTATTTCACGGAAAAGCTCTTTATCCAAGCCGGTTATTGCCTTGAACTGTTCGAATATTGCGTCGCTTTTCATGCTTGCGATTAGGTTTTCGTCTTCGAAGAGTTTCAGTTCCTCAAAGTCTTGGCTTATGCCCTTTCCACGCCTTTTCAGCCCGCGAGATATCTTGTAGCTTTTCCCATTTTGAGTGAATTGAACAACAACTTTCCCGTTGTCTTCGCCTTCGCGCAGCAGATATTCAAAGCTTCTGCCAAGGGGTTCCCCGAATAGGGCGAAGTCAATGGCGTATAGAACGCTGGATTTTCCGCATCCTAAGCCGCCGACGAGGCAGTTGAAGCCTGTTGCTAAGGGCACTGTTGATTTTATGTGTGAGCGAATATTTTCCAGTTGAACGATTTTAATTTTCATTTTAGAAGTTCCTCTAGAGTTTGTTTCACTTTATCTTCCTGCTTTTTTGTTAATGGTTCAATTAGGCTGACGGCGGTGCGGGCTATTTTTTCGGCTTCGTCACGGCTGTAACGGTCAGAGAAAATTTGGAGGAAGTATTCGAAGGCCTTCGTTTTCAAATCTTTAAGTTCACTTTCGAATATTGAACGAACAATTTCTTCTGAAACTTCGCTTTCCCTCAGCGAGACGATTGGGTGCACAAGCAAAGCCTTTTCAGCGGCGTTCCTGATTCGGGCGAGGTCTATTTCAGCGCGGCTTGCTTCAGCTGGTAATGTGCCCTTCATAACTGGAATGATGATGGCGCCGTCCTCATCAGCGTCCTTTACGAGTTGAACTGCCCGCTCAGTGATTTTCGAGGAAGTGACGCCTGAAAAATCCTGCTCTAGAACAATAAATTTGCGGGGGGACTTAAGTTCTATAAAGTCGGGCGAAACAGTGCCCTTCTCATCCACCTTAACATGGTAAAAGCCTTTTTTGATTTTGGTTTCAGCATAATTGACCGTTTCAGTGCATCCGCTGTAAATCAGCAGTCCTGTTTTGAGTTTGTCCGCATAACGCTCATGCACATGTCCGGCAGCATAATAGTTGAAGCCTTCAGGTATAAGCTCTGGTGGAGCTTCAGCCTCCATGTAGGGGGGTTTAACGCTTGGAAGATCGAGTGCCATATGAAAGACAAAAATGTTGAATAACGCTGGATCTGGCGTTGGCTTGTTTTGCTCCATAAAAACTGGAAGCAGCTCTTCAGTTTTGCGCCTAGTTCTGTAGTTTGGCACGCCGTATACGTAATAGCAGTCTGGTTTTTGCCAACATGCGCCCCCGTGTCTTGGTAAATGGTAGATCAGTCCAGCGCTGTCCAGCGGGTTCAAAATGGTGCCTGTTATGGCGTTGGGTGCAGAATCATGGGAACCGTCTACTGTTAAAACTGGGATCTTGGCCTCCCGCAGGCGGCTGAAGTTTTTAATGGCGTTTTCTAACGTGACGTTAGAAGGCCTTGCTTGGTGGAATAGATCTCCGGCAATGATCATGAAATCTGGTTTTAGTTCGATGGTTTTTTCTACTATTTCTCCGAAGACTCTGTCAAAATCTTCCCGCCTGGCTTCTAGGCCATACTGGGAATTGCCCAAATGTAAATCTGCGGTGTGGACAAAACTGAAGGCCCTCAAATGTCGTGTTTCCCCTCCTAAACTGTTCTACTTAAGCTTAGCTTAGAGTTGCGGTTTTAAGTATTTAGCGTGTGTGCAAGCACGTGTTTTTTCGTCATTTTAGAAGGGAAACATATAAACGTTTATCAAGTGTTTTAGCAACGGAAGACGTGCAGAGATGAGATGTCAAAAATGTGGGCAGGAGACGTTTCTACCTTTTAGGTGTCCTTACTGCAGAGATTATTTCTGCTCTGAGCATCGCCTGCCGGAAAACCATGAATGCCCAGAGATGGAGCTTGCACGCGTGCCCAAGAGGGAAGAACAGGCAGTACCTGCTCATGGACAAACCTCATACGATTATACGATTACGTATGAAAGGCCTACGCCGGTAAGGAAGCACGTCTATTTCAGCGTTAAAGAACTTAGACATTTAGCAATTGCTACATTGCTTGTCATTGGTATTGGATTATCGTCAGGGATTTTTCCGGAGGTTTATGGCGGAATGGGTGGGCTTTCAATGGTCGTTGGGTTCGCAGGGATTTTGACAGCGTCTTTTTTCGTACATGAAATTGCTCACAAGGTGGCTGCTCAGAGGAGAGGTTTGTGGGCGGAATTTAGATTGACTTTGATGGGCGCCATTTTGACTCTGATTTCTATCATCTCGCCGATTTTCAAGATAATCTCTCCGGGTGCTGTTATGGTTTCTGGAATCGTTGAAAGAGACGACTTGGGGAAAATATCCATTTCAGGACCGGCGACGAACGTCGTGTTGTCTGTCGCGTTCTTAACTGCTGCCCTTCTTCCAATGCAGTATTCTTCAATATTCTTGTTCGGCGCTGCCTTTAACGCCTGGATAGCTCTTTTTAATCTCATTCCTTTTGGAATGCTTGATGGTTTCAAAATTTTCGTTTGGAACAAGAAGGTTTGGACTTTTGTTTTTGCTGGAAGTCTAGCTCTAACAGTGATTTCGTACAGACTGATCTTTTAAAAATAGTCAACCTGAGGAATTCAGACTAGACTAGTTCTATCGTTACATGAACCTCTTCTGGAACGCGAATCCGCATGATGCGTCTCATCACGCGTTCTTCAGCGTCAATGTCGATGAGTCTTTTGTGAAGGCGCATTTCCCATCTGTCCCACGTTGCGGTGCCCTCTCCAGATGGGGCTTTCAAAACTGGAACTCGCAGTCGCTTTGTTGGCATTGGAACTGGACCGTTAATTTTAACTCCTGTTTTCTGAGCGATGCTCTTCAGTTCCTCACATACTTCTTCAAGCTTCTTGTAGTCCGTGCTTGTTAAACGTATTCGCGCTTTTCTGACCATTCGCCCATCAATCCTAACTTAAACCTTTAGACAGATGATTGGGTATTACCTAGACAACTGACCGTAAATAAAAACTTATCTACAGTCGTTTTTAATTTATCTACTACTATTTTCGTTTGCGGAAGATTTTGCCGCCATCATTATACTCGCTGGTGACGTATTCAAAGCCCACTTCTGTAAGCTTGCAGGCCTCTTGGACGTTTGTGGCAATTTTTGCGATATACTGGTCCATATGTAGAAAAAGGAAATCAAGACATTAAAAAGCCACGGTTTGATCGAAATTCAGAGTTTTGAAACAGTATCACGGTCATTGTCGATTTCTCCCGCGCAATCCCCCTTTTTTTCTGTTAAGAACTAAGTTGGTGAATCAGTAGCCCGCGCTCAGCGGTTGTTTTTGTCCAGTGTATTAACGTTGAACATATCTAAAATAAGATTTAAATTCATAAGATTTAAATTCGTGGTCAGATATCGTAAATCTTAATAAAAAATACTCATGGGAAAAAACTGTGAACTGGTTAATCCTCATTTTAAATATTACATTTGCTTTGATTGCCACCATCTTATGCGTGCTGGGCTGGAGCACTCTGAAAACCATTAGATATCTGAATACGGGAAAATCATTCTGGATACCAGTATTTGCGTCCGGTCTCCTCTTCTATGTCAGTTCCATAACCACAATTTTCAATGAAGTAGGCCTCTCGCTAATAAGCATTGAAGAAATAGGACAAATCACTCAGCTCATAGCTCTCTGCTTTCTGTCAGGCGGTATCTACAGCTATTCTAGAAGGATCAGAAAAAACCTATCAGAAAACATCATTATTCCAGAGACCATTCCCACACAGACTGGAAAAATGCAAGCCCATGTTGCCCCCTCGCGTTCCACTGGCAAGAAGACAATAACCTCAGACAACTTGAGAGTCAAAACTGCTTCCAGATGCAACCACCAATTGGGGTACCTACAAACTTTGCCAATTAACGTTTCTCTTCCTGAAGAGTGTTTGAGCTGTGATAAAATAATAAAATGCAAGCATTCTTAAATGAGCCGCGTGAAACGAGAAAAGACTATGAACTTAAAACAAGTCAAGTTGGGTAAAAACGTTGAGTTAAAGTACATACCTTTTTCAGAGCTCACTGTCCCATGGAGCGTATACGTTGACTCAACTGTGCAAAGAAACACTGGCCATAATTATAACCAACTAGAGATTTCCAACGATGGCATAATATCAAATGAAATTTCAAGAACATCAAAGAACTTGAAGCGCTACAATTTAGAGACCCTGAAGCACTCAATAGGGCAATTTGGTTTGTTGAAACCGTTTCAAATTGCAGAAATACCTAAGAATTTAGGTTTCTTTTATGGCAAAGGAAAATATTTCATCATTGATGGTTGTAGACGATATTTCGCAATAAGAGAACTACTCAAGCTGCCCACGAAAGAAGAAGAAAGAGTTCGAATAGACGGTTTGCGAACACATTCTGGCCATTATACAATCGAGAGAGCAGAAATTCAAGCACAAGAAAAATTCGCCAATCTAAGTATACTGGACTATGTGCTGATTCCTTGTTTGGTTTATCCTTACAAGACATACCTGCAGATCCTTAGACATAGAATAGAAGATAAAAAATTTAGCATAAGACCTTCAAAAGGCGACCTTAAACTTGCTGAGAAAATGCGCCAGGAAGGGATCATGGATCTCAAACTGGAAGATATAAGCCAACTCTGGGAGACAAGCCGCAAAATTGAGGAAGAGAAGCGCGCAGTGGAGAATACGCTTCAACAGATTCGAGATAGAACTAAAGATTATGCACAGCAAGTTTCTTCACTTTAGTTGAAAAGGGTTCCTTCTAGGGATTTTTGCCAAATTGTTTCCCGGGGCGTTCAGCTGTGCAACCCTTCGCTTGATAGTTATATGCAAATCTCCTCGCTGTGATTAACCATAAATCAAAAATTGAATAGGGAATTGGTTTTGAAATAAGCTCTATTTAGCATTAATCGGCATCCCAACTTTCGAGCTAAGTCTCAGGTCATTGTGTCGTGTTTAATCGTGTCTCATTTGTAGGAGCTTGTTTGCTCTGGTTATCAGGATAGTTGGTTCGTCAACACTATGAGCGCGCGCGGCTATAGACTCTCTTCGGATACAACTTTAATTCCATTTCTTCTTAGCAAGGCAGTAGTGATCCCATCGCCCTTGACGATCTTGCCAGAAAAAGTTCCATCGTATATCCTTCCACAACCACAGGAAGGACTCCTTTGCTTAAAAATTGCTCCTTTGATTTCAAATAACTTTGCTAATCTTAAAACCTCTTCCGCCCCTCTCTCAAAGTTTTTGGTGACGTCCTTTCCAGATTCCGTAAGAACTCTGTTTCCTCTTTGTTCTGATGGTTCTCTTGGCGTCGATAAGCCACCTAATTGTTCTGGACATACTGGAATCAAAACTTCCTTTTTGACTAATTCAACAACCTTTCTGTTTAGCTTATCCTTGCCATCGTATCTACATCTGACTCCTATCAAACAAGCACTACAAAGTTTCATAAACTAAAGCAAATTCGGACGCTTTAATATAGATTTGCCAAAAGCTCCTAAGGCTAATTTAAGGAGAAGCCTCGTCCAAGTAAACCCTCATAGCAACTAGTATATTATGTAATTCAAAAGGGTCAGGGTCAGTCACATGCAAATCTGGAATCGACGCAAATTGAAAAAAATACTATTTCTCCTTTAAATTAAAAGAGGCTTAGAGCTGGCACTATTCCAAGGGGATTATCCTGTTTAGCGGTGTCACATTAAGTATCTTATGGAAGGTCAACTAGAGCGATCCGCTTTATTTCGCCGCACTCTTGGCACTCGAAACTTGCCGCGTTTTCTTTCTCTGGGTTCTCCAAGGCAATCAGTACGTGTTCGCCTCTCCTTTTGCATTTTTTGCACCATAACGAGATGAAGAGGTTTGCACTCATCTTTTTCATTTTTCATCACCAATAAAAGATGCCTTTTTAATTAAAATAAGCATTATGAAGTAAGAATCAAGATTCGAAATCAATCATAACGCGAGCCATTTCTTTTTGGCTGATGCTTCAGGCATCAAATTGAATCAAATTACTGACTTGGGAGCAGAAAAGTGGATCTGCAGGAGACATTGCTACGGCGTAGGATACAAAAGCTTATGAAACAAATAACGAAGAAAAAGCAATAAGCACCGTGATTAAATGTGGGAGAAGCAGAGTTGAAGATTAAGGGTGTGCTCATGGATTTGGATGGAACCGTGGTGGATTCTAGAGAAGCCTATTTAGAGGCGGCGAGAGTGGCCTTTGCCGCAGTGGAACAAAGGATTTGGGATATAGAGATAGCTCTAGAAATTCCTAAGAGGCTTGAGCAGTATCTTCCCGTGGATGATTTAGTGAAGGGAGATTTGCAGAAATTTTTGGAAGTGTATCTCAGAACCTATTATCAAGTCACGGCTGTTAAGACGAAGCCGATACCTCATGTTTCGCATGCGCTTGAGATGCTTTTGGAAAAGGCAAAGCTGGCGTTGATTACAATGCGTTATGTTCCGAAGAAAGTGGTGATTGACGAGTTGGAGAAGTTTGGCTTGGCAAAATATTTCCAGCACGTAATAACGGCATTGGATACGCAGAACCCCAAGCCTTCTCCTGAAGCGTTGATCGCTTGTGCGCAGTACATGAGTATCCTTCCATGCGAGTGCGCGATTGTGGGAGATTCCATTGTTGATATAAGGGCTGGGAAGGCTGCAGGAGCCAGAACAGTCGCCGTTCTGTCGGGAATTTTTTCTTTAGAAGAGCTGAAGGGAGAGAAGCCCGATTTGATTCTGGAAAATCTTACTCAGCTTCCGAGTTTTATTGACTTGTTGTAGAATAGGTTATGATATTCCCAGAAACGGAATATACCCAACTATAAATAAAGCTTATTAAAAGCATTGGTTTTTAGTTTAGAACTGGAGAAGGCTTCGGAGCGAGAATACTGATGAATTTCGTAGAGATAATTTTAACTGAGAAACTGAGGGACATAAATCCTGCATTGGACGTTTTGGGCCCTGACCGCAAAGTGCTACAGGTGGCATGTCAAGATTTAACGAACTATCTTAAGTTCCATTGGAGTCTCATGGGGAAGGAAGCATTTGAATGCGAGCTTGTTGAGAGGCTGGAGAGTTTCTTCAAGGAAAATCCAGGCGAGTTTGAGGAGTTTTTGACTGTTTGGATCGGGATATGGTTTAAGAAGTGGAAGGAAAGGGTCAAGCTGCTCATAGGTAACGAGTATTCTAACAAGTGGAATAGGGTTTCCAAAGTTCTAAGCAACGCTGAGCCCTTGTGGAGGAAGCTTTCAAATCGTCAAGAGTTTCAGGAATTAGTGGTGTCCACTCTAATCAGGAATGGGGAGATCTGCGGCACGGCAATTCTTTCAGAGAACCTCTTGAAAATGGAGTTAGGTGAGAAAAGGATGCAAGATCTCAGTGATGAAGAACGTGATTTAAAGGTTGTTAACAATGTCTTGAGGAAAGCGAAGGAATTGGCGCAAAGTAAAGGGCCGTTGATCTTCGTCAAGATTGATAAGGGTTACTACCAGAATAGTTCTTTATAGCATGTGCAGTTTACGTGTTAAAGGCTATTCTCCGGAAAAATTTGGCCATCTCAGATGCCTAGATAAGGATTATGACGCGCGCGCTATTATTGAAGTGATTCGAACAAGGGCTTAATGGGATTTGATGGTTTCATGAGGGTGGGGAAAGGAGAAGGGATAAAAAACAACCCAAATCCACCACCAAATCGCCAAATCTTTTGGTATCGCCGTTGAATTTAACGGTTTTTGAGAAGCGAAATTGCGATCTTTGTCAACTTTTGTTGGAAAAGAGTCTTTGGTATGGTTAGCGCGCGTTTGTGTGTGCGTCAAAATCAAATATTGTGCATTTGATTTTAACAAGCGGTAGCTTCTTCATTTGTTGAAACGAATATTTTGATTGCCTGTTTAAGAGCATTGAGGGCGCCGCGCTATAGCTATTACCGAAATCAAGTATACGCTGTGCAAACCTTAGAGCACCAGCATAGAAATTCTTTCAATCTGATTTTATCTTTGAATCAAGTTAAAATCGGGTTATCAGGCCATACCACAAAAAATGTCCCTAAAGGATAGGGCACAGCAAACCTTTCCGAAACGTTTATAAGTAAATCTTTACTATATTTTGGTAAATATTGATAGGAGAATCGCGAGATGGGCCTACTCTCAACTCATGAATCAATTGTCTGGCAGGAATTTCAAATGGGCAAAAATACTAGCTCGATAGCAGAAGAACACAAAGCCGAGGAGTGGAGCCCTGCTTACGTGTCGCGAGTCCTCAACAGAGCCCGAGAAAAAATCGCGAAAACCCTCAAAGAACACGCAAACAGCCACCGCCTCGACATTGAAACCCTCCTAGACTACAAAGGACTTCTAATCGGTTACGACTATCAAACAAGCGCTCAAGTGTACATAGTCTACACTGAAAAACTTGGGACAATCGTCTGGTACAAACATGATTCCTACGCAGGAAAACTCTGCCCCGAATGCCCAAAAGAAAAAGAGTGCAGAGAAACACTTGACACCATAACTAAAGAACACAACATTTCACTGCGAGCTGACGAAGAGAAACTGTGCATGACAGATCAGTCCATCGCCATTTTCAACAAACTTGCTGCGAAGGAAACACCGCGATACAAGAGACAGGGAGGTGATTAGTTATGGGAAAGAACGTTGAAGAAAAAATCATAAGACCACCAGTTAAACAAATTACAAGCGGAAAAATATTCAAACCCTCACAAGCATTTCTGCACAAGCTACTGTTCAAAAGTGCATTCGCGTTCGCATTGATCTGGCTTATAACAATTCTTTCCTTCGTGGGCTTTTGCTTCTTACTCGCTGCAGATAATCCAGGCAAATACCCAAGCACAACTCAACTAATCAACACTTGGATCGTGCCAGTGAACCTCTGGACAATGGTGATAAACTTGGTATGGCTTGTGCCCGCTCTAATTGCCATACCTCTCTACTTCAAAAGCATAGAATACTCAGTAAAAGCTGAATCCGGAGAAACCATGCCAGAAATATACTCAAAAAGGGGCATAATTACCATAACCCGAAAACACTTACCATTCAGAACCATAACAAACATATCCAGCAGAGCTGGTCCGTTCGACAGAATGTTCAAAATAGGCTCAGTCTATATAGAGACTGCGGGGTACTCTGGGGCTAAACAAGCGGGTCCAGAAGAAAAACTAAGTGGCATCGTGTTCTATGAAGAAGTGCGTGATTTCATCCTAAAAGAACTGAGGAAGTTCAAGGAGCCATACGTGACCGGAACCGAGGTAGTTTATCCAACTGAAGAACCCGTACCGAAAATGGAAAGTCTCGACGACGAGATACTGATCACTCTCCGTGAAATACGCGACATACTAAGAAACAAGAGAAAAGACAACAACCTTTGATCAATTTTTTCCAGTTTTCTCTTTTTTTTTGCGCAGGCTCGATTGCATACTCAAATAGAATTTCTTCAATCTCGCTTTTCGATTTCAATGTCAGTTGTTGTTGGTTGCTCGTTTCCGTCGTTTGTTTTGTGTTGGCTCGGTAAAGTTTGATCCCACACGTGTTAGATGGGTAATAGATAGTATATCAAACATCCTATCAATATCAAGAACGTTACTATCATGCATTTTGTGTGGTGTGGTTGAAGGACTGTGTATAGAGTTTTGCCTTCATTTTTGATTCTTAGGTTCTATATTGTTTATAGAGGGTTGGACCTGATTTTGCACTCAGAATATTACAATTTTGCGGTCAAAGACTAACGCTTCTGCCGTGAAAATTTCCCATGTCGGTCACGAGAAAGCAAATTGCCCTTTAGTCATAACTGTTTTTCCGTCAACTATGATAGTAGGCTCTCCAATGATGCCGTCGATGTGGATTTTAGCTTCATTTTTTCCACCTATTGGAACATGCACGTTGTCGCCGATGGCTACGTGAGCAGTCCCAAGAACCTTCTCATCAGTCATGGGATTTCCCATAAGCCTCGCACGGTCGTTTGTTCCTATGCCAAGCTCTGCGATAACATCAGCGCCTTTCCCAGCTTCCCTTACGGCTTTTCTCAACTTATCTGCTTCTTCACCGCCTTCTATCTTAGCCACTCTTCCATTTTGAAAATGGACCGTTATAGGCATCTTTAGCATCCCTCGCCCAATCTCCGCCAAAACGATGCTCTTATCAAAGACGACCACACCGTTGGCGCTTTCCTCCACTGGAGCTATGAATGCTTCACCTGCAGGAAGATTGCGGAAGGTGCCTCTTTCATGAATGAAGCCTGAATCGGCTAAGCATCTCCTTCCTTCAATGCTGAACTTGATCTCTGTCCCTCCAGGTGCCGTGAGGCGAACGTCTTTACCTCCCTTGATGAGGTTAGCCAGCTTCTCTGTCCTCGTGCTAATCTCAGTGTAGTCTGCGGACATCTCATTTTTTAACATATCATCATCAATGAAGACGCCGAATCCAATGCGGGTCCCATCTTGAGTGAATTTGGAGATAACAGGAAGAAAGGATCCTATCTCTGCATCGCTCATCAGCTTATTAAGCCACCAGATCAACACATCGGTTTCTTTGGAGGTTGTGGACAAAGTCTCCGGAAACTTTTCTATTGGTCGAATCGAGTCTGGAAAGACCACAAAAAGCGTTTCAGCTCCCACATCCTTTATCTCTTTAACGAGGGCCAATCCTTGCCTAATCAAGGGCTCATCTATCCAAACTTGAACCTTCTCCCCAGCTTTAATGTTCATGCAGGTCCTTACGACGTTCTTCACCCATTTCATGGCAATATCTCCTTACATTCTAAAGCGGCTAGTCATTAAAAATGCTTGTTGTGACCGTATCTCTAATTTGGGCGGAAATACTCGCGCGCACAGGTGCCTCTCAACCTCGCACATAACACGTGAAGCAGGCTACACACGTAAGACATAAGAATAGCGCGCGCTCCTAACCAACAAAAATCTTATTTAATTTGTTCAATAGTTCTCTACTAAGTAGAAATGGAGAATTAAAATTTGAGTGCCGAAATTGAAAATGTAAGGAAAGACGTTCGGATGCGTTTTGAGACGGACTCAATCATGTCAATTGCATGGATACTTGTTTACCTCCTACCCGTCATTTTAGCTGTAGTGTTTGTTTCATTATTCATTGTCGCCATGGTTTCATTTGTAGCCGTTACTCCAACACTCCCTCCTCCAGGTCAGCCAATTACTCAATTCGTGCCGCTCTTCATATCGATAGTATTCCTATATCTGCTTGCGATAATTGGCTTTATAGTGTCCTTAATCCTCATATACAAGCTTGTTAAAAGGCGCAATACCCATTTCAAAAGACAGAATTTCCTTTTCGAAGATATCGTGGCGGCGGTCAAAGCGGTAGCTGCCAAAAAGGGTGTTGATGTGGAAGTTGGGTTGGCATCTTGCGAAAGGACTGCCAGAGAAGCCAAGGCTGAGGAAACCGAGAAAGGCGCAATGCTTTGGGCTATTCTTTCCGCCGTCATATTTCCTGCACTTTGGTATGTTTGGTACTTCCTGATGAAAGATTTCTACAAGCATGAGAGAAGAGAAGACGGATTCTGGGAAGACATAAGCAGAACAATGGACAAATGCGGAATCAAGTTTTCAGTGTCAAGAAGAACAGAGGCGATGCCTGAAAGGAGCTTCGCTCTCTATTTGATTCTGACAATAATAACCTTAGGCTGGTTCGGAATCTATTGGCTCTACGTCTTGCTTAAAGACCCAAATCAACACTTCAGATATCACATACAAGTAGAAGACCAGCTGCTAAACACTTTAGAAACTGTTGCTATCTAAAAAATACCGCAACCTCTGCTCTTAGATTCGAAGCAAGCGTGGCGTGATATAAGTTTCGATAAAAGCCGCTATAATAAAAAGTGTTGCTGAGATAACAGTCAGAATTAAGGAGTCCTTTACACCTTGCTTAAACTCCGCAACCTTCACCCTCTCGCCAGTTATCTTATCCATAATTGCTTCGATGATTGCCACGTGCCAGCGAATTATTGAAGCGAACTCAAGAATGAAGGCAGGGATCTCAATAACCCCATGTGGTACTATTCCCAAAATTGGATAAAAAACTCCTTTTGTTACTCCAACTACTACAGATAGCGCTCCTATTAGAACACTGTTCAACAAAAGCTCAAAACCCAGTGCAAACGTTCCAAGCAAAGGCACCCAAACAAGCATGCGAATTGGATTCCAGAAATGGCCCACATTGTTTAGAAGAATAAAAAAATAAAGGTCCCCGGTATAGGGCGGCGGAATAGCAATGTAACTTCTTTCATTCTGTATCAAGGACTTGAACCATTCCGAAAGCTCTGGATTAGTAGAAAAGGCAAAAACTGTTACAAGCATGGAGATAATTGTGACTCCGAAAAAAGCCAAGGCTGTCACTTTAATGATCGTTTTGTTTCTTTGAATGCAAGAAGTAAATGTTTCCCAAATCCTCCTAAAGAAAAACTCTTGTTTCAGAGCAATGTCCTCCGTGCAACAAAAGCAGAAGCTACTTTATAGTTGTTTTGAGTCGCGCGCGCGTTCGATGATAGTAGGCATGAAGGAGAGCTTGCTTTGCAAACTCTAAGGTTGAAGTTTGTTCTGAAACTTTATAGGACAAAAAATCGTACAACCTTGATTGAGCTTTATGCGTAGATGTAGAAAAGTTGTTTTAGTGCTTGCATACGCTTTCCTTACGATGATCGCAGGTCTTGTGGTTGTTTATGGAATTGAAGTTTGGATGCGCAAAATAAATCCCTTGATGGATGTTCCAAGTGCGGAGTTTCAAAAGACCGTCAACTCGACCACAGTTAAGAAGGGCGACGTTTTCAGGGTTAGCGTTTTCATAGGTTGGCACAGTCACGTGCTTCCAGAATTCACTCGACACGTTAAGGCTGTCGACCTGTATCAAGAAGATTACTTTATTCTGATAGACGGATGCAACATTTGTGAATATCATGGCGGAGGGCCTGGCCCAGGCTTCACATATTCACTCAGGGTTGTCGGAGGCCAAGGCAAAACCGTTCAGCTACCACCGCCAAAATTCTATTTGGACGGGATTGAGATGCCGTTAAAAGGCACAAGTCCATTCGTTCAAATAGGCTAGAAAGTTTCCATTACGAGAATAGCGTCTAAAAGAAAATGGATAGGCAATGGGTCGACGATGTTTCTGGTTTTTGCTCGAATATAGGCTACACTTAGAACCACTGATAGCGGGAAAACATTGACTGCTAGAAGACTAGCAATCCAAGGGATTGAAAATCGGTATCCAATAACATATCCTGGAAGATGCCAAAGAGTGAACAGTAATGAACTTAGAAGTATTGCGGGTAAACCTTTCTTGAGGCTAGACGGATGCTGAGGCAAAAGTCTGTCAAGCATGTAGCCTCTTCCAAATGCTTCTTCAACGACTGCAACGGGAAAGAAGGCGTATATTATCATATAATAACAATACCACAGTGGAAACTGTGTGCCGTTGAAAACAGAAGCACTCAAAAATGGGACGGCCCAAGGATAGAACTAAGCACCATCAACACCGAGCCAATAGCAATTAGCAATGGAAATAAGGCAATGCTCCAAAGCACACTTTTGACCGAACCAGTTCTTCTCAACCCTACGCTGGAAAAGATCTCTAGCAGGGATCGCCGCTTTTCCCACAAAGCCAAGAAAATAACAAGAAAAACAAGAAGCATCCCATAACTTTCTGCAATTCCAACCAATAAACCCAATATCAGTGAAACCGTAACGTTCGTTGGAAACGTCCCACCTGAGGGCCTCCCAAACAATATGGGTATGGCAAAATACAAAGTAAAAAAGACCCATACAATAAATGGTCCCCTTTTTTCTCCTAGCTTCTTAGATGCCGCAAACTCACCATCTACTATACGTATCTTAATTTTTTGACAAATAACAATACCTTTAAACCTTTTGATATTCGTTGGGATCCCCATAGTTTACGACTCATAATCAAAAGAAAGACTCGTGCGTGCTAAGGAATTTATCTGTAAAGGGGATATTTGGTTATTGAATAGAATTTATTCATGTGAGAAATAATGGCGCTTGGTAAATACGATGAATATGTGCGCAGAGGCATGGCGTTTTCTCAGGGGCTCAAATATTTGGGCACAGGCAAAGGAATAGGGGAAATTCAACCTCTGATCCAACATAGGGATAAATTTGTGCGCAGGGGAAGTGCT
>Ga0209314_10000065_pt1 | contig 39702 bp, 40 predicted proteins | sample I19B2metaG_FD_184146 | JGI IMG/M metagenome (GOLD analysis project Ga0209314, IMG submission 184146) | Lake sediment bacterial and archeal communities from Gulf of Boni, Indonesia to study Microbial Dark Matter (Phase II) - ​I19B2 metaG... | ecosystem: Environmental > Aquatic > Freshwater >... | reverse complement strand
AAACTACAGCCCTGAACGGTCTTGGGTCAGGGCATTCCATCAGAGCCTTTCATTCTCCTCAACTTCAAGACATACTTTGAAGCTACTGGTAAGAGAGCTGTCGATCTGTCTCGCAGATTTGAAACAGTCAGCCGCAATTCGGGCGTGAGGGTTGGTGTGGCTCCTCAATTCTGCGATATAATGCCGGTGGCAAGCTCCGTTGAGATCCCAGTCTATGCTCAGCACATAGATCCGGTCCCTCCAGGCGCATTCACGGGACATATACTCGGAGAATCAGTCAAAGCGGCTGGAGCATCTGGCACCCTCCTGAACCATTCCGAGAAAACCTTGCGACTGATCGACATCGAAAGATCTATCGAGCTTGCCCGCGAAGTTGGATTGCAGACGATCGTGTGTGCGAGCACGGCAAGATTGGCTGCTGCAGTCGCATTATCTGAACCAGACATGGTGGCGATCGAGCCCCCGGAATTGATAGGCTCCGGTCGTGCGGTTTCGAAGGAGCGGCCTGAAGTCGTGACTGAATCCGTTGAGAGGATTCGCGCAGTCAATTCGAGGGTGAAGATCTTGTGCGGGGCAGGTATCACTACTGGGGACGATGTTCATGCTGCCCTCAAACTTGGAACACAGGGAGTGCTCGTAGCTAGCGGAGTTGTAAAGGCTCCGAAACCGGAGGGGGTTCTCATGGAATTCTGTAACGCAGTTCGAAAATTCATTTGAGAACCGTTGCGGCTGTACCGTCTCTTGATGTCACCTACCTACCATTTATAGTGGTCTGAGCATTCATCTGCGACCAAAACGCATGCGTGCGCCTCAATGAATCACCTCCAGACGACACTAGAGCAGAAACGTGCCCTGATCAACAGGCGGATTGATGAACTTCTCTCAACAGGCTTTGAACAGAGCGAAGCTGACGATCTCGTCAAATACACCTTCAAGACCGGAGGTAAACGTCTTCGCCCAATCTTGGTGCTGCTGGCATCAGAAAGCGTCGGCGGCGACTCCGCTCATGCACTCGACGCAGCCGTTGCCATGGAGTTTCTTCACGCCGCATCTCTGATTTTCGATGACCTTATCGACAAGCACCGATTGCGCCGCAACCTACCGACGATCCCGCAGGCGTTTGCAGATGATAAGGCGATTAGCGCCGGACTTTTTCTTGCGTCGAAGGGCGTGCAAATTCTTGCGGAGTATAAGGATTCGCGAATTACAAAGATGATAGGCTGGGGATTGGTCGACCTGAGCCGCGGAGAAATACTAGACGTAATAACAGAATTGGCTATCGATGTTGATCATTATCTGACGATAGCCGATTTGAAAACTGGCTCATTGTTCAGCGCGGCAGCTGGCATAGGCGGGATACTCGGAGGAGGGAGCCCCCAAGAGGTCGACTGTTTGTACAATTACGGAAGAGCTGTCGGAATAGCTTTCCAGATTAAAGACGACATACTGGACACATCAGGCGACCCGGAGCGACAAGAACGAGTTAACCTCGTCCTGATGCATTACCTTGACGAAGCAACGAAAAGGGAACGAGTGAGTACCATCCTCGAAAACAAGGAGAAAGCCGTGGAAGTTGTAGCCCTTCGAGAGAAAGCCATTGAGTTTGCCCTCAAAAAGTCGAAGGAGCATGTTGAAAGAGCGAAGCAAGAACTTAGAGGATTGCGCGCTCCAACCAAGAGGAGAATTCTGGAAGACTTCGCGGATTATTCCTTGGAGCGGATGTTCTGATTTCAGTTCAGGCTTCCGTCATGTAATCAATGCCGCACGAACTACATTTCCACTTCCAAAGAAGTTTTCCCTCTTTGAATACGATTTCGGAATCCGCAGGCACCTGTTTCTTGCATTTGACACACCAAAAATGGGTTGTTCCGGCTGAACGCCAAGCCATCTCGTTTTCAAATCTCCAACTAGGTAATCTGCCATTGCAACGCGCTATTCGATCTCGGAAGACGTTGACGTTCTCGACATTCTAAGCTTTCGCATGATTTATATTCGGTCCGTTCTAGTCTCAGTGGAAATTCACGAACCTTCACGCTGGGACCTCGTCATGGCACTCAACCCTTGGGCGGCAATAGTCATTTGGGCGATCATCATAATCGTCCTCACCGCCCCCATGTTGACATTGCCCCTCTTTTGGTCCCGCAGAAAGCCTGACCCTTTTCGTGACATGCCCTTTGAATCAGGTCAGGTTCCTCAAGGGGAAGCCCGACGGAGACTCGTCATGCAGTATTATCCGTACCTCTTGATGTTCGTCGTATTTGATGTGGTGGCGATGTTCCTTTTCGCGTGGGGACTGGGCTTCCAGAGATTGCCGCTTGGTGAGTCATTGCTTGTTCTGCTCTTCCTATTTCTCTTGGCGGCTCCGCTAGGGTACGCATTGCACTTGGCCTTGCGCAGGGAGAACTGGTGAGTTGGAGCTCCCGATCACACCGGCGGATCTGATTTCACTGATAGCTTCGATAATCGCTTCCCGTTCGTTCATTAGAACAATTGTCTTCCCGGGATTCATCCACCTTACTCTGATTGTCATTTTCTTGACTTGGTATGAGAGGAAACTTCTGGCAAGAATCCAACTCCGAATAGGCCCGCTCTATGCGGGTGGACTGGGTGGAATCCTCCAACCGATGGCGGACGGGGTCAAACTGATCTTCAAAGAGGTCATCGTCCCATACAAGGCGGATAGGCCACTCTTTCTTGGAATTCCACTCATGCTAGTGTTCCTAGCCGCTCTTCCGTTTGCGGTTATCCCCTTCGGTCAGAATTGGGTTATCGCAAACTTGGACGTCGGGTTGATCTTCGTTTTCGCGACGACTTCCCTCTTCCCAAGCTTGATCCTGATTTTCGCTTGGGCGAGCAATAGTAAGTATCCATTTCTAGGTGGATTGCGGTCGCTTTTCCAGCAAGTAGCATACGAGATTCCCATGTGGGTTTCGGCGCTTAGCGTCGTATTACTTGCTGGTTCGCTCAACTTGGTCGACATTGTGAATGCCCAGTCGAAGATTTGGTTTGCTGTTCCAGCCTTGCTTTCCTTCATCGTCTTCTTCATTTCGGTGATGGCTGAGCTTGAGCGGCTCCCATTCGATCTTCCAGAGGCAGAGCCGGAGCTAGTTGCAGGTTGGTTCACAGAATCGAGCGGAGCAGTTTTCATGTTGATTTTCATGGGTCTATACATGAAACTCTACCTCATGGCCTCACTCGTCACCGCGCTTTTCCTTGGAGGCTGGTGGGGTCCGCCATCCCTTCCTCAGCCAGTCTGGTTCATCATCAAGACATTGATTGTGGTCACGTTCATCATGATGCCAAGAGGTGTCTATCCGCGGATCCGCGTTGACATCCTCCTGAGGGTCGGCTGGACGCGACTACTGATCATTGCGCTGGTCAACGTTTTCCTCACTGTCTTGCTGATCGCTACAGGAGTCACGAAGGTTTGGGGATTGTAGATTGATCGAGCTGGCTGTTCCACCCGATGTTATCTTCCTGATCCTCGCCTCTGTGACGCTCCTCGCGGCGATTATGGCTCTTCAGGCAAGGGAACTGGTGTACGGGGCCATCGCACTCGGCATTAGTTTCATCGGGATCGCGGGATTCTTCGTTTTTCTCGACGCACCCTACTTGGCAATGCTTCAGATCGCGATCTACGTTGGAGCTGTGGTGGTTCTGATTTTGTTCACGATAATGTTGGTTCGACGCGAGGAAATCGGGGAAATGCTGGACCTTCCCGAGGGCGGTAAAGGAGCGGCAGGTCTTTGGCTCGCTGGGCTTCTCGCCGTAGCGATCGCTGGCGTTGCAGCACTGGCAGGACCTAATCTTCCAACAGCGCCTCCGCCTGGGAATCTTCCCGTTTCGAGTCTCGGCCCTGTTCTCGCCATTGATTACCCGGTCCCGCTGGTCATTCTTGCTCTGCTGATGTCTGCGGCGCTTCTAGGCGCTCTCGTGTTAGCTAAAGTGGAGAAGTGATCGAATGGTAACACTGACTGGATATCTGATCGTTTCCGCAGCCCTGTTGGGAATAGGCGTCTACGGACTCACCGTAAAGAAGAACGCGATCCGAATTCTCTTCGCCATAGAGATCATCGTCAATGCTGCGAACCTGAACTTCGCAGCTTTCACACGTTACCTCAACCCTCCCCAAGTTTCGGGCCAGGTGATCGTTTTCTATTCTATTGCAGCCGCCGCTATGGAAGCTGCAGTAGGCCTAGCCCTGATCCTAGTTGCATTCAGACTAAACTCCACGATAGATGTTCGGAAACTGAACAAGCTGAAGGGATGAAGCATCATGTACATGCAGACCCTTCAAATTCTCCTAATCCCGTTTCTTTTCGTTTTCATAGCCTACTATGTCGGAGTGAGATGGGGTAGCAGAGCAGGCTGGGTTTCCTTCATCGCCCTCGCCTACTCAACGTTACTGACGATGATCATCGCTTGGCAAGGGGGTGCGAGGGAATTCTATGACTGGAGACCTCTCGGCTTATTTGGTCTCAATGCAGACGGGTTAAGCATACCAGTCCTCTTTACGATAGCTCTCCTCTCCACCATAATGACCATCTATTCAATGCCCTACATGGCTCATGTCATTGGAGATGAGAAAAGGCAGTTCGGGCTCTACTATGCCCTCCTCCTCTTATACGCTGTCGGGATGATGGGCTCGGTTCTTGCGACCAACCTCATCGAATTCTACTTGTTCTTCGAGCTTATGCTGATTCCGTCTTACTTCTTGATAGCGAAGTGGGGCTATGGTGATCGGGATCGGATCTCATTCATGTACTTCATGTGGACGCATATCGGGGCTCTGGCTTTTCTGGCTGGAATCTTGTCAGTCGGATATCTGAGCGGAACCTTTGACCTCGAAAAGATTGTCATGGCCACGATGTCGCCAGGCCTACGATTATCCATTACAGTCGTAATGGTTGTGGGGTTGCTGGTCAAGATGGCTGGTTTCGGTCTGCACATATGGTTGCCATATGCGCATGCGGAAGCCCCTACGCCTGTCAGCGCCTTGCTTTCCCCTGCGATGATCGGGATAGGTGGATACGCCATAGTACGAATCGTTATGACGATTCTGCCTGGTACTTTCTTGGAGATCTCAACGGCACTGGCCATCTGGGCCGTTATTACGATGTTATACGGTGGGGCGATGGCGTTGGTTCAAGACGACATCAAACGTTTGCTCGCATACTCAAGCATCAGTCAGATGGGTTACATCCTTCTGGGTATCTCATCGTTCCAAGTTCTCGGTGTCTCTGGATCGATCTTTCAGTACGTCAGCCATGGCCTTGGCAAGGGTATACTCTTCATGATCGCTGGGACGATCATAATGCAGGCTCACGGCCTCAGAAGTATCAGAAAGATGGGTGGCCTAGCCTCCAAGATGCCCATAACCGCAACAGCAGCTTTGCTTGGATTCCTGACCATAATGGGTATCCCACCGACAACTGGTTTCATCTCAGAATTTCTGATCTTCGCGGGAAGCTTCAACAGGGCGCTCACGGCAAGCTCCCTGTTGCGGATCGCTATCTCAGTTCTTGCTGTTATCTCAACTGCTCTTACAGCTGGATACTCACTGTGGACTGTGAGACGCATTTTCTTCGGAGCGCTCCCTGAGGATCTGAGCGAGGTCAAGGAAGCCCCCTGGGTTGTAACAGGGTCGCTCCTCGTCCTCGGACTCACATCCCTCGCAATCGGGATTTATCCAGACTTCGTGGAGCGGTTGCTCTTGCCAGCCGTCAAGACGATTCTGGGCGTGTAGGGAATGAACGAGACTTTTGGATGGCTCACATGGGTCTTTCCGTTCATAGGTGCACTATTGACTCCGATCATCGCTCGCATTAGTGGAAAGCTACGGGACTATGCAGCGGTCGCTTTCACGTTTCTCGGTGCTCTTTCAGCTTCTCTCTTGCTGCCCCTAATTGAGTCCGGAGTCGCTCAGGACGTTCAGGTAAATTGGATTTCAAGTCTCAACATCAAAGCGGGCATACTCCTTGACCCACTCAGCATAATCATGGCCAACGCAGTTTCATGGATCAGCTTTCTCATCATGGTCTACAGTCTGGCCTACATGCACGGCGACGAGGGACTAACACGATACTGGTTCTTCATGAATTTCTTCATCGGTAACATGCTTCTACTTGTAATGTCTGATAATCTCCTTCAGCTGTTCTTCGGCTGGGAGGGTGTGGGACTCTGCTCATATGCGCTCATCGGCCATTGGTACAAAGATCCCCAGGACAAATGGGTAGGATCGCCTGAGCATGGGACATTGGGCGTCCCAATGGTCTATCCTCCGAGCCACGCGGGCATGAAAGCACTTGTAGTCACAAGAGCAGGGGACATCGGCCTTCTTATCGCTGTCTTCCTAATCTACGCGTATTCAGGCACGTTGAACTTTGTCGAACTCTCAGAAAACGTATCATGGGCTCTGCCGCTGAGCCGGCTGGGGTTGCTAGTGCCGGTTGCGTTACTGTTCTTCTGGGGACCGATAGGTAAGTCCGCCCAGTTTCCGCTGCACGAATGGCTCCCTGACGCGATGGCAGGTCCCACTTCAGTTTCGGCGTTGATTCATGCAGCTACGATGGTCACGGCAGGAGTATACTTGGCTGGTAGGGCTGGGCCGATATTCTTTAACACGTTCATTCAATACGGTCAGTCTACATTCTTCTTCGAGACGGTAGCCTGGATAGGAGCATTCACCACTTTCTTGGCCGCAACTCAGGCCGTCGTTTCTAAAGAACTGAAAAAGCTGCTCGCTTACTCGACTGTTTCCCAGATCGGTTACATGATGCTCGGTATTGGAGCAGGAGGTTTGGCGTCGGAGTTTGTGGTAGGGCTTTCCGCTGGCATATTCCACCTCGTGACCCACGCCTTCTTCAAAGCCGCTGCATTCTTGGCTGCAGGAGCGATCTTGCATGCGGTCGAATCAAGGTTCATGGGAGACATGGGCGGCCTTAGGCATTCGATGAGAATCACGTTCATCTCGATGCTGATCGCGATGCTGGCACTTTCAGGTGTGCCTCCACTGAGCGGATTTTGGAGCAAAGATGCAGTAATCGCAGCCACAGTCCTCACGGGGCAACTGCCTCTGTTGCTATTTGCCTGGGGGACTGTCGCGCTCACGTTCCTTTACAGTCTGAAAGTCATGGGACTTGTCTTCATGGCACCTCCAAGTGAGCACGTCAAGAAGCTTGGGGAGGAAGGACATCAAGTCCATGAGGCACCACCAGTGATGTGGGTCCCATACCTCATTATGGCAGTAGCCACGGTGGCCATCGGTTTGTTAGGTCCTTATGTTGAATCTTCGTTCATACATGCGTTGGAGATCACAACGACTCCAGTGGAAGAAGTGGCTGTTTCCCCAATCAGTCTCGCAGCGGAGGAGACTGCGGTTCTCATTGCGAGCACAGGTTCCTTGATCATGTTGGCTGTTGGAGGGCTATTGGGTTACCTAGTTTACATTTCGCGCAGACTCAAGCCGACATCGATTGTTGGGAACTCAGGCTTCGGAAGGTCGATTTACAATTTCCTCTGGAATCGCTGGTACATCAATCCTGTTTACTATAAGATCTTTGCATACGGAACGATTTCAGCAGCCCGAGGGCTAATGCATTCAGTAGAACTCCGACTATTCGACAAGATAAGCGGCGCCGTTGCTCAACTTTCTATCGGGGTCTCAAGAGCAGGTCAGGGCGTTGACCTCGGAGTAATTGATGGAGCCATTAATGGAATTGCTTCTATCGGTAGCAGATTCTCCTCTGCTGTTCGACGGATTCAGACGGGGATACCCCAAGAGTATGTCATGGTCTTCGCCCTAGGCTTATTCGCGCTCGTCGTCACTGTGCTTTTCTTTATGATGTGAGAGGTTTGTTTTGATTCTCCTATCAACACTCACCTTCACACCAATAGTCGGTGCCGTCGTTGTGTTCTTGGCGGGATACGCCAGCAACAAGCTGTCAAGGGTGCTGACCATCGTGATCTCGGCCTTCACGGTCGCCCTGACGCTGTTCATGTTCCTGACATTCAACTGGTCTACCGCAGGATTCCAACTGGTTGAAAACTACGACTGGTCAAGCGCGTTCGGTCTGACCTATGCTGTTGGAATCGACGGAATCAGTCTACCCCTGCTAATTCTATCATCGTTCTTGACAACCTTGGCAGCTGCGGGCTCCTGGGAACAGATTAACACGAACATCAAAGAATACAATGCGCTGCTCCTTCTTTTCGAAGGGGCCGTTATCGGAGTGTTCACATCCCTTAACCTGGTCGCGTTCTACGTTTTCTGGGAGCTGGTTCTCATTCCAATGTTCTTCTTCATAGGGGTCTGGGGTGGGCCGCGGAAGAAATATGCAGCTATGAAGTTCCTAATAATGACGCATGTGGGCAGCGTGCTCATTCTCATAAGTTTCATAGCCCTGTACGTGCTCTCGACCCCTCACACTTTCAATTTCACAGACTTAGTCAATCTCCGCCTACCGCTTCAGGTTCAGATATTCCTCTCAATAGGTTTCTTCATCGGTTTCGGGGTCAAGCTGCCACTCGTTCCACTTCACACTTGGTTACCTGACGCTCACGTTGAAGCTCCAGCGCCCATCAGTGTCCTTCTTGCAGGAGTGCTCTTGAAGATGGGTGGATATGGCTTTATCCGGATGAATCTATTCCTCATGCCAGAAGCGTCCAAGTTTCTTGCTCCAGTCTTCATAGGTTTCGGGCTGCTCACAATGTTCTACGGCGCGATTGTGGCAATGATTCAGCAAGACTTCAAACGCATGGTTGCTCTGACGAGCATTAATCACATGGGTTACGTTCTGTTGGGAGCCTTCACGCTTACTACTGCGGGCATCAGTGGAGCAGTCTTCCAGATGTTCAACCACGCCTGTGCGATTGGCGCATTGTTCCTCATGTCAGGCGTGATCCACGAGCATATGGGAACTCGAACAATAAGAGAACTGCCTGGCCTCGGAAGTGCGATGCCGAAAACAAGCACACTATTGGTACTGGCATCGCTTGCTGCTATGGGCTTCCCAGGCTTCAGCAATTTCATCAGTGAGTTCACGATCATACTGGCCGGTATCTCAATCAACACGCTCTACGCCATCGCCGTTCTTGTCCCAGGGATAACCGCTGGCTACTTCGTTTGGATGCTGCGGAGAGTCATGATGGCCCCGCAACCCGCCCAGATCCCCTCTAGAGAGGCACCAAGCTACACGCTATTGACGTTGGCAGTTTTTCTTGTTCCATTGCTTACACTCGGATTATATCCAGCTCCTCTACTGGATCGCGTAATAATCCCAGCCGTCCGGTTCGTTCCTCACTAGTGCAAATCCTAGCCTTCACCAGCCCTGCTTCCACACCATTGAGAAATTTCCTTCATAATAACGGACTCATTCTACTCTCGACTTGAAAGAACGTGGAAGTGGATTAGGAGATGACGGTTCTGTCAAATTCGAGAGTAGATTATGAAGAACATCGCCAAGCCGTAGATTGCGATGGCTTCGATTAGCACGACGAAGAGAAGCGTTCGCCCAAGCATCTCCGGTTTCTCAGCTATGGCACCTATTGCTGCAGCGCTAGCCGTTCCTAGGCCAATGCCAGCTCCACAAGACGCTAAACCCGCGGCTATCCCAGCACCCACAAGGAAAAGGCCTTTTTCGCTGGCTACGGCTTCGACCTGACTGGGAGTTTGCGAGAAAGCGATCGCGAACATAGACGAGACTACAAAGACGCCTACTGCCATCAGGAAGAAGCTGAGCAGAAGTTGAGATCTAGGCTTCATTTCTTCTTCAGCACCGTTTTGCGTCCGCTATGAACTTGGATTCACATTATAACGCTTTCCCAATCTCATCAGCTTCGCAGAATCAGCGAATCCATCACGCGATCAATCGGTACGTTGTTCGCTTTGCCGTTGATTATCGTGAAAATATCATGCAATTCATAGTTCTTGAGGAAGAGGAATCCCAGCGCAAGACCAACATTGAACGGCGACCCAGCGAAGACATTCAGACAGCTTACGGCATGACTGCGATTTAACACACGCTCAACTTTGGCTACGCTCGTGTCTTCGACATTCACCCCTTCGAATGCATTGGCATAGGGGGTCTTCTCTATCACTCTCACCAAGTTCTGCACATTCGCACTTTCCGCAAGCTCGTTGAGTGAGTGACCTAGTGCGTAGTTCACTTGTATCAGGAGGTCAGAAGTTGAACGGGCATCTAGGCCGACAAGTCGCGCACGGAAAGTGGAAAGGATGTTATAGTGGTCTATTAGTTGACCCACCAAGCCTCTCGCAACTTGCGCATCCAGAGGATCGGGAAGACTCGTAGCCGCCCAAAGCATCGCATAATAAAATAGATCAACGGAGAACACGGCTGCCATAGAACTTCTTTCTCCCGATAGCCTTGATGAAAGAAAGTGTTTCAACGCTTCATCGTCAATAGCCTCGATAACTCTGCTTGGATTGCGAGCCTCCGCAAGCTCCTTGCAGCGCTCCTCGCTGAATCGTCCTACCGGCACGATTTGCCTAACTGCCTCTTCAGGAGGTAACTGATCAAAGATAGCTCTGAGCACTCCCTTGACACACTCCAATTCGTACCTCCTCGGGAAGAGCTTGATCAAGGGTCGGGAATCATGTGGCGCATACGCGACAAGTCGCTGAGCGAGTTCAATGACCCTCCGAACTAGGTAAGCTTCCGCAGGCGTCGGGTCCGACGGATCGACACTCGTCACGTGTCCTCTAGTCAGGAGGCTCACAGTCTCGGAAAGCGAGCCGGACTCGACAAATCTCTCAATCTGTTCTGGCTTAATCAATTCAGCTTTGAAGGAGCGCACAGCCGATGCTAATTCGGCATACCTTCCAGCCCCTGTCATCGCAGGTTACAACTCTCTGAAGACAGACTTAGTTCTCGAATAGTATTTTTCCTGCCTCGACAAGCAATTTCGACTCAAGAGCCTCGAATCTTTGATCTAAGGTGTTCACAATACGCATCTTTCCATCCTTGCTTGAAACAATAGCGCCGCCCAAGGCCTCTATCGGCTGCTGCGACAACTCCATCTTTGGAGTTTTCCCAAGTCTCTTTGTGAGTTCACGTTCAAATCTGGCCTTGTCGAGTCGCTTGAGATCACTCGAGTTCAAATGAACCTCGGCATACTCCTCACCGAGCTCGCGAATGCCTTTCTCGATCAGTCGCACCAAATACGGGAAGTACTCGTCCTCATTGCTCAACACCTTGATGATGCGTTTCCTCGTTTCGTCAAGCACATCGGAAAGTATCCTGCTTTTCTCACGTTGCTCGAGGATCTTCAGTCTATGTCGAACATCACTCATATGACGCCGCTTTATCCCTTCAGCCTCGTTCTGAGCATTCCGAACGACGTCCTCAGCTTCCCTTGATAGGTGAACCTTCGCTTCTTCTAGTGCCTTTTGCGTTTCAGATTCAGCTTCACGAATTATGGCTTGCGCCTTCTCCTTGGCAACAGCGAGTATTGTTTCAGTGAATTTCCCAGCCTCGGACATCATGCTTCACTCTCCATTATTATTCGAAGATGTCTTTCGACCGCTGCGTTCTTTCTGGACGAAGCACGGGCCAACATCTCGCGGACCCTCGCCTCGGAGCTCTTCCCATAATTTTCAGCTTCTAACCTACCTTCTTCCTCCGCCCGTGACACAATTGCAGCAGCTTCCCTCTTCGCCGATTGCAAGATTTGCTTGCGTTGTTCTTCGATCAAAGAATCCAGTCGCCTCCTTATTTCCGAGGCTCTGTTTTGAGCATCCTCCAGAATCTTAGCGGCCTCTTTTTCTGCGTCCACGATCATCCGAATTGTCTCGAGGGCTGACATTGGTCCTTCACAAGTTTTTGGAATTCGGCTTCAAAGGTCACGTCGACCAGAAAAACATTTGCTCTTTTTCCCAAACGTTATTTACGCGAACGATTTCCAAGTAGGGCAGATTTGGAAGGGCGACGTCGATGCAACTTGGGACGGCACTTCTGCTCTACACTCTTCCTTTCTTCAGTATTCTCGCACCCTTGATTCAAGGCTTGTCGAACCGATTGCGCTCACGTACAATTGTTCCGTATTGGTCGACCGCTGGACTCCTAATAGCATTAGGCGGTGTGGGGCTCCTTCTTGCGGAAGGTATTCCGAAACAGGAGCTCATCTACGGAGTCCTTTCCATAGACAGCTTCTCAGTATACTTCGCTGCCGTTTTCATTGTCGTTACACTGCTAATCAGTGTAGCATCCTTCTATTACATGCGCGAGAACAAGAACCTAGACACTTACTATGGATTGCTTCTGCTTGCGACCTTCGGAATGATCCTGGTCTCGTTTGCAGTTGACTTGGTTGCTCTATTTCTAGCGTGGGAATTAATGAACATCCCGACCTACGTCCTAACGGGTATTCGGAAGGACGATCCGAGATCCAACGAGGCTGCTCTCAAATTCTTCATTCTGAGTGCCTTGTCCTCGGCGCTGATAGTCTATGCGATCTCTTTGACGTTCGGAATCACAGGTTCAACTAACATCTATAATGTCGCGACAGGACTTAGTTCAGCTCTTCCGAAACTAGACCCGCTAGCGTTGCTTGCGATGGTTCTATTCGTGGCTGGTTTCGGCATGAAGGTTGCAGCTGTACCGTTTCACATGTGGATTCCTGATGCGTATGAAGGCGCTCCGATAACTATTGGTGCCTTCCTTGCTGCAGGAACTAAGAATGGAGGTTTCGCTGCGCTCTTGCGAGTGTTCGCTGTAGCGTTGGTTGCACTACGTCTCGATTGGGCGGGGACCTTTGCTGTAATCGCAATCTTGACGATGACTCTTGGAAACGTGGCGGCGCTAATGCAGCGCAGTTTCACCAGGCTCCTCGCCTACTCAAGCATAGCCCAAGCAGGATACATCTTGATCGGCTTAGCCGCCCCCAACCCAATCGGAATCGTCGGCGCACTATTTCACATTCTTAACCACGGTGTCATGAAGACAGCAGCTTTCGTGGCCGCAGCTGCAGTGTACAGCAGACTATCAACCACTTCATTAGATTCTTACTCCGGTCTAGGAATGCGCATGCCGATAACCGCCTTCACGCTTAGCATATCACTGTTCGCACTTGCAGGAGTTCCACCCCTTAACGGTTTCATGAGTAAGCTTGTCCTCTTCACCGCAGCCGTTGACGGACAACTTTGGTGGTTAGCACTGGCGGGCGTTCTCAACAGCGCATTCTCCATGGCATATTACGGTTGGGTAGTGAAGAGAATGTACTTTGATGAGCCTTCCATTGCTGAGAAGCTAGCTGAACCCAATTCACTAGTAGCAGTTCTTGTCGTTTCAGCATTCATAATCATCCTAGTCGGTTTATTCCCGGGACCGTTTCTGAATTATTTGTTCGGCGTTGCGGAATATCTCCTGCCTGCGGTATGAAGCGTCGATCACTGAGTGTAACTACTTAGCTTGTCTGTGAGCATGCTTAGGCGAAGAATACACCGATGTCATGTGGGTCTGGAAAGTGCGAACATCAGTTGATCTTGCAGTTGCCGGCGCCGGGCCGGGAGGCTTGTATGCTGCAGCGGTGGCTCTGAAGAGAGGCTTGACAGTTCACGTTTTCGACAAGAAGACGGCTATCGGGGCTCCCGTAAAATGTGGAGAGTACTTCCCAGTCCGGGAGGAGATGGAGTACTTGCTACCCAGCGCCGGCGATTATATGCACGTTTTTGATGTCCCACGGGAATCTGTGGACAACGTATGCAAGAAGATTCGCGTCATATCCCCCAGAGGACGTGAATACGAATTCGATTTCAAGGCATTCGTCTTGGATCGTACGACGCTTGAACAGGTTGTAGCAGAAAGCGTCAAGAAGCTTGGCGGTACGATTGAGTTGGGAACACCCGTTGATCTATTCTACCGCGATGACAAGATCCTCGTAGGCCGTGATAAGACTAACGCTGTCGAGGCCAAAGCAGTAATCGCCGCGGACGGGTTCCCATCTAAGGTTGCGAAATCTGCAGGAATCTTGACCCCTGACTACATGACCCCGAACAATGTTGCGATAAATTATGAGCGCTTGATGAGCGCTCTCCACGTCGATCAGAGCGTGACGGAAATGTATCTGGGGACTAAGTATGCTCCTGGAGGATACGGTTGGATTATTCCGAAAGGGAAGGGGATAGCCAACGTTGGCATTGGGATAAGAACCTCATTTTCCAAGCGCAATGATGGAAAGGAGTACCTCGAATACTTCCTTCATGAAAGCCCGTTAACGAGAGAGAAACTGGATGGAGGCACGCTTGGACCGATGATCGCGGACGTATTGCCAGTAGATGGGCCATTGTCGCGGACATATTCTGAACATGTGATGGCTGTGGGTGACGCCGCAGGGATGGTTATGCCTACCAACGGCGGCGGTATCGCAACCGCCATGATAACAGGTGAGATTGCAGGTGAGGTCGCAGCCGACCACATTCAAAATGGTATCTCTCTTTCCGAGTACGAACAACGATGGAAGCGGGTCATGGGTAGGGAGATGCATGTTTCAACAGAGCTAAGGCGCCTTGCTGATCATTTCATGGGAAGCGACTTCGTATTCCACCTTCTTCTCCGATTTCTGGGAACACAGGGCATAAAAGATGTAATTACCTGTAGAGCCCCAATGATACTGCGACCCATCATCTGATACTTGCTCTAAACCGAGGAAATCAGGCCATCGACTATCATTCCCGCGAACAGGGCGAACAGATATGGGCTCGAAACCTTGAACGCACGATATGCCATCTTGTTGTCGGGGTGAAGAAACAATCTTAGGTTGATGTATAAGACCCAGAGGCCGAAGAAGAGCGCGGTAGCCAAATAAGCTAGGCCGAAATCTCCTTCAAAGTAAATCCAGATCGAGAATGGGATCATTAAGACGATCGTTGAGACTATGCATCTCAAGGCTGTGCTTAGCCTGGTCACGACGGGGAGCATTGGTACTCTGGCGCGCACGTAGTCTTCTCTAGAGAAGATAGCCAAGCTCCAGATGTGACCAGGAATCCAGAGAACAACCAAAGCAGCCAACAGAATCGGCAACAATTCAACGGCATTCGTCACTGCGCTCCAACCAAACATGACGGGTAGACCGCCGCTTATACCGCCCAAGATAATGTTGAGAGGATTGCGGCGCTTCAGTATGAGGCTGTAAACAACAACATTGTCGATCACCCCTAACGCTATCCAGATGAAAGAAAGAAAATTGATCAGATAGGCAAGAATGAGGCCAATGGCCGATAGAAATAGACCCCACATCAAGGCTCTGTTCGGACTGATGCGACCACTAGGTATCGGTCGATTTCTTGTCCGATGCATTATGGCATCAATATCCTTGTCAACGTACGACGTGAGCGTGTCGCAACCTGCACTCGCCGACGTGATCGCTACCGTCGCAACAACTAGCAGCCATGCTGTGAGCGGTTGGAGCGCATGCTTCGAGGCTATGATCATGGTTGCTACTGATGTGAATACCAGAAGGAACACAATCGGTGGTTTCGTTACTTCAAGGTAGTTCCTGATTGTCTGAGTTGCGGTCGTCTGCAAAGGTATCGGCTCTCTGACCGCTAGGGCAGAACTATCAGGGTCCCGCGCATGCTGCCGTGTCCCGTACCGCAAAAGATCGTGCAGATTATGCTGTACTCACCTGGCTGGTTCGGGACAATAGTCACCGCAGTATCCTGATCAGCAGGAACGGTGATTGGCACTTCCGTTATTCCCTGTATGAAGAATCCATGCTGATTGAAAGACGGGTCCTCCTCGAAGGTCGAATGTAGGAGGAACGTGACATTATCACCTACATGGACTGTGATCGGCGCGCTACGCGTATCGACTGTTCCGTTAACCATGAAATTCCATTGCTCTGCAACAAGATTGATCATGATGTTTTCTGGAACGTGAGGAGGACCAAGGGTCGCCGGCAGCACAACGTATTGGTAATAGAACATGCTCGTGGAAACTAGTACTACGAGGAGTACAGCGGTCGCTCCAACCCAAGGTCCATGTATCGCTTTCGGTTGCGTTGACACAGCCCTTCCCCTAACTTGATTCTGCTCCTATCCGGTATAGATGAACTAGGATACCGAATGCCATCAGTCCTATGCCGATCTGCAATAGGACCACGTTCTTAAAACCTGATAGGAATGCTTGAGAAGAGTAGATGTCGAATACCACTTGGAACCCTAGCAATGAGAGTACCACTGCACGCCATTCGTTTGTTGTGCTGAAAGATTCGCCCGACTAACAAAATGATCCAATTTAAGTCTTTCAGAAAATTCTGGATACTTTACTAGGCTGACCTAGCCTCATTCGATTTCTCTTGCTTAGCCAAAGCTGGGTGTCAGAATAGAGAGCTCGCTCAACACCTTCTTTCTAATATCATCAACCCCGGGAAGTTTCGCGACGATCCTGCCCTTTCTGATAAGAGGCTCTAGTAGCAGTCTGACTTCACCGCCGCACTTCGGACATGTTCGTGTCGAAGGTCCGGATTTCTCAACTATGTCGACAAGACACTTGGGACATCTCCAGACCTCCTTCCGTCCACCCAGTTTGCCACGTTTTGCGACTGGTCTTCCTTCTTTCTCCACTATGTCCATAGCGAAGTCGATTGTTGGCGCATTGCTGACGGAGGTGCCTACCCCGAACCCATCCACACCGGCCTCTATGAGCGGGGCGATGTTCTGATCGCTCAGACCACCCGAGGCTATGATCTTGACCTTGTCAAAGCCTCTGACCCGAAGCTCCCAGCCTACCTCTCTGATGATTTCAGCGAAATTCCCCCGCCGTGAGCCTGGTGTGTCAAGGCGAACAGCAAACAGCCTATCTCGCAACGCCTCTGCTGCCATGATTGCTTCCGCTTTCTCATCAAAGTACGTGTCCACTAGTGCAACTCGTGCAACTTCGGCTGGAACTACCTCGTCGAAAGCCTTCCACGCTTCCACTTGATCACCGACTATGATGACTAGAGCGTGGGGCATAGTGCCCATAGGCGACTTTCCGATCGTCTTGGCGCCGATTAGGCTTGATGCGCCGTCCATACCTCCAAGATAGGCTGCGCGATCGATCATTGGCGCTAGGGCCGGATGCATTCGGCGAACGCCGAAAGAAATAAGCAATCGATCGCCTACGACCTTCCGAATTCGAGCGGCCATAGTTGAAATCCCAGACGCTTGACATAGCAGTCCTAACAACGGGGCCTCGTATTCGCAGAACCTTCCATAGGGCCCCTCGATAGTCATCATCGGAATCCGAAAGCCTTGATGATCGTTCGTATGGAAGATAGTACCTTCGGGGATCGAGTCAACATCAATCGGCAAGCCTTCAAGCAGATGCGCCACCTCCTCGACACCGCAGAGTACACCCCAAGGCCAATCCTGAGGAAGACCGCCTGCGGTCACTTCCGCCAGAACGGGAACATCCAACAGTCCTTTCGCTTCGAGAACCTGCTTTGTTCTAACGAAATAGACATCGGTGGTCTGTCCACCCCTTATTTCCGTTTCTGAAGCAATGTGAAACATGGTCAGCGCGATTCCCGGACAGCATTAGAACTTGATAAGAATAATAACAGTTGTTGCGATAGTTTCGAAGGAAGAAGATCTTCTTTCTCATGACGGACCTCCGCTAGCTTTTCTGGCTCTCTGCTTCCAGGGAATAGTGAGGCCGCCTTTAGCAAGGGAGCTAAGTCAAGTTGATGATTTCGGTCTGCGTGTCGTCGAAGGTGTACCTTATTTTTTGCGATAGGGTTAGCGTCAATGATCTCAGTAGCCAAGTTAGTCCAGAAGGCATGGTTTGAAAGGCCTAAGTAACTACGATGAAGGGCTTCATGGCCGATTTGAGAAAGCGACATTCTGAAAACGGCGAATCACGCCCAAGGTCGATTTCATGCCTCAATCGTTCCCACGCAAGAATGGCGCAAGGATCCATGTGAATGCACCAGCCAATAGCGGTAAGCGGATCAGGTCTTTGGTGCACGTGGAAATGATTACGAGAAGACAAAAATAGCTGAAATCATGCCAATTCATTATGGAGCTCCCTCTTGACCAATAGTGTTCGTCTAAGGCGAGCCGCTTGTGTTCTGATTTCAGCGGTGTTGCTTGTCTTGTTGTTCTCGTATCCAAGAATAGGGACTTACTCGGTTTTCGGCCATTCAGGCACGCTTCTGCAGGGTTTTACAACCGCACCCCCCACTGTAGATGGCGTGATCGGGGCGGCGGAGTGGGCCTCTGCTGGCACCTTCAGCTTTTCGATGACTGGCAGTGGGGGAACCGTCTACTCTGTCACCATCCTCGTGATGAACGATTTCGCAAACCTCTATCTCGCGGTCAGAATCAACGATGACGAGTTGGGTGCAGGAAGCTCAGACGCGGCAGTATTCCAATTCGACAATGATCATGGCGGTGAGTCGGCTCTCGAAGTGGGAGACGACCGGCTGAGGTGCAGCTCGAGTGCGCCCGGTGAAGATAGGTTCTGGGATGGAAGCTCCTTTCTCAGCGACAGTAGTGATGGCGCGCAGGAGAACATAGCTTGCGGCGCCTCGCACGTGGGCGCCAACAACGAGTTTGAGATGAGCCACCCGATATGCGTCGGCGGCAACGGCGACTTCGCGAATGGACGTGTCCATGACATCTGCCTGACTCTTGGAGGTCCTCCAGTTGGATTTCTGTTCCAATATCGAGACGGCCAGGGCGCCGGCGGCTCAAACGAATTTGGGACTTCACCTCCCCTGGCCAATCCGGCTGACACAACAGTAGCGAATCCCGGAGTCTTCCATGAAATCAAGGCGGTGCAACCTGACTTTTCCATCTCATCATCAACAGGAGCAATTTCCGTCACTCAAGGATCCAGCATGGGGGCAATGATTACGGTTCTCTCATTACAGAGCTTCAGCTCAGCTGTCGCATTGACGGTTTCTTGGGTCGGCGTCGCCCCGTCTGATGTAACATTGATTCTCCCATCGCCTATAACGCCACCAGCCGGAAGCACTGCTTCTTCGCCGCTTACAGTGAACGCAGGGATGACTGCTTCCACGGGGGTCTTCATGCTCAGAGTCCTTGGAACAAGCGGGGCACTTAGTCACTTCGTAGAAATAACCGTCCAGATCGCTGCTGCGGCGACGACAACAACTACAAGCCCGACAGGCATCGCTACGACGACTGGACCGACACCGGACTTCTCGGTAGCATCATTGACACCATTGCTCTCCGTCACCCAAGGAGGGACTGGCTCAGCAACAATCACCGTGACTTCTATCAATGGATTCAGTTCAGCCGTAACTTTGACGACATCTTGGCTTGGCGCTGCGCCTTCGGATGTAAATTTGGCGCTTCCCTCACCCGTCACTCCGGTCCTAGGAGGAACCGCCAGCTCACCACTGATGGTTGGCGCAGGACCTAGCGCCACGATCGGAACTTTCACACTACGAGTGATAGGAGTCAGCGGATCGCTGAGTCACAGCATAGACATAACAGTTCAAATCTCGGCCGCTGGCACGACCACAACAGCCACAACAACGAGCCCAGCGGGCGCTCCGCGCTGCCTCATCGCAACCGCGGCATTCGGTTCGGAACTCTCGCCTGAGGTTCAATTTCTAAGAAGCTTTCGCGACAACTCGATACTAAAGACGTATGCAGGTTCGAACTTTATGGTTGCATTCAATGCTTGGTATTACTCATTCAGCCCCAATGTTGCACAGTTCATAGCTGAACATTCAATGGCAAGAACAGGGATGAAACTGTTGCTCTATCCTCTCATCGGAATTCTAAGCGCGGGAGCAGTCACATTCAACCTGTTCTCGGCTAATCCAGAAGTAGCCGCGCTTACAACCGGCCTTCTGGTTAGCTCACTGATCGGCGCAACATATGTCGGGTTACCGTTGACGATAATGCTCGCAGGCACAACTAGAGGAAGACGGATTGCGAAGCGACTTGAAAGGCCCGTTACACTCTTGCTCTTCTCCGCCACGGTTCTAGTGTTCGTAGCTGAGTTCAGCGGCTCTGCCTTTCTGATGATCCTTGCGACGACCACGGTCGTTACGTCGACTTTGGCTTACTCGGCCCTAGCGACATCACGGACGATCCTCCACTTAGTCAAACCATTGTAATGCGATATCTCACCAGTTCCTGTTCTGAAGCTTCTCCGCGTAACGTCTGTCAGGTTCGGCAGACTTTAACACAGCCAAGTTCCAATGAAAAATCGAAGGGCTAATTGACGGCCCAAAGACATAATTACTCGCTGGGTTCAACGCTAGCGAAATCTTTCATCTAAGAGTGGTACTGCCTCTTGAATCGGACCATCGCTGCGTTCGCTATACTGCTTGGATTGACGGCCATCATGATTGGACTTTACCTGAATGAATTCAAGTCCCTTTCAGAGATACTCCACGGTTACGTGATGCTATCTCCTTGAAGGTTGGGCAATGTCAGAGAAAGAAGAAGATCTCAGAAGATTCAAATTCAAGTGGACACTTCCCCGAACGATCGTTCAACTCTTCTCATTATTAGGCGTCAATGCTATCGTCTTCACTCAAGTCTACCCTTACTTGAATCTGAAACCGATCTCGTTTGGTCTGCCTATTCTAGCTAGTCTCAACTCACGTTTCACTGCTGTCTACAGCTCTCTTGACCTCCTTCAAGTGGAGCTGTCGCAACCTCAGTTTCCTTGGATAGTCTTGGGGACCATTTTTCTGGTCGGTGCTGTGGTTGGTCGGGCCTTCTGCGGTTGGGTCTGTCCTATCGGATTCATACAAGATATGATTACTACTCTAAAGGGACGATTGGACTTCGTTTCTCCTAGAACACAAAAGACCGCGAGGAAGTTCAAGTACTTGCTACTATTCGCTACGCTGTTGACAAGCGGAACACTTGGATTGGCGCTCTACCTAGGAGTTGGGTCTCAGTATGAAGACGCCTTGGGTGTATTTGCTTCCGGCCCTTTCATGGCAATCTCCCCAGACGGGACGCTTTTCGGAACAGTACCAACCTTGGTCTCGATGGCTCGAGAAAACTTCTCATCGTTCCTAGCAAGGCCGCCCACCATTCAGGAGTTCCTTGCCCAACTGAATAAAATCCCCGCACTACTTGCGGTTCGGATACTCATTCTTGTTGGGCTCTTCGCGGCAGCCTGGAAGATTCCACGATTTTGGTGTCGCTATGCGTGTCCGACGGGAGCCCTGATGGCTGTCTTTCAAAAGTGCAGTCTAACTGGTATGAAACGCGATCCGGTGAAGTGCATGAAGTGTCCTCACTGTGAGGTAAAATGCCCCATGCAGATTAGCATCCTCGACCTACCGTGGGAGAAGTTTAACGACCCGGAGTGCATCCTGTGCATGGAATGTGTTGATGCGTGTCCTCATGGTTCATTGAGTCCCAGGTTCCCATGAGCTCTTACTTCACATATGTCGAGGGCTCTTGTTAAACTCAGCTCTGCAGTTCCACATGTAGCAGGTCTTATCCGCGTAATCATAGCTGCCTTCTCATATAGGTACATGAAATAGACGGGGTCTTTCTTCACGCTGGTTCGTTCTTCTCCGATACATTGAAATTTCTAATAAGGCCTCCAGAAGGGTAAAAGCGTCACACTCATAGCTCCTCATAGCCATGTACGACTTGATCGTTGTTGGGTCCGGTCCAGCCGGTGCATCAGCAGCAAGGAAAGCAGCTCATAACGGTTTGAAGACACTCCTGATCGAAAAGGAACGAATTCCAAGAAACAAACTCTGTGGCGGCGGCGTAACCCCGAAGGTCCTAAAGCTATTCGACTTCAAGCTCCCAGACGAACTAGTTGAATGTGCGCCTCGGTCCGCAAGGATCCATGGGGGCGAGAACTGCTATCGTTTTCAAACTGATCGGACGATTGTATACATGACGTCGCGTTCACGGTTTGATGCCTTCTTGACAGAAAGGGCCATCGATGCGGGTGCGGAGCTTAAAGACGGTAGCCCCGTTTACCGGATTGAAAGAACGAATGCGTGCGTGGAAGCAAAAACCCACAGCGGCTCCTTCCGGTCTAAGATGCTGATAGGCGCAGACGGCATGGGAGGTCCCACAGCGAGCAACGGTCAACTACATGACCACTGGATGCCTGACGAAGTAGTGTACGCCATGGAGAGTGAAGCGTATGTCGGCGAGGGAGCTGTCGAGGACTTTGTCGGCGAGGAGGGTTTCTTCGACATTTACTTCGGTGTTTCTCCAGCTGGTTATGGTTGGGTCTTCCCAAAAGACAACCACTTGACTGTGGGCGTGGGGTGCCGATTGAGCAGGCTTCGTGATGCAAGAGCAGTCTTTGATGGATTTGTGAAGAAGATTCCTCAGCTTGAGGGATATGAAATCCCGAGACCCATGGCTCACCTAATTCCGCTAGGAGGCGCAACCAAAGTTCCATTACTAACCGATAGAATACTGCTCGCAGGAGATTGTGCAGGATTCGCGGAGCCTCTACTAGGCGAGGGTATCTATTTCTCAATCTTGGGGGCACAGATAAGTGCGGAAGTTGCCGCCGAAGCCTGTCGGTCCGAACGATTTGACGCAGAATTCCTCCGTACCTATCAGTGCCGATGTCGCAGTGAGTTTGGTTTGGATTTTGAGGTAGCCTTTCGAGCAGCTGGGCTGACCTATCTTGGACAATATGATATGAAGAGAGTGGCGCAATTCTTCTTTGGTGAGAAGAAGGTGCAGGAGTGTATTGTCGGACTCATGGATGGGTCGCTCCGTTACCGAGACGCTCGAACCAAGTTGGCATGGCCATATTTCAAATACCGATTGTCCAAGCTTGGTATGCCGGTCTACTCGTGGTCGGCCCATACGCTGAAAGCTCTCGTGCGCTTATTCTAGCGCGAATCGACATGACACAGAAATTCAAGAGCGCTGAGTTCTACAGCCGCCAAACTGTCCTTCCCGAGCTAGGGCCCAATGGGCAGCAAAAGCTCAGAGCCTCAGTGGTCACAGTGATCGGATTGGGCGGACTGGGAAGCGTCTCGACTATATTTCTCTCCTTGGCTGGAGTTGGATCGCTGAAGCTAGTGGACCAAGACACGGTTGAGATGAAGAACCTGCACAGGCAGCCATTATATTCGCTAACAGACCTTCGCCATCCCAAGGTTGACGTGGCAACCCGGCGACTCAGCGAATTGAACCCTGAAACTAAGGTAGAACCCATCGCTGAGAATCTGGAATCACGTAACATTGCTTCTATTATCAGTGACACAGACTGTGTTGTTGATGGATTGGACAACATGGAGACGCGGTACTTGATCAACCGCTACTGCGTAGAGAAGAGGATCCCGTACGTTTTCGGGGGAGCCATCGGGATGGAAGGAAATGTCGCGGTCTTCAAGAGTCCGGAGACCGCATGCTTGGAGTGTGTAATGCCCGGACTCAAGGACGCCGACTTGCCCACGTGCGAGACGCGTGGGATTTTGGGCGCCACCGCTGGAATCGTGGGTGCAATCCAAGCCCTAGAAGCGATAAAGGTGCTGACCGGAATTGAACCGGAGTCGACAGGCAAATTGATGCTATTTGACTTCGCTCAATCCGAATTTCGAACGATCGATCTGAGGATTAGACTTGATTGCGAAGTCTGTCAAAAGAAGACAGCAACTCTTGCCTCATTCCCAAGAAGAATCGCGTGGCTTTGCGGCTCCAATACAGCAAATGTGAACCCCGAAGAACCGGTCTCCTTAGATCTGACGAGTTTGAGCAAGGACCTTGCTCGCGACCACACAGTTCTTCTAGCAACATCTTCAGTCGTCGTCTTTGATTACAGAGGACATGAAGTAAGCCTATTTAGGAAAGGAAGGATGCTCATCAAGAACGTTCGCGACGAGGAAGAAGCTCTGGAGGTCTTCCGAGCTGTGGAGCGTTTGATTTGTGCAGGGTGAGAGATCGGTTCAAGTTCAGACACACCAATTTTCCAACCTGAAACTGTTGGGGAAGGCGTTATTCCTCGTTTCTGGTGGGATCGACTCGCCGGTGGCTGCTTGGCTCCTCATCCGGAAAGGGGTTCAACCAGTCTTCGCCTACTTCGATAACTATCCGCTATGCGATGAGGCTGCTGAAGGCATCGCGCTTCAAACGATTCGGAAAGTCTGCGCTCACGAGAAGATTCGAGATGCCCGGGTGTATGTGGTATCACACTCACCGGATCTTCAGGACATTGTTTCTAGATGCCCGATCAAGTTCGCATGCGTTCTTTCGAGGCGCATGATGCTTCGAGTCTCCGAGCAGATTGCTCTGAAGGAGGGATGTCAAGCAATCGTCACAGGCGATGCGATTGGGCAGAAGGCAAGTCAGACTCCTCACAATATTGTCGCGGCTGATTGCGTGCTGAATCATATTCACGTGGTCAGACCACTAGTTGGAATGAACAAACAGCAGATCGAAAGGTATGCGAAAAGGATAGGAACTTACGAGACTTCAATACGCCCAGGCGTCGCAACTTGCGGTGTTCCAATCAACAACCCGAGTACGTCTGCTAGACCAGAGCGGCTGCTTGACATGGAGAGAGCCTTAGACATTCAAGGTATGGTGAACAGAGCCCTAGAAAGCGCTCGGGTAATCGCGATCAATCCTGACTAGCGGGCCTTCCAATGGCCAAGCTCAATACTCTCGCAGCAATCCGTCTCGCAGCAGCGTCCGATCCTGACTTCCTAATCACCATTCTTCCATCCTGCCTGAGCGTAATCTCCTCTCCATCCTTGGCCCTCAACACCACAAACTGAGGCGTCCACATCAAGATGTCATAATCAGTCAGCGAATCAGTCTTGACCTTAGCCAGATCTAAGGCAAGGCGTTTCTTTGGGATGGCCTCGATGGAAAGATGATCTGAGCAGAGCTTGAAAAACAGTTGATTCTGCTCAATATGAAGTTTCGACATAGCACACATACCGCAAGTTCTTGAAATCTCGCCCTTCTCTTCAACTGCGTAGAATCAATGCAAGCGACGCTGAAAAAGAGCGCGCCTCTCCTGGAACAATCCCATTCCTACCATGATGATGACGAGACATTTCCCTGAGAAACGCGCAATCAGACCCCCCAGAAAAGTTGATTAGAGTTATCATTTCTGAACCCCTTCCCTGCCGGGGGAAGTGCCGGGGTTGGTCTCGGATTCTCCAGGCCACCGAAGGCCGAACGGTTCAGGCGGCGGGCTGCAGCGAGTCCGCGGCAACCCGCAGTATGGAAGAAATTCGCTGATGTGGGTTCAACTCCCATCCCCGGCTCCAAACAAAATGTCCACTTCCCTTCCTCGAAAACCATCATCGCTGTCGACCGCACCAGCTGCGCCCGCGAAGGAAACGCTACATAGTGAAGCATCGGTTACGGTTCTGAAAGTTCTTCAATGATTACCTATGGAATGTAACCCTTACCTATGCTGCTGGTTGAGTAGTCTGAGTAGTCCCAAAATGGAAATAGACCTCGCAACCGCCGTGAGCTCATAGTTCACCTTGAATTGTGCAGGGGAAAGCAGCAGCCTGTCCGAATGTACTGCTTCTTCTACTAGTAGAATATAAACAGAGGCATCACTTAAGCCTAGTCAATCACATAGCCCTGGACATAATCAGCCGTTATCTGACACCACACTTGCATCATATTGATGCGAATTGGACATTTTTTCGGCTCCAACTGATTCGATGATTTGTGTTGTGAGAACGGATTAGCGATCGAAAAGCTTTGAGATGCTTGCTTGAATGCATATATATGCGCATGCACATATGAACTTGCTATGACTAAAGTAATCTCTCTGTCCGAAAGAGCATACGGTACACTGAAGAAACTCAAGAGGCCAAATGAATCATTTTCCGAACTAGTATTGAGGATCGCTGGTCAGGAGGGCGGAAAGTCCATTCTTGAGTTTGCTGGCACATGGAAGGGGGGCGACATCGAGGAAGTATTCCTACAGATTATGAAAGATAGAGAACGCTCAGTTTCTAGAAGGATCGAGATGTGATTTGACTGCCCTTGACACGGACGTACTGATTTCCTTGTTAAAGGGCAGCCCTGATGCGATCGAAAAGATTAGGGCATTACAAGAAAGAGGAGACCGAATTTGCATCACAATGATCACTGCGTATGAACTGCTAAAGGGCGCACATATCTCCTCTAGAGCCGAAGAGAACCTGGCGAAAGTCAGGGAGTCAATCTCAAATTTGCGGATTCTGGACCTCTCCTTGGGCGCGGCCGAAGAAGCCTCAAGGATATACAAAGAGCTACAAGATAGAGGGAAACTCATCAGTGAGTTTGACGTACTCATCGCAGGAACTGTGAGATTCCGGGACGAAGCCCTTGTAACTCGAGATGGACACTTCAAATCGGTCCGCGGAATCAAACTAATCAGTTGGTAGTCAGCAGCATTCCTGCGCGGGCGTTACTGACCCAACTCTGAACCCTTCGTTCCGAGTCGGTCTGACCTTGATGCATCCGCGATTGACTGGGCATGGACTGGAAATTGGACATTCTTTTCAAGTCCCATCCCCGGCTCCAAACAAAATGCCCAATTTCCTTCCTGACCTAAATATCGGCCAAGGTCTGAACGAGCAACGACCGTTATGCAGCTCGACGTTCACGACACCGAGAGACGAATAGAGCGCGCCTACGAATCGATAAGGAAGAATGAAGCGCTCCCCGACACTGAGAAGCAGAAGATCCTCGCGTTCGATGAGTTTCTAGCTGCCAAGCAGATCAGCGAACAGCGCCGCCTTGTCTACTTGCTGACCTTGCCAAGGATCCAAACTCAGCTCCAAAAGAACTTCCGCCGTGCCACGAAGCAGGAAATCGTCAAGTTAATGGCGAATCTGGAAACGCAAGACCTCGAAGAGTGGACGAAATACACGTACCGTGTTGTGACCAAGAAGTTCCTCCAATGGCTCACCCACCATAACCAGATGGGAATCCGCGCAGATTCAGTGAAGCGTACTTGTGCTTGTGCGGCGGGCATCAGATCATAATTCACACTTGACTTCAACGAAACTCGGTTCGATAAGTAGTTGCGCTTGACAAGTCAGCCGGTAACTCTGCCCGGGGAAAACGCGATTGTCTGACTCACGATCTGATTTCCCCAAGACATTTCTCACGTCGATGCGCGGTGCGCAGGCTTTTAGTTCATGAGAGTTCCATTCGGATGCCATGAAACTGTTCATCTCGTGTGATATGGAGGGGATCAGCGGCGTCACGGGCTCGGATGAGACTGATCCCCAAAAGGAGGCGTACCAACGCTGCAGGCGCCTAATGGTGGGGGACGTCAACGCCGCAATCGAAGGCGCGCTCGCCGCGGGCGTTAGCGAGATCTTGGTTAACGATTCGCATGACGGGATGCGGAACATTATGATTGAGGAGTTGAACCCCAAAGCCCACCTGATCTCAGGAGTCCTGAAACCACTCAGCATGATGCAGGGCATCGATTCAACTTTCGACATGGCCATGTTCGTCGGTTATCATGCGATGGCGGGGGCTGCGGCCGCCGTGATGAACCACACAGTGTACGGAAGGATGGTTGATGACGCGTGGATAAACGGCAGTTTGGTGGGTGAGACCGCGATCAACGCAGGAATAGCCGGCTACTTCGGTGTCCCTGTGGGAGCTGTGACGGGCGATGACAAGCTTGCCAGCGAGGCCACTAAACTGCTGGGGAGCATCGAGAGCGCTGTTGTGAAGAAGGGAATAGACCGGTACACGGCGGAATGCCTGCCACTCACCACGAGCCGCGAGTACATCAAACAGACCGCAAAGAGGGCGGTTGAGAGGAGAAAGGATTTCAAACCCTTGAAGCATTCATCCCCGGTGACCTTCAAAGTGCGCTTCGCCTCCACCTCAGAGGCAGCTACGGCATGCTGGCTCCCCACGGTGAAACAAGAGGACCCTAGAACAGTCTCTTTCACTTTCGACGATTACATTGACTCCTTCCGCATGTTCCATGCCGTCCTCTCCCTAGCCTCAACCGCACAAGACAGAATATTCGGTTAGCTGGTTCCTGTGCTACGATCTGAAAACCTAGGGGCTTGCCCCCCCCCAAGGGGGGTACGTGCAACCCATGGATTTGTTCCGCAATTCTGACTCTGTCCCACTTTTCCCGGTGATGACTCATGGAGATGCGTGCGCACCCTCAGACGCTTGTCCCACGCCGAGGTGAGTGCGACTCGAACCTGCTGGACGTTTTGTGCTCGGCTCCGCCAACACAGGATATTCAGAATCGTTCTCGTTTTGCCGAATTTTTTCGCGGCTGGGTGGTTTAGGCTGGAGGTATGTCGCGGTCTTGAGATTGGCGGTTCCAGAACCAGCAGGTGGAGGGCGTTGAAGTGGGTCGCTTCTTAGGAGTAGTCTTGCAGTCAGGCCGGATTACAATTGAGATCGTGATACTCCCTGAGAATTTCCCGGCTGGGTGATGAGGCAGCGTCGGGCTGCCTCGCAAACTACTGAGGCGCTCTGACGGAGCCTCACCGGGGGACCGGATGATTCTATGGCCGAATGCGCTCATAGCAGCTCGAGAAGCATACTAGGCTTCTCATAGGCTATGAGAACATCTCTTCGGGCCGACGCGCTTCGTGTTGAGTCGCCTCTCAGGTTCATCTGGCGTCCCATATGCCTCAAGGCCCTATCTTATCTTTCGTTACAAGAACATACCGAGACTCATCGCGCGCTTTTCATCATGAGACTCCAACTCCGCAAGGGGTGAACCGAGGCCTAACCCGCTGTCGACTGTTCGGACGAGAAACTAAGAGTTCTAACTGCGTAAGCCTTTCGGGCGACGAACTTGTTTGAGGATATCACATAGCCCTGGACATAATCAGCCGTTATCTGACACCACACTTGCATCATATTGATGGGAATTGAAAATTTTTTCGGGTCCCATCTCCAGCTCCAGACATAATGCCCAATTCACACTCGATGCTCAGGTCTCAGCTGACTCGATTCCGCCGGTCTTGCTCATCAGCGAGGTGCGTGACTTCTGCCCGCAGGTTAAATAAGTGATTTCACATATTCCACGTATGGCGAATGTCACGTTATCCGTCCCGGAAGAGCTCTATAAAAGGATGAAGAAGCGCTCTGATGTGAGGTGGAGTGAAGTGGCAAGAAGGGCAATAGCGGAGCAGCTCGAGAGATTAGAGGGCCCCGCAGGATTCCGTGCCTCATCAGCCGAGCTGCGAGAGATGCTCGCGAATGCTGGAGTCAAAGTCGAAAAAGTGTCGATGAAGAAGGCCGTAGGCCAATCCGGCAAGATGAGGCGCTTGGAATGGAAGAGAGTATCTTCGATACGAGCGAATTAATCGAGCTAAGGAAATCCCGTGAGCTGGACACTGAGGGCTACACTACAATTCTCAACTTGATCGAGTTTCCCAAGGGCGTTGAATTTGAGCGGCTAAAGGTGCTATATCCAACAAGGGACGACTGCGATAGCGCCCTTATTTGGTCGGCTAAACTCCTTAAGCTGGGAAGACCTGTGCCGGCGACAGATCTTATCCTATCCGCGATTTCAGCAAGAACCGGCTTGGAACTCGTAACTCGTGACGAGCATTTCAAAACGATCAGGGTTGTGGCCAAAGAACTTCGAGTTCGAATCAAGCATTAGCCTCGGGGGGGCCCTCCATTGCGTCAACATGCAGCAGTGTTCAAGCTACGGTTCAAATTCCTGAGCAAGCGACTTACTGAGCCTTTCGTTCAATGCGCCATCTATCGACGAACACGTATTGTTGGTTCACGGGAAACATGGGAATTGAACATCTTTTTCAGCTCCCATCCCCGGCTCCACAACACAAATCCGGAGCCTTGTTGAGCGGTTTTTGCCCCTGATCTTCGCTTTGTTGCCCATCTGGAAAGACCTGTCAGGCTCTTTAGAGGAAAACGCGCTTGTTCTCGGAAATAGCGATTAACAACCTATCTCCCGCTTTGAACGAGAAAGCGTCGTCCTCCGCGACACGCGCAGGAGCACAGATCCAGTATTTCGAGTATGTCTTTTCGCCTTTGCTATTCGTTGGGAGCTTTGTCTCTTTACAAGAGTGCCGATTCCTTTCTGGGTCACCGTTGGTACACCAAGAACTGCTGACTTACTACGAGTCTTCTCATATTCGGTATTGCCAAGGTCAACCGGTTAGTCTACGCAGTGAAACCCAGCACAACTTGAACGTCCGAAGCAACGGCAAGCATTCAGGTAGCCGACGTTAGCCTATTTTTTCTTGAGGCGGACTGACGTGGTTTGGTTAGGGCGAAGCCATCATATTCTCATGTCGGCTGACTAATCCGTGTTGGCTTCTTTCTTTCGAAATAGCCGAATGTTAACCAAGTTGATCGCCTACGTTCTCCGAAAGCCCTTGCACGTTGATCTAATCGTGGCCGCATTTATTCTCCATAGTCAGATTCTCTTGTGTAAGAGGCGTCACTCTAGATACTCTAATAAACGGTCGACCAAGTATTCAATTATGCCTTCAGCGAAGAATTCAAAGTTGGACTATTCCTACGGAGAGATCCCACGGCCTTAAACCCTAGCCCTGTAGAGTGAGAGGAGTAGAAGAATTGAGTGAGACACATTCGAACGAGTCCTCAACAATAGATCGTGCGAGAATAAAGGAGCTTTTCAAGCGAGAAGGAAAACGGTTCGACGAGCAACATCCAAAGTCGAAAGCACTGTTTGAGAGAGCGAAATCATCGCTCCTCGCCGGGGTTCCCATGAACTGGTGGTTCTTCAACTGGCTGTCGCTCATAGGGGTAAGTACTATTTTCGCAAAGGAAGGGAGGGGGGCCCACATTATTGATGTTGATGGGCGCGAATACGTCGACTTTTGTTTCGGAGATACAGGATCGATGTTTGGTCACTCGCCGAAACCCGTTGTCGATGCGGTAACCAAACAGATGTCGCGCGGAATTACCATGTTCCTCCCTACAGAAGATTCCCTCTGGGTAGCAGAAGAATTGGCACGTCGCTTCGGGTTGCGGTATTGGCAGTTTGTTCTGACGGCGACAGATGCCAATAGATTCGTACTTAGACTGGCACGCGAGGTGACCCAGAGAAAGCGGGTTCTGGTGTTCAATGGATGCTACCATGGTAGCGTGATGGAGGCATTGGTTACACTGAGGAACGGTGCTGTAGTCTTCCAAGAAGGAGGCATAGGCCCCCCGCCAGTTGACCCGGCAATGGTGACGAAAGTGATCGAGTTCAACGATTTGGAAGCCTTGGAGGCGGCATTGTCGCCTCAAGATGTGGCCTGTGTGCTATGTGAGCCAGCCATGACAAACGTAGGGATCATTCTTCCTGATCCCGGCTACCATGAGGCCTTGCGTGCAATGACGCGACGTTATGGCACTCTTCTGATATTTGATGAGACACATACCATTTGTTCCGGTCCAGGGGGATATACGGCGGAGCATAACCTCAAGCCAGATATTATCACAATGGGCAAGCCTATTGCAGGCGGCGTCCCAGCTGCAGCTTATGGTATTAGTCAAGAAGTGGCTGGTAAGATCCTCGAGAAAGCGGTATGTTGCTCCGTTGCAACAGGAATAGGAGGAACTCTATCTGGCAATGCTCTGGCAACTACCGCGATGAGGGCAACACTGGAACATTTGCTTACCAAGACGTCCTTTGATCGCATGATCCCTGTTGCTGAGCGTTTTGCCGAGGGCGTTGATAGAATAATTAAGAGCCAGGGCCTGCCGTGGCACGTGGTACGTCTGGGGGCCAGGGTAGTGTATGGCCCGCCGCCAACACTTCCAAGGAACGGTGGGGAAGCCCTTTCAGCCATGGATCCTGAGTTAGATAAGCTGATACACTTATACCTCTTAAATCGGGGTATCATGCTCCTGCCGTCATCATCAAGACTGCGAGAAGCATTGATGTCACCTTATACTACGGCGGAGGATGCTGATCTACACACGAGGATCCTCGATGAGTGTGTGAAGGAGCTGATTTGATAGGATGAACCGATCCATCTGGTCGTGATCGGACAATAATTGTAGCATCCATATGAGTTGACGTTCTAAATGCACTTCTCTGAAAGGATTAAGAAACTCGGAGTTTTCGAACCTGGCGCTCCATACCAGTCTCACAGAATCTCCGCAATGGCCGCGCAAATGAAAGGCGAAGACACCATCGATAGTACATCCAACGCAATACTGATGGATACGCCAGTAGCAGTCAAGGAAGCTGCAAAGAAGGCCTTGGACGAGGGATATACGAGTTCGGCCCCTCTACTGGGGCTACCAGAACTCCGAGAAGCAATTGCTAGAAAGCTAGAAAAGATAGACGGAATACGAGCGGATCCTGAGACAGAAATCATTGTAACCCATGGGGCCGAGGAAGCCATCTTTCTGGCCATTCAGGCATTGGTTGACCCCGGAGACGAGGTAATACAGTGCTCACCAGACTATCCGTTCTATCTGAATATTGAAAATGCTTCTGGTATCCCGGTTTATGTCCCTCTCCGAAAGAATGAGAATTGGCGGCTTGAACCAAAGGACTTTGAGGCGGCAGTAACTCCGAAAACGAGAATGATAGGCCTGGATTCGCCCCACAACCCGACTGGACGTGTCTTCACAAGAGCTGAGCTTGACGGAATCGCGCAAGTCGCGAAGAAACACGACCTGATCGTACTGTCAGATGTGGCTAATGAGATGTTGGTATGGGATGGACGAAAAAACATCAACATAGCATCTCTTCCTGGAATGCAAGAAAGGACGATCACAACTAGCAGTGTTAGCAAGTGCTACGGTATGTCCGGATGGAGGGTCGGGTACGCCTGCGGTAACAGAGATCTCATCTTCCAAATGTCTAAGTTGCACGCGGTCGCCTGCAATGTGGGGCCAGCCACCTTTGCGCAAAGAGGCGCTGCAGCCCTCTACGACAAACTTCCTGGGATCATGGAGGGGTTACTGGAGCCGTACGAGAAAAAAAGAGATCTCGCCGTGAGGAGGCTCAATGAAATGCCCAAGTTACATTGTCACAAACCGGAAGGCGGGACTGTCCTGATACCGGACATATCAGAGTATGGAATGTCATCATTACAGTTTGCAGAATGGCTACTGAGAGAAGCGAAGGTCGCGACTGCACCAGGCAGCGGATATTTGGCTGAAGGCCACATCAGAGTGAACTTCGGCGAAGCAAGGCTCGAAGAGCTATTGGATAGATTCGATAAGGCGTTGGAGAATCTAGCGTCTCTCCCAAGCAATCTAAAGAGATCGAAGATAGGGAATCCGCTAAAGGTCTAGAAAGGAAAATTCCGGTGGCGGGATTCCACCATAGAGGCGAATGGCCGAAAAGGAGTATGAGACTATGCTAGTCTTTGGAGATCCCTGCCAAATCGCACACCACCAACGCCAGGGTGCCCCCCCTAAGAACATACGATCGAAAGAAGCGTCCAAAAGCCTGTTGATTTTCTATTCTAGACAGAATGTGCAATCCGCAAGGGTTTTACGGTTGGTCGACAACCAACAGCAGCATGAAAACTGACGAGTCACAAATACGCTTGTTTAAGATCGAGGACAAGCAAAAGTACGATGACACAGTCACTTACATTTATGCCGGAAACGATCCCGATTCGATTCACAAACCCATCACAGTTTACAGGGAGAAGAACGCGAACGCATATCTCGTTGCTGGCCGATATGCTGCTTTCACCGGAACCCACCTGAAGTACAAGCCCCTTACTGAAGAGGAACGAAGACTGGTCGTCGAGAAGCTGGGTTCAGGCAAGATTGTGAAGTTTCTGTCAAATCAATAGAGAACGGAGCGGATAGTGTTCTCTGTTGCACTGTTCGACTTTCTCAGTAAAGAGTGCTTGGAAAACGCTCGTTCAGTTCACGAGCTTCCGAACAAATTGATGCGTGACCTTGAATCTACGAGATCTTCTCGAGTCCATAGTCGCTCTGGTTGTTTTTGCCTCCGCTTACACCCTGATTCGCATCGCTCTATCTGAGCTCCCACCTCTTACGGTGGCACCATCAGATTCATCCTTGCCTCTTTAGTCATGGTACCTGTTGCGCTGATGTACTATGAGAGGAACCCCATAGGACTGTCAACCGTGGATCTGCCAATCCTAACTGGGCTCTCGATAACACAGATCTTCCTACCTAATCTTCTCCAAAACATTGGACTGGAGTACACAACGGCGTCGGTGAGCAGTGTCTTGCAGTCCACCACTCCAGTATTCACGTTACTTCTTTCGCTTGCCCTCCTTAACGAGAGGATTGGAGGGCGAGAGCTCGTAGGGCTTTGTGTGGGAATGGTCGGTGTTCTCCTACTCTCAACTCAGGGAAACTTTGCTAACCTTGGTGGCTCGACCTTTTTTGGAAATGTCCTCCAAGTGGCAGTTGCTGCGTCTTACGCGGTATCGGGCATAATCGGCAAGGTTGTCCTGAGAAAATATCGTCCGATACTTGTCGTGGCTCTAACGTTTTTGTTGGGAGCCCTAATACTGACGGGATGTGCCCTTCTATTCGAAAGAGACGTATGGCCATCGGCCATATCTAGAGAAGTCATTGTCGCCATGTTGCTTCTCTCGCTTCTTTACTGCTTAGGCCTCGTTTCTTGGTACGATGTACTCCAAAGGACTGGCGTCTTTCAGCTGTACGTCCTTCTCTTCACAATGCCTGTACTAGCGATCATCATCTCTGTGATCGTCCTAGAGGAAACTTTCACCTTTAATGATATCCTGTTCTCTGCGATGACTCTCGTGGGGGTGGCGATAACGCAGACTGGAAAGCGTTGATCTCCAAGGCGTCCTACTGCGATGATTTTCTATGGTTATCATGCAAGTTAGATCCTATCGCCAACTCGGGATCGATTCAATACGACTTCAGCCGGAGAATTCTACAAGGTCAGAGCGAGAGAGTCAGGAGAGCCGTAAAGCGATAGGGAGATTCCCGGCACCGAAACGTTTGCCTTCAGCTCCGAGTGACTAAGGCGATCAGCGTAAGCGCGATTCCCAACAATAGCAAGACTATTCCAACAACCAACCAGCCTAGCCAGCTTGGCATCATTATCGCGAACCACTTCACCGTCCCAACAGCAAGGAAAGCTATGCCCAAAACTGCAATTACTATGCCCGCCAAGACAAGTGCGACCATGCGCAACATGCGTCTGGCGTAGTTCTCTGCGAACCTACCAACACTGCTAATGGCCTGCCGAAATATCCCTTGAACAATCTTCTCAATAAGCGTCGGCTTTTCGCGTTCAGGCAAGGGCAGCACCTAGTCACTCAGTTTGGATAGCGCGATTCCAACAGCCATTCCAGCCACGAATGCCAAACCTAGAGCCAGAACCGGTCGCTTGGCAACAGCCTTCGAAGCCATCTTCTGCATGTCAGTCAGTTGCCTTCTCAGCTCTTCTAGGCGCGTGTCCACATCTTTTCGGAGATTCTTTATGGACTCCTCAACATTTCGCATCTCGCGCATTTCTTTTTCTCTCGACAAAGGAGCCCCTCACGGCGTAATGCACCCTAGATATGATTAAAAGGCTACCCTAGTGTTTCCTTAGTCACTCTCTCTTTCTTGGGCAGAGGGACAAACCGATCAAGAGTCCCAGCGTAAAAGCCAGTGCCGCCGCGAGCAGTGGGTTCTCTTCTATATTTGCCTCAATCTCTCTGAGCGAGAATGGGTTCTCTGGAGCTTGGAGATCCAATATTTCTTCGAGTTCCTCATCAGAGAAGTTTTCCGATGTCTTCTCTTGAGCGGTCATGGCTATCGACCCGGTTATCGGGAAGCCTGTCAAATATGTATTTGGTCATCGAAGGGTTGTAATTCAGAATGGTTCATAGGCATCAAATATCAAGAGGAGCGCATGAAACGAAGTTCTCGGGATTGGTTGTCATGAGATCCAAGGAGGGGACCACTAGCTACATCCTAGCAAGATTAAGGGAAGCCAGAACACAACCTCAATCGGACTTAACGACGAGCGCCGAGGATTACTTGGAAGTCATATACGAGCTTATGCGAGAGAAAGGATACGCTCGTTCCGTCGACATCTCGGAGTATCTTGGGGTCAAATCTCCAAGTGTAACGAGCATGCTCCAAAGACTACACCGGATGGACCTCGTCGTTTACGAGCGCTATCGCGGCATCAGATTGACCCCGAAAGGCGAACGATTGGCTAGATCTGTAAAGGAGCGACATCTAGTAATCACCGATTTTCTTCGGATCCTAGGAGTGGGAGAGAAGATAGCGAACTCGGACGCTGAAGGGATCGAGCACCACCTTCATCCGGTCACCATAGACCGTATAACACGATTTGTCGACTTCGTCAGGAAGAACCAAGCGTGGTTTGAAGAGTTTGAGCGCACACTCAGAGGTGCCTCCTGACACTCTCGGCCTGCCTATCTTTATTAGAATCCTCTAACTTTTCCAATTAGTCGAGCTTTGGCCAGCGGCATACCAGACGACGCTAGATTTTGAGGCGTGAAAACTTGGCAACTGCCGAAACACCCATCGTCGACTCTGAAGTCGGAGGTAAGACGGACTCTTTTCCGCATGTTTCGAGAGGTTCATGGCGTGATTTTTCGAATTACTTCGGCCCCGCATTGATCGTAAGCGTGGCCTACATTGACCCCGGCAACTATGGAACAGATATCAGCGGAGGGGCTTCCTTCGGATACAGCATGTTATGGGTCGTATGGCTTGCAGGAGTCATGGCTATGCTCCTGCAGTACCTCTCCGGAAAACTTGGCATAGCTACGGGGCATTCTCTTCCAGAACTCATTCGAGTTCATCTGAAGAAACCAGCTTATGTTATCCCCTACTGGCTTGGCTCGGAGGTTGCAACGGCCATGACGGATCTCGCCGAGTTTCTCGGAACTGTATTGGCCCTGTACCTGCTCTTCGGGATTCCTCTCTTGTATGGAACTTTCATTTCAGTTCTTGACGTCATTCTGATATTAGGTGTGACAGGCGGCAGGATACGTAGGTTAGAGTATCTATTCATGATGTTTGTGTCGACGATCGGCATGGGCTACGTGTACGAAATCTTCATCACCGAGCCCGACCTACACTCGCTAGCCATCGGGTCCTTCGCTCCCAACCTTGATTCAACATCGAGGATCCTATTGGCAGTCGGCGTGATCGGTGCGACTGTCATGCCCCATGCTGTCTTCGTGCACTCGGCTCTCGCAAACGATAAGATAACTGACCCTAGCATGGAAACGAAACGTCGCGTGATGCGGTTTCACAGAGCTGAAAGTATCATCATGTTCACTTTCGCAGGGTTTGTGAACGCAGCAATCATGACGATGTCAGCAGCGGCCTTTGGTTCACGTGGAATACAAATACCAACTGTGGAAGATGCCTACCTCACTCTTGAACCCCTTTTCGGGAAGGTTGCAGCGATTGTTTTCGGAGTAACACTCTTGGCATCCGGACTTTCGTCATCGACAACAGGAACGATCGCCGGTCAGGCAATCATGGAAGGAATGCTTGGGCGCAAAACGAACCTGTGGCTAAGAAGGATAGTCACGCGATTGATAAATACGATTCCAACCACCATTGCAATTCTCAGCGGGCTAGAGCCCCTTCAGATGCTCGTCTACAGTCAAGTGGCATTGAGTCTGATGCTGCCACTCCCTCTCTTACCGCTATGGACCTTCACTAGGGACCCGAAACTCATGGGAGAGCTAGTCAACAAGAGACTTACCACCATCGTTTCAGGCGTATTCATCGCCTTCATACTCTCGCTCAATACCGTGCTAGTCTACCTAAGCTTCGGAGGCCATCTCTAGGAGCGGACTTGGACATGTCCGCCACATGTATGTCCCCAGGAGCACGAGCATCAATCCACTAACGCTCAGAGGGAAGTTCACGGATTCAGGATAGTTTACGGCGTGAGGTTTCAGAATTTCATCAATCAAGACTACGTCAGAGAATATGGTGAAACCAAATCCGACGAAGATTCCGTAGGCCACAGGGCGTCTCTTCACGGACCTTTCCCAGTCAACAAGGCCTTCACGAAGAAGACAACGCTTACGAAAAGTACTGCATACTCAAAGTAGACCGAAAATAGAATTCCGTGCAGTCGCAGAAATTGATGAATCATACCCATGTCGATAATCAAGAAACACTCTATGCCCAGTAGTATCCCCATGCGGAAGTGTGCTGGTCTGTCGATTGGCTTCACATTTTCTTCTGTGCTCTCTCAGCGACCGCTTCTGTCATTTCGGATAGCCGAGCGTCTCCTCCCAGGTCGTAAGTTACTTTCTTCCCTTCGCCAATGACTTCTTCCGTGGCCTCGAAGATAGCTTTCGATTTCTTCTTCTCCCCTAAGTATTCCAGAAGCCAAGCGCCTGCTAGAACGGTAGCTGTTGGGTTAACCTTGTCTTGGCCTCTATATCGAGGAGCACTCCCATGGGCGGGTTCAAACATCGCGTAGTCGTCGCCGAAGTTTGCTGAGTAGATACACCCTATGCTGGCGACCAATGCGGAGACCTCTTCAGATATTATGTCCATAAAGAGGTTCGTTCCGAAGACAACACTTTGGTTGAAGCGCTGAGGGTTCTTGATCAGCTGCTGAGCAAAATTATCGATGAAATATTCCTCTAGACCTATCTCGGAGTAATTCTTGTGGACAGTGCTCACAGCTTCCATGAATAGGCCGTCCGTTTCTTTCAAAATGCTCTGCTTCGTTATTGCGAAGGTGTTCTTCCACCCGCGGCGTTTCGCTTCTTCGAAGGCAACCCTAGCGAGCTTCTCGCTTTGCGCACGTGTAATCTTGCGAATGGCTATAGCGACGTCGCTCGTCAGGCGAAGTTCAATGCCTGAGTAGATGCCCTCTGTGGCTTCGCGGACGCAAACTAGGTCAACGTCGCCAAGCGGACGCCTTGTTCCTTCAAATGTTCGGATGGGTCGAATGTTTGCGTATAGATTCATTCCCTGACGGATAGTCACGGCGACGCTGCGCGGTGTGCTAGGACCCGAAGGCGTCGTCGTGGGCCCTTTGAGACAAGCATCTGCCGACTCAATTATGTTCCAGCTTTGCTCTGGAATTAGGGTAGGTCCTCCATGTTTCTGCCACCATTCATACCCTGCTTCGCATTCTAAGAAATTCACCGAAGTGCCGACAGCCTCCAGAACCTTCAAGGTGGCGTCAATCAGTTCCGGTCCGGTACCATCCCCTCTAATGAGCGCAACTGTGTGGCGCAAAGTTGGTCTCTTCGCAACGAGATGGAAGAGTAGTTAAGCATTGTTTCTCGGAGAAAACCCGGAAATTCTTAGTCATAGATGATAGTCAGTTAACGCACATTTGCACCCTTGGTGACGAGGTTCTTCGGTGAAACCGACTCGGTAGTAGCGGAACTTCCTTTCGTTGCCTTTGGCATGAAAGTTGTAGGCTCATCCCTCAACAGCAATTACTCCCGAAATCCGGTTGGTCCATCTATTCGGATGGCGGGCGGGGAGGGATTTGAACCCCCGACCGCAGGCTCCGGAGGCCTGTGCCCTATCCTGGCTAGGCTACCCGCCCAAGAAGAATTGCGATTTGCAGGTATAAGCACCTAGACGACGAAGATGGTTTCTAGGTTGAAATGATTGATTTAGAGTCCTCGAAAAAAGGAAGTGAAGAGGTTACTCTCACCAAAGCGGGATTCTCGGGAACCTCTTATGGAATAGAGCGTCTATGCCTAACACGCGGCCAGTCGATAGTGGGATCATGCTGAACTGCCTCTCGATCATCACTAAGTGGACGCCGGCTGTTGACGCTGACGAGAAGCCAGCCGCTAGGTAGAAGAAGGCGTTCATGATGATGCCTCCTATAG
>Ga0209314_10000062_pt1 | contig 40091 bp, 39 predicted proteins | sample I19B2metaG_FD_184146 | JGI IMG/M metagenome (GOLD analysis project Ga0209314, IMG submission 184146) | Lake sediment bacterial and archeal communities from Gulf of Boni, Indonesia to study Microbial Dark Matter (Phase II) - ​I19B2 metaG... | ecosystem: Environmental > Aquatic > Freshwater >... | reverse complement strand
GTGCATGAGCGGCCCCCCCTGGATTCCGGGGAAGATCTGGGAGTTGAGGGTCTTGGCAAACTCCTCCCTGCAGAGGATCATGCCGCCGCGTGGACCGCGTAGGGTCTTGTGGGTGGTGGTGGTGACGAACTCCGCGTAAGGGATCGGGCTGGGGTGTAGTCCGGCGGCAACCAGGCCGGCGAAGTGGGCCATGTCCACCATGACAACTGCGCCGATCTTGTCCGCAATAGCCCTGAAGGCGACAAAGTCTATGATTCGCGGGTAGGCGCTTGCGCCTACCACTATCATCTTCGGCCTGTGCTCCATGGCAAGACGCTCAACCTCCTCGTAGTCGATGGTCTCGGTCTCCTGGGAAACCCCGTAGGGGACGATATTGAAAAGTTTCCCGGAGAAATTGACAGGGCTGCCGTGGGTGAGGTGTCCTCCGTGGGCGAGATTCATCCCCAGGATGGTATCACCCGGCTTGCATACGGCAAAATAGACTGCCATGTTGGCCTGGGAACCGGAATGGGGCTGTACATTTGCATGCTCTGCGCCGAAAAGCTCCTTGGCACGTTCGATTGCAAGGTTCTCCACCACGTCTACCTCGTGGCAGCCACCGTAATAACGCTTGCCGGGATACCCCTCGGCGTACTTGTTGGTGAGCACGGACCCCTGTGCCTCCATGACGGCTTCGGAAACGAAGTTTTCCGAGGCTATCAGCTCCAGATTGTACTCCTGCCGCTCCGTTTCGTTACGAATCGCATTGGCTACTTCCTGGTCAAATGTTTCGAGAATCGACATGTGAAACCCCTTATTTTTTTATGATTGAGACAATCGATTCGTTAGTTTAGCTGGGTAGCTTTACTTAACATGTGGCACGACGATGATTCTGAAAAAGGAAACGGGACTTTGCAGTCCCGTGATCAGTACTAGAAATACGAATTTGTTACTTATTCAGTTCGTTCTCTATCTGGCGTATCTTGTCGAGGCGCTGCTGGTGCCTGCCCCCGTCAAACTGTGAGTCCAGCCAGACGGCAACCATGGAAAGGGCCTGCTCCTTCTGCAAAACCCTGCCGCCGAGCACAAGGATGTTGGCGTTGTTGTGCTCCTTGGCCATCTGGGCGGTGAACAGGTCAGTCGCCAGAGCCGCCCTTACCCCGGGGAATTTGTTGGCGATGATGGACATACCGATGCCGGTACCACAGAAGAGTATCCCCTTTTCCGCTTCGCCGTTTGATACCCTTCTGGATACCTTCTCGCCGAAGTCGGGATAATCCACCGAGTCGGTGCTATAGGTGCCACAGTCCTCGTAGCCAATGCCCCGCTCCTCGAGTAGTGCCTTGACGCTCTCTTTCAGCTCCAGACCGCCGTGATCGCTGCCGAGTAGTATCATCGCCACACCCTATACCTTCTTGAATAGAAGTGTTGCGTTGGTACCACCGAAGCCGAAGGAGTTGCTCATGGCATACCTGACTTCAGCATTGCGAGCGGTATTGGGTACATAATCCAGATCGCACTCAGGATCCTGCTCCTGGTAGTTGATGGTCGGCGGCACTACACCGTTGGCAATGGAGAGTGCGCAGAATGCTGCCTCCACACCGCCTGCAGCCCCGAGGAGGTGTCCGGTCATGGATTTTGTTGAAGATACCATCAGTTTCTTTGCGTGATCACCGAAAACTGACTTGATTGCCATGGTTTCATAGAGATCGTTAAACGGCGTGGAAGTACCATGGGCATTGATGTAGGTTACGTCTTCAGGGTTAATTCCTGCACCGTTTATCGCCATCTTCATGCAACGGGCCGCCCCCTCGCCACCGGGCGCCGGAGCGGTGAGGTGATAGGCATCGCCGGTGAGGCCGTAGCCGACCACTTCTGCGTAGATCTTTGCGCCACGCTTCTTCGCAGCCTCGTACTCTTCCATGACCACGATGCCTGCACCCTCTGCCAGAACGAAACCATCCCGGCTCTTCTCGAAGGGGCGGGAGGCCTCGGTGGGTGAGTCGTTATTGCTGGAGAGGGCCTTCATCACTGCGAATCCGCCTATTGCCAGGGGGGTGACAGTAGACTCGGTACCTCCGGCAATCATGGCATCTGCGTCGCCACGTTTGATCATGTGATAGGCGTCGCCGATGGAGTGGGTGCCTGTTGCGCAGGCAGAGACAGAGGAGACGTTTGGCCCCTTTGCGCCGTACTTCATGGAGATATGCCCTGGTGCCAGATTGATGATAAGCATCGGGATGAAGAAGGGGGAGATCTTCTTGTAACCACCATCGTTGAGAGCCTGGTGGTACTTCTCAATCGTCGGTAGTCCGCCGAGACCGGCGCCGACAAGGACCCCTACCCTCTCCGCATTGCTCTCGTCGATGACAAGCCCGGAGTCTTCCATGGCAAAGTGAGATGCCGCCATGGCATACTGAATGAAAAGGTCCATCTTCTTAACTTCTTTTTTGTCGATGAACTCTTCAGCGTTGAAGTTTTTAACTTCACCGGCAATCTTTACAGGAAAGTCGGTAACGTCAAAACGTGTGATGTTGCCGATTCCGGACCTGCCGGCAATCGCATTTTCCCAGTTCTGGCCGTTGCCGATCCCGAGGGGGGAGACGATACCAACGCCTGTAATAACGACTCTTCTCATTTTGCTACTCTCCTCTGCCGCACAGAAAAAGATGATATTGGCGCTTACTGAATCCGATCACTTACGACCGGACAGAAGCTAAAAAAAAGCTCCGTAACGAAATACCGTGTGTAAAGACAGTATCGATGCGGAGCTGATTTAAATTAGGTATGCTCGGTGATGTAGTCGATTGCATCTTGAACGGTCTGGATCTTCTCGGCATTCTCATCGGAGATTTCGATATCGAACTCCTCCTCGAGGGCCATGACAAGCTCTACGGTATCGAGAGAGTCGGCACCGAGATCATCCATGAAAGATGCTTCGTTGGTTACCTGGGACTCTTCAACGCCAAGCTGCTCGGCTACGATCTCTTTGATTCTTTTCTCTACAGACATCTTAATACCTCCGTTTTTTATTTCCCTTATCAGGATCGTTGAATTTGATTTGAACCGAATTGGTTCTTATCATGATTAGCGGAAAATGCAATATTTTTTTCCGGGCCGCTACATGTACATGCCGCCGTTGACAGAGAGTACATGACCAGTAATGTAGCCTGAATTCTCAGCTGCCAGGAACAGTACAGCATTGGCTATGTCGTCGGCGGTGCCGAGACGCTCCAGGGGGATCTGGGCCATCAGTTCGGCCTTGACCTTCTCAGGGAGGGCATCTGTCATGGCAGTGGCAATGAAGCCCGGAGCAACCGCATTGACGGTTATGTTGCGCTTCGCCAGCTCACGGGCATTGGACTTGGTCAGGCCGATGAGTCCGGCCTTGCTGGCGCAGTAGTTAGCCTGTCCGGCATTACCCATCTGGCCGACAACAGAGGCGATGTTGATAATCCTGCCGAAGCGCTGCTTGGTCATAACCTTGGATGCGGCACGGCTGCAGAGAAACGCACCTTTGAGATTAACCGAGAGGACAGCGTCCCAGTCCTCATCCTTCATCCTGAGGAATATTCCGTCCCTGGTGATTCCGGCATTGTTGACAAGGATATCCACCCGGCCGTACTCATTCATGGCGGCCTCGATCATCTTCTCGGCATCCTCAGGCACGGTAACGTTGCCGATCACGGCCAGCGCCTTGCCGCCAGCAGCTGTGATCTCAGCCACAATGGCATCAGTGGCGGCCTTGTCCATGTCAACTGCAACGATTGTCGCACCTGCAGCAGAGAGGGCAAGCGATATGCTCCTGCCGATCCCGCGGGATGCTCCGGTAACTACTGCAATTTTATCCTTCGGCATATTATTTGCCTCCTTTTATATTACTTGTCTGCGAATGTCGCCTTGAGCTCCGACTCTGTCACGAGCTTGCCGTCAACATATGCCTTACCGACAAAATTCCAGATGCCACGACGGCAGCCGGTAGCCTCGAGCTCGAGGCGCAACTGGTCACCGGGAACTACCGGTTTGCGGAACTTGGTGTTGTCTATGCCGACGAAGTAGGTAACCTTGGAACGGGTCGACTCATCGGAAGACTTATAGGCGAGGATTGCGGCAACCTGGGCCATTGCCTCGATGATGAGCACCCCTGGCATTACCGGATGACCGGGGAAATGGCCGGGGAAAAACGGCTCGTTCATGGTAACGTTTTTCAGGCCGACGATCTTCTTCCCCTCCTCAAACTCGACAATACGGTCGACAAGGAGAAAAGGATAGCGATGCGGTAAAATTTTCATAATCTCATTTACATCCATCATGGCAACTCCCGTAAACTTGATTTATTGTTTATATTCAGACCTGCAGTGAACGTACGCCCTGTACGTCCTCAACATTAGAGCAATGCACTTCCTTGTCAATCCTCTTGACCAGTCCGGACAGCACCTTCCCTGAACCTATCTCAGTGAAGGAGACAACTCCATCCTGAACCATACGCCTTACCGACTCATCCCAGCGGACAGGAGCGCTTACCTGGGTTACCAGCAACTCCCTGATACGAGTGCAGTCCTGATTAGGGACCGCCTCCACATTTGTCACGACAGGGAATTTCATCTCAGAGATCTGGATGCTCTCCAGCACCTCGCGCAGACGCTCTCCAGCAGGAACCATCAGGGCGGAGTGGAACGGGGCACTTACCGGGAGGAGCATTGCCTTGCGAAAGCCGCGCGCCTTGGCAATCTCGATTGCCCTGTTCACAGCGGTCGCATGGCCTGCGATGACTATCTGTCCTGGGGAATTGAAGTTGGCAGGTGCAACAACTTCACCCTGCTCGGCCTCTCGGCATATCTCGACCAGAATGTCGGCTTCCACGGAGAGGATAGCCGCCATGGCACCCAAACCAACAGGAACAGCCTCCTGCATGAATTTGCCGCGAGCTCTGACCGTGCGCAGCGCATCGGAAAACTGCAGTGCACCCGAGGCTACCAGAGCGGAGAATTCGCCCAGGGAGTGGCCTGCAAGGTAATCCGGCACGATACCGGATTCGACATTTACCACCCGCAGGGCGGCAACACTGACAGCCAGAATTGCCGGCTGGGTATTCATGGTCAGCTTCAGGTCATCTTCTGGACCGGCAAAGCAGAGTTCGGAAAGCTTGAATCCGAGGGCTTCGTCAGCCTCGGCAAAAGTTTCTGCCGCTATCTTGAAATTAGAGGCAAGCTCTTTTCCCATGCCTGCATATTGAGATCCCTGTCCGGGAAACAAGAAAGCTCTCTTGGCCATCTTCAATCCTTTCGCTGCACTAGATAGATACTGTCACCAGATCATCGACATTGCCGCCCAGGTCAAACCTCCTCCAAAGGAGTCGAGCAGCAGCAGATTCCCTGAATGCAGTCGCCCGGTACGATTGGCTTCATCCAGGGCTATAGGTATGGAAGCAGCCGATGTATTACCGAAGCGGTCAAGATTTACATAGACCTTTTCATCCGGAAGACCGAGTCTCTTGCCGATGGCGTCGATTATCCGCTTGTTGGCCTGATGGGGGACTAGCAGATCGATATCGTCACAACTGTAACCGCCTGCGGTCAGCACCTGGTTGGCAGCCTCCTCCATCGCCCTTACTGCCAGCTTGAAGACATCATTACCCTGCATTCTCAGATACATGAGTCTTTCATCCAGCACCTTTTGAGAAGCAGGATTTCTGCTTCCTGGAGCAGGAAGATAGAGTAGGTCCCAGTAAGAGCCGTCGCTCTTAAGCATGGAGTCGAGAATCCCCTTATCCCCACTGTCAGCTTCGACAACAACTGCTCCGGCTCCATCACCGAAGAGTATGCAGCTATTGCGGTCACTCCAGTCGACAATCCTGGATAGGACTTCCGCTCCGATCACCAGAGCTTTTCTTACCGCTCCGCTACGGATGAACTTATCAGCAGTTGACAATGCATAGATAAATCCGGAACAGGCCGCGGAGACATCGAATGCTGCAGCGTTTTGGGCCTTGATGTTGCTCTGTACCAGACAGGCAGTGGAGGGGAACTGGAAGTCGGGAGTAACCGTGGCGACAATTATCATATCCAGCTCTTCAGGGGTCACTCCCGCCATCTGCAAGGCATTCAAAGCCGCCCTGGTCGCGAATGTGGAGGTAAACTCGCCTTCGGAAGCAATTCGTCTTTCCTTAATTCCGCTACGGGTTACGATCCATTCGTCGGATGTATCAACCAGCTTTTTTATATCAAAATTGGTCAACACCTTTTCTGGAACTGCGGAACCGGTACCTGTAACTCTCCCACGCATATCTTTACCCCTTGCTAGGTACCAGGCGACTCTTTGGAACAGTCGCGCTGCTGTGAATATATGGCGAAGTTTTCCTGTACCTTTTCAGACATACGCTGGTTGACACCCTTGGCAGCATAATCTGAGGCAAAACGGATTGCGTTCTTTATCGCTTTTACATTCGACCCGCCATGGCAGATCATCCCTACGCCATTGATACCTAGGAGCGGAGCACCGCCGTACTCGGCATAGTCAACCTTTTTCTTGAAACGGGCAAATGCCGGGCGGGAGAGCAGGTAGCCGATCTTGTAAATCAGTTTCTTTTTTATCTCTTCCTTAAGCATTGTTCCAACTGCCTCGGCAAGCCCCTCGGACAGCTTAAGAACAATGTTGCCGACAAAGCCGTCGCAGACCACTACGTCAACCTTGCCTGCGAAAATATCCCGTCCTTCAATGTAACCTGAGTAGTCGAAGGCAACATCCCGTAGCATGCTGTTAGCTTCACGGGTAAGATCGTTCCCCTTGGACTCCTCCTCACCATTGGATAGAAGTCCGACCCTAGGTTGTTTGACGCCGAGCACATGCCTTGCATACACTTCACCCATTATGGCGAACTGCACCAGGTGTGCAGGCTTGCAATCCACATTGCCGCCAATATCGAGGACAACCGTGTGACCTGTCAGCGTTGGGAAGACCTGGGCAATGGCCGGACGATCGATACCGTTCATCCGCTTAAGCACATACATGCCGGCTGCCATGGTGGCACCGGAATTCCCAGCACTGACGACCGCCTCCGCCACTCCTGACTTGACCAGATCGAATGCCACCCTGACCGAAGAATCCTTCTTCTTCCTGATAGCATCCGAGGCGGAGTCGTGCATGCCGACCACTTCGCTTGCATGGTGAATGGTTATATCCAGGCCGGATACATCGTACTGGGCAAGTTCGGCAACAAGACGCTCCTTGTCACCGACCAGTATTATGGATAAAGAATATTCCTTGGCAGCTGCTACGGCTCCGGCTACCTCAACCTGTGGAGCGTTGTCGCCACCCATGGCATCAACGGCGATTTTCATAGGCATCCAGACTGTTCAGTATCTTTTACAGATTAAACTTCTTCAGTCTTGATTACTTCTTTGCCTTTGTAAGTGCCACATGAGGGGCAAGCACGATGGGGAAGCTTGGCGGCCTTGCACTGCGGGCAGGTAGATACGGATGGAGCTGTAAGGAAATCGTGTGCCCTTCTCATATTCTTTCTCGACTTGGATGTCTTCTTCTTGGGTACTGCCATAGTATTTCTCCTTTACTGTTTCACCTTAAAGCTCCTTAGGGAGCTGAATGCCATAGTAGCCTGCTTTTCGGCGCAAGCGCACGGATTTATATTACGATCGGAACCGCAATCGGGACAGAGTCCGAGACACTCCTCCCTACAGAGAGGCTTATAAGGAATCTCAAGCAGAACCTGCTCCGCAATTTCGTCGGCAAGGTCTAACTCATCACCGCTGTAGGTAACGGAAAGAAGATCCTCCTCAGCCAACTCCACCTCGTCTTCTTCGACCGAACCGGTTGACCTGGTGAAGAAGATTGTAAAATTTGACTTGACGTCCGCAGTGTAATCCGACAGACAACGGGAACACTTCAGACCTATGGATGTCTCCACGCGCCCCTTGACACGAATATGACCATATTCATTTACCATCGAAAGGGTGACGTCTATCGGCTCGAGGAAGGTACAAGCACCATCCTCCTGGACCTGCATTAGGGTAGGATAGTCAGTCGCAGGTGACCTGGACTCGAGCACCTTCTCCTTTTCAGTTATATCTGCGACACGAACCTTCACGTTACACCCCAAACAAATTATCAGAAACGTGCAGTATAATTATGTGGGAATTTTTGTCAATCACAATCAGCTGCACCAGGCAGCGGACACCCAGCATGCACGCGCACTTCATAAACCATTAAAAGTAAATATGCAAGCAGATAATTAACATGCGAACAAGAGACAGGCAGAGCAGAACTGCAGACCACCCAGAAAAATATTATTGACAAACCCAGAAGGATAAACTATAAAGTGCATCTTGCTTGGCACGGCTCTGAAGCCTGCAGGCGACATATGGTGGCTATGGTGAAGCGGTTAACACTTACGACTGTGACTCGTACATACGTGGGTTCGAATCCCACTAGCCACCCCATATAAATCTAAATCCGCAATGCGGAATTCATACAATTTAGGCGGTGTAGCTCAGCTGGTCAGAGCATACGGCTCATATCCGTAGTGTCCGGGGTTCAAGTCCCTGCACCGCCACCAAACACAACCTTGTCAAAGGTTAACCCAAGGCCCATTTCAAGAATACAGGCGTCGCCGAAATTCCTGAATGGGCCATTTTTTTACTTATGCTTGAAAGACTACAAAAAATTCTCTCCATGGCCGGCATTAGCTCGAGACGTGAGGCGGAAACGCTGATAACCTCGGGCAGAGTCTCGATAAACGGCCTTGTCACCACTACCCTCGGCTCCAAGGCTGACCCCTCCGTCGACATAATAAGCGTAGACGACAAACCAATTACGGTTCGGAAAGAAAGAATCTACATCCTCCTAAACAAGCCTGCCGGCTACGTGACAACCCTGAAGGATCCTGATGGCCGCCCCATTGTCACCGACCTGATAAAAGATATCACGGAAAGGCTTTTCCCCGTCGGGAGACTGGATTTCAATACCGACGGACTGCTCCTGTTAACCAACGACGGAGAATGGGCAAACAGACTTGCCCATCCAAGCCACCAGGTACCCAAAGAGTATCATGTCAAGGTACGCGGAGAGGTTACGCCAGAGACAATTGCCAAACTGTCTAACGGAGTCAAGCTTGATGATGGCTGGACAGCACCTGCCAAGGTTGAAATAGTTCGCACCATCGGCAAAAACAGCTGGATATCCATAGTGATTCACGAAGGTCGTTACAGACAGGTCAGAAGGATGTGTGAAACCGTTGGATTACTGGTGGCCAGACTAATTCGCACCAGATACGGTGACCTGCAACTGGGGGAGATCAAGCCCGGAACATACCGTCACCTTACACAGGAGGAGATTCGCTCACTTATTGAAGGGAAACCCGATAAGCAGCAAAAAATTAAAACTCAAGAAAAAGACTTGCACAAAAAAAAGAACCGTGGTAAATAACAAAAATCACTTGCCGAAGTGGTGGAATTGGTAGACACGCAAGATTCAGGTTCTTGTGCTCGCAAGGGTGTGCTGGTTCGAGTCCAGTCTTCGGCACCAATAAAAAGCTGAAAAATGAATCAGCTGATCGAGGCGCTACACAAAACGCTATAAAAGAGCGGAAAGTGAGCGCCTTTTTTTTAATTTCAACAACACAAAGAAAAATCTGCCATGAATAAATTTCCGTATATCATAACAGTCTCGTCTGAAAAAGGTGGCGTAGGAAAAACCACGTTGGCAACCAATCTCGCCATCTTTCTCAAGGCACTCGATGAGGACCTGCCAGTATCCATATTCTCCTTCGACAACCACTTCACCATCGACAAGATGTTCTCTTTCAAGGGGGATAAACACGAACACACCGTTACTGACCTCCTTTCCGGCGAGACTGGCAACCAGCTTCTCCAAACAGGCCAATACGGTGTCAACTTCATCCCCTCATCGCAAAACCTCTCCCAGGCAAAGAAGATGATCAAGGGGCCCATGTCCCTGGCAAGGATGATCTCAACTTCGGAGATGGATGGCATCCTCATCATCGACACCAGACCGGACCTGGACATTCTCACAGAAAACGCCCTCTATGCAGCGGACAAAGTGCTTATACCGGTAAAGGATATGCCCAGTCTCGAAAACTGCCGAAATATCTTCGCCCTGTTCGACAAGCGTGGCCTGGACAAAAAGAGCCTGGTGCTGATCCCATGCCTGATAGATGAACGGATAAAATTCGATGGTCTTTTCGCAGACCAGAAGACCCTTTTGCGCGCTTTCGCCATCAATCGCGGCTACAAGTGCCATGACACGTATATTTCAAAGAGCCCTAAAGTCGAAAGCCTCAACACAAATCCCGACGGCAAGATATATCCTGTGCTGACCCACGGTCGCGGCACGGATGTTCACGGCCAGTTCACCGCACTGGCACGCGATATACTGGCTGACTATCAAGCAACGAAAGAGCCAAGGTCGCTCCTCTTCCATAATTGGCTTGAAGCTGAAAACGAGAAGGAGAGGATTTCCTACGAGGCTAGACTTGGCGGTCTAAACAGGGACTGCCTGATCTGCAAGCGAAACATTCTGCCGGAATCGATTGGCACAGCAGGCTATTACTACGAGACTTCTGACGGGATCTTCAGCGGCTTCCTCGAGGAAGATTGCTTTCTCAAGGTATTGTCACAATCCATCTACAACATTAAAGGGCAAATCAGCGATGAAGATCCGACCCTGATGCTCCTCAGAGAGTCGACAAGGGACTCGATCTTTGTGCTCCGCCCGCACCCTGAAAACTGCAGCTCAGCGGTGGAGTTCAGAAGATACGACAGCAGCGGGCAACTGCTGACCAATAGACGAATCAACTACCGTGACCACGCCGGTGGCATGTTTCACGATGACAGATGCCCACTATATGATATTGTTGGCACGACACTCTCAGGCTACGGTAACAGCTTCAGGGAGGCGTTCCTGATCATTCATCCGGTGGAACCCGGCAGACCGGACAAGATCCTGCAGAAAGAGAGCTATCGCAGCTTCTCGACAATCAAGGGGAGCATTGCCGCGATGATCACCTGACAATCTGGGCAGCGGTAACGAATGTAATCCCCTCCTTATGCAGCTTTGGCATCATCTCCTCCAGCGCCTGGATTGTGCCGGCATGGGGATGGCAGATGGCGATCACTCCCCCCCTCTTCGCCGCCAGAGTGGCTGCCTGTGCCAACTGCTCCTTCACCTTCGCAACATTTTGATCATTATCAAGGAATACATTGCGAGTCCCAGCCTGAATCCCCATGCGGACCGCCATGGGGTATCCCACCGATCTACTGCTCGTCTTGCTATCAACAAAATACAGACCGTTCTTTTTCAGCACTTCAAGGACAGGCTGCATCTTATCTTCATGCTCGGTGAAGCCGGACCCCATGTGATTGTTGGCTCCCGTAGCATGGGGGACATCCTTCAGGTAGGCCTCTACTCGTGCAGTAATCTCCCCTTCACCCTGGGAGACGAGCAGGCCGTTACTCTCAAGCCTCTGACCGGGGTACCCCTGGGGCTCCATCGGCATATGGATCATGACCCCCCTCCCCCTTGCATGTGCCGCATTGGCAACTTTCCTTGAATTGGCAAGGCCCGGTATAACTGAAAACGTAAGGGGGATATCAATTGCCAGCAAACGTTCCGCGTCCTTCATGCTGGACCCCATGTCGTCGACTATTATGGCCAACTTGCCATGCCTGGCTGGAGCCAGTTTCTCCTTGGGGGGGAGCGGCTGAGAAGTCTGTGCGGAAGAGTAAGCGCCCTGGGGATAATCGGCCCCACCCCTCTGCGGCATGCTGTGAGTCTCAACCACAGGGGAAGGATGCCGTTCTCCCCACCTCCCCTTTTTCAGCCCATCAAGCAGCACGAAGAGTACGGCAATTACGACCAACAGAACGGCAAGCACCAGCAGTAGTAGCTTGCGCTTGCCATTGCCTGCCCTGCGTGGATGCTTGAAGGAATTTCTTCTCTGCGCCACCATAACTCTCCGTCAACACCTCGCCGCTTCAGCGGGTAAGAGAGCGGTACCTGATCCTGTGTGGCTGGTCGGCGGCCGCACCGAGACGTCTCTTGCGGTCCTCCTCGTATTCGGAGAAATTCCCCTCATACCAAACCACTGAGCTGTCCCCCTCGAAAGCCAGAATGTGGGTAGCTATCCGGTCGAGGAACCAGCGGTCATGGCTGATTACAACTGCACAGCCAGTGAAACTCTCCAGAGCCTCCTCCAGGGCGCGCATGGTATTTACATCCAGATCGTTCGTCGGCTCGTCCAGGAGGATGACATTGGCCCCTTCCTTCAGGACCTTGGCGAGATGCACCCTGTTGCGCTCACCTCCGGAAAGTGCCCCTACCTTCTTCTGCTGATCCGCACCGGAGAAGTTGAACCTGGAGACGTATGCGCGGGAATTAACCGTAATCTTCCCCAACTGCAAGGTGTCCTGGCCATCCGAAACCTCTTCCCATATATTTTTCGACGGATCGAGTGTATCGCGGCTCTGATCGACATAGGCAACTTTCACGGTCTCGCCAACTTTGAACGTGCCGGAATCAACCGTTTCCTGGCCGGTGATCATCCTGAAGAGGGTCGTCTTGCCGGCGCCGTTGGGACCGATGACACCAACAATGCCCCCTTTGGGGAGCCGGAAATTGAGGCTATCGAATAGCAGCCGTTCACCATAGGATTTGGAGACGCTCTCAGCCTCGATGACCACATCCCCCAGCCTCGGTCCGGAAGGGATGTAAATCTCAAGATCACGGGCATGCTTTTCGGTCTCCTGGGCAAGGAGTTGGTCGTATGCATTGATACGTGCCTGGGACTTGGCATGCCGCCCCTTGGGTGACATGCGTATCCACTCCAGTTCCCGCTGCAGGGTCTTCTGCCGCTCACTCTCTTGCTTCTCCTCATTGGCAAGCCTGTTCTGCTTCTGTTCAAGCCAGGAAGAGTAATTCCCTTTCCACGGGATCCCCTCGCCACGGTCCAGCTCCAGTATCCATCCGGCCACGTTGTCCAGGAAGTACCGGTCGTGTGTCACGGCGATAACCGTCCCCTCGTAGCGCTGCAGATGCTGCTCCAGCCAGGCTACCGTTTCCGCATCAAGATGGTTGGTCGGCTCGTCAAGAAGGAGGATGTCCGGTTTCTGCAGCAGCAGGCGACATAGAGCCACGCGCCTCTTCTCCCCACCGGACAGCACCTTGACCTGGGTATCGCCATCTGGACAGCGGAGAGCATCCATGGCCATCTCCAGGCGCGAATCAAGATCCCATGCATCAAGGTGATCCAGCTTCTCCTGCACTTCTGCCTGGCGGTCACAGAGCTTGGCCATCTCATCATCAGACATGGGTTCGGCAAACCTGGCGTTGATTTCGTTGAACTCATTGATCAGGTCAACGGTCTGCTGCACCCCTTCCTCCACTATCTGCCTAACTGTTTTTGCCTCATCTAGGAGAGGCTCCTGCTCAAGGTATCCAACACTGTAACCTGCGGAGAGCACCGCCTTGCCGTTATAATCACTATCCACACCGGCCATGATGCGGAGCAGGGAACTCTTACCCGAGCCGTTAAGACCCAGCACCCCAATCTTGGCACCGTAGAAGTAGGATAGGGAAATATCCTTGATCACCGGCTTCTTATCGTAAAACTTGGAGACCTTCATCATCGTGTAGATGACCTTGTTCGGATCGATGCTCATGCAGCAAACCCCTTGATCTTTTTGTGTTTAGTATATGACTGACGATTTCTTGGAACATTAAAAAAGGGACAGTCGGGATGACCGTCCCTGGAAGCCAATTCCATGGCAAGCTACTTTCTCAGCACCTTGACAACTGCCGAGAAATCCTCCTCGCCCAGACCATCCTTATCAGCCTGATCGTAGAGAGTGCATGCGCAGGTTGCACCTGGCAGCCCGAGCCCTAGTTTCTTTGCCTGATCCAGCACCAGTTCCAGCTGCTCATGCACATACTTCAGGGCGAGGTTGCGGCTGAAATCGCCACGTGCCATGGTTCTCCCCTTTGAATGGAATAGTGGAGAGGCAACGCCGCCGGAATCGAGGACCTCCAGTATCTTGTCGGCGTTGAAACCCATTTTTTCGCCGAAGACAAGCCCTTCCGACAGAGCCTGGATCATTTCCGCCTGAACTAGATTGACTATGAACTTCATGCGGGTGGCATCTCCGACTTCACCAACATGAATTACGTTCAACCCGAAGTAGGAGAAGAGTTCGCGGCAGCGACCCACAAGGGCGGGATCGCCTCCGGCGAGTATCGTCAGAAGCCCGTTGGCAGCATGCTCCTTGCTCCCCCACACAGGAGCGTCGAGGAAAAGAACATTATGCTTGGTAGCCTCCTCGGCTATCTCAAGGGTGCTTTCAAGAGAGTGTGTCCCCATGTCAACAAGGATAGTTCCTGCCCCGATCCCTGCAAAAATACCGTTGGAGCCGTAGATGTCAGGTCTCAAGCGCTCCTTTTCCGGACGGATATAAAGCACTGCATCCTTGCCGCTGGCAGCTTCCCTGGGTGAAGCGGCGAATTTCGCCCCCATATTTACCAACTCTGCCACCACCGAAGAGTTGGAATCATAGACCGTGATGTCATAATCTGCCTTGAGCAGATTGATCGCCATATACTTCCCCACAGTCCCTAAACCAAGAAAACCAATTTTTTTTAACATAGATACCCTCCTGTTATTCATGCATTATTAGAACCGTGGCTGTGGAACAATATACATATTTGGGAGAAGAATGCAACAGAGCTTCATCTCTTTTTAATCACATTGCAGCGCATACAGTATTGATAAATTGGACAACTGGAGCAGATGGGCGAGACTGGCCTGCAGAGGTTCTGTCCGAAGGCAACCAGCAGATCATTGATACGCAGCCAGTAGTTGCGGGGAAGTATCTGTCGCAGCCTGCTTTCGGTCTCTTCCGGTGTCGCCGTCTCCACATATCCCCAGCGGTTGCAGATACGGTGCACATGGGTATCCACGCAGATTCCTGGCAACCCGAAGCCGAGGGTTACCACCAGGTTGGCAGTTTTGCGACCAACCCCCTTGAATTTAAGGAGCTCATCGATGTTATCCGGCGTACGCCCCTGGTGCAGTTCGACAATCTCCCTGCTGATATCAATTATCTGCAATGCCTTGGTGCGATAGAAACCGACAGGGTATATGGCAGCCTCCACCTTCCCGGGTGACATAAGGCACATCTCTTCAGCAGTGCCCGCAAGGCGAAAAAGCCTCTCCGCAGCCGGTCCAGTTGTGGTATCCTTGGTCCGCAACGAAAGAATGCATGATACAAGAACCTTGTAGGGATCCCCTTCCCTCCTGGAGACGACCGTCACCGCCGGTGTCTCCCAGGAATCGGCAGCCGACTCCAGACGGGCTATCACTTCATCAATGGGAAAACTCAACATACCCCCTTAACTATGGCCGGAACTTGATCAGCAAAGGAACCAGATGATAGAAAAAATCGATCTCCATGTCCACTCTACAGCCTCCGACGGCATTCACGCACCGGCCGAACTGGTCAGCATCGCCAAGAAAGCGGGTATTAAGGCAATTGCTCTGGCTGACCACGACTCCACCGCAGGCATCGACGAAGCGATAGCCGCGGCGAAGACGGCTGACATAGAAGTAATCCCTGCTGTAGAACTATCAGTTGCGTACAAAGATTACCACGATGTCCATATTCTCGGCTACTGGATCAATCACCATGATCAGCAGTTCGGCCAAAAGCTCGGACTTTTCAGGGAGCGCAGGGAAACCAGGGGGCTGAGAATAATCGAGCGGATCAATGAAAAACTACTGTCCGAAGGCAAGGGACAGATTAGCAGCGAAGAAGTGCTGGCCGGGGCTGATGGCGCCCTTGGTCGGCCCCATATCGCCAGGGTACTCATCGGGCACGGCCATGCCGCGACCATGCAGGAGGCATTCAACAATTATCTCCTGCCATGCAATGTTCCCAAGGAGTATTTCAACTTCCATGATGCCGTCTCAGAAATTCACCGCATCGGCGGCATCGCCATCCTTGCCCACCCCCAGAGCCTGAGCCGCAGCCGCCCCGAACTGTTTGCCATCATCAGAGAGATGGCTGCCAGCGGATTGGATGGCATAGAGGCTATCAACACCATGGGGATGGATGACGATGAACAGTTCCTGCGAAATTTGGCAAAAAACGCCGGGCTCATCATAACCGGCGGATCGGACTTCCATGGGACGGAAGAGGGTTTGTCCATGGGAACCGGCCGGGGCAACCTCCATATACCGGCCCAGATCCTTGAAAACATGAAAGCAGTACTGGAAAACAAAAAAAGCAGCCCTGCAACATAACCACAGGGCTGCCTCTTGAAGTTGATCACCTAGCCTCTCTATTTATCTGCAGGCTCTGGCTTCTTCTTTTCCTGGCTCCCACCCTCTATTTCACTCTGCTTGTCCGAATCCTTGCGGGATTTATCCTTCTTTACCTTCTCGGGGTCGGACTGGCCACTGACTTCACCGGCCTTACCAGCTTTCTTCTCTCCAGCCTCCTCGCCAGACTGCTTACCGGACACTGGTTTCGCGGGATCGGCTTTCTGCTGTACCCCTTTTTTCTCCTCCTTGGCAGGCTCCTTGACAACCTTTTCAACCAGCTTGGCCGGGTCTATCTTCATGGCTACGATGTAGTTCGCAGCAAAGATGTAATCGTCCAGGTAGTCTATCTTCTCATCCTTGTTGAGGTCGTACTTCGACCCTTTTTCCAGGTATTTGCCGAAATCACTCTCCCTTGTCTTGGCCCCGCCGCTTAAGGCGGTGTTAACAGGGGGGGCAACGACAAGGGGGAACTCAAGGGTCCTCTGCCCGTCGATGGCAATCAGCCTGGCCTCGCTGACCCCCTTTTTCGGAACGGCTTCAACTATCCAGTCGTACTCCTCCCCTTCTCCGCGCAGCTGCTTGACGTTTGCCCCTTGGAGGATGAACTTGGGTGACTCGTTGCCGCTCGGTTTCAGCCTCAGGGAAACCTTCACCGGATTGAGGCCGTCGCTGATAACGATGGGGGGCTCCTGCTTGAAGTCAGGATAGGCAGCCTTGGCAAAGAGGGCCATCATGGAGGCGGCCACCCTCTCCCCCTTGAACTCCCTGAACATCTGCAGAACAGACTTGTAGACAACCGATGCAGCGGCTGCCTGCTTACCCTCGGGTGTCGAGGCCGATGCGGCAGCCACCTGCCCACCTTCTCCCCCACCTACTGGAATGGTCATATCCTTGCGCAGATCGGTCACCAGCGGCTGGTACTCCCCCTTCATCTCGGTTGTTGCAAGCTGGTCATGAGGAAGAGTGATCGTCCCCATGGAGACGCCGGCCAAGTTCGTGCTTCCGAGGTCACCCCTTGGAGGGTTTAGCGAGGTATCCTTAGTATCGTCCTTGCTCTCTTTTATAATATCTTTTGGATCGCCACTGCTTGGAGGAGGTGGCTTGACCGATGCCCCCTGTGACGTAGCGAGAACCCTGCGAGCAACGGCCACCGCCCCCGGTGCGCTCCCCTTGAGGTCAAAGGTGAGAACGGCGAGCACCCCACTTGGCTGCAGGGGTTTGAGAGACATGGCGGCGATCTTCACCATGCCTGGCTTGTACGCGGGGTTAGGAATGAACATCGTCGAGGAGAGCAGATCCCCCTGGGTTATCCTTGGATTGGCGAGGGCAGTGGTGTCATAGGAGAGCTCGATCTCCACGCCGCTTATGTCCACCAGATCATACGCCTTGACATAAAAGACACCAGGTGATCCACTTTCTATTCCAACTCTGTTTGCAGCAGCGCAAACCGAAGCGGCAAGAAAAATCGTTGAAAAAACCAGCAGGGAACAAATTCTCTTCATCTGATCTTCTCCCTATGGGGCTCCATATCAGGACGCGGTTGCCATGACCTTTTTCAGGATCTCCCACCCCTTGAGAAGGTCGAGTGCCCTGAGAAGCTGATAGTCGGACTTTACCTGCTCGTCCGTCTTGTAGATCGGCAGGGCCTCTTCCTTGTCAGCTGCGCTCTCCTTTTTATCGTTCTCGAAGTGGTTCTCCAGATCCTTCTCCCTGAGGTGCATGGAGTCCTTCTTTTCTGCGCCCGAAGCGAGCTCGATCCTATCGACGACGATATCAGGAGAGATCCCCTTAGCCTGGATCGACCGACCGCTGGGTGTATAATAACGGGCAGTGGTCAGCCTGAGGCCGGAGTTGTCGGAAAGAGGCAGTATGGTCTGCACAGAACCCTTGCCGAAGCTCTGCACCCCCATGACGACCGCCCGTTTGTGATCCTGCAGCGCTCCGGCAACTATCTCAGAGGCGCTGGCGCTGCCGCTGTTTATCAGGACCACGATAGGATAATTGGGCTGCTTGTCGCCCTTGCGGGAGGAGAAACGCATCTGCGACTCCTTGTCACGCCCCTCGGTATAGACAATCAGCTTCCCCTCGTCGAGGAAGTGCTCGGCAACCCTCACCGCCTGCTCCAGGAGTCCGCCCGGGTCATTTCTCAGGTCGAGCACCAGACCGCGTATCTTCCCCTTATTGGACTCATTCAGACTCTCCAGAGCCTTCTGCAGATCGTCGTCAGTTTTCTCCTGGAACTGGGCGATCCTCACATAGGCGTACCCTTCGTCAAGGGTCTTGAACTTGACACTCTTCACCTGGATGATGTCGCGGACGAGGGGGAACTCCTTCGGCTTCTCGAAACCGTCACGCATGATGGAGAGGGTCACCTTTGTACCCTTGGTGCCGCGCATCCTCTTGACCGCATCCATGATGGTCAGGTCCTTGGTATACTTGTCGTCAATCTTCAGTATCTGGTCACCAGCCTTGATCCCGGCCCTGTATGCCGGGGTGTCCTCTATCGGCGAGATGACTGTCAGAATCCCCTCTTTTATGGAGATCTCGATGCCGAGACCACCAAAGGAGCCCTTGGTTTCTATCTTCATCTCCTTGTAGGTTTCGGGAGACATGAAGGAGCTGTGTGGATCCAGAGAGGAGAGCATGCCGTTGATGGCACCGTAGATGAGCTTCTTTGTATCAACCTCCTCCACATAGCTCTTCTTGACAATGGAGAGGACATCGGTGAACAGTTCGATGGACTCGTAGTCGTTGCCGGCAGCCACCGAGTTGCGATGCATGGTGGTAGTTATCAGCGTGGCCATGACGACAACCAATAGAGCCACAATCCACTTCCCCTTACGATTTGAACGAAACATTACTCCTCCAACCTGGATGATTGATGAAAAGGTTACCTTAGCCAGGGGCCCGGATCAATCGGTTTCCCCTGGTAGCGTATCTCAAAGTAGAGCTGGCTACCACGGGTCGAATCGCTATCACCGACCTGGGCAACGGTCTCATTCCTGCGCACCGAAGCTCCTACCCTCTTGTTGATTCTAGCGGTATGCGCATAAAGAGTGAAATAGCCGCCCCCGTGGTCGATGATAAGCATGTTGCCATACCCCTTGAACTTTTCGGCAAATATGACCTCGCCATCAAATACCGCACGGATATCGGCATTCATGGGAGCAGCTATTGATATGCCGTTGTTGAAAGTAAAGGAGTTGAATTCGGGATGCTTATGCTTGCCGAATCTGCTGACGACCTCACCTGCTGCCGGCATGGACAACCTGCCACGCTGGGAGCCGAACCCCTTGTCGCTGAGCGGAGGCTGAGGATAATTCCCAGAAATAACAGATTTTTTGTCACCTTTCGAATTATAGCTTTTTCTGCTTCTTGCTTCAAGCCTTTCAACCATTGCCTGCAGCCTGCTGGCATTGGCCTGCAACTCCTTCAGGGAGAGCTGGTAGGTTTTCTTCTCCTGTCTTATCTGGGATAAATGGGCGGACTTCTTCGACTTCTCGTCCTCTATCTCCTTTTTTTTTGCCCTGATCCTGTCGCTCAGCTTCTCCTTCCTGGCGGCTTCACTCTCCAGCGAGGACTTCAATGCCTGCAGCTGGCCAAGCCTATCCTGATACTCATTGAAAAGCTTGCGGTCGTGCTCTAGCACTGACTGCATGTAGCGACGATTTTCCAGGACATCTGGTATCGATCCCGACGAGAAGAATATTCTCAGATTCCCCATTTCGCCGGCCTTGTAGAGAGATGAGATCCGCCTGTCTATCTGCTCCTTGCGCCTTGCCAGCTCGGCAAGCAGAGTCTGGATCTCCCCCTGGGTATGGCCAAGCCCAGACTCCACAAGCTTCAACTCCCTGCCAAGGTGCTGAAGATCGGCCTCTTTCTCCTTCAGGTTCCTGTCGATCTGCACCAGCTCGCCAGAAACCTTGCTTTCCGCCTTTTTCGTCTGTTTGAGCAGCTTCTGCTTCTCGCGTATCTCGCTTTTGATACCCTTGAGATCATCCTTCACATCGGCGAATATGACACCTGGGAGCATAAAGAGCAGCATTATCTGCAGAAATATAATTGCATGCATCGGCATCAGTTTATGACAAACTTCTTCAGAGAGGCCAGGCTGCCAATTAACCCAAGTGTAACCCCGCCGAAGAGAAGAGCTGCTATATAAACAGGGGGGAGGAAGATCATGCCGGAGTCAGCCGGGTTAAAGGAGAGAAAATTGACCGCATTGGAGAGGAAGGCGTAATAGCCTGACACAAGCAGGATGATGGCAAAAAGGGCGCCGCAAGCACCCTGGATCATCCCCTCGATGAGAAATGGGGCCTTGATGAAAAAAGGGGTAGCCCCTACGAGACTGAGGATCTCCAGCTCTTCCTTTCTGGCAAGAATGGTCAGTTTGATGGTGTTGGAGACGATGAACATTACCGTAAGTAGGAGGAAGCCACCTATCAACAGACCGAGGAGACGGAGAAACTGGTAGAAGGAGAGGAACTTCCTCACCCACTCCTCGCCGTACTGTATTTCACCGATACCCTGTACTTTTCTCAATGCGGCGACATACGAGGCGATCGCCTCTGACGAGCGGAACTGCTTCTTCAGGGATATCTCCATGGAGGCAGGAAGCGTATCGGGAGCAACCCCTTCAAGAAGTGACTCCTGCCCCTTCAAACGGCTGCGGAACCTTTTCAGTGCCTCTTCCTTGCCTATGTATTGCACGCTGTCCGTCCCCTGCAGGGAGGACACTTTACCCTTCAGCGAGGTCACCTCCTGGGGAGTCAACTCCCCCTCGAAGTAGACGGTTACCACAACCTTCCTGCTCCACTGGTCCACCGTCCCCTCGATATTCACGTAAAAAAGGAGGAAAAGGGATATGATCAGCAGTGCAAGGGTTATGGTGAAGACGGTTATTGTCGTAACAAGCCTATTATTCAACAGGTTGGCCCACGCCTTGGCGGCAAAGTAGCAGAACCTGCTCCAGGGGCCCATGGCAGATGCGTGGGGCCTGACGCTATGCCTGGAACGAGTCATCCCTATTCTCCTTAATGCGCCCCTTTTCGAGATGAACAATGCGGTTGTGGCTGTAGTGAACCACTCTCTTGTCGTGGGATGCGATGATAACCGTGGTGCCGCGGATGTTGGCCTCCTTGAATATCTTCAGTATCTGGTCCTTGTTGTGGTCATCCAGGTTACCGGTCGGTTCGTCGGCAAGGAGGATCTTTGGATCGTTCACCAGTGCCCTTGCCAGGGCAACCCTCTGCTGCTCCCCCCCAGAGAGCCTCTGAGGGCTCGCTTCCATCTTGTGCTCGATGCCGAGCTGTTTGAGGACGTGGTAGACCTTCTTGCCGATGTCCTTCTTCTCCCACCCCAGGACCTCAAGGGTTACGGCGACATTGTCGAAAACGCTCCTTGTCTGGAGGAGCTTAAAGTCCTGGAAGACAACGCCGATGTTCCTGCGCAGGAAAGGGATCTGGTGCCTGGTCATTCTCGTGACATTCTGCCCGTCCACAACCACATGGCCGTGGCTCGGCTTGACAGCGGCATAGACAAGCCTAAGGAGCGTTGACTTGCCTGCCCCGGAGGGTCCGGTCAAAAACACAAAATCCCCTTTGGGGATTTTGAGATTTACGCCGCTCAGGGCGGGTGCATCCTTCTGGTAGCTTACGGTGACATTATGCAGTTCGATCATTCCATCCTATTCCCACTCGTTGTAAGGTTTGCCATCACTCCCCCTCAAGGGGGAATTGCTCTTCACACGATAAATATTTCCCTTTATCTCGGCTCCGTCTGAAGATCCCATCGGCGCCAGCGTCACCCAGTCGGGCTGACCCGTGAAAGGATCCTTAGGTATTCTCGGCAGATAGGGTAAAGAACCCTCTGTAAGATCACTCAAGCTATCGGGATACTTCCCCTTATCGGCAAAAAACTGGTCGATGGTCGAATTAAGGGTATAGAGCTGCTCGCGCAACACAGACTCCTTGGCCTTGATCAACCCCCAGCGGAAGTTTGGGGCCGCAATGGAGGCGAGGATGCCGACAATCGACATGACGATCATCAGCTCGATGAGGGTGAAACCGCGCCTGTTAAGTCTAGAGAGGAGTTTCATCTACTTACCAGTCCTTGTACTTTGTGCCGTCAATGGCTGTGCCGTCGCTGAGGGAGTAGACATCGTACACATCCTCCCCCCCATAAATGCTTGAATCAGGTTTGTCGGCATAGGATCGCAACCCCCACCCCCACTCCGGGGATGTGGCCGCCTGCTTGTCCGAGAAGGGATCCAAGGGGACCCGGCGAAGAAACTTCTTCTTCTCCTTAAGTACTCCGCCGAAATCTTCACCCTCCACAAGCTTGTCTAGAGTCTCCGGATAGCCGCTCTTGTTCATGGAGGGGATGATTTTCTTCTCGTCGACCCCCTTGTCGTAGGTCTTCTTGTAGTCGTCGATGGCCATCCTGATGGTTCGCAGGTTCCTGCGCAGCTCGATCTCCTTGTTGCGCTTGGAGATCATCTGCGCCGAGGGGAGAATTACAGACGCCAGGATCGCCAGGATGGAGAGGGTGACTATCAGCTCCACCAGGCTGATGCCGGAGTTCTTGGCTCTGGCGCCACTCATCAGGGCTGCTTGACCTCCACGACCGCATTGTAAAGGATGGAGTCCTGCTGCTTCCCTATGGATGTCATCAGCTTCACACCGACGAACCCGATGCTTGCAGGACCCTTCCCCTTGGCCTTGAAGTTCAGGGATAGGAGCTTGCCTGCGCCTGAAGCCCCCTCCCCCTCCCCGGTGATCTTTATGGCAACCTGGCCGTTTTGATTGTCGATCTTGTTGCTGAAGACGGTTTTGCGCCCATCCTGCTGCATGAAGCTCCCCTCCGTAACGGAAACGGCCTCAAGTGCTGCAGCGTCGAAGATCAGGGTTAGTGGCGCAGCTGAAAGCTTGGCAGCATCGCTCACCATGACATCCACGTTGAAGTTTTCCCCGATTTTCACGGTTGCGGGAGCAACCACCTTGAGCGACACCTTGCCTATTAGCGGCGCAACTGGCGCAGGTTCGGGCATAGGGGGGGGCGGCGCGACAGACCCCTTCTGCTCCGCTGCAGCTGCTGCTTCAGGCTTGGTCGGATCTGCCTGCTGGGGCTGGGGCGTTAGCGGCTGCACTGCTGATGTGGGTGCTGGGGCAGCAGGGGGTTGGGCTGTAGCCTCGACAGGAGCCGTCTTCTTAGCCTGGGAGTCGGCTGCCGGCTGTGGAGCGGCTGCCGGCTGCTGTGACTGAACCTTCTCCGCCGGTTTGGGCTGCAGATCCTTGGCAGGTGGGACAATCTTACCCTGCTTGCCATCCGCAGCAGCGAATTCCGGCTCCTGAGCGAAGGAGACATAGTGCTTGGCAATGTTCGGGTCATCCTCCAGACCCGACCAGAAGGCGGCGACCTCCGGATCGGAAACCGCAACCCCCCTGATAATTTTCGGGGTAATTGCCAGAATCAGCTCGGTCTTGTCATTGGAATGGTCGCGATTGGAGAAGAGCTGGCCTATGATCGGAATGTCACCCAGGAGGAAGATCTTGTCGGCATTCTGCCCCTTCGTGTCCTGGATAAGCCCTCCTATGATGCTCGTCTCCCCGTCTTTCAGGGAGAGGACCGTATCCAGATTCCGCGTGCCGATCGTCGCCACGGTCGTGTTTTTGTCCGAGCCGACGGTCTCCTTGGAGAGGATCGAACTGACCTCCAATCCGAGCTTGATGTTCACATCGTTGTTAAGCTGAATAGTCGGCTCTGCGTTTATCTTAACGCCAACATCAACGTACTGCACATTGACATTGTAGTTACCCACGCCGTTGCTTGATGTGGTGGTTATAGGAACCCTGGTGCCCACGTTGAACTTGGCCTTCTCTCGATTCTTTATGCGTATCTTCGGGTTTGAAAGGGTTTCGGCATTGCCGATCTTCTTGCCGAAGTTGAATGTGGCGTTGGGGACGGTAACGAAGCCGCGGTAATCACCCCACTTGAATAGATTGAGAAGCTGACTTGTATCAGCTGAAACCGTGGCGGTACCAGTAGTGGTCGAACTTGTTGTAGTTGTTGTGGATGTAAGGCTGTCGCTGAAGAACGCCCCGGAAGGAGACAGGGTGTTGTAGCCGATGGCATATTTGCTGAGAGCCATGCCGAAGGTCTCCGAATTTTTCTTGGCGAGCTCTATGACCTCGATTTCGAGGATGACCTCCGCATCTGGGACATCGTTTGCCTCCAGTATCCTGCGGGCAACCTCGATCACGTCCTCCGTATCCCTGATGACCAGGGTGTTCATCTCCTCGTTGACGTAGATCTTTTTAACCTGCAGCATGGTGCGGATGAGGTTGACAGCCTTCTTGGCATCCAGCTTGTTAAGGTAGAAGGTCTGCACATAAAGATCTTCGTACTGCTTTACCTTGTCCGGACTCTTGGGGTAGATGATCATCGTCGATTCATTGAGAACCTTCCTGTTCAGCTTCTGCATCCCGGTTATGAGGTCAAGCGCCTGCTGAAATGTGGCGTTCTCCAGGAAGATCGTTATGTTCGCATCCTTTACCCCATCGTCAAAGATGAAATTGATCCCCGACAGTTGGGTGATGATGTTGAATACATCCTTTAACTTGGCATCCTTGAATTTGAGGGTTATGGGTTTTATCGACTTGAGATTCAGCTCGAAGGAGTCGGTCTTGAGACGCCTCGTCTTCATCAGCCTTTCAAGGGCATCTCCGGCCTCCTTGTTGGCAGGATTAAGGTTGAGCGCCTTTTGATAGGAACGAACCGCCTCCTTGACCTTGTTCGCCTTCTCAAAAGCAGCCCCTTCAGCTAGCGCCACCGCAGCCCCTTGGAGTTTCTGCACCATCTCGCTCTGCTGCTTCGCCCTTTCCAGGGAAGGGTCCATTGCCAGGGCCTTCTGATACTCACCAAAAGCCTCGTTATAGCGGGAAGCGTCCAGCAGCCTGTCCCCATCCAGCATATGCTGTTTTGCTGCACTCTCGCTAGCCTTCAGGAAGCGAAGCCTGTATTCGCTTGTATCGGGGTTCCTGTTGATGGCTTCGGCATACTTGACCACCGCTTCGTCCAACATCCCCTGCCGCTCCAGGTGCTGGGCCTTGTCAAAGGCTGTGCGTCCGGGGGTGCAGGCAGCGGAGATCAATAACAGAAACAGGCAGCTTATTTTAATGACGACATTCATCGTGGCGCTCTCCTGAAAACAAGGGTGTTCATCTTTTCGGTGCATGTAATGGCCTATTTTCCACCAGCGGGATGATTATCTCTCCCCCATCCTGAATGCTGGAGATTGTCAAGGCTTCCTCCGTTAAGGAGGTCACGTCGTATTTACCGGCTATCCTGTCACCCTTTTTAACCAGAAAAATCTCCTTTTCGTTGGAAAGGAAGATCGTCTTGCGATTGTCCTTCTTCATGAACCCGAGGAAGGTGAACCTGGCCATATCCCTCTGCAGCGGAGTGGGCTCAACAACCAGTGGCGGTGCAGTCACCACCTCTTTCACAGGAACTTCCGGCACTGCTTTCTTCAGAGGTGGCGGTGGCGGCGGGGGCAGAGGCAGTAGCGGCTTCTTCGCAGCAGGGGTAAACATATTGTGGAAAAGGTCACGCCTGACTGAGACAGCCCTGGAGCGATTTTTATCCAGCACTTCCAGATGGATCCTCTCATCTGCGCTGGCAACGTTTTTCTGTGCAGGCCTTACAACCGGAACCTTCATGCCGCTGACATATTTCAGTTTTTCAACTCTCTCCTGCCTCGGCATGCGCAGATAGCTGATGACAAGCGAACAGGCCAGAAGCAGCAGCATGATGGTCAGGATCAATCGCTGCCTGTTCATTGCGCCTCCGTCCTGAAGTAGGTGGTCAATTGCAGCTGAAGCTGCACCAGATCGCTCCCGCCACCCTGGGAGGAGAATGAAACGGAGTCTACATGCAGCATGTTACCCGCAGAGTCGATGTCGGCAATGAACTTTTTCAACTCTCCATAACTGCCCGAAATAGAGATCGCCATGACATACTGGAGCAGGCTGTTCTCCTTGTTAATCTCGGGCTTATAGGTGACAGATGAGACTTCCAGCCTGTTTCTACCTGCGATATCATACAGTTCTCCGACGAAACGGGCAAACTGGTTCTTGGCATAGATCCTCTCCCTGAACTTTTTGAAATCGCTCTCTCCACTGCGATAGATCTCGTCCCGGCTCACTCTTGCCACACCTCTTGCCTGGACATCGCGCAGCTTCACCCACTCGGACCTGGCCTTTTCCAGCTTTGGCTTCTGATACATGACTAAATAGAGCTGGGCAAAAATAGCTGCAAGGAACAGAAACGCCAGGATCAGGAGCGATCTCTTGCGCGACAGCGCTATCTCTTTGAGAATTGAGAGATTCATCAGTTAACTGCCTTACAGGTGACGGTAAAATTGATCCCTTTGACGCTATTTCCCTCTTTGAAGAACGTCTGCTCTACCAGATAAACATCACTGAACTTTCCTGAACCTTCCAACTGCTCGACCACTCTTCTCACCGTTGCAAAATTAACCGCGGTTCCACTAACCTTGATCTGCCCACCCTTGTCCGCCGGAGAAAGCCCTTTAAGAGAAACTCCTGCTGGGACAGAGAGTTCAATATTGTCGAGCAGGGTCAGCCAGTCATACCCCTTCTTGTCAAGAATGGTGTTGGCAAACCTTATGTTTGCCATAACTCGATTGAACTCAGCTTCAGAGACCTTTTCGTCCTTGTCACTCCCCCTGGACCTGTTAATCAGCTGCTCCAGGCGCCCATTTTCCGAATCATTGACAGAGATGGAATATAAGGCGAGCGAGCCCCAGGAGGCAATTGCAAGAAAAAGCAGTGCCAACATCAGATTAATCTTCTGATAGTCAACATACACCCTGGTTGCCAGATTGATGCGCAGATTCAACTCAGACTCCTAGATGCCGCTCCCAGGGCAGTCAAGATATCGGGGATGGTTTCACGATCCATCTGCTGCTTAGCCCCACTGGCAATGGCTACCGTATCCATGAAAACCGGCTCAATTCCGATCGCCTCCACCAGCAACGACCTGAGCATCTCGCCGCTCTCACCAGAAACATAACAAAAGACATTGCGCGGCTTCAATCCACCTTTCATGTCGGAATATACAAGCAGGGAACTGCTGATCTCGCGGAAAAGCCTCGCAGGGTCAACCTCGTTGTATCCTAAGAATTTGTTGCGATAAAATTCCAGCGAACCGTCCTGAAAGATGAATACCGACAATGATCCCCTGGATAACGATATGTATAAGGAATGCTCCTGCATATCGAGGCGCGAGGAGAATACCCTGTAGAGGTTGAAGCTTGCAAAATCCACAAAAGACGGCTCCAGTTCCAGCTCAAGGAGCATATCCTCATATTCGCGGACAACGCCCCGGGAAACCAGACTGACCAGAACAAGAGCAGAGCCAGCTCCATCATGACGTATGACCTGATAATCAAGGTGCAGATCGCTAATGTCCAATGGGAAGTTTTTCTTCAACTTCCACCTAACATGATCAAGCCCCTCTTGCTTGTCCTTGACTGGCATCTCCATATTGACAAGCATGACCCTGCCGGCAGCATCCGGAATTGACAGTGCCACTCGCTTGATCTTCGTGGAGAGCTTGGCATAACAGTCGGAAATTGCTGCCCTGAGAACATCCGGCTCAATTATATTGGCCTCTTTCATGGAGGCCCGCACAATATCACCGGGGAACCTGGCAACGGCATAACGCTCAACATAAGGGAAGGAGCGTTTAACTCCTGCAAGCACGAATGCTATACCGTTATTGTAAATTTCAAGACCCAGGGTCTTCCTGTTAAAAAACATGGCATTATTCCACAAAAGTTACACGGTTAATTTCCTTTATGGTGGTTTCCCCCATAAGGACTTTTTCCACGGCAGACTCGCGCAAGAACATTGTCCCGGCCTCTTTTGCCGCCTTTTTGAGAACGGCAACCGGGGCCTTGGAGACGATCAACTCTCTTAACTCGTCGGTCAAATCAAGCAGCTCGACAATGGCAGAGCGGCCGCGATAACCGGTACCATTGCACTCTTCGCAACCACTTGCCTCAAATAAAGTCACGGCTCTACACTCTTCGGGATTGATCGCCGACTCTTGCAAAAACTCGTCACTGTAGATGACCGGTTTCTTACAGCTAGGACAGACCTTGCGCACCAGACGCTGTGCCATGACGCAGTTGAGGCAGGAGACAAAGTTATACGGGTCTATCCCCATATGAATGAACCTGCCAATCACGTCGAATACATTGTTGGCATGCACCGTAGTAAAGACGAGATGGCCGGTCAACGCAGATTGGACGGCAATCTGTGCTGTTTCAGGATCGCGAATCTCGCCAACCATGATTTTGTCAGGATCATGGCGCAGGATTGAACGAAGACCGCGGGCGAAGGTCAGCCCCTTCTTTTCGTTGACCGGAATCTGCACTATCCCCTTGAGAAGATATTCAACCGGATCCTCGATGGTGATGATCTTCTCCTCGCCGGTGTGAATTTCAGTCAAGGCAGCATATAGTGTGGTGGTCTTACCAGAACCTGTTGGACCTGTAACCAGCACCATTCCGTAAGGTTCACGGATCATCTTCCTGAAACGCCTCATTTCCCGATCCGACATGCCGAGTACGTTCAAGGTTAGACCCTTGAGATCGCTGGCAATACTCTCCTTGTCGAGAATCCTGATGACAGCATCTTCACCGAAGGCGCTAGGCATGATGGAGACGCGGAAGTCAATTGACTTGTTATTGATTCGTAGCTTGAAACGCCCGTCCTGGGGTATTCGTCTCTCGGAAATATCCAGTTCGCTCATTACCTTGAGCCGGGAGATTATCGGCCCCTGGAAATGCATGTCAATGATGTCTGTCGCCTTATAAAGAACCCCGTCGATTCGATACTTGATAACGACACCTTCCATTGCCGTTTCTATATGGATATCACTGGCCCTCCGCGTGAGAGCGTCCATGATTGTCGAGTTGAGTAATTTGATTATCGGACTTGTATCGGCAGTGATAGCCTCTACGGAGAGGACCTCCTCCCCCTTTTCCGTCTCGGTCACCAACTGAAGCATAAAATCTTCAGAAACTTCCTTCAGTACCCTGCTGGTTCCTTCACCTTTTTTGAGGAGCTGGTGAATGCGCGAAGGTGATGCCAGCTTTATTATCAGCGGCCTGTCCAACAGCAGCTCCAACTCGTCAAGCTTCATGACATCAACGGGGTCGGAAACAGCAATCACCAGAGAATCGCCCTGCAATTCGACGGGGATGAAAGAGTAACGATAGATTATGTCCGCTGGAAAGAGGTTGAGGATATTCTCATCCAGCCGGAATGAGGAGATGTCGATGAATTCAAGGTTGAACTGCTCAGCAAGAGCTGCATAGAGCGAGTCCTCAGACAAAAGACCATCCTGCAGACATAACTCACCGAATCTCTGGGGGTTTGCCTTCAACTTCTCTATGACATACGCGACCTGTCCCAAGGTCAGGTCGCCGCGGTCGTGGAGTATTTCACCAATTTTTCTACGGGTAAAGGTAATATTCATAAAAAAGGTCAGCCGACAGTTCCGGCAATTTTGAATACCGGCAGGTACATGGTCACGATAATTGCCCCTATGATCAGCCCCATGAGAATCATGATTGCCGGCTCGATGGCTGTACTGAGAAGATGCATGCGCTGATCAAGCTCTTCCTCGAAATAATCGGATATGCTCTCAAGCATCTCCTCGAGAGCTCCTGTAGACTCTCCTACGCTTAACATACGCAATGCGAGGGGGGGCATAAGGTTAGCACCGTCTATAGCCACGCTCAGGCTTACACCCTCTTCGACCTTCTTGATCGCCGACAGCATCCTTGCCTCAAGAACCACGTTATTCAGTGTGGCCACTGACATTTTTAATGATTCAACTATAGGTATACCGCTTTCAATAATTGTGGCAAGAGTTCTTGTGAAGCTGACGACCGAATACTTGGAGAAAATGTCACCGATTACCGGAATCTTGAGTTTGAAGGTATCTATGACTTGACGTCCGGTCACCGTTCTTGCCCACTCTTTGAAAAGATATGCAGCAAGAAAGACAAATGCCAGCAACAGCAGGAAATATTTTTTTAATACTGAAGTTATACCTATGAGTATCATGGTTGGCACTGGCAATTTTGAACCGGCGTCCGCGTAAACCTGACTGAAGGTCGGCACAACATATACGAGCAGAAGTGTCACGGCTGCGAAGGCAACAACCATGAGAATTGCCGGATAGAACATGGCGGTGATAACCTTCTTCCTGAAACCTTCGGTTTTCTTCAGGAAGGTTATATAACGCTTGATTGTCTGTGGCAGATCGCCGGTTCTTTCACCGGCCCTGATTGATGCGATGTAAAGATGGGAGAATGTGCTTGGATGACGCTCGAAAGCATCAGACAAAGAACTGCCCCCCTTGATGTCATCACGTATTATCTCAAGTACCTCTGCCAGTCTGCTGTTGTCGATCCGCTCAAGAATCGTATCCAACGATTGAATTATTGGCAGACCAGACTTAATTAAAACCAACAGTTCCTGATTGAAGGTAATGAGCCCTTTTGTGTCTATCTTCTTCCTTGAGAGCCCTTTATTCCAGACAAATTGAAACGGTTTTTTCTTGACACTAAAGACAAAAAAACCCTGCGAAACAAGATTCTGCCTGAGGAAATCCGCGCTGATAGCCTCGAACTCCTTTTCGGCAATCTTACCGTCAGCGGTTCCTATTTTACATGTAAATAGTGCCATCAATTAAACCAAATACCCTTTTAATAGGTTTTGGGATCATGATCAACTCCATGACAACTCAAATAGCATTCACCACTGAATTTGGCGCTCCCTTTCTCGACAAACTTGAGCAGCCCCTTTGAATTCGGCGACACCACAGTTGTATTGAATTTAATCAGATACTTGTTCTCCGGGCTGCCATGAGAGTTATGGCATGTAAAGCATGAAGTTCCAGGTTGTTGAAACGACTTCCCCTGGATATGCAACGAATGGTAACGAAAACTCTCATCCCCCAAAATGCTGCTTCGGCTGTGACAGCGGTAGCATAGAGCGTACTCCTGTGGGCTTTCGCGCACATTGTCAGCTGCATTGAAATTATCAACCAGTATGTATTGGAACCTTGATCCGTGCACCCCTTTGGGCCCGTTAGGATCGTCATTACCATGACAATCAGAGCAGGAAATTATCGAGATATCTTCTGGCGCGACCCTCTTTTCCTTGTATGGCTTGACAAGGCTTATTACAGTGGAGTTCTTTCCCTCCCCTTCGACAGGATGGAAAGATTTATTGTTCAAGGAAAACTCAGCTCTCTTGTTCGTATACTTCCCCGGCAAATTTGCGGAATCGCCATGGCAACGGTAGCATAACTCATACTCCTTTGTTGCCTCCGCCAGCTTGTTGACTATTTTTTTTGCCATTATTCCGGCAAACTTGTTATCCCTGCTTAGATAATGGGGGTTGTGACAGTCTACACAATCAGCATGCCTAGACGCCTTCGGATTGATCTCCGGGAGTATCTCATTGGTAACGTGACGACCTGGAAGGTCAAAAGTGGGATGGCGATACATTTTCTGGAATTCGGCTTCTATGTTGCGCATGTACGCCTTCGGCACGATTGAGCCCGGAGGCATCTTCTTCCCCTCAGAGCGTCTTTGGGGGTTTCCGTGACAAGTAATGCAGAGCTCAGCCCCCCCACCTCCCCTGAAACTCCTTTTATAGTGACAAGTTGCACATTCACGGGGAAGATTGCTTTTATCCATATGGACAGCCGCCTGAGAATAAAAAGCGGCAAGAAGAAGCAAAATAATCGATATGAGTATGTTGCTAACAAGCTTCATAAAGAATCCTATGGAAAGCTCGGCGGTGACGCCATGTTATGGCAAGATTTACATACCTCTGCATATGTTTTCCCTGTCCAGAAAGGAGTAGTCGGATCCTGGACATCGGATTTATCCTGGTGCGGATCATGACAGGTCGTACACTGCATTCGCTGGTATCTATCAAGAGTGACCCCATTAGCAGGGGAAAACCAATAAGGTCGATTGTATGGTGGACTCGTTAGAATGTTTCTTACATTTACATCATATTTGAACGAGACCGGATGATGGGATGAGTATGTCTCATAGGGGAGATGAATGTTTGTCCCTGATTGCCCCGTCCTTACATCCAGAAAATACATCGGCGTTGCACCTGAGGGTGTCGAGAAAAGTGCGCCCAGAGCCGTCACCCCGTCATGGCAGCTGAGACAAAGCCTTGACGAACCGTTAGGCTGGCCGTACTCACTGATGCCTCTGACAGAAGGATCATCGATTGCCAGAGAAGCAGATGAGAAATGCTTGAAAAACGAAACCGTACTGGCTTGTCTATTCCATAGAGGCCCCTCGCCACTTGAACCGTGGGGGGTGTGGCAGAAAACGCAGATTTGATTGCTACGCGAAGGAAACCCTTCCATTTCACCGGTAGGTAACGCACGATAATTTGAGGAGATATTCTGATAGGAAAAATTATGCTTGTTTCCCCTCTCGGATATTTTCTTCCCTGCACCTTCCGACAGGCTATAACCGAAAAAGAGAAATGTGATTATGATGATAGCGGCAAATTTCATTTATTTTGCAGCCTGTTCCTTAATATATTGAAATATCTGCACTCGCTGGTTGTAGGAGTCGGAAAGATAAATTCTGTCCTCACGATCGATGAAGATGCCGTTAGGCATGAAAAATTCTCCCGGCTTCTTACCGGCGCTACCTACATACAACAATAACCGACCTTCCTCATTGAATATCTGAAAGTTATCAAAATTCGCATCAACAATGTAGACATGTGATTCACTGTCTACTGCAACCCCTTTTGGGCGGGAGAAGGTACCTGGACCGTCGCCGATTCGACCGATTGTTTTTATTAAATTGCCCTTTTCATCAAAGACTTTTACCGCGAAACTGAATGCGTCAGTTACATAAACATTATTACTCTTATCAACTGCAATATTGACCGGTTTATTCAGTCCCTCTGAATAGAGGGGGTTGGGAAAATCAGAAACAAACCTGTCGTAACGATCAAAGACAAAAACCTTGTTGGAGAGTACATCCGCAACATACTTGTTGCCGTTTCTGGCAATGGCAATACCGGCCGGGCGCTTGAAATCAATTACACCCTGCCCGATAGTCCCCACATATTCTGCATCGGCATTATACTTGTAAACCTTAGCCTTTACCGAGTCGGTTACGTAGCAGTTACCATCCATGTCAAGAGCCACGCCTACCGGACTCGCCAAGGGCTCGGTTCCGGCATGGGTCAGATAGACGATTTCATTTTCACGAAGATCAAACCGATGAACAAGCCGTGCAGATGGATCGGCAACATAAATGAAGCGCTCCCCGTCTGCTGCTATCCCTGCAGGGGCCATTAAATCGAATGAGTGGCCATGCTCCCCTGTCAACGCTTCAAAGAAGGATTGTATTCGTCCCTTCGGGTTGAGGAACTCCTCAGCCCCCTTGAACACCTTGATCAGCTTTATTCTTGGTTGTTCCGGTGGAGACGGCCATACCCGGGAAAGTGAAGGATCGTCAAATAATATCTGCTTGGCGGGCGACCTTACGCATGCCTGCAAAGACATGAACAGAAGCAATACAAAAATGGCAATCTTTCTCAAGTCAGACTCTCTATCAGGCCAGGATCATACCTGTTATCCAGCATGAAAAAAATATTATCGATATCACGCCCCAAACAATGGCACTTTTTCTTCTAAACGCATCTACCCCGGGAAAAGAGTACTGTATAAGAAAAATAACACTCGCAATCCACCCCCACAAGCCAAACTGCGCCAAGAGCCCCCAGTACTCGTTCATCTTCTTCTACCTGATCCCAGTAAAGAGCTGCGCAAACTGCCTAACTTTAGCTTCCAGACCATAAAAACCGCTTCACGCACAATCTGCTTAGACATCTTCGAAGTTCCGGCGTGCCTGTCTACAAAGATGATCGGAATTTCACCTATCCTGAATCCCTGTTCATGACAACGGTAATTCATTTCAATCTGGAAGGAGTAACCATCCGAGCGAATCGAGTCAATGTTTATCGCCTCCAACACCTCTCGTCGGAAGCATTTGAAACCACCGGTGCAATCGGACAGACGCAGACCTGTGATCAACCGGGTATAAACGCTTGCAAAATAACTCAAAATCAACCTGCGAATCGGCCAGTTTACAACACTGACCCCATTTACATACCGTGATCCTATCACCAGGTCATAATCAGCCATCTTTTCCAGGAAAATAGGGAGCATTGCCGGATCATGGGAAAAATCGGCATCCATTTCGACTATGTAGTCCGAACCATCGCCCAGCGCAATCTTGAAACCTTCACGATATGCAGATCCGAGGCCAAGCTTTCCCGCACGGTGCAGAACTTTGACTCTGGAATTATTGCGCGAAATAAAGTCGGCTATCTCGCCTGTACCATCTGGAGAGTTGTCGTCTACAACCAGAATATGAATTCTGTCATCCTGAGAGAGTATAGAATTGCACAGCTTCTCTATATTATCCCGTTCATTGTAGGTAGGTATGACTACGGTTGCTTTCAATATTGTCAGTCCTGTTATCTGTGACATGCACAACTTTCGAGAATAAATGAATATGCCAAATCATGCAAGAGAAAGGAAAGAGATGCTTAATATGGACAAAAAAAAAGCCATGCAATTGCATGACTTTTTAATTTATGGCGGGGCAGACGGGGCTCGAACCCGCGACCTCCGGCGTGACAGGCCGGCACTCTAACCTACTGAGCTACTACCCCATGTTGTAATTGTGAGTTGTTATCGCTTTCTGGCGATGAACAAAAATGTTATATCCATTTTTAACTACAAACGCAAGCATTTAATTATTGAAATTATGCTCTGAAGTGGATATTGATTGATTTGTCTGACGAGCTTCACCTAACCTATCTACCAAGCGATTAATCCCAGTAACAGGACAGGATATTTAATGCCGCAGATGAATACGTTGGAGAGGGAACACGCAATTCTGATTGTCGACGATGATGCCGCGTTTCTCGATGGCACTCGCAGAGCCCTGTTGTCACACAATATCTGCAATATTACGACCATTCAGGACAGCACCCAGGTTTTACCAACCCTGGCCGAAAGATCATTCTCTATAGTAATACTTGACTGGGTAATGCCAAACCTTTCCGGGGCAGACCTCTTGCCGAAACTTACCCAGCAGTATCCGCATATTCCGGTAATAATCATTACGGGGGTAAGCGATCTGGAGAATGCGGTAAGCTGCATAAAGCAGGGAGCATATGACTACATAACCAAGCCAATCGACACCACTAAACTTGTGTCTGTAGTGCAAAACGCCTGCAAAAACAGTGAGCTGGTTGCCAGAAACCAACAGTTGACAGGATTTCTGCTTGGCAAGCCCCTCTCCTCTCCGCAGCATTTCAGCGAGTTCATAACGTGCAGCGAAAAGATTCTGTCCATTTTCAAGGTAATTGAAACGCTGGCCTGCTCAAGACAGCCAGTGCTGATTACAGGAGAAACAGGAGTAGGAAAGGAGCTTATTGCCACGGCTATTCACAACTGCAGCGGATTCAAGGGGAAAATGATAACCGTAAACGTTGCCGGACTGGACGATGCCATGCTCGCCGACACCCTCTTCGGTCACAAGAAGGGAGCATACACCGGGGCAAGCGAAAGCCGGGAGGGGTTGATAGAAAAAGCCAGGGGGGGGACTCTTTTTCTCGATGAAATTGGCGATCTGAGCAATGCATCACAGATCAAGCTCCTGCGCCTGCTGCAGCAAGGAGAATACTATCGCCTTGGATCCGACGTACTGCACAAGAGTGACGCAAGAATAATTGCGGCGTCAAACGCCAACTTCGAATCTCTGATGGCATCTGGCAAATTCAGAAGCGATCTCTATTACCGTATCAGTGCAGAAACACTGAAGATCCCACCCTTGCGGGAGCGTCCCGAAGATATCATCCCTCTGGCTGAACATTTTGTGGAAGTGACTGCCAAATCCCTGTCCATCAAGACACCTGAACTCTCCCGTGAGGTTCGCAAGGCTCTCATATCCTACGATTTCCAGGGTAACGTGCGCGAACTGATAAACAAGATCCATAATGCGGTCATGCACAACCGAAGCGGGAGTCTGACCATGGACGATTTCCCGGGTTTACGTAAGGGAAAACTGATTCCCAGGAAGTTCATCCGCAAAATCGGCAGCAATCAGTTTGCATTGAACGGCATATTCCACACCTTCCCGACAGTGGATGAAGTTGAAACACTCCTGGTGCACGAAGCCATTGCCATGACGAAAGGCAACAGAAGCATGGCATCGAAGATGCTCGGCATTAGCCGGCCAACCCTGCAGAAAAAACTGGAGATGATCGTCTCGCAGCAACCGGACATCAACCTGGAGACGACTGATGAATCTTCGCTCAATGATCCTGATTGACGGGTATACGTATGGTGACAACGGTACCGGCACCAGGTTCAGACTCTATGGCTATGCTCCCCTTGTGCTCCGAAACGATAAATTTTGAAATATAGAGCCCCAGACCGCTCCCGCCGCTCTCGATTCTGGTTGAATAAAAAGCCTCGAACAGGTGCTTGCGAACCTCAGGCGGAATACCCACACCCTGATCGCTCACGCTTATCCTCACCTCACCATTGCTCCGGCTGAATCCGGTGATCACCTTAACCACACCGTTTCTGCCGGCAGTTGCCTGCATGGCATTCATGAGCAGGTTCACCACAACCTGCTCCAGCTGGTATTTGTTGCCGGTAATCGATGGCAGGTCAGGGGAGATCTCCGTTAAGATCGTCACCTCACCCTGGCGCCCGTGGGCGCGGATGATGGTGAGCGCCTCGCTGACAACGGTATTCACGGATACATCATTGGTGAACCTGCTCTTTTCGCCCACATTGTATGCCCGCAGGTCACGGATGACCTGCTCGACCTTAAGGGCATTGCAGAGAATCGACTCGCTGGCGCCGATGATCTCATCTCTTGCCATGCCGAAAGGCAACCCGCCGACATGAAACTCCCCCTCCTCCTTCGTAGCCTGTTCAAGTATCGGCAGTGCGTCCCGCCAGGAGCGATCCAGATGCTGGGCAGCCAGCTTGATGGCGCCATTGGGGGTATTGATGTTATGGGCCAGACTGGAGATCAGGAGGCCAAGGGATGTCATCCTGTTGGTCTGAATAAGTTTGGCCATCATCCGGCGCTTTTCCTCCTGTACCTCAAGGCGCATGGAGTTTAACAGCTCCTGCTGCAGCCTGCGGTTCTCCTCCTCCCTCTCCACCAGGGCAGTCGACAGACTGTTCACAGCCATTGCCGCCCTCCCCGCCTCCGTATCCTCGCCAACAACTATCTTGGCGCTAAAATCCCCGTCCATCATCCTGTTGAGGCCGGCAATGAGCAGCTCGAACGAACTAGTCACACGCTTTAGAACCGGATAGCTGCAGAGAAGAACCGCCACCCAGAAGAGTAAGGCAACAATGGCGCTGCCGATGACTGCGGAGAGTATGGACGCCTTCAAATCGCTGGTGTCAATGTAGAGCGTAACGGACCCCAGGGGGAGATCAGCAAGCGAGGATACACCACTGAGGGCTGCCTCGGCGGTTGGGGTAGCAGTCGCCGGCAGTACGGATGCGGTCGCCACGGCAAGAGAGGTTTCATCCTTCCCCGTTCCAGAGACCATATCGACAAGGGTCCTTTTCTCGCTGTCACGGATAATGATCCGCTTTACCTTGGGGAGGTTAAGGAGATCGCCTGTCTGTCGCGCAAGCTCGGGGAAATTCTGCGCGTAGAGGGGGAGCCTGATGGAAAGGGCCAGCTGGGAGGCGAGGAGCTGCGCCCGCTCGGAGGAGCGTTCCCGGAAGTTTCTCCTCTCGGCATTGACATAAATCAGCACGAAAACGATGAAAATCAACGAGGTGAAAAAGGTGAAAATCAGAAAAAGCCTGCTGCGGAAGCTCCCGCGAAATCGCCCTGCGCGACTGCCGATATCCATGGGTTAACTTCCACCCCTCAATGCCGGCAGCTCAGGTGATATGCCGATCCTGCGCAGAACCGAAGGATTGGTCTTCACCCTGCTCTTTCTCGGCATGGCAGGAGGGATGACGTCAGCAGCTTCACCATCCAGCATGGAGTTGAACATCTCCCCACCCTGCCTGCCGATGTCGAAACGATCGATTTCAACGGCAATGGCGGCACCCGTGGCCAGGTAGGCCGAGGAGAAAGTAATCACCGGCACGCCGCGGCTGACGGAAAAGAAGAAGAAGGCATCAGCAGCCTCGCCGGAGGAGATGGATGTGTCAGGCAGCATCCAGAGTGAGTCCACATTCCCAACGAGAGAATCAAGCTGCTTGGCCACATCCCTGGGGGACTTCACGTCCCTCACCACCAGTTCCAGGTCGTAGCGGCGGGCCTGCCTCTGGGCCAGCTTCAGATAGGTTGCATTCCGGTCCATATTGGTTATGATTCCGACCCGCCGTGCCTTGATGCCGGCAAAAACGCCAAGATAGCGCTCGGGCGGGATCTGCACCTCGATCCCTGTAAGAGCGGGGTGCCCCCCCATGCCGGAGCGGAATGTCAATGCCATGAGGGAGATGACCGGAATCTGCTTCAACCTGCGCGCCGCGGCCAGGGCGTTGTCCCCCAGGGCGATTATGGCCAGGGGCTTCTCCTCCCGCACGATCCTCTGCAGATCCACATCGATGTACTCGTTGAGCACTATCAGCCGCTGGGAGTATGGGGCGACGGAGCGGAAACCGCGCATCACCTCCTCGTAGACCGGCGAGCGCTGGCTCTGCACCACCAAAAGGTCGTATGCCGGGCAGGTAGCCGGCAACAGCAGCCAGAAGGCTATGACAAGGAGCCCCGGGAGCCTCAAAACCGCACCTTCAAGCCGAACTCGGCCCAGCGGCGGAGGTTGTGGAAAGGCTCGACCAGATACTGGGAACCGTTGAACAGGTTGCGCACGGAGAGGAAGAGCTCGGCCCCCGAATCCCTCCGACCGGAGGGGTAGGCGCTCAGATGCAGGTCCCAGACCATGGGGGAGTAGTGCCCCATCTGCCTGGGGTCGGCGTTCCACCAGAGATACCTGCCGCTAAGTAGGGCCTGCAGGTAGCGGGAGTCGTCGTAGCGCACCCCGAGCTGCAGGGTGTGGCTCGGCACGTTCCTGACAACCTCATGGTCGCCGCTTCGCCGGGCATCGGTGTAGCTGTAGCCGCCGCTAAAGGATGTACCCTGCCACGGCGCGGTGCGCAGCTCCAGCTCCCCACCCTGCTTTATCTGCCTTTCGTGATGAAAGCTGACTGGCGAATCCCATTCGATGATGTCCCAGGTCTCATTGCGAAACAGGGTCCCCTTCAGCCAGAGGCTGGGGACGGCGCTGCTCTCCACTCCGAGCTGGGAGGTCCAGACCTTTTCCGCCCCCTGGTTGAGGAGGAGGGACGGCAGGCTGTACCCCTTGGCGGTGTAGGCCCGCAAGAGGCTGTTTTCGGAGAGCTGCCAGGTCACCCCAAGGGAGGGGCTGAACTGCTCGCCGCCGTTGCCGGTCAGGTCGTAGCGCACCCCGGGGGATACTGCCACCCTACCCAGGGCAAGGGTGTCGTTCAGGTAGAATCCCCAGCGGACGGCGTCGCGGTTGAGGAAGTCCACCTGATTAATGGCGTCGCTCTGGCGCAGGCGCACATGGTCGTACTCCACCCCGGA
>Ga0209314_10000061_pt1 | contig 40700 bp, 32 predicted proteins | sample I19B2metaG_FD_184146 | JGI IMG/M metagenome (GOLD analysis project Ga0209314, IMG submission 184146) | Lake sediment bacterial and archeal communities from Gulf of Boni, Indonesia to study Microbial Dark Matter (Phase II) - ​I19B2 metaG... | ecosystem: Environmental > Aquatic > Freshwater >... | reverse complement strand
CTCGGCAAGCTGGGCGCGGCTATAGCCGGCACAGCCGGGGGCACAGATGCCCTTTACCCTGCCGCCCTTATCCAGTACAGAGCGGAAAACAGAGAACTCAGTCTGCGCCGATCTTCAAATCGCGCATAAACTTCATAGTCTGATACTGGTGTCCTCACAAGGCATGACTATGCGACATGAGCCGGCAACGCGTCCTCTTTCACCCGGTGAAAGTCGCAATGACTCTATGAGATCCCAGGAGGTCAATGATTGAATCAACAGCGAGTACACTTGTACGGATCCGTGTTCATCGCGTCGCTTGGTTTGGGCATGTACACATACTTCATTCCGGTCTTTGCGCAGACGCTCGGTGCCACATTTCTTGATCTAGGTCTCATCGGCACAGCTGGCGCCTTGGCTTACGCCATAACTCCGATGCTCGTTGCGTATCTGGCGGATAGATTCAATCGTGCTTGGCTCTTCACTTTAGGGCTAGCGATCAACATACTTGCGGCGCTAGCCCTGATTTTCTCAGTTTCGGTTCGCGATGTTATACTCTCGCGATTATTGGGAGGATTCGCATATGGCATCTTCTGGCCCTCCTCAGAGATATTGGTGGCTGATCTTACTCCGTTAGACGAGCGCGTTAGGGAGATGGGGTGGTATAGCGTCGCATGGGCGTCCGGTTTTCTACTCGGCCCTTCAATCGGAGGGGTCGTAGTTCAACGGTCTGGTTTCGTATGGCTCTTCTTCGCTTCAGCCATGCTTATCGCGTTCGCGATTGTACCGGATCTTCTATGGTTGGTCCCGGGATACCAGCGGAAAACAGCGGCGCCGAAGGATTTCTCAGGAAGCCTTTCAACGATTCGGATACTGCTGCCTTGGTACATGATCTCGTTCTGCTATGGCATCATACTCAGCGTTGTCGTGGCAATATTTCCAGGCTACGCCAACTCGGTTGGTGTCGTTCCAGAGATGATCGGGCTTCTGTTTACTGCCTTCGGAATATCAAGGGTGTTTGTCTATGCAGCATCTGGACGATTTGTGAGAGTTGGCGAGAAGAAAGTACTCTCCTTTGCCTCAGGCACTTTAGCTGCCGGGATGTTGGCCATAGCGACGGTTCCCAACTTTGGAACATTCTTCATGGCGCTGGTGGTAATCGGAGGAGGTCTCGGAGTCATCTTTCCAGTAACGATAAGTCTCATTTCACGTTACTTCGACGACCGAAGACTAGGCGTCGCTGTAGGCTCCTACGAAACCTTGTTCGGTATCGGATTCGCAGTTGGACCTCTCCTAGCGGGAATAATCGCTGTATTATCAAATGTTATCCTAACTTTCTGGGTTGCAGCCCTATTTGGAGCGTTGATGGTCTTGCTCATCGGGTTAGGGCCGGCCCTTTCTCCCCCTGACTCAACGGAATCTCGCATTCGAGAATCCGAATTCAGCGAATCGTGAAGTACAGTCTTCTGTTGATCTTGCCCTTATTTTCGAACTTCAGTGGCTCTATCTTCTGTATCTCACCGAGATTCTTGACATGTACACCCCCGTCGGCCTGCATATCCAGTCCCTCGATCTCCACTATGCGTAGGTCTTTCACGTCGGGTGGCGTTGCCGCAGCAAGTTTCGTAATACCAGGGATCTGGAGCGCTTCCTCTCTTTTCATGAAATACGTCTTCACAGGGGGATTCTTGGCGATCGCCTCATTAGCCTGGCTGCAGTAGGTCAGCATCCTTTCTCTATCGAAATCCTCCAGGCTGAAGTCTATTCTCGACTTGTCAGGTTCTATCTGGTTTCCTGTGATGAGCGCGCCCGTCTCCCCGTGAAAGATGGCGCTGAGGAGGTGTGCCGCCGTATGCATTCTCATTATCCTATGCCTTCTGTCCCAATCGAGGACTCCATGAACCGGGCTCCCAACGCTCCAAGTGATAGGCGTTTCCAGAAAGTGCACAATGGAATCACCCTCTCCCTTGATGGTGTCGAGAACCTTCACCGCACCCAGCGAGCCCGTATCCCCCACTAAGCCTCCCCCGCGAGGGTGAAATGCAGTCTGGTCGAGGATGATTTGGTTGCCACCAACGGAAGCGACCGTCGCATCAAACTCCTTGATGTACGCATCTTCCCAGAAGAGCTTCCTCGTCATACTAAGAAACCTAGATTAATGGAGTCTCGTCGCTAGAAAAAGATTTGTCGCCAACGAACAAAAGCCCTCAATGGTAATCACGGAGCCCTTCTCGAAAGGATATAACCAAGTCGATCAGCCCCTTGAGGCTGGCGACGTGGGATGTTGCTCACGAAGAAAGTCGCACTTGTCACAGGAGCCTCAAGAGGAATCGGAAGAGCAATTGCCCTTGGGATGGCACAGGAAGGTGCGAATGTCGTCGTCAATTATCTTCACTCAGAGGAGAAAGCCAACGAGGTTGCTCGCGGCATTTCACAGTATGGCAGGGAAGCACTGGTCGTCAAGGCTGATGTCTCCAGTCCAAGCGAAGTTGAGAGAATGCGGAAGCTCACCTTGGAAAAGTTTGCTGGTGTTGACATACTGGTCAATAACGCCGGGACCCATCACCACCTCAAGTCGTGGGAGATGGATCTGGCCGAATGGAAACGCGTGCTGAGCGTGAACCTTGACGGAGTCTTCCTGTGCACAAAGGCGTTCAACCCTGAAATGAGGGCGAAGAAGTGGGGCCGCATCATCAACATCTCCTCGATCGTAGGCTTCACCGGAACCGACCATGAAGCACACTACGCGGCCTCCAAAGCCGCATTGATCGGGTTAACGAAATCACTCGCGTTGGAGCTGGCGCAGTACGGTGTTACTGTGAATGCGGTCGCGCCAGGCTGGATCGAGACTGACATGACATCAGGTATGACGGCAGAGGACAGGAAGAAAGGCCTCGAATTGATTCCCCTTCGAAGGATCGGCCGGCCTGAGGATATTGCCTATACAACCGTCTTCCTTGCTTCAGACCTAGCCAGCTTCATCACCGGACAGACGATTCACGTCAACGGCGGGGAAGCGATGTTCTAGCCGGCCGTATTGGTGGAGAAAGCGCAAGAACGACTTCATTCTCACGTCCTGGCCACTGTTTATTTCAGGATTGGAAGTTCTAGGTAGGATTGGAAGCTCTGGTTGTGGTAGACGGTCTGCCGCGCCACTATGCTTCCGGTATCAGTTCCAATGTCCTTTCCTGTATTCTGGTTTTTGAGGAAATATGGGAAGGCGCTGCTTGAGACTTCGAGTCGTATTCGATGCGCCTTCTTGAACTGGTTTGCCGTGTTGGACATGTCAACATTGAACTCGTAAACTGCTCCAGGCTCCATAAGAGTAGGTTTCTCAAAGGAGTTTCGATATCGAGCTCTGACGATGCCTATCGTGAGGAATATCGCCATATCGTTGGGATTGACGTCGATGAGTTTGGCGACGAAATCTGTGTCCACTGCTGATGATGAAGCAAATATTTTGGCACGGATCGGGCCCACAACGGCTACATCATCATTGACTGGAGGCGTGGTGTAAACCAAGACATCGTCCCTACGCTCCACAACCCTTTGATCGAGGATTAGCTGCTCATGCTCTTGAATTGCGAACGGAACAGGATTTTCAGGGTCATAAGTGAACTGGTCATATTTCTCCTCATCAGGACGGGAAGTATTCAACAAGCCATCCCCTAGCAGACTGTTTGCCCTCCCATTGCTGTGCAAGTAATAGCGCACGTATGAGACGGCCTCTGGAGGCCAAGACCCCGCTGCGCACCATCGGTTGGCACCCATCAAAAAGTACTTGACAGGTGGTTCCCTCATGAAGTCGGTGTCACTTCCCTTCAGCCAGTACTCGTACCATCGAAGGTGAATCTCTTTCAAATCGAGCTGAGCTTGCTCTCCGAAGTCAAGCTCACCGCAGGACCGCGCAGTCTCACAGTGGGGCCATGGGCCGATCACTAGCTTGTGGTGAGTTCCCAAGGGCAGTTTCTTGCCATTCTGAGTGAGCCCTAGGAAGTTTCTGATCGTGCCATCAATATCAGAAACCGAGTACCAACCGCCTATGTTCAATGATGCCGTGGATATTTGGTCATGTTTCTTCTCGTAGCTGAATCGCTCCCAGTATTCATCGTAACACGGATGCTTAAGGTAGTCTTTCCACCAAGGGAAATTGAATCCTAAGCGTTCGTCGAGGTCAATCAAGGGAAGTTCTCTGTAGACTTTGTCCCATCTCGTATTCTTTCTGATTCCCTCCCTCGATGCGCGTCCGGCGGTGTGAACACACCATCCTAGCCATCCTTGCATCACGCCTCCGCGCATGAAACCTCCGTTGAAGTAGTCATCTGATGTTGCATCCCTAGGGACAATGCACTTCAGGTGATCGTTTCCCGAGATCGCGGCTGACAGCTGGACGCAACCCGGATAGGAGCAACCGAACATGCCGACTTTTCCGTTTGACCATTCCTGTGTTGCACACCACTCGACAGTATCGTATCCATCGTCGAAGTCGTAAAGCTCAATGTAGAATTGCCCCTCTGAGTCGTATCTGCCCCGACAGTCCTGGATTACTACGACGTATCCCCGTTCGACAAAATAGCGAACGAATTCCCCCATCTCTTTCTCGGTCAGATCCCTGTTGCACTTGCCGTAGTATGTTCTCGTTAGGACAACTGGATATCTTCCGTCCTTATCGGGTAGATAAACGTCAGCAGAAAGACGCACGCCATCCCTCATCGGAATTGCTACGTTATACTTTGCCTTCAGCCCGTTCGATAAGCTCTCTTCGTGACTCATGGGAGCCTTTCTCCTCAATGATTCTCCAGAGTTCCTTCGCGTAACTTGAAACGTCAATCTCTTCAGCTCGATGGCAAGCTGCAAGATGACCATTCCCCATTAGCGAAAGTCTCGGCTCTTCGATCCGACACTTCTCGACAGCGTAGGTGCACCTGGGGTGAAATCTGCATCCCTTTGGAGGGTTGATCGGACTTGGAGGCTCACCGCCTACGATAACGCGCTTGGCGCCCTCACTTTTTGGTCGAGGTATCGGGACAGCCGACAGTAGTGCGGCTGTGTATGGATGAACAGTGTTGCTGAACAATTCGTCCGTATCTGCGACTTCAACGACCTTGCCCAAGTACATTACCGCGATCCTATCGCTTACGTGCCTGACCATCACAATGTCATGTGAGATAAGTAGGTAGGTCAGGTTGAATTCACTTTGAAGTCTAAACAACAGGTTCAGTATTTGGGCTTGAACAGAAACATCCAACGAAGAAGTTGGTTCATCTAGGATAACTAACTCTGGATTAAGAATTATGGCTCGAGCGGCGGCTACTCTCTGTTGCTGTCCGCCGCTGATCTCGTGAGGATACCTATCAGAGTGTTCCTTTCCAAGCCCAACCTTTTCTAAAATATCTGTGATTCTGGTGTCGATCTCGCTCTCATTCTTGATGCCATGAAGAACGAGCGGCCTCGTCAATGTTTGTTTGATGGTCATTCGTGGATTCAGTGATGCGGATGGATCCTGAAAGACTATTCCCATCCGTCTCCTAAGCTTCTTGAAATGCCGCTCACTCATTCCTGCAGTTTCGGTACCGTTGAAGTATATCTTACCTGAAGTAGGCTTGACAAGTCTCAGGACCATCAATCCGAGAGTGGTCTTCCCAGATCCCGATTCACCAACAACAGCTAATGTTTCCCCCTTGGTTACGTGAAGGCTTACACCATCTACTGCGTGCACGTGGGCGATTTCCCCGAGAAATCCCCTCTTGACAGGGAAGTACTTTGTGAGTTCTTCAACCCTCAGTAGAGCTTCTTCCAAGGTCTAGCTCCTGTAAAGATGACATGCCACAAAGCGGTCCTTTCCACCGGCAGTAAGAGGCGGTTCATGGAGCTTGCACTCGCCCATCGCGAATCCGCATCGTGGAGCAAACCTACAGCCTTCAGGAGGATTGACAGGACTTGCAAGAGTCCCCGGAATGACCTCCAGCTCCTTCTTGCGTTGAGTCCCTATCGGAAGGCAGTTCATCAATCCTTGAGTGTACGGGTGCAGAGGTTCGCGGAAGATGTCCGCAACCGATCCGATTTCGACAACTTTTCCGCAATACATTACTGCCGCTCTGTCACCTGTTTCAGCCACTAAGCCGAAGTTGTGAGTTATGAGCATCATAGACATCTTGCGTCTTTTCTTGATCTCCAACAGCAGATCCATGAGTTGAGCTTGAATGGTAACGTCAACGGCGGTTGTGGGTTCATCCGCTATCAGGAGAGACGGTTCACAGGAGATCATCATGGCAATCATTGATCTCTGTCTCATCCCCCCACTAAGTACGTGAGGATAGGATTTTGCCCGCACTTCAGGATCAGGCATCTTAACTTTTGCAATGAACTCGATTGCTGTTTTCCAGGCGTCGCGGCTTGGAACATCGAAGTGGGTCATTGGAGCCTCGGCGATTTGATCGCCTATGGTAAAGACCGGGTTCAGCGATCTCATGGGGTTCTGAAATACCATAGCGATTTCTCTTCCGCGGATTTTTCGCATCTCACTTTCAGGTAGTTTGAGCAGGTCTTTTCCCTTGTACAGGACTCTTCCTTCTTCGATTATGCCCGGATGGTCAATCAATCTCATTATAGAGAGTGAGGTGACGCTTTTTCCGCACCCTGTCTCGCCGACGAGGCAGAAGACTTCGTCCTCGTTTACGGTGAAGCTTACTCCGTCTACCGCTTTTACGACGCCGCCGCTCAGGTAGAAGTATGTTCTCAACCCTTCTACCGACAGTATGGGCGTAGCCATGAGATCACATGCTTCTAGATCCTAAGCTTCGGGTCCAAGATATCTCTGAGGCCGTCCCCTAGTAGATTGAACCCGAGCGCAGTGATGACTATGAATACCCCTGGGAAAGTGGCGATCCAAGGCGCTATTCTCAGCTGGGCTGCTCCGTCAGCGAGAATAGCACCCCAATCGGGGGTTGGTGGTTGGGCCCCGAAACCGAGGAAGCTTAGTGCAGTTGTATACAGGATTGCGGAAGGTAGAACCAGCGTTGAGACGACAAGGATCGAGGGCATAAGGTTCGGTAGCAGATATCTGGCCATTATGCTTGAATCGGTCTCTCCGATCGCTCGGGCGGCTAGAACGAATTCTCTGTTAACTAGAGACTGCACCTTGGCTCTGCATATCCTCGTGAATGCAGGCCAACTTGTAGCTGCAATTGCCACAACAACTTGAGTCAGCCCAGGTCCAATCACTGTCACAACGCCGAGAGCCAACACGACAGGTGGAAAGGCCCATACCATGTCCGTGACGGCCGAGATCGCCTTATCCACGATGCCGCTGTAGTAGCCAGCCGCGATCCCGAGTGTTACACCCATTAATGCTTCAATGAAGGTTACTAACAATCCTACCCAGAGCGCAATTCGAGCGCCGTAAACAATTCGACTGAAGAGATCCCTTCCGAGCACATCGGTGCCGAAGAAATATTGACCGGAAGGCGGCAGTAGCCTGTTAACCGGGTCTGTTTCCGCGTAGCCCCTAGGTGCAATTACAGAGGCTCCGATGGCGAGCACAACTATGGTAAGAACTATCAGCAAACCCGCGAACGAGGTTCTATGCTGCAAGAGCCGCAGCAGAGTTTCCTTGAATGACTTTAGAGCAAGCATTGCTCGCCCGACTCATGCTTTCTCTGGTTCTACGCGTATTCTGGGATCCAAAGTGGCTGAGACGATATCCCCCGTAATGTTGCATATCACGATGAGAATCGCTATGATGAAAACTACGCCTTGGATAACTGGATAGTCTAGGCGAAGTATGGATTTGTAGAGGAGGCTCCCCATTCCAGGCCAAGAAAAGACCGTCTCGACTATCACTGCTCCACCGATGATCCATGGCAGATCGAGAAAGAACATCACTGTAACCGGTATCAGGGCGTTTCTCAAGGCATGCCTCAATATGACTCTGGTCGATGGGAGTCCTTTGGCCCACGCAGTTCTAACGTAATCCTCGCCTAAGACCTCTAACATCTCGGTTCTCGCGATCCTAGCAGAGAATGCGATGAAAGGCAACGTAAACGTCAGCATCGGCAGGACCAGCGATTCGAAACCTGACGTTGAGCCCGATATTGGAAACCACCTGAGATAGAGTCCGAACACGAGCATGAGCATAAGCCCGAGCCAATAAGTAGGCATGGAGTAGAAGAAGCTCGATATACCCATGGTTACGTAGTCTCTAGACTTCCCTCTTCCTAGGGCTGCTATCACTCCCAATGGGACGCCAAAAACGTATGAGAGTACAAGAGCGGGAAAGGTCAGTTCTAATGTGTACGGCAACCTAGCCCATACCAGATAGGAGACTGGTTGTCGGGTCACGTATGAATAGCCAAAGTCGCCGGTCATCACCTTGGCGAACCAGTAGAAGTACTGAATGTAGACCGGCTGATCTAGACCCCAACTTTTTCTGAGTTCATCTATCCTCTCTTGGGTAACTCTTTCACCGGCAATCATCCTTATTGGATCGCCGGGGACCTGCTTCATTATCAAAAAAAGGAGGAGAGTTACGAAGACAACGACAGGTATGCCGATCAAGACCTTCTTGAAGGCGTACCGCGCCAAAGCACCCATTTCATGCCCTGCCGGCTAAGAATCATCCTTCCTTCCCGTCACGTACGCCAAGTTCGCGAACAAGACCATGTTCATGAGCAAAGATGCCCAAGGGGAAATCTGCTGTCCGGTTGGAGCAATTACTCTGGCGTCTTGGATGAAGAGCGTTGCGAACGGTGGCATAACATGGAGCCCTTGAACATCCTTCCTTACAGCTGTGTATTCTCTGTTCACAAACAACGGAACCCAAGGCGCATCATCTAACCACATCTTCGTAAGCTTCATGTAGAGTTCGGTCTTGGCTGGCGTATCTAACGCCCCTAAGAAGTCCTCTTCAAGGAGCTTGTCAACCTCAGGATTGCTGTATGTGTAATTTCCATACTCGCTGTGTAGGAGGTATGGGAGAATGCCCGCGGGATCATGCCAAGAATAGAACCTTCCGGCCAGCTCGAAGTTCCAATGCCTCGTTTGGTCCCTGATGTAGCGGTAGTCGAACTCTCTTATCTCTACGCGTATTCCGACCTTTGCGAACTGTGATTGTAGTAGTGGGCCTATCCTCTTCTCTCGCGGCTCATCGATAGGAATCATCAGGCTAAACGACAGGGGCTGACCGTCCTTGTCGACTATTCCATCGTTATTGGTGTCTGTCCAACCCGCTTCTGCGAGCAGGCTCTTTGCCTTGTCAGGGTTGTAGGGATATGTGTTCTTCCCCAACTCTTCCTGTGAGTCGCTGTAACCGAGGTGCGACGGAGACATATAGACATGGCATGGCAAGACTGTTCCCTCGAGCGTCATCGCTATCTCGTCTCTGTCCACTGCATAGTTGAATGCCTGACGTATTCTCACATCGTCTAGTGGAGGCTTCTTCATGTTGATCATTATGTATTCGACCCCTGGAGTAAGAGACTCGTACATCACCACGTTCGGATCTGTCTTCAGCTTTGCAACTGCGTCAACCGGAACTCCTCTCACTATGTCGACGGTGCCTGCTTCGATCTCACTGAGCCTTGTTACGTCCTCCGGAATGAACCGAATAATTACTTCGTCGATGTATGTGTTCGGACCTTTGTTCTCCACGAATGGTAGATTCGTCTTGTAGAGATCATTTCTCTCTAGGACAACTTGTGAACCTTGAATCCACTCCTTAACCTTGTATGGACCGGACCCCACAGGTTTCAGGCCGAACTCCGCATCACCGACATCCTTGGCCGCCTTAGCATCTACGATAGCTCCGTAGACGACGGGTATGTCATTCAACCATACATAGGTGGACGGCTGCGTTAGTACAATCCTTGCGGTGTGTTCGTCAACGATCTCGACTTCCTTGACTGTGTCGTAGTCCGAACCATAGGGGCTCAGTGTACGGTATCTCTCCATCGCATCCCTTAGGGCCTCGGCGGTGATTGGGTTTCCATTTGAGAACTTCGCATCCTCCGAGTAATGAACGACTATCGATGTGCCGTCGAATTCTGCAGCCGTCGCTAGGTCTGGGACAATGTTCATCTTGTCATCAAAGTTCATCGTGTTTTGGAAGACAAGGTCATGAATCTCATTGGACCAGCTTACTTGTTGAATGTCTAGGTTTTCGGGTTCCTCGGGTATGGCGATGATCAAAGTCCTCTTGTATTGAACCGTCGGTTGGGAAATGCTACTGTAGTAATAGGCACCAGCAATGGCTCCGACCACTATGATTACTACTATTATCGCCGCTTGGATCTTGGTTATCGCTCTCTTGGACGTGAAGATGTTAGACTGTAGCAATGTATCACCCACTTTTCGAAGAGTATCCTCACATTCCCCTGCTCAGGCTTTTCGAACTTACTCTACTTACTGAAAATACCTGCGGGCTGGTATTGGACACCTCCATAGCTCGCATGGCCTGATCACGCTGCCGAATCGTCTGTGGCAGTAGAGCTAGGCGTCCTGCACTACAAGTACTCATAGCAGTTGGGCGCACTGAAACCGTTCTTCTTCATGGTAGTCACGACGTGATGGCCATGCTTCCAAAATGCCTGATGTGGCTCAACCTCGCAAAATATCGTGAACTTTGACCGTGGCCGCGATTTGCTCTGCGCTCGCTATTTCATCTTCAGAAAGCTGAACTTCAACCGCTTGAAGGTTCTCTAGTAGTTGCTCGCTGCTCGATACTCCGATGATGGGAATGACATTTACGCCTAGTGCTTTCTGTTTGCGCAGGACCCAAGCGATGGCTAGCTGAGACAGCGAGATTCCCTTCTCCTCTGCCAGCCTCGATAGCTCTCCTAGTCCAACTAAGCTCCTCTCAGAGATTGCCCTCCTGAGGTTTTGAGAATACGTGGCTCTTGATCCTTCTGGTATTCCTGAGAGATACTTACCAGATAGTATGCCTTGAGCCAATGGAGAGTACGCCATTATCGAGAGATTGTACTTTCTGGCTATAGGTATCTTGGATTGTTCAATGGCCCTGTCCACCAAGCTGTAGGGTTCTTGAAGTGTGGCAAAACCTGTTAATCCATGCTCTTGGGAAAGTTCCATAAAGTCCATGACCTGCTCTTCTAGAAAATTGGAGGAGCCGAGGTAGTGGGCCTTCCCCAAGTGGACCAGATCATCAAAAGCATGCAAAGTCTCCAAATGTGGTGTCTCCTCGTCCGGAGAGTGAGCTAGATAAACGTCCACATACTCTAGTTGTAACCGCTTCAGGCTCTCTCCTATTTGCCAGAAAATGTGTTTCCTTGACAATCCGTCTCCGTTCACCCAAGGCCCCATCTGGATTCCTACCTTAGTTGCGATCACGTAACTCTCCCGATGGTACTCTCTAAGGATCTCTCCTAGGATTTTTTCTACGTTGCCTACATGATGCAAATCGGAGGTAATCATAGCTCCAGAATATCGGTTGGCTGTATCGATGAAGTTCACGCCGTTGTCAAAGGCTAGTGCTACTACCTTTCTTGTTTCCTCGATGTCTACTCTCCGTATCCCATATTGATCCTTTTCTTTCGATCTTGGGAGTTGCCAAGTGCCGAGACAGACCTCCGAAACCTTCAGGCCAGTGTTTCCAAGATTGATGTATTTCATTTTCTCTAGGTTTCGCGAGCTCTGCAACGACTTAAGGGTTTGCGAAGGTCATCCTGCCGCGTGATGAGCTGAAATGTAACTTGCATATTAAACGTAAAAGGTTCTGAAGTTAATGACCCGCCAGCAACCGTTCTCCATCCGGAGACTTGTAAATACGACGCAGTTGTGCTTTCATGCTGCCTTCCATCCTCCATCAACCCAGACTATCTGGCCGGTAATATAGTCTGAAGCTCGTGAAGCGAGAAACACAAAGGTGCCCTTCAGATCGGCAGGTTCACCCCACCGAGCCATCGGAATTCTGGAAACGATATACGCACAGCGATTCTTGTCCTGTTGGAGTGTCCGCGTCAGTTCCGTACAGACATAGCCGGATCCTACTGCGTTGACGTTAATCCGATATATTTCGCCCACTCACCAGCCAAACTGCGGTACTGGATATCGAGCTTTCTAAGGGACGTATGCTACGACCCGTAGCACATCCTATTTGTAGTGCTGCGCATGTCTCAGAACACGCCCGTTCAAGTTTCTCAGGTAGTTACCGTTGGCAATGGTGATCTTGCCATTCACGATAACACAGTCTATCCCAATCGGGAACTGTTGGGGCTTCAAGTAGGTCGCTCTGTCAGCAACTCTTGAGGGATCGAATATCACTATGTCAGCGTACATTCCGCTCCGCAGTAAGCCTCGGTCTCTTAGCCCGAGTCTGTTGGCTGGAAGGGCTGTCATCTTTCTAATGGCGGCCTCCAGTGTCAGCACCCTTTTCTGCCTCACGTATCTCCCCAAGACTCTTGGATATGTTCCGAAGCTTCTGGGATGAGGCTTCCCCTTTCCTAGAGTTCCCCTTGTCGATATCGAGTATCCGTCAGAACCTACCATTGAGAGGGGATTCCTTAGAACGGATTGCACATCTTCTTCGATCATGTCTTCGACAACGACATCTACGTTGGCGTTTCCCTCGAGGAGCAAGTCAAAGACAGTCTCGTATGGGTCGCATCCTCTAGATCTTGCGATCTGCTGGATGGTCTTTCCAACGAGTGATGGTTTCTTGGGAAGGCTGGATATCATGAACCTCTGCCAGATGGCGCTTTTCGTCATACTCTCCCAGTTGGGCATGCCCCTCCGCATCTGTAGCTTCAACTTCTTCCGAATTACGGGGTTCTTCAGCCGCTCGATGAGGCGCTCTGTCCCACCTTCATGAGCCCAAGGGGGTATCGCAGCTGAAAGCCAAGTGCTGTAGGCGGTGTATGGGTAGACATCGACCGTTGCATCAAGGCCCCTTCTCCTAGCTGCGGCGATATCTTGTAGCGTCCGATTGACTCTCCCCCAATTCTCTTTCCCGCAGGCCTTGTGATGAGACATCTGCACTGGGATTCTCGCTCCCCACCCCACGGCTAGCGCTTCGTTAACAGCTTGCTCCAAGTGATCGCTTTCGTCTCTGATGTGGGTCGCGTAGAACCCTCCAAACTGCCCAACAGTGTCGCCGAGTTTCACAAGCTCCTCGAGTTTCGCGTATGAGCTGGGAGCGTAGAATAGGCCGGAAGAGAAACCGAAAGCTCCCTCTCGCATGCAGCGCGCCAGAAGTTCCTGCATTCGCCTCATTTCACGTCCCGTTGGCGCACGATTGTCAAAACCCATCACCGAGGTTCTGAGAGTTCCGTGTCCAATCAGACAGGCTACATTTAGGACGATTCCTTGGCGCTCCAGTCTGAGCATGTACTGGGCCAGACTTGACCAAGTTACATCTAACCCGTACTCGTCAGCGCTCGTCTGTGCGACCCCAATCGCTTTTCCTTCAAGAGGAGCGGCTGACATGCCGCAGTTCCCGATTACCTCTGTGGTAACCCCCTGCCTGATCTTGCTCTCGGCATCAACACCCGCAAGCAGCGTGAGGCCTGAGTGGGTATGCATGTCTATGAAACCCGGAGATACAACGAGACCTTTCGCGTCTATGACATCTCTTGCGTCATTGATCTTCATTGGTGTGAGGGCAGTAATCTTGTCGCTCTTAATGGCAATGTTGGCTCGGTACCAAGGATTGCCAGTGCCGTCTACGATGAAACCGTTTTCGATTGCGAGGTCTGCTTTCAACTTTGGCTATCTCGCACGCTTCTAGATCAATCTCTCCTCGAACATATGAACTGAGCCAAAAGACAAACGTAAGTAGAATATGCACAGTAAGGGATCAGGTGGTGGATCCCAGATCCCTAGGCACATCCTTCAGTCTCAGAACAATCGGCTTTTCGTCACTTGCTCTTGATCACGTGAACTGGCTCGGATATGAGGTGGTGAGTGACTGTACTCTCGTCGATCGCTGTTCCTAATCCTGGACCTTCCGGAACTTTGACTAAGGGAGTCCCGTCCTGAACGGAGCTTTTGATCGGGGTACCGATGCTAGCAGTCGTCCCCCAGTATATCTGAGTGGGGGAGTATGCGTCCCAGAGCTTGATCCCAGGTAAGCCTTTGATCAGGCTGAGGTTTGCGGCCCATCCAACCTCAGTCTCCCATGAGGTCCCCATGTGACAAGGCATTCCAAACGCGGAGCAGAACTCGACTAGTTCCTTTATGCGCAGGAGGCCGCCTGCCTTCATGACCTTGACACTGATAACATCGCAAGCCTCGAGCTCAATGGCTGACAACGCATCATTTACTCCGTGAACGCTTTCATCAAGCATTATGGGAACACCTGTAAGTTTTCTTAGCCTGGCGCATCCTATAAGATCAAGAGCTGTCAGAGGTTGCTCTACCATTGACACATCGTACTTTTCCATGCTCTTGATTATCTTGAGCGCTGTCCAGTAGTTTCGCCAGCCTTGATTTGCGTCGAGCCTCAGCTCGATTTTATCTCCTACAGCTTCTCGAATACGTCTAACCTTCTCCACGTCCTCATTGAAAGCCCCGCCGACTTTGACTTTCAGAGACCTTACGCCTCTTGCGACGGCCTCCTCGCAACATTTCAGAACTTCGTTTAGCGGACCGAGCAGTATTTCAGGCACTTCAACAATCTTCGAGTTGAACTCTCCGCCTAGAAGGGTGTAGACTGCTTCTCCGGTCGCCTTGCCCACTAGATCCAAGCACGCCATATCAATACCCGCTTTCGCGGCCGTATTCTTCACTAAAGCCCGATCCATCTTGTCATGAATCTCATGCAGTGAGAATGGATTCGAGTCAAGAACAACCGGTCCAAGAAAGTTCTTGATAGCGGCGAGTATGCTTTCCACAGTTTCACCGGTGAAGACCGGATCGGTGACGGCTTCTCCGTAACCGACACATTTGCCAGCCCTCACCTTAACGAGCATGCTCTCGCAGTACGGATATTCGAAAGAGGCTATCCCAGCTGATTTCTTGAATGGAATTCTCAGTGGGAAAATCTGAATCTCTTCTATTCTCATGTCATCCTACCCAATTGGAAGAGCAGTTTCATCATCTGCTCCGGCAAATTTGGACTTGGAACTCTTGATTGTCAAGTTTCTCCATAACACCTCAAGCCAAGCCCGAAAAGATGCCAGCGAAGAGGAGAGGTGGGACACTGAATAAGATTCAGTTAAGTTTTCAGAGATGCGAACATCATTATGAAAAGCTTCGAGAATGACAACTTTGGTTGATTCACTGATGTCGGGCTGTTCGAAGAAATGGAGCAGGGACTACGTTTGATTGACTTGAGGCACCGATGTTCGAGAAAAGAGGGCTCTCAACTCTGAATTCCTGTCTTTCCCGCGAGTTCGCTGCGTTTCTCTTACCGTTGATTCTGCCGTTTTGAAAGCAGAGCATTTCCGTAAGCTTACAGTCTGCAAGTAGACTGCATTACTGTGGAAAGTCAATCGACGAAACAGGTTACTGCGAACACTTTGTTCGGCATTGCTATCATGGACGGAATTTTCTGGAAACCGAGAAATACATGGGACACCGCATCGTGCAGGTGACGGATTTTTCAAGGAGGTGAAAGTCACAGTGTACAGGATGCGAACGGGAAGCGGCCTACTCATCAAGATGACGAGGGAGCATATCAGAAGCGACATAGAAGATGGCGTGAAGGAGGCTTCTCAGAAAGCCCATGTTCCCGGACTCTCGGGAAGCGAGATCGACCAGATTGTTGAGATAATGACTGAGCGAACGACACTCGTCGGAGTTGAACCTGGGAGAGAGGTGGTTCTGACTACGGATGGATCCTACATGAAGTTTACTGGCATTTCCAGGTACGCGGGCATACCCATGTCGAAGGAACAGGCAGTTTGGACATCTGAGAGAGTACTCGGTTTCGACACCATGGATCTTGGAACCACTGATTACAGTTTCAAACCTGTCAAACCCATCGCCATAGACGAAGCGCATCAACTGGAGAATTGTCAGCTCTTCTCGATAGTTCCACTGCTCTATGGTGCAATGCCGAACCTAGGCGTCTACTATCAATCACTTGGAGGCAAGTGGCCGTCTCCTGTCGACCTTATGAAGCAAGGGAAGATCGCTGATGCAAGGACCGCACAGGAGAACGCGGCACGAGACCTGACTAGAGACATAACCTACGTGGCTCGAATCATGTACCAAGCTGGAGCTGACGCCTTGAATCTAGACACTACTGGTGCAGCTGGCGACGCAGAATTCTACGCATCACTGCAGGCAATACAGAGTGTGAGCAAGGAAATCGGGATGCCCGTCGAGGTGGGGATGTCCGGGGAAATGATTCAAGGAATGCACCTTGAGCTCACCTACAAAGGCAAGCGTCTAGCAGGACTATGGCCTCACGAGCAAGGAAAGCTTGTACAGGAAGCAGGTGCAAGCATCTTCGGCCCGAGCGTAAACACTAGGATCGGAAAATCATTCCCCTGGAACGTGGGTTTCTCGGTCACATTCGTCAAGAAATGCGTTGAAGAACTGGCGATACCAGTTCATGTGAACTTGGGGATGGGCGTATGTGGCATTCCAATGGTTGAGACAGTTCCAGTTGAGTGCGCGTCAAGGGCTGCAAAAGCTATGATAACTGTGGCAGACGTTGATGGCATCTAGGTAGGAGTTGGCGACGCTGGAGGGACTGACCTTCCATACAGAGTACTATTCGGTATGGGTGGACTAAGAACAGCAGGCGACCTCGTGGCGAGAGCCCAAATCGAGAAGAAGCTCAAGATCCATGACGCTAAGAGCTATGTGGCACAAAAACTCAGCATAGATCTAGAGACAATGACTGACGAGTGCAAGATGAAGGAACTGAGGGAAAGACTCGACATAGGCCACGCATTGTCCCCCCTCGGCTACGCAAAAGGACTCGCAGCGAAGATAAGAATCGCCCAACTATGCGATTTCAAGATCAACTGCGTGACGAAGTTCCTGGAGAAGACTAAGCTTAGCGGGGCGTCGCCAACTTCCTGACGGACCGGATAGGATCCGGGCAAACTCCCGCGCTAGGGACGGGGCAGAAAGAATCGGGAAGCCCGATCTAAATGCCTCGGATGATTGTGCCCGCACCAGCGGGCCTAGCGCTTCCAATCTGCCTCTAATAATCGAATCGCTGATGTATAACCGAAAGAGACTAGCTCTTAGTGGAGGGGAACTCCACCCTTAATTTTCTCTACATGACGCCTAGACTGAAGCCATCGAGATGAGTCACAGATCTGCTTACATGTCCAAGAATCTTACATTGCTTCCTAACCATGGCCAGTCGTTCCAAGCCAAATCCGACCCCCGCCCATGGTTCAACGATCTCCCAGTTCCTGTCCAATCTATGTGGACCTGTCGCAGCTGAAGCCACTTCTACGCCTTCCACGAAGACGTCAATTGTTTCCCCGTAAACGTCGGATTCAACTCTCTGTAACTCGTAGTTCGGCATTCGAACGGCCTTCAAGACTGTGTCGATCATTTCTCTCAGCCTTTCGAGTGCATTCCTCTCCGGCGCCAATTCTACAGCATTCAGCATAGTGAATTCCTCGGTGTGCTGTCGTCCCTTGCTTTCCTTCCTGAAACAAGAACCTACTTCGAAAATGCTTACGGGCCTCGAGACCCTTCGTAATTCTCTCATGGCGTGATAGAGACTGGGAGCCAGCATCGGTCTAAGGCATCTGCTTCCGTCCAACAAGAAAATCTGTTTCCAGAGGTTATGAGTCTCGGTTATTCCCATACGCTTGATGAATTCCTTGGAAATAATGGATGGAGTAACAACCTCAGTGAACCCTGCGCTGGTCAGGGCGTCGACCATCTCGCGTTCTATCTGCCTGAGGGTAGGCCTTCTAGTCGTTCTCAGCAGCCTTAGGAGGCCATCTTTGTTCTGCCTTTCTAGGACAAGCGTGACTTCATCGAAACTCTTCTCGCGGTCGCTCTCGCTCGGAAATCTGCGGTCGATAAAGTCCTCGCCGCCAAGCTCCTTCAGTCGCTGCTTCTGATTCCTCGTGAACTCTAAGGAGTCCATCGGTTCATGCCCTTGGCTCATTTCGAGCACTCTTTGTGAATCTCTCGATCTTCCAGCTCGGGACAGCACAGCGAGGGCATGTCGTCTTCACCCAGCGATTTCTCAGCCAGCGAGCCCCTCTACCCCTTCTTGACTCTTTGACGGTCACAGTCGTTCCGCAATACGTTGTTATTCTAACGAAGGCTCCAAGATCCTCGATCTCACGGATCCCGTGAATAACACCTCTCTTGGAAGGCCAGAGCTTGATCTTACTCACAAGATTAAGAAGGAAAGGACGCTTGAATATTGCCAAACATATGCTTCCGCTTGTGATTCTTGCGGGGGCCCCGGGAGTTGAACCCGGCTACAAGGGCTTAGAACCCCTGCGACCTTCGCGGCCAAGCCCCCTCACGTAGAAATAGATCTAGAGCGCTGATATCTCTTTGTCGCATCCCCACAAAGAGCATTCTTGACTGTTTGTGTCAAGGCGCGAACAGCGCGTCAAGGACAAGTTTTCGCACCTTCTCTCTCCTGAAGGGAAACATCTTCCATCTTGAGATCGCACCCGACCAGATCTTCTCATTCAGACCCATGGTGGGATGGACTCGGTATCACACACCAGTAGACGGGCTCTATCTTTGCAGAAGCACCATTCAGCGGGAGGAGTCTCAGGAGCACCGGGATATAAGGTAGCCAATCTTTCCACCAACGATCTAAAATCAAAAGAGGCAGCCCGATGAGAGAGCTCTTCTCATTCTACCGGGCGTGTTGCACTTCGAGCGAGAAGTTTTCCTTTATATTGCGGCTCGTCAAACTCGCTGTTATAGTGAATCCCTTCTTGCCTGAAGATCTACTCAAAGAAGCAATTGAGCTGGTTGAAGAGGCTGCGAAAAGAAACCTTGTCCTGAGAGTATTTGGAGGAGTGGCTGTTCAATATCATTGTCCAAGTTTTCAGAAGCCCTCTTTGAATAGAGAGATCGCGGACATAGACCTCTTTGGGCTTTCTAAGCAGTCACCTCAACTCGAGAAGACCTTTATCGACCTCGGTTATATCCCAGCAGCCAAATTCAACCTCTATCATGGGGCGAAGAGGCTTCTCTTCTACGAGCCCAAGACAAATGGCAGGAGAGACATATTCCTCGATTTCTTCGAGATGTGTCATCGACTTGATCTGAGAAAGAGGTTGACAGCAAGCAATTTCTCCATACCACTATCTGAGCTTCTAATGACGAAACTGCAAGTCGTGGAGATAAACGTCAGAGACTATAAGGACATAATCTCTATCTTGGTCGACCATCAAGTGTCGGATAAAGAGAGTCAAGAGGAAATAGACTGCAAACATATTTCGAAGCTTTGCTCTGCCGACTGGGGACTCTACAAAACATCAACAAGGAACTTGGGATGGACAAGGTCGTACCTTGAGAAAACAGACCTTGAAATGGACTTGAAGAACCTTGCAAATGGGCGGATAGAAATGTTGATCGGAGCCATAGAGATGGAGCCTAAATCGGCAAGATGGAAACTTAGAGCATCGATAGGCGAGAGGGTGAGCTGGTATGATGAGCCTGAGGTCCCAAAGGTGATTCGTTTAGGCGAGTAACGCCTCCTAGGATGAAGGAACTTGTGAAGCATATCTTGAGAGTGCTTGGTAATGTTAAGAATCTTCTTCGCATCCGATGTGCATGGGTCTGAAGTTTGCTTTAGAAAGTTCGTTAACGCTGGAAAGGCCTACAAAGCCAATGTATTGATACTGGGCGGCGACGTAACCGGGAAGATGATTGTTTCCATCATCCAACAAGATCGTGGAACCTACTCGGCCGACTTCTCAGGTAGGACTTGGATCCTCAAGAATGATCAAGAGTTGCAGAATTTTATGAAGATGGTGAGGGACAGCGGCTATTATCCATACATGACCAACGATCTTGAGTTGAGTGAGCTTAACGCTGATGAAAGAAAGGTGAACGAGCTTTTTTCAGAGTTAATGTTGGAAACCGTCAGAAGATGGGTCAAGATCGCTGAAGAACGCTTGAGAGGAACAGAAATAAGTTGTTACATGACGCCGGGAAATGATGATCGTTTCATCGTGGATGAAGCCCTCAGTGAATCAGACTATGTTGTCAATCCTGAAGGGAAAATCGTTCTCCTCGGAGGCTCATATGAAATGATCAGCACAGGATTTTCCAACATCACTCCTTGGAAAACCCAGAGGGAGCTGAGCGAGGACGAGTTAGAGAAGAAGATGGAGAACATGGCCTCAAAAGTTGAACGTATTGAGAACTGCATATTCAGTCTCCATTGTCCTCCTTTCGATACACTGTTGGACAAGGCGCCCCAACTAGATGAAACCATGAAAGTCGTTACGAGGTCTGGGGAAAAGATGATGATCTCGGTGGGGAGCATAGCCGTTAGGAAACTGATAGAGAAATACCAACCTTTACTCAGCCTCCACGGCCATATACATGAGTCTAGAGGTGTCGAAAAGCTTGGACGAACGCTCTGCTTCAATCCGGGGAGTGAGTACAATGAGGGTATACTGAGAGGCGTGATCATCGACCTTGACAAGAGTGCCGTCAAGAGCTATCTATTCACATCAGGCTAGCCACCGGTAGGGACCCGCGAGTTAGCAGCGCTTAACGATTTGGCCGAGTCCAAAGTTCTTCTTTTCCGAATACAAACTTCCTAGAAGCTACAAACGCTTATATTCAGTCCGGATCGAGCGGTGCTTCTGAGGTGAAAGAATGACCGAACCAAAACGAGTTTTCCTCAGGGAAGCTACCGGACTGGTACGGGAAGCTGGCGCGATCGATCTGTTGACCCTCGCTTCATTGAATATGAGTTGGGGGCTGAGCGCGATGTGGCTGATTCTATGGGGTCCTTACTACGGCCCAGGAGGCGATTTGGCTTTAGCGGTCATCATAACAACGGTGTTCATGTTCTTCGGTTCACTCGCATGGGCTTTCCTAGCGTCTATAATGCCTCGCTCAGGTGGAGACTTCATCTTCAATAGTAGGGCGCTTCATCCTTTACTCGGGTTCCTTTCGAGCTTCGGATGGGTCGTTGTAAACTTCTTGTGGTGCGGGATATTGGCCGCCTATGTTGCGGACCCAGCTCTTTCCCTAATGTTCTCAACTCTCGGCTTCGATGCTGCAGCTCAGTTTGTCACCTCGCCATGGGGCATATTCACCGTCGCAACCATCGTCATAATGGGTGAGGCAGTAGTATTGCTGTTTGGATTGAAGCCTATGCTGCGTTTCCAATTGGTCATGTTCGCCTTCGGCATCCTGATGTTCCTGTTGATTTGGGCCCTTATGATCCCCGTAACACATGAGCAATTTGTTGCCGCTTGGAATACGGTAAGCGCACGCTACGGTTCCGGTGATTACCAAACCATAATAGACACAGCTACCGCCTACATGAAAGACTCTTATGGGATCGTGGTCGCTCCATCCCTCTCCTCAACGATCGCCATTCTCCCTGTAGCCTTCTGGGGTCTGGGATATCCATACCTAGCCACCTACCTTGCTGGCGAAACGAAGAAGGTGCATCGTAGTGCCCTCATAGGAGTCCCGGGCGGGTTGGTACTCTGCACAATCTTTTGGCTGATAACGATATGGGTCATCCAAAGTAGAGTAGGCTATGATTTCCTAGTGAGCCTATCATACGCCTATGGGGACGGTCTTGAGGTCTATAAGCTTCCATTCCCGCCAATGTTCCACCTATTCCCGCTCGTACTGACGGATAATGTTCTGGTCATATTCCTGCTCGGTTGGGGCTTCGTCTGCTGGAACCTGATATACCCCATCTACTCGATGCTCCCGCAGGCGCGAATAGCTTTAGCTTGGGCTTTCGACAGATTGGCTCCACCATTCTTCGCAGACGTTCACCCACGCTTCCGCACCCCAATAAAGAGCATCATACTCTTCGCAATCGGCGGCGAAATCGTAGCGGTGATCTATGCTTTCTATGGCTATCTACTGGCAGGCTTCACGGTGATGATACCGCAGATCCTGACGACCTTCATGCTCAGCGCCTTGGCCGCCCTAGTGATCCCGTACAGGAAGAAGATGAAGGCGATATACGAGGCCTCCCCCGTAAGCAAATACAAGATCGGGCCTCTACCATTGATCAGCCTGTGTGGACTCCTCTACTTCTGCTTCATGGCCGTCGTACTGTACTATTTCTTCACATACCCAGCGTTAGGAGGTCGACCAGAGCTTGGGACGCTTTCATTCTACCTTCCAATAGGAATATTCGTCTTCGCAATAGTGTACTTCGTGGCGATACGAGCGTACAGAAAGAGGCAGGGAATAGACATAGATCTAGCCTTCAAAGAGCTACCGCCAGAATAGTAGGCGGCCCCAACACCTCCACCTTTTTTCCATTTCTTTTTGTAATATCCATGAAAGGCCAGACCATGCGAGGGTTAGAAGACTTTGGCCTATACGGCTTGAACTACGGCTCGCTTTCCAACGCAACAGATCGTTCGAAAAATCAGTTCTAGGAAGGTGTCCGCCTTTCACCGATTTTCTTTACCCAATCTTCAAGTTCGCTGTCGATGGTTTTGTCTAGAGGTTCAACTGTATGCTCGTCAAGAATCTTTCTTGCCGTTTCATGGGCTATAGACCTCAACTCTCTTGAGCCAGCCTTCTCCCATATTTCCCAAGATCCTCGATCAAGAATTTTCGGTAGGTAATGTTCGCTTCGAAAGAACTCTTGAGTGTGTTTGTGCGAAAGATAGTGGCGCCCCGGACCGACTTGACTGATTACCTCTCCTGCCATCGTTCCCTCATCCACCTGAATTCCGTGAAGCGCCCGTTGGACCATGCCGCATAGATCGTTATCGATCACCATTTGCTCCAAGCTCGCGGTTCTGCTGGCTTCCAGCAAGCCGGCAGCATCATAAATGAAATTGATTCCAGCCATGGCGGCCATGTAAAGTGTCAAGCCTTTCTCAAATCCAGCTTGAATGTCGGGGGTCTTCGAGTTTGTTACGCCTCCTGTTCCTCGGCTTGGTAGACCGTAATATTCAGCGATCTGCGCCGTAGCGATATTGATCAATCCAGTCTCGATTGCCCCTAAAGCTATGTTACCCGTTCGCATATCCGTGATGCATGAGACTGTCCCATAGAGGACAGGCGCCCCAGGTTGTGTGACTTCGCTCACGAGTATTCCACTCAAGACTTCAGCATTCTGCTGAACGAGAAGGCCGGCCAAAGTCACTGGAGCTGTTGATCCAGCTTGAGCTTCCGGGGCGATCAATGTCGGTTGCTTGTGCTCAGCGAGAACTCGCAGGCCCTCCGTCATCTCCTTGGAGTGTTCCAATGGGCTTACCGGATTGACGAAGCCTAGGAGCCTTGGGCTCTTCCTCAACTCCTCCTCGCCTCCCGCAATAATACGGGCCATTTCAATGCCATCCATCGTCATTCTTTCTCCATAGTTGTATGTGTCGAGCGTCTTGGTCGTATTCCGGAAACCTTCTAGCAACGCATACGCATGAGCAACATTTTCTGGAACATCGCTGGGCCAGACGACTAGCGAAGCATGATCAATGTTTTCCAGAGCGTCTGTGAGTATATAGAACGACTTCAGATCCTTGATTGTAGCTTTTCTACGTATTCCTGTTTCAAAGTCCAGAACGAATATCGATGTCCCTTGAGACGAGAAATACGTTCGCCCACGTTGGAAACGCAGCTTATAGTTTGCGTCGCGTCCATAAAGGGTGAAACGGCTCGGAGCCTTTCTTATCCCGTCCTTCAAAAGGTGTTCAGGAATTCTCACCAAAGAAGTCTTTAGATCCACATTCGCCCCAGCGTCGCTCAACATATGCAACGCCTTGGGATCAAGCATCCTCACGCCCGTCTCCTCAAGCACATTGAGGGTTGCGAGGTGAATGTCGTAGATCTCGTCTCTTGAGAGTACTTCCAGCCTAGGCGTCAAGACCGTTCGAGTCAGTGTTGACTCGGCAGAAACTTATGGCTTATGGCTGGCTCTCTCGTCCGTTCTCCTCCTCGTGGGTGGCATGGCTGTGAGCATGCAGTGTCGAAGCGAAGTAGCGGGTCGTCGTGAGGACTCACGCAACAATCAGTTCCTTGTCGTTGAAGGGGAGGAGAACTAGTTTATGGATCAAAGCACTCAGCAGCGAGCTTTGTTGGGAGCAAGCGCGGGTGCCGGACTAGACTCTGCGAACTTGACTTCATGATAGGTATGTATGAATAAAGAACTAGGCTGGGACGAAAGGTAATTTGCCGATGCTATGCCTCCTCATGATCTTCCTCGCTACTTCGTCCAGATCTTTCTCGATATCTGTCGACAAGGGCGTGGGTTTGTGTTCCCTGAGGATTCTACGGGCTATTTCCCTAGCTCTCTGGAAGGTATCCTTCGATCCGGACTCCTTCCATGCTTTCAGATCCTGTCTATCGACAAGATCTGAGGGCATGAAAATTTCCCTACCAAACCATTCCCTCGTATGCTTATCAGCCAAGTAATGTCCCCCTGCACCAACCCTTCTGATAACATCGAGGGCCATAGTCTGATCGTTAACATCGATACCCCTTACGAGCCTCATGGCCATTCCACAGATAGTGTCATCTATCACGAGTTTTTCGAAACTCTGGCAATTCTCAAAATTGAGCAGACCCGGCCCGGAGATGACATTTATTCCAGCAAGAGCACCGAGCATTATGCCTGTTGCTGATTCGAAACCCACTTGGGCATCAATAATCTTCGCTTCGCTCAAACCCAAGTACATGTGTGTTGGCAGATCGTAGTACTTTCCGATCTGAGCATATGCGCAACCCATCATGACAGTTTCCATGGCACCAAGGCGAGCCGTGCAATAGCGCATATCAAAAGTGGTTGGAGAGCCACCGTAGATGACGGGTGCCCCTGGGTTGGAGAGCTGTGAAATGACCAATCCGCTTAGGAACTCAGCGTTGAACTGAACGAGTGAACCCGCAAGCGTGACGGGCCCTGTTGCGCCAAGCTGTGGCATCGGAAGGATCTCTGCCGGAATCCTGTACTTGGCGCAGTCCATCAGGTTTTGAACGATGAAATCTCCCCACTTCAACGGTGCGGAGGGGCAGAGGTCGAATATCGCCATGGGCTTACGCGCTAATTCCTTCTCGCCTCCGACCACAGCTGCGAGCATGTCTTTCATATCGTACAGGCCGTCTACGCTGAAGGTTCCCGTGACTATCGTCTTTGGCGAATTCTTCAAAACCACGTACAATCGATATCGGTCGACAATGGCATCAGGAACATCTGAAACGACGAGGGCCGTGCTCTGGGCGTGCATATATTCCAACCCATCTGCCAGTCGCACGAAATCCGCCAGGTCCTTTGATAGTGGTCGCCTAACCTCACATGTCTCAGAGTCGAGCAAATAGTAGGCCGACGAGCCTGGGTCATAATGAACTCGATTTCCTTCCAGAACGAGATCGTGCTTTCCGTCACGGCCATACAGCCTAATTGTTGATGGCACTTTGACCAAAGATTCCTTGACCAAATGTTGAGGAACACGAGCGATCTTCTTCGTCGAATCAACATCTGCGCCGCTATCAGCCAGCAATTTCAAAGCTGTGTCGCTTTGGATCATTACGCCGACTTCTTCCAAGACCCTTAGCGAGGCGAGGTGAATGTCCTCTATCTCTTCCCTCGTCAATAATTGAAACATCGGCTGATTCGAGAAAGACAGCTTGGCCAAAGCTACTACTCCAGACATGGACTTGATACGCTCAGGCACCGTCTTTCTATAAAGCCTGACCGAATGCAAGCGGAGAAAACCAACAATAAGATTCAAATGAAGAACCCAGGGGCCTAAATAGCTGTAACTGATAGCCGAGTAGGTGAAAGAGACTGTCTAAACAGAACGAATTGGATGAAGTTGTAGCCGCGGTTCAGACTTTTGACGTAGAAAAAGTGATGGAAGCAACAAACAAGGCCCTTAACGCTGGCATAGATCCCTTGAAGATCATTGAAGAAGGCCTAACTAAAGGTCTGAAGATCGTCGGTGAGAAGTTCGGGTCCGGGGAGCTATTCCTGATGCACCTGGTGGCTGCGGCCGAGGCTTCAAAGAAGGCTTTGAGCGAGATTCTTGAGCCGAGAATCGCGAAAGCCAAGGCAGAACGGAAATCTCTAGGCAAGATCGTCATCGGAACCGTTGCTGGGGATATTCATGACATAGGGAAGAACATCGTGGCCTCGATGTTGTTCGCAGCTGGATTTGAAGTCCACGACCTAGGCAAGGACGTACCTGTCAACCAATTCATCGATAAATCCAAGGAAGTAAGGGCAAACGTTGTGGCCTCTTCCGCGCTCCTGAGTACGACCATGCCCATGCAACACGAAATCGTGAAGGCCCTAGTATCAGAGGGGATGCGAGGCAAGGTGAAGGTCATGGTTGGCGGCGCGCCTGTTACCCAAGACTGGGCTAAGGAGATCGGCGCAGACGGATATGGAGAGAACGCGATCGAAGCCGTGAATGTGACTAAGAGAGTGCTCGGCATAAGCTAAGTGCAGCATCTTCAACTGCGCGAGAAGGAGTCTGATAGCAGCCTCTCCTCGACTCATAAGGGAGAGGAGCTACATATAGGGCGCGCATGGTAGCATTTGAGCTGCAGGAGAAGTCCAGCGTTAGGACAGGGGTTGAGCTCAAGGCCAAGTCGACGTTAGGTCTGGAAAACGCCACTAACGGGCAGATTCTCGCTTCAGCAGTTCGTTGGACCTTATTCTAGACAACCGATACCCTTCCCGCTCCATGATGACGCTTTAAAGAAAATAGGCTAAATAGCAGATGAGTTTTCTTCTAATCGCGATGCTGCTTTCGGGCGTCTGTCAATCTTCACGACTTTTAAGAAATCCACCTTGCATGAGGGAATCGTGAGAGATGGTTAAGTTTGGAATTGCTCTTGAGCCGACCATGCCGCATGAGGAAGTCATTGCGCTGGCGAGAATCGCCGAGGCAAATAGGATCGAGCATGTCTGGGTTTGCGACAACAGCCCTTCCCCACCCTACGGCGATGTCTTCGTCACTCTAAGCGCCATAGCACTCAACACCAAGACCGTAAGCCTTGGCACATCGATATGCAATCCTTACACTCGAAACCCCGCATTGATCGCCGCATCAATACTCGCACTGGATGCCTTATCGAAGAGGCGAGCGGTCCTAGGTCTGGGTGCCGGTTCCAGCGAAAGGCTTGCTATGACTGGTTCATCGCGGCGTAAGCCGTTAACAACTGTGAAGGATGCTGTTAATACCTGTAGAAAGCTGTTCAATGGCGAGATCGTTACGACGAAGAGCCCAGGATTCCAAGTATTCGATGTGTCGTTAGCCAAGGCAACGTATGACATCCCGATTTACCTCGGAGCGTCCGGTCCGCGGATGCTCGGTTTGGCTGGCGAAATAGCAGACGGTGTACTCTTGACATTTAACTCGGATTATCTTCCAACGGCAATCGGACACGTGCAAAAGGGAGCTGATAGAATCGGTCGGGATATGGATGAGATTGATGTGACAAATTCGCTTGTAATCTCAATATCAGATGATGAAGCCGAAGCCAAAGATGTTGCCCGCGAAATAGTCCTCGACCTTGTGGCTTGGGGTAGAACCGAAGCACTTGCCGCTTCGGGCATCAAACGTCAGGATCAAGACGCGATTCGACAAGCAATCGAAAAGAAAGAACCAGAGGCAGCCGTCGACCTTGTGACCGACAGGATGATTGATGTACTCGCCGCTGCCGGAACCGTTGAGAGATGCCTCGCCAAGTGCCTAGATCAGATCAAGAGAGGAGTTGGCCACCTAATTTTCTGCCTACCTTTCGGACCGGATCCAGAGGAAGCAGTGCAACGAATCGGAAAGGAACTAATCGCCAAGATGCTTGAGAAGCAAGGACACCGCTAGTGGAAGCTTAGCGTGTCCGCCTCGATTTGAGCACTTATCACTCTACATCACTCTCAAGCACAGACTCATCTTCTCTTTACTGTTCTTCCTTCCGTTTCATCATCCCTCTCCGGACGGCCTGACTGCACAAATTGCTCTTCAAGTTGAGATCGGTGACCCCTGCCACCATTTTCTTGACAGCAGGCCTTGAGGAGAATTCCGAGAAATTGAGGATTTGAACGTTGGGGACGCGAAATCCCTTTCGGGCGTGGAAGACCTAAGAATCGCTGAAGTATCGACATGCTTCATTGTGTATAGGTTTTAGTTTCGATTTCTATACCTAATCGTATCGTATATAGCCTATATGTGCACCTGATATATGCACTGGTCCGTCCATTATTTTGCGAGGTGACATGCAAGAGCCATGTGGCATGTTTCCGTGAATAGAAGCGCAATCACGAAGATTCAGGCTGTTGTCGTCGTTGTCGTCATTGTTGTCGCGGCTGCTGTTGGAGTTTACTTTGCTTGGCCGAAACCAGCTGAGGCATTGAAGATTGGAGTGATAACCCCTCTCTCGCCTCCGGGAGACTATGTCTCAGGAAAGCTGATACTTGAGACTGCGCAACTTTTCGTAGAGTGGAAGAATCAGCAAGGAGGCGTCCTGGGGAGACAACTGGAGCTTGTTCAAGCGGACCAGACATTGGATCCTTCCGTGGCCATATCGCATCTCCAGAGAATGGTGACCAAGGACAAGATAGTGGGTTTGGTCGGTCCGTGGGAGAGTCTCGTTGCTCTTCCAGTTGCCGAGGCTACAGAGAAGGCACCAGTAATCATGTTCGTCACATATAGTTGGGCGGACGACATTACAAGGGGGCACTACAAGTATGTCTTCAGAGTGGGCGTCTACAACTCATTGATCGCAGGCCAGTCTATCGACTTCTTCAAGTTCGCAGGATGGAAGAATATCGCGGTGATAGTCGAGGAGTCCCCATACGGGTTTGGCCAAAGAGACTCATTGATCTACTGGGCTCCACAGAAGTATCCCGAGGTACAGTTCACCTTCATACCTGCAGCAATGGGTAAAGCGGACTACAGCGCGGAGCTGAGCAGAGTGAAGGGGATAACACCCCAACCCGATGTACTCGTCATCCATCTGAATGTCCCCCACGCATTCGTCGCAGCCAAGCAAGCGGTGGAGATGGGATTGACGCAAGCTGGCATCAAGATATACTTTGGAAACGACTGCCCCACTTGGGATCCGAAATCCTTCTGGGAACTGATGGCCCAGGGAGCAGTGGGCACCATGTTCCCAACATACTACTCGCCCGCCATGAAGTTGACACCGGCGGGTGAGGAGTTCATGGGTCTCTATCGGACCAAGTACGGGAAAGCCCCGTTCATTGCTCTCATGTGGTACTGGGACACTCTAAGGATCCTAGCTGAGGCGATTGAGAAGACAGGATCGACGGATCCGGACACGCTGGCAAAATACATTGAGAACATAAATATCGAAGGCACCACTGGAACGATTACCTTGGAGAATGACCCGGACCCAGCAAGCATACTCTGGCATCAATGGATTGGAATGACTCAGTATACGTTTGAGTTCACTGAATTCCAACAAGAGGCAGCAAACGCCAAGCAAATCTATCCACCCATCTAACCAGCTGAGTTCAACGTGCTTCCACCACTCTTTTTTGACTTCATACTAACGGGAGTAGTGCTAGGGCTAATCTATGCTCTCATGAGCACAGGTCTAACCTTGATCTACGGCGTGATGAGACTCTCAAACTTCGCCCACGGAGAATACTACATGATAGGCGGATACGCCTTGTACTTCGCAACGGTTGCATTCGGCCTCCCACCCGTCATAAGTTTGTTTGTTGCAATATCTGCCGGGATGCTTGTAGGTTTCGTTGTTGAAAGACTCTTGATCAGGGATACTTACACCAAGGTAATGGCTAGGCCATTCGAGTACGCAATGCTCGGGACCATGTCCATGTCTGTACTGCTTCAGAATCTCGCCAAAGAGGTATGGGGTCCATTTGTCCACTCGACGCCTCCGTTTGTTCCAGGCAGTCTGGAGATATTGCTGGTAACTCTGAGCATGAACAGGGTGGTAGCCATGGCCGTCTCTCTCGCAAGTCTCCTTTTCGTCTATTATTTCATCATGAACACGAGAACAGGAAGAGCATGGAGAGCTGTTGCCCAGAACCGGGCTGGGGCCATCATTAGTGGGATAAGTGTTGGGCGAGCATGTCTCTTCGCGTATGGGGCCGGCGCCGGCTTGGCTGCTCTCTCGGGCGCACTCCTGACCCCCGTGTACGGGGTCTGGCCGAACATTGGCTGGACACCGCTGGTCCTGAGCTTTGTCATAATGGTCCTTGGAGGATTAGGGTCAATGAAGGGTGCCCTAATCGGCGCCTTGATAGTAGGGCTCACTCACAGTTTTGTGGCCGGGTACCTATCACCAGCCTACGCCGATGTTGCCATGTACCTTGTGCTCCTCCTCGTCTTAGTCTTCAGGCCCACAGGATTATTCGGCCAAACAAGTTAGCAGGAATATGATCAAGCTATTGGCTGAGAGATCGCGATGGCTCTGGTCCAGTGCCAAGGATTAACAAAACGTTTCGGCGGCCTCGTCGCCCTCAAAGAGGTTGACTTGGAGCTTGGTAAGGGCGAGATTCTTGGATTGATAGGGCCAAATGGCTCAGGAAAAACGACGCTCATTAACTGTGTTACAGGTTTCTACAGGCCCACAGCCGGAAAGGTGATTTTCGAGGGGAAGGATATCACCGGCGCAAGGAATTATCAAGTTTGTAGAATGGGAATATCGAGGACCTTTCAGATCCCTCGACCCTTTCTGAGATTGACTGTGTTTCAGAACGTTGTAGTTGTTTCTCGTGGTGATCGTGAAATTGCATCCCGCAGTCTCGAACAGGTTGGGCTCCAAGCAATAGAGGACACACTGGCCAAGAATCTGACTACGCACCAAATGAGAATGCTTGAACTTGCGAGGGCGCTTGCTACGGGTCCAACCGTTCTAATGATCGATGAAGTGATGGCTGGGCTAAATCCCACTGAAATGGAAGAAACAATGCTCCTGCTCAGCAAGATTAGGGATGCCGGACTTACAATACTCTGGGTTGAGCATGTAATGAGGGCTATCATGAAAACGGCTGATCGACTCGCCGTCTTGCATGAGGGAGAAAAAATCGCTGAAGGATCCCCCAGCGAAATAGCCAACTCCCAGAAAGTCGTCGAAGCGTATCTTGGAGAAAGATACATGCTGTGAGGGTGCGGAAATGTTAGAGGTGAAAGGGATAGACGTCTCTTACGGCAAACTTCAAGCACTCTGGAATGTTTCCCTCCATGTTCCGAAAGGCGAATTCGTTTCGCTGATTGGAAGTAATGGAGCAGGCAAGTCGACGACATTGAACACTGTGATCGGAGTCCTCAAGCCGACCGCAGGTTCAATCACTCTCAAAGACGAGAGGATCGAGAATCTTCCCTCAACTCGTATCGTCGACCTAGGTGTGGCTTTGGTACCCGAAGTCAGGGCGATTTTCCCGCAGATGACCGTACTCGAGAATCTTCTCGTTGGGGCTCAAACTCGTAGGGCTTGGGACCTCAGACAAACCACGTTGGAATGGGTGTTTCAACTTCTACCCAGGCTGAAGGACAGAATGAAACAGTACGCTGGAACAATGAGCGGTGGCGAACAACAGATGTTGAACGTAGGTAGGGCCCTCATGTCAAGACCTGAGGTACTCATGTTAGATGAGCCCTCCCTCGGCTTGGGCCCAAAGGTTGTGCTCGCCATATTCGATGATCTAGAAAGGATACACAACGAAGGAGTGACGATTCTTCTTGCTGAGCAACACGTCTCCCACGCGCTTAGGATAAGCAGCAAGGGATACGTGTTGGAGACTGGGAAAGTGGTTCTTGAGGGTCCCAGTGAGGAGTTGCTGAAAGACAAGCGTGTGAAGGAGAAATATCTGGGAGGCTGAAGTTACTTTGAAGATTAGGTTCGCGAAGCAAAGCCTTCTGGCTTCCCCAAAGCGTATGACTCTACTCGCCTTGCTTGTCGTGTTGGCAGTTCTACCACTCCCACTAGCTGGGGATTCATATCTCATGTTTGTTTTGGTCCTGTGCAATTTCTACGCGATTCTGGCGGTGAGCTGGGATCTTATCCTTGGGTACGGTGGGCAACTAAGTTTCGCCCACACAGGGCTACTCGCTGTAGGGGGCTACAGCTCGGCTTTCTTGATCAATGCCACCAATTTTCCGCCAGTACTCGGGTTACTCGTTGGAGGAGTCTTGGCTGCAGCTGTTGGGCTGGCTTTGGGATGGATCTGTTTGAGGTTGAGGGGCATATATTTCGCCTTGGCGACTTGGGGATTTGCCGGGATGGTTCAGCTCTTACTGGTCGCCGAGTATGAGAAAACTGGGGGACTGAAGGGGTTGCCAACAAGGCTTCTGCTCCCCTCTTCCCCTTTGGCCATACCCGTCTACTATTACTACGCAAGTCTGGCGATTCTTGCTATCTGCGTTCTAACGACTTTCAAGTTGATAAATTCGAACTACGGTCTCTCATTGATCGCCATGGGTGACGACGAAGACGCCATCGGGGCCTATGGAATCAACGTTGTATGGCTCAAAGTCTCCGTTTTCGGGATCAGCAGTTTCTGGGTAGGCTTGGCAGGAAGCTTCTATGCTCACTTCCTAGGATACATCAGTCCCGCCATAGCCGATTTCACTACAATAATGGTTATGGTGATAGCGGCATCGATCATTGGAGGGCTTGGAACATTTTTCGGCCCCTTGTTCGGAGCCTTTCTCCTGTACCCGACGGCCGAAGTAATCCGAGCCTACGGGGCCGGAATCCAGCAACTGATCTTCACACTCGTCATATTGATCGCATTGAAGTTCCTACGAAATGGAATTGTGGGACTCATCCCCTCGCTACGCAGGAGGTAAGAAGCCTGAACATGATAGGAACTTGCTCGTCCGCGGGGCTCAAGCGCGACGTTTTCAGCTCACATCTTGCGAATCGTCTGTTCTTCAATCCGGGAGGAGTATTTGGTAACGATAATGGAATGTGAGTGATGTGGAATGGTACGCCTAGAAGTTCTGTCAAGGGATCAATTGCATAGGTTGCACTTGGCGAGTTTGGAGATACTGGAAAGGGTTGGAGTGAAGGTCCCGCTCCAAGAAGCCATGAAACTCTGCGAAAGCGCAGGGGCTGAGGTCGATTACAAGAACCAAGTCGTCAAGATGCCCCACTATTTGGTCGAGGAATGCATAAGGAAAACTCCTCACAGAGCCACCCTGCACGGCAGAGACCCCAGATACAGGTTCGAGATAGGGGAGGGCGAGATCCACTTTGGAACTGTGGGCTTCGCCACGAGGATAATTGATCCGGAGAGCAATGAGTATCGCGCACTCGTCAAGAGCGACTTGGAGAAACTGACGAGACTCGCCGACGCTATGGAGCACGTTGACTTCATTCTCACTATGGGCAACCCAATGGATGTGCGTCTCGAGATAGGCGATAGGTACCAGTGGCTGATAGCCTTCGAGAACACAGGGAAACACATTCTGAACCAGTCTCTAGACCGCGACGGAGCGATTGACGCGATCCGAATGGGATCTCTGATCTGCGGCGGAGAAGATGAACTAGCCAAGAACCCCATTATGACTATGCTGGTCTGCTTGCCAAGCCCCTTGCAACACGATCCAGGGGGCACAGAGGCTCTTCTGGAAGCAACCAAAGTGGGCATACCCACATTCGTTGATTCCGGGCCCATGGCTGGCGCGAACTGTCCGGTAACGTTGGCTGGAACATTGGCGCTCAATGTCGCTGAGTTGTTAGCCGCGGTCGTCTTAACCAGACTGGTCAACCCACGCTCTCCCATAATATCTGCGACGTGGGCTCGGTCGATAGATATGAGGACGGGCAACGTAGTGTTTGGGAGCCCGGAGTTTGGTCTCCTTCACATATGTCTCGCTCAAATGGCGAGATACTACGATATTCCCTCGGCTGGGGGAGGACTCCTTTGCGATGCGAAGACGCTGGATGCTCAATCAGGTTACGAGAAGATGCTGACCGCGATCCTTCCTGCGCTCGGTGGACTTAACATGATAGTCGGCATGGGGCTGACAGCTTCTGAGTCAATAGCGAGCTACGAGCAATTAGTCGTGGACAATGAAATGGTAGGCATGATCAAGAGAACCCTCTCCGGAGTAGACTTTTCAGAAGAGAACCTCGCCATTGATATCATCAAGAAAGTTCAGTTCGAAGGGAACTTCATGAAGGAGAAACATACACTGCAGCACTTCAATAGCGAACACTGGATTCCAACTCTGACGAACAGGGAGACGGCGGACGCCTGGTTGCGTGCGGGATCACCAGATCTTCGGAACGTCGCCAGAAACATGGCTATGGATATCTTGAAGAAACATCAGCCGACCGCGATCCCGCGCGATGTTTCCGTTGAGTTAAGGAAGATCGTTCAATCCGCTGAAGGGAAAGTTCCCAAGGAAAAATAGGGGCGCTAAACCGCGAATCTTTCCTCTCAAGTAACTCGAAGGAGACAATCTCAGAGGCGTCCCCTGAGAAGAAGTATTCAAAATTCTCTGGAAGAATTGCGGGTCGCAGCTCTCAAGAGCGGTGCCGCAGAGGCGGCGATAGTAAGCGCCAAAGATGTCGTAGTTGATGAGCGTGTAGAATTCAAGTGTAGAAATCCACCCTGCGAGCACTATGGCAGAAACCTGATGTGTCCACCCTTCACTCCGACCGCTGAACAGTTCAGAAAGTATCTCAACAAATACAGGCATGGAGTTCTCATCGAAGTTGAAGAACCCATCCCCGAGAGGATCAAGACCTACTTCGAAAAGGGATGGAGACTGGCCGGACTTCGCAGGAACAGGCAATTCAGAAAACTGTACGACCCATGGGACGTCAAGGCCTGGAAGAAGTTACACAGGGTCGTCTGCGATGTTGAAAGAGAAGCTTTCTTCAAGGGTTTTCATCTCTCGACAGGGCTTGTGGGCGAGAGATGCATGCTCTGCAAGCGATGCGACGTGACAACTCCATGCAAACGCCCTTGGGAGGCCCGAACTTCGATGGAAGCAGTGGGAATAGACGTTCAGAATACAGTGAGGAATGCTGGCTTCGAAATAGAGTGGGGAAGTAGAGACTTTCTGAGGCTCTACGGACTCGTATTAGTAGACTAGTGTTCCGCGGCTGAAGTCTAGAAGCTCAGGCATCATCTACGCCTTTGAGTGATACTTCAGATGCGCGGCAGCAGTTTTTCGCACTCCCAACACTACCGATCTGAAAAGAGCCTACTTCTTCGTCGTTGGCTCACGCAGGTTTCATGCCGGTGATGACTTCTCCTATCTATGCGTAGACGTGCGTCTGATGAATCAGGTTCGATCTAACCGGGATAGTCATGTCAAATGCCTCTATTCCGAGAGTCATCTCAGCTTAGCGTCTATCGCAACACTAAGAGGGAAGCTTAGCCTCCAACCTTGACTTCAAGGCCTGCCGACAGAAATTCGTCCTTGATTGCTCGTATGTGTTCTTCGCTTGGTGGCTTGACGCCCTTGAGTCTGTACTTGAGGCCGAGCCTCTCGTACTTGGCCTCTCCGAATTGATGATACGGTATAAGATGCACCTCTCTTACTCCACGAAGATCCGAAATGAATTGAGTCGTCTTCTTTATGCTGTCTTGGCGGTCGTTGTATCCTGGGATTATTGGAATTCTTACAATCATGGAAAACGGTTTTGAGGAGATCTTCTTCGCATTTCCAAGGATGAGATCGTTCTGTACGCCAACGAATTCCTTGTGTTTGACAGGATCCATGTCCTTGATGTCATAAAGCACTAGATCCGTATATTGCAGTATTTTTTCCAGGACTTTCCAATCAGCATGGCCGCAGGTCTCTATGGCTGTGTGAATCCTCCTTCGCCTGCAATTCCTCAACAATTCGACGACGAATCCACCTTGAAGCGTTGGCTCACCTCCGGACAGAGTTATGCCTCCGCCGCTGGCGTCGAAGAATATCCGATCCCGTTCGGCTTCTTCTAGGATCTCGTCAACCGTTATCCATCTTCCTATCTGCTCGAGGGCTCCGGAGTAACATTCGTCTAGACATCTTCCGCAGAGAGTGCATCTATTCTTCAGTATGACCTTGGATTTCTGCGGTCCTGTCCTGATGGCCTTCCGCGGGCAGATTGCGATGCATGTATTGCAATGAATGCATCTTCCTTTCCAGAAGACCATCTCGGGAGCTGTTCTCTGCCCTTCGGGGTTATCACACCAAAGGCATCGGAGCGGGCAACCCTTGAAGAATATGATCGTCCTTATGCCGGGTCCATCATGAACCGAGAATCTCTGAACGTTGAATACAATTCCTGTAGCCAGCTTTTTGGCGGAGCGCCTAGAAACCATGACTTGTCCTCGTGATGATTTCGTCTTGCAGTTCCTTACTCAACCTGACAAAGTAGTCGCTATATCCAGCCACCCTGATGACAAGGTTCTGGTATCTCTCAGGATGTTTCTGCGCGTCTATCAATGTCTCCTTCGAGATTACGTTGAACTGCATGTGGTGGCCGCCTAGATCGAAGTACGTTCTTATCAAGGAAGCAAACTTCTCAAGCCCATCTTCCCCCGTGAGTGCTGAGGGATGGAACTTCATGTTGAGAAGTGTACCGCTACATTTTACATGGTTGAGTTTCGAGATGGATTTGAGGACGGCTGTTGGTCCGTGAATGTCCCTGCCTTGGACGGGGGAAACCCCTTCTGACAACGGTTCTCTGGCTCTTCTCCCATCCGGAGTTGCTCCTGTGAGTTCACCGAAATAGATGTGAGTCGTGGTCGGGATCATGTTGGCCGCGTAAGGCACGCCTTCAAAGTTCCTATGCTTCTTCAACGCGCCACAGAATAAGTCGACGATTTCGCGCGCAAGGAGATCAACGTACTCATCGTCGTTTCCGTACTTCGCAGCTCTATGCATAAGCATTTGCCCTAATCTCTCGTGACCTCTGAAGTCCGATTTGAGCGCACTGAGAAGCTCACGCATCTTGATCATTTTGTCCTCGAACACGAGCTTCTTGATCGCTGCCAAGGAATCCGCAGTAGTGCCTGTACCGACTCCGCATATCATTGGCAGATTGTAAACGGCTCCTCCATCATGGTAGTCTCTACCCTTCTCGATGCATCCATCTATCAACATCGATGTGAAAGGAACAGGACAGAACTCGGCGTATGCACGTCTCGCGATGCTGTCGTATATGACCTTGACATCTACGAAGTATTCAACCTGTTTTCTGAAAGCCTCCATGAGAATGTCGAACGACCTGAACTGACCGGGATCTCCAGTCTTGGGGCCGATCTGCTTACCTGATAGAGGATTAATCCCATTGTTAAGAGCGAGCTCAAGGCATTTGGCTAGATTCAAGTAGCCACTAGACGCCATGTTCTCTTTCCCTTGGACGCAGAGTTCAACACAACCGTTGATGCTCCCCATCCTAGCGTCTTCAAGCAACTTCCCTTTGTCAAGCATAGACATCATCTTCTCGTCATCGTTGAACATCGCTGGCATGCCGAATCCCATACGGATGACCTCACATGCCTTAATCAGAAATTTGTGAGGGCTCTTACTGGAAATGAGCACTGAGAGCTGGGGTTGAATTAGCTTCAACTCTCCTGCCACATCCAAGCAGAGATACGATAGTTCGTTTGTGGCATCTTCTCCGTCCGCCGTCTGCCCTCCTATGTTCAGGTTCTGGAAGTCCGCGTACGTGATACTCGCCTTGGCAGTTCCACCCTCTTTTGCCACAGTCAGCTCGTTGAACTTGACCCAGAGGCACTCGAGCAACTCTCTCGCACTATCTCTCGAGAGTCTTCCGTCTTCGCAGTCTCTCTTGTAGTATGGATACATGTACTGGTCAAAGCGTCCAGGCGAGATTGCGTAGGAGTTTGTTTCAAGATTCAGGATGAGATGGATGAACCAGAATGATTGAAGTGCTTCATAGAAGGTTCTCGCAGGGTTCGACGGTACTCGATCGCATATCTCAGCAATTGTTTCCAGCTCTTTTCTTCTCTTTTTATCCTTTTGAGTCCTTGCGAGTCTTCGAGCTTCATCCGCATATCTGCCTGCAAACTTGATTGCGGCATCGGAAACGATGAGCATGGCCTCCAGAAGGTTGATCTTCTGCAGACACCCACGCCTTTCGTAATCTACATTCGCAAGTTCTTCCTCGATCTCTAGCCTTATCTGATCTAGGCCCTTCCGGAGGACCTTCTCATAGTTGACTGAAATGTGCCCAATAGTGCGGTTGAGATAGTAGTGAAAGAATACTCCCTCGTCGATTGTATCTCTCACGACCTCCGGAACTGATTCCATGATCCTATTGTAGACTTGTTTACCATTCCAGTAAGGGAAGACTTTCTTCTTGAGAACCGATTTCGTCCCTTCGCTCACCAAGAAAGGTGCTTCCTTCCTCTGTCCGATGGTATCAATCTCTCTGAGTATCCAATCACATGCAACCTCTGGGTAGAGAGGCGAGCCCATTGGGGCAAGCGTCTTGCATCCGACTATGAGTTCGCCGGTTCTTATCTTGACAGGAATCTCAGCGAGCAACTTTTCTAGCATCTTGGCCCTTCTGATCTCGATCGGTAGCCCTTCTGTTTCCATGTAGGATTCGGTTACTAGGAGAGCTCTCTCCGGTCGAATCTCGGGTTTGGCCGACTGTAGCGTCCTGACCAAGGAATTGACCCTTTCTCTGGTCATTCTTGAGCGTTCTTCCTGTACAGTAGTTATCGAGCGCTTGTGTATTTAGTTGGCAAATATTTACGGTAAGTATAGTACGAATATTACGAACAGTGCGTTGCTATCGCGAGTGCAACTGGATCAAAAACGTCATCTCGAATCGAAGTCACGATCGAACATCGTTCCTTAAGCATTTTCAAGAAGGGAAAGATTCACCGCAAAACAAAGCTCTCGAGTTTTGCCCAGTCAAAATGAGCGGAAGGAGACTTCACGCTTTATTAGTCCAGAGACTCCTAGCTCGAATTCGATGATGCACACTTGACGAGAGCATCAGGCACTGTTACAAAAGAAAAATACGATGTTGTAATAGTGGGCGCGGGAGTCATCGGACTCAGCTGCGCTTATCACATACTCTCACAGGAACCAAGTGCAAGAGTCCTCGTAGTTGAAAAGGCACTTAGCGCGGGCCAGGGGGACACTGCGAAGAGCGCAGCTGCATTCCGGAACGTGTTCACTTCAGAGGTCAACAGACTGCTCGCGGATACGTCAGTCGACTTTTATTCGCACATCCAAAATGACTTGAACTTTCCGCTCAACCAGGAATTCGTCGGCTACTTGTGGCTCTTGACATCGGAAATGTTCGAACATGTATCGCCAATAATCGAGCGGATAAGAAAGAGTGGCGTGGCTCTGAAAATTTGGGAGAAAGAAGAGCTTACGAAAATTCTACAGGGAGCAAGACTCGATGTGAGCCATCAAGATGAAGAGGCTAAGATGATGAAGCTGGAGACCATAACACATGCTCTTCAAGGCATCAAATGTGGGACTATCGGACCGGAGAAGCTGGTTGAGTTTTTCGAGGGCGAGATCAAGAAGATGGGAGCCGAAATTCACTATGGCGAGCGAGTGAACTCCATAATAGTAGAACCTACGCCGAAACTCAACCTAGCTCGCGAACCGCTTGTTTGGCAGCGGGCGATGATTGCCGGTGTTAAGACATCAAGAGATGAGATTAGAGCCGAGTGCACAATCACTGCCGCTGGGGGTTGGACCCCCATACTCTTGGATCCTCTCGGAATAGATTCGCATATCAGAACGAAGAAACGCCAAGTCTTCACCCTCAGAGGACCTAAGGTCAGCGCACTATTGCATACGAAAGGCTTCAATGAACTTGGCGTCTTGCCACTAACCCTCGTACCGCCGTGTGGGATCTTCATGAAACCCAGCAGAGCCGACAATAGCATCTGGACTGGAGTCTCAGACTACATAGGCAGAGCATTTACCTTCGAAGAGGACCCGGCAGCGGAGGATGATTTCTACACGTACAACATCTACCCCGTCATATCACATTACTTCCCTCACTTCGTTGACGTTAGGCCTTTCAACAAGTGGGCTGGGCATTACGACATCAACACTGTCGATGCCAATCCGTACATCTTTGAACATACAGGACTCATCGTGGTCGTTGGTGCAAGTGGAAGCGGCATAATGAAAGCTGACGCCATCGGCCGGATAGCCGCGGCTGCCCATGCGAAAAAGGACATCGCCACTCTGTACGGAGGGAAACACTTCAAGGTGTCGCGTTTAGGTGTCGAGACGCGAAATGTAGAACCCGAAGAATTTGTGATCTAGTATACTACGTCGCAGCCTAGCGACAGGCTTCCGCTCCAACCTCTCATCTATTTCCAGCATGTCGTCTGGTTATAGGAGCAAACATTTCGATTGCTGGTCGAGAACTGTGGGGCTGGGAATGTAAGGGTATATCGTCGGATGCGTTACTCGCGCTCTGACAAACTCTGAGACTTGCGAGAGGCACTCTTCTGTTGTCCCGTGCACTATGAGTTGGTCAACCATTTCGGCTGGAACGTCGTTTGCCGCAACTTCAATCCCTCCGGTCTTGAGCGAATTCTCGATTCTCTGAACTTGTTCCCTGAAGCCTATACGTCGGAAGTGTTGTTGTTGTAGGCTGGTATGGGGACATACTGGGCAATGGCCCTCTGCCCTAGAGCGACCGACTCTTCTCGGTTGTCGGATACTACAGTCACGAAGTGGCATCCGATATTG